>Ga0265797_10000435_pt1 | contig 76487 bp, 59 predicted proteins | sample P2T30metagenome_FD_192433 | JGI IMG/M metagenome (GOLD analysis project Ga0265797, IMG submission 192433) | Plant litter microbial communities from East Loma Ridge, Irvine, California - P2 T30 | ecosystem: Environmental > Terrestrial > Plant litter > Unclassified | place: USA: California...
GGATGATGTATGTCGGGAGGCAGCGGAGTTTGGGCACGGAACAGCCCTAGACAAATTGAAGGACCCGTCACTAAGAACTTTGTTACGCAAGCTTCGTGTCAATGAATCGCATCAACCTTGCAATCAATTTCAAGCTAGAATTGTCTTCTAGTCAGCGAGCGACCGAAGTGGTCATTCCCATCAGCAACAATCGTGGTGTTGTTCGTCAACCCTGGCCTTGCATGAGCGGTAAACCCGCCGAGATTCGGTCGAATTGAAATCACGTCAACTGGACGTCACCAGGATACACAGGCTTGACGGAATGTTACGGTGGTTGGAAAGATCATGAATATCACCAGCTATATCGCAACAAGTCGACCACGAGGCAACAGATCGAAAGATGAAACTGCATTAACATCAATGTGTCCCTATTATAAACCGCGATTTCGTATCATCATGCTGTCATAGCGAGATGAGACTGTGCTCAAAACGGCCAAGTCCAGTCGGTGAACTCCTCGACGTCCAAGCCAGTCTCATAAACGTAGTTCTTAGCCCTGATTCTCTGTTCGACAAGCTTCTCGCGTGCGCCCGCACCCTGGTTACCAAGTCTCTCGCTCATGTTGTCAATCGCCAAAATCGCCAGCGAGAAACGGTCAGCTTCGTTCCTGATCGCGAGCTCAAGCGGGGTGTTGATGTTGCCCTTCTCCTTGTAGCCACGAACGTGGAGGAGGTGCTGGCCCGGGCGGTTGTAGGTCAGACGGTGCACCAGCCAAGGGTACGAATGGAACGCAAACACAATCGGCTTATTGTTGGTGAAGAGGGAGCCGTATTCTCTGTCGGTAAGACCGTGGGGATGGTAGCCGTTGGGAATCAGTTTGAACAGGTCGACCACGTTGACGAAGCGGACCTTGAGGTCGGGGAAGTGGGTGCGCAGCAGTGCGGTGGCAGCGAGCGCCTCCTGTGTCATCACATCACCACATGAGGCCATGACCACGTCTGGCTCTGCGCCACTGTCGTTCGAGGCCCAGTCCCAGATGCCGATACCCTTAGTGCAGTGTGCCACGGCGTCCTCCATGGGGAGGAACTGTAGGTGGTTCTGCTTGTCCGCCACAACCACGTTGACATAGTTTGTGGAACGGAAGCAGTGGTCCATGGTGCTTAGTAAGCAGTTTGCATCAGGCGGCAAGTAGATGCGAACAACCTCGGGAGATTTGTCCACAACAACGGACAGGAAACCAGGATCCTATGGAGTAAAGTCAGTTATCAGGACTGTTATCAAAGACCTAGGAATCAACATACCTGATGGGTAAAACCGTTGTGGTCTTGACGCCAGACTGTGCTGGTAAGCAAGATGTTGAGCGAGGAGACTGCCTGGCGCCAGGACACCTCAAGACTCTTCTCGATCCATTTGGCGTGCTGGTTTACCATCGAGTCGATGATGTGGACGAACGGCTCATACGAGTTCAGAAGGCCGTGGCGGCCACTCAGAATGTAGCCCTCCAACCAACCCTCGACAGTGTGCTCTGAGAGCATCTCCATCACTCTTCCGTCTGGGCTCAAGTTGCCGCCGTCTTCATCCTCTGGCAGGTAGCCGTTGACCCAGACCTTCTTACCCGCCTCGTAGATCTTGCCGAGCTTGTTGCTCTCGGTCTCATCAGGTCCCATGACTCGGAAAGTCTCTTGGTTGTCACGTACAATCGTGAACAGGAAGTCGGCGAAGGTACCCATACTCGGCCCAGTAGTGACACCAGGCTTGTCGACCTTCAGTGCAAAGTCTCGGAAGTTCTTGAGACGAAGCGGCCGACGGAGGAGACCACCGTTCGTGATTGGGTTCTCAGACATGCGCTTTCCCTTTGCAGGCGCGAGTTCCCTCAGTTCGGGAATGAGCTTGCCTTCTTTACCGAAAAGCTTGTCCGGCTGGTAAGAGCGCATCCAGTCCTCGAGCATCTTCAGTTGCTCTGGATCGTTGAGCACTTTAGTCAGAGGGACTTGGTGAGCACGCCAGAAGCCCTCGAGGAAGCGGCCTTCGTCATTCTTGCGTGGTGCGGTCCATCCCTTTGCCGACCTAAGAATGATCATGGGCCACCTGGGTCTGTATGCCTTGCCAGACTCACGCGCTGTCTTCTGGTGGTGAAGGATCTCCTTCACACACGTTTCCATAGTGACAGCCATAGCCTGGTGCATGCTCTCGAGGTCATGGCCAGCGACTACGTAGGGTGTCCATCCGTATCCTCGCATGAGTGACAACAGCTCCTCCTCTTCAATTCGCGCGAGAACAGTCGGGTTGTTGATCTTGTAGCCGTTCAGGTGAAGAATCGGTAGAACAGCACCGTCCTTGATAGGGTTGAGGAACTTGTTGCTGTGCCAGCTCGTGGCCAGTGGGCCTGTCTCGCTCTCGCCATCTCCGACGATTGTGAGCGCGATTGTCTTGGGGTGATCGAAGACAGCGCCGAATGCGTGCGAGAGCGAGTAGCCGAGCTCACCACCCTCGTGGATGCTTCCAACGACCTATTGTTGTGAATGTCAGTACATAGATCACGCAATAATCTCCTTTCAGCATTCGAAAGTCCAATATTCCCGACTGTGTGGTCCCACCACAGGGTAACTGTAGGATAATTTGAGAACTTACCTCTGGTGTCATATGGCTTCCATGCCCGCCAGGGAAAGAGAATTGCTTGAAGAATCGCTGAAGACCCTCCTTGTTCTCAGGTGTGTTGCCGTAGGTCTCGCTCCAGACACCTTCCAGGTAGAAGTTTGAGATCAAGCCTGGAGCTCCGTGACCAGGACCGGAAATGACAAAGGCATCGAGGTCGTACTTCTTAATCATGCGATTGAAGTGGATGTACCTGCAACGGTCAATAGCTGTTCACCCCATCTGTAACGATCTGGCTTACGTGAAGGATTGGCCAGCATCACTTCCCCAGTGACCCAACAAACGTGGCTTGATGTGCTCCTTCTTCAATGGCTCCTGGAGAAGAGGGTTCTCCTTGAGGTAGAGCATACCAAGACAAAGGTACAGGGTGGCGTGAAAGTAGCGAGTGAGCTTGTCGATTTCATCTTTGCTCAATGGCTCGCCAGTGACGGTCGAGCGAGTCTTGTTGTAGACAGACCATTGGTCCTGGCCGTCGGTGAGCGTGCTCTGGGCCACCTCGGACGCCATTGCACTGGTTGTGAGTGTTTGATCTCGTTGGTTTGGTAGTGAAGAGTTGTGAGAAGTGGGTTGAGAAGGGAGCACCGAAGTAGTGGCTTGATGTACAAAAGAACACAAGCGATCCAGTACTTGCCAATGGTTTTGTCTAACGTTCGTACCGCGGATTTCGCCTGATGACGGCTCGTTCTAGAGCATTGCGGAAGCTTCGGATGCGGGCACAAGAGGTAAGGATTATGGAAGCTCCGGAGTAACAGCTTGACATCACAGCCAACCAGCCGTGTCCCTCCTCGTCAGCTGCAAGCTCCAAGCATCACATGTAGTGAACTGAATCGCGCGTCGCGTGGCATGTGAAGCCTGTGAAGCGATGCTTCGCGTTGAGAGCAAATTTACGAGCTGCAGGTCCATTCTCATTCTCTCAGGTCTGTTTGACACCGGCAATCTTCTGAGACCCCGAGAAGGTGTATCGACAGCTTCACCGATCATGGCGTTCTCCACCTCGGTCTCCAAAGCGCAATGGCATCATGCTGAACTTTGTTCTCAGACAGAAGGAGTGACGTGGTTCTGGCTGACTTAGCGACTTTGAAGATGCACACAGCCCGGAGCCGTCCAATAGAGAGCCTGGAATGAACGGTGAGGACAACACGAATGGGCGATCATAACGGAACACGCAACACTCGCAGGTCGCCGGTCTAGCTGCATATAATCCTGGCAATGATCGTGTCGATGGCAGGCGACGGAAGCATCGGAAAAGGACCCGGAAGAGCAAGGGCTAGAGCCAAGGCGCGCGGGATCGCCCAACCGTCTGAACCTTGTTCCTCATCGTTCTTTTACAACCTCTCGCGATCTAGGTTCAAAGTCTGTACTGGTCCATCAGCAGCAGGGCGAACAATACGGATTTTGAAGCCAGAGTACAGGCACTTTTACGCGCCGACTGATAAAACAACAGCATATCTGCGTAGTTATGAATTGCACGTGGTCGCTTTAACACGAAGAACATGCGGATCTGTATGCTACTAGCATGATATGCCAAAAACAAAAACACAGTATCCCATGAATCGAGCTCAATCGAGGCAGTACTCTAGGGCGCGAGGCTCGCCGATTCACGCGGTTGCAGTAGCGAGCAAGCTGCGTTGCTACCGGCTATCGCCTACCTCCTACAGAAAACCATACCAACGAAACCCACGTCTCCTGCTAATGAGGTACTGGCTCTGCCGACAAATTCTTACATGCTCCTCATTTCTTAGAACCACAGCCAGCTCCCAGACATATCTTTACAGCCAGCATCTGCCGTTGGCTACTTCGCGAATGGTATACGCCACCCATCGATACGACTAAACGAACCTATCTCGAGGATACAAGCACTCGAACATCTTCTGTGGGACAAAATGCCGTCTCGTGTTTCCAGGTGTCAAATCGAGACCTACTTTTGTTCCAGCAAAGCTGTTACCAGCGAGGCGTAGCAGTGTGCTATAACCATCCTATATCCTATGAATGACTTGGACTTCGATACTTCCCAGGCGATCTTGGTTGCGTGAATCGCCACCCGACTAGCCCACCAAGCATCTAGTACTGTTGTCCCAAGCGCTATGGACACCACTTGGAGAATGCTTTGCGGCTGAATTTGACTTTGCTATCCTAAGGACATCACATGTGTCGATCAAATGGCCAACGCTGACAGGTAACCTCGAGGTAACATCAGCGGTCACGAACCACCCTCTCGATGGTTTTGGGAAACACCCATTCGTAGATGCTTGCATCTTACTGTCGCGATCGTTTCTAGAGAACCGACTAACTCCAAAGCTTGGAGAAGCTTACAACTACCATAACCACTAGCATCCCTTTGTCTTTCAGGAATAGATGCTACCATTGCCGGCTGATCTGGATCAGGTAGTCCGGCAGGAGCTACACGAGCGATGCGCGCTCTCGTAAAGGTATCCCGACCGCCTGAGAGCGATCGTCCAAACACAATGGCTACACAGCAAGCTCATGTCGAAGACTATAAAAGATTACGTTCACAATACGCACGACATAGCCAATAAATCTCATAATTCGATCACCATTTCTTCAGAGAATTCACTCGTGATCGCTACGCTCTGGCAGTTCCACATCATCGACAATACATCCCAAACAAAAGAAACGCATCACCCCAATCGCCAACATGTCAATCACACCTACCGCATTCCAAGCACTCGTCGCGGGCATCGCAGTCCTCGCCTCAGCCTCTCCCACAACGACAACCACCACCTCCCCAGACCCCGACATCGACGTCTGCGCCATCCCCTCCTTCCAATGGACCGTCAACAGCGAATCAATCTGCTGCCCCGGCGTGATCGACATGCCGCACGGCGACCGCAGCTCAGCCTACTGCTGCGTCGGCGCTTCCATCCCGGACAACGTCGTTATCACGACAACCCAGACTTCCTGCGCGACGAAAATCAGTCTGAACCCGATTACAGAGTATTCTAGTAAAGCTAGAGCAGCGGCGACGGAGTATAAGGTGACGTATACGAGGGGTGTGGGAGTGGGGAATTTTACGAGGGTTGAGACGGGGACGGTTGGGGGTAGTAGGACTACTGGGGGTGGGGGCAAGGAGGTTAGTACGGGGGGTGCTGGGGCGAGGAAGACGGCGGCTGCGGTTTTTGTGGTTGCGGGTGGGGTTTTGCTTGGGGTTTGAGGGATGTTGGAGTGGTTCACTGGCATGGAGATGGTGTTGTTGTGAAATGGCTTGATGCACAAGTATGGTTTTGAATGTTATTTACGCGATCTAATTGCCTGGCGCTGATGCTGGGTTATCAGCCGTCGCAGGATGCAAGCTTCGCTAATGGTGATATTACAAATGAGTAGAAGGAATCATGAAAAGCCGAACGCCGTTGGGTATACTCCGTCTTGTCTTCGTCGCAATCGTCTTAGCTTTATGCTTAAAGCATGAGGACGCCGAGGGCGAGGCCAACGACGGAGCCGGCGGCAACACTGCTCTTGAGCGAGGGACCAGCGTTAGTGCTCTGCTCGGCGGGGCTAGGTGTGCTGGTGGAAGGACCCGGGTGGGTAGTGGAGTTGCCGGTCTCGGTCGCATTGCCGTAGCCAATGGGAGAGCCGGTGGGAGTCGAGTCTGGGACTTGAGTGGTCACGCTGATGGCAGTCTCCATGGTGGAGGCATTAATGGCCGAGTTCAAGGCAGAAGCGGACGCAGTGTTGGTGGAGTACATCGAGCCGGTCAGAGTGACCGAGTTGGCGGCCTCGGTGTGCTGGTCGAGCGGCTGGACGCTAGCCTGAGAAGTGTAGGCAGTTTCGGCGTCTGCGGCGGTGGAAGTGGTCTCTGGGACGGTGGTGTTTGAGGCGACCACGCTGGTAGTAGTAGACTCCGGCTCGCTAGATGTGGTGGAAGTGCCGGAACTGCCTGCGTTCGACGAGGAGCCATCCTTGTTGATCTTGATGCTCTCCCAGCTGCCGGACTTGTCACCGTACTCGTAGCTGTCCGCAGGGTTGTAGTTGGTAATGCTCACTTCCTTGACGTACATGTCGAAGGGACCCTGGCTGAAGTCGGTCTTGCCACCAGCCCACTGGACGGTGCCTTCTGGAACACCCTCGCCGCCAGCGGCCCAAGAACCCAGCTTCAATTGCATTGGAGTCTGAGGGTAGGTCTAGTCGTGGTCAGTAAGTGAGGAAATTGATGAGTGGGATGCAGTGTATTTACCTTGCCACCGAGCGCAACGGGATCAGCGTACTTGAGCTCGCGGACGACGGTACCGTCAATAATCCATTGGAGTCTCTCGGCGGTCCAGTCGAGGGAGTAGGTGTGGAAGGTCTCCTGAGGGGTTTCGACATTGTACTCGACCATGCGATCGTAGGAGGTGGTGTTGCCCTTGCCGAAGAAGTTGGTCTGGACTTTGTTGTCGAAGCCACCGAGGAACTCCCAGTCGACCTCGTCGAGGTCATCGCTCTCGAGGACGATGGAGCTGACGATACCCTGGCCAGGAGCGGGCTTCATGGTCACATCAACGCGGCCGAAGAAGAAGTAGAAGTTGGTCTCGATGGTCGGCGCCTGACCTTGCTTGGCGATGCGGAACTGCGCGCCTTGGTTGTCGTAGTTGATGGTGGTGTAGGCGGCCTTGGACCAGCTGGCCTCGGCCTCTACGCCAGTTGCGAAATCAGATTTGAAGGTGGCCGAGTTGAGAGCAACGTCCTTGGGACAGGTCTTCTCCATCGGGTTGCAGGCAGTGAAGGTCTGAGCATAGGCGACGGGGAGTGCGGCGACGATGGCCGTAGCCAACGCCTGAGTGACGCGCATGGTGATGATGAGGTTGTATGTGTTGTTGGTTTGAGGATGCGGTGATGATGAGTTGTGGATGGTAAGAGGAAGGTAATATGTGAGCAAGAAAGTAGTGTGTAGTGTATGGTGGTGTGACGCAGAGCAAGTTGGATGTTGATGAGTGACTGGTGTTCGAAGCAAAAAGCTCGCGGTTTAGCGTTCATATAGCAGAGCAACAGCTTTCGCAAACGGAATGCGTTCGTCACTGGGTCAAGCACGGATCATGTGCAAACGAGAAATACGGCCTCGTCTGCGACGCAAATGGATATTCACGAGCTCATAGGGCTAGCTAGCCACATGTCTCGAGAGAAGCACAAGCGTCCCATAGGACATGTTCTAGCGACAGCCTAATGCAGGAACGAGGCCTGAACATAGCAGGAAGGGTCGGCACTAGTAGTACTACGTCGCCACTGGGTGGGAGTGAGGATAGTCAAACGCGTGGCTTGGCCTCTTCAGTCACGGCCGCCTGAATGGATAGCGAGCGGCCGGCCCGGTTCCCAAGTGAGGCGAAGCTCTTTGTTCGTGTCACACGGTTACCACGTGGAGACGAATGGAATGCGGACGTTTGCGCCGAGGCCTGACGACTGCGACCTCGTCTAGTATCAGAATCTGCATGTTCTACCCATTATCATAAGACACAGAGTGAGAAGTGTGGCTACATACTGCCCTATTGGGCGGAGTGAAGTCGACGTGAGACGTGATGACAGCAAGGGGGCACCCGCTGCTGAAACATCCTCTGTTTGCCGCTGTGATGGGCTGCTCGACTGCTTGGAAGGTCCATTCGTGTGCTCGCCAAAAAAATCGCTCACCGCTGTCTTCTATCGAAGCGATTCGGAGTCTGTCTTCGAATAGTGCGAGACTGATTCGTGGCGACTTGCGTATACCACTAAACTAGGTGGAAGAAGAAGAGTGATGCCAAAAATAGCAACCTTCTCTCGCTCGGTGAAGCCGGTGATCCGTATTCGCCAAGTACGACCGAAGGGTCCAAAAGTAGCTTTTGGAAGTATTCTTAACATCACTCGGTCGTTCACTGTCAGCAGAGCACAGATTCGCTATTGAATCATGGTCTTGCGATCGTTACGGTAACATTCGGTACTTAGCAAACGAGAATATCGGTCACGAGCACACCACAAGACTTGCGTAGTTCGAGACAGGAAATCGATAAAAGTAGGACAAGCAAACGATGCAAGTCTTGACATGCATATTGTTACACAACATAGGTTTGAAGTACGTCTACAATGTACGAAACGTGCGTACCGGAAACCTGGTTGCCAAAGGAAGATGATTGAATGTCCATCTCAGGTCGAGCATTTCATGCTCATATATCTACATACTGGGAAGCCGGATGGTGACAATTCAACCGAATGTAAACTTCTAGCTCACCATTCGGCTCACGCATCGCTTCGAGTATCGCCACGTCCTATTGCTCAAGTTTGAAGAACTAAGAACTCATCAAGCATGGGAGGGAAGCTGGATCATTCGAGAGCCGCCAAGCGAAACAATGTATGTGTATGCCGGTTCAAACGGACTCCTCTTCACACGTTTTAGTGCATCAAATCGTTTCCATCCAGTCTCGCCAGTGAAAGGCAGTCTATATGATTTGATGACACCTGCATTGTGCCATGTGCAAGTGGAAGCCTGTGATTACCTAGACAAGTGTGAGTGATATGTGTGGTACGCTGATATTGAATGACATGCAATCAGACTCCCGGAGGACGGCGTTAGACAAGTGAGAGCCTCAAGCTTGGCATGAGCTTCTCCAGACCAGCGACAGCGACTCTCCCGTCATTGCGCGACTTGACGAGACTCGACTTGTGACCTCTTTAGCATTGCCTGCTCAAGAGACAACTTCAACCCCACTTCTTGTTCTTGACAATCTCCATCTTCACAAATCTCACCTAATCCAAACTCGACCAGACTCCATCATGGATCGCAGCCTGGACGAGATCATATCTGAGCGCCCGGTAAGGCAAAGACACGATGCTTCAACCACTTGTACCATTGCTCATTACTCTTTAGCAGCGCGGCGGTGGCAGCGGCGGTGGCGCTGGACGCAGACCCGACAGACGCGCCCCTCCTCCTCCCCGAGGACCTCGCAGAGACAGAGATGAAGGCCCCAGAGACGGTGTCAGAAAGGTAAGGGATATAGCAAGGCCGAGATGCATGGTGGAGGCAATGGCTGACGAGCAGCAGGTGCCGCAACTCCCTCCTCCTTGAACCGTACGATCCACGTTCGCGCGCGACATCCTCCAGCTCCGGCGCATTACTCCATGCCACTCGAGCCTGCGATATCGACCAGCGGCGGCGGACTCTAAAAAGACGGACACGAACGCGAACACGAACTGACCTCGACCTCCGGGCTTATAGAACAGACGCGATGAGAGATCCGATATTGACGGGTAAGATTATTGGATATGGTTTTGCATTGGATAGTAGCTGATTTGAGACCAGCGACTGGGTACACGATCGCTACGAAGAAGACCGCGCAGGCCGTCGCCGTGGTGGTGGCTATGACGATGACGAAGCGTACGACAGGAGAGCGCCAGCCAGGCGCGCACCGGACGAGTAAGAACATGTACAGACACCTCAAAAGTCGACCGTCGCTGACTTGTCCACAGCGACACTGGTAAGGTCCGCGTAGACAACCTCCACTACGAGCTCACAGAAGACGACATCACCGTAAGCGCATCCAAAACTCAACACCGCAACTCTTTGACCTAACAACCAAACCAGGAGCTCTTCAACCGCATTGGCCCAGTCCTCTCCGCCCGCCTTCTCTACGACCGCTCCGACCGCTCCCAGGGCACCGCTTTCGTCACCTACGAAGACCCCCGCGACGCCCGCGATGCCGTCCGCGAGTTCGACGGCGCCAACGCCAACGGCCAGCCCATTCGCCTCACACTACTATCATCCGCACCCCGCCGTGCGCCCGCCGCAGACCGTGGTTCCCTCTTCGACCGCATCGAGAAGCCCAGCAGAAGCATGTTCGAGCGCATTGACAGCAGCGAAGACGTACCGAGAAGGAGAGGAGGTGGCGGCCGTCGCGACGACCGCAGCTACAGCCCGCCACGCAGAGGTCTGCGTGTGCCCGAGGGAGTGGACCGCTACGAGCCTGGAGGACGCGACTCGCGATCGCCCATGCCGGGCCGTCGTGGCGGAGGAAGAGAGCGCGGCGGCCGCAGGCCTGGCGCGAGGAGGGAAGAGACCGAACGCGGTGCTGGCAGAGGCAAGAAGGAGGGCACCAGGTCAGGCCCTCGGCCTAAGAAGACTGCCGAGGAGCTGGACGCTGAGATGGAAGACTACTTCGGCGGCAACGGCGGTGCGGCTGCTGAGAACAACAACGGCACTGCTCAGCAGCAGAATGGCGGTGGAGCGGCGCCCGCAGCCACTTCGGCTCCTGCTGCTGTTGGAGACGACGACATCGACATGATCGAGTAAGGGAGTGGAGTCTCTCTGCAGGACGCGACGGACCAAAGAATTAATTGTAAAGATAAGCGTTCGTTATTCGGATGTCAAAAAAGCCAACATGTACCGGGTATTCAAAAGACCAAACTAGAACCGTCCCTCCAACGCCTCGTTAGATCGTATGCTGCGTTGACCCAGAGGCCACGGCGTGCAGATGCAATGAAACCGTCAAGCCCGAGCTTGTCACCTCACTCGCCCTTCTTAGCCTTCGTCTTCCTCTTGCTCTTCTTCTCCTTGACCTCAACCTTCTCAGGCTCAGACACCTCTACATCCTCTTCAGCAGGCCGCAAAGCAAGTCCCTCCAACTGCCTCGCCAACTCATCCTCCTCCTCCCCAAACTCCTCAAAACCCCCCTTATCCCCCACAACATCCTCCACCCGCAACCACCCCTCCTCAACAGCCCACGCCACAATCTCCCCCGACCGCCCCAGACTCTCCTCCTCCCCAAGCCACCCCGGATCAAGCGCCTCCTGCACCCTCAACAGCGCATTCTCCAATTCTCGCGCTTTCTTCCACCGCGCGTGCGCTTCGGGTTTGGTCTTTTTGCTCGGCGCTTTGATGCTGGAAGGCCAGGATAGTTGCTCGAGGAGCATGAAGAGCACGTAGTGCAGCCAGCAGAGGTTTGTCTGCGGGTGGAATTGGCGCCATGAGCGGTTTGTGGAGAGTTCGATGGAGGCCATTTGTTCGGCTGAGGGTGGGGTTGGTTGTTCGGGTTCTTCTTCTTCGGCTTCGTTTTCGTTTTGGTTTTCTGCTTGCTCGGCGGTGGATGTTCCGTCGTTGGGGAAGCTGGCGTAGGGGGAGGAGTAGTAGATGCTGCCGCGCATGTAGCGGTAGATGTCGTACTGGTATTCTTCGGCGCTGTCGCCGTAGAAGAGGTGGGGGTCGTTGGCGAGGTCGATGTAGGCGACTGAGTCGTCTTGAGACTCTTTGGATGTGGAGGCCATGGAGGCAGGGATCATGGAGGCGCGAGACACGGTGTAGTCGATGAGTGTTGCTTCGAAAGAGGTGAATCCCAAGCTTTTCGAAATATCGATTTTCGCTTCATCGACCGGCTCTGGTGTGCGCACGCAGATGTTGCCGAGATGCAAGTCGCGGTGCTCGAACTCGGCTTCTTCTTCGCCTTTGGCGAGCGCGAGGACGACTTGCCAGAAGATGTCCCACACGACCCAGATATTGCTGCTGATGCCTTGGGCGACGAGTTTCTCGAGGTCTGTGCCTGCGTCTTGCATCTCAATCACGGCCCAGAGCTGATCTTTCGAGTAGCTCGCCTTCTTTGCCGGATCGGGGAAGATGCTAAGTTCCTTCTTTGCGGCTTTTTGAGATTCGTTGAAAGCTGTGAAAGCAGCGGCGAAGGGTGCAGGCGGTCTACCCTTGAGCACTCGGAGGTCTCTGAAGTTGGTGAAGCCAGGGATGTCTGAGAGTCGTTGGAGCAGTTTGAGCTCACTGGCGACGTCGTCGGGTTTGGACATGTTTTCTGCTTTCTTGAGCGCTCGCTCGCGGTCGCGCTTGCTTTTGGGTAGAGTTTCCGTAGGCTGTGTGAGGGCGATGACTTTGAGCACTGATTCGTCGTTCTTGGAGAGTGGTAGATCTGTGTCTTCGGCGGCCTCTGGTTGCAGTGACAGGCGGTAGACCTCACCGAATGAGGCTTCTGCTATCTTGACCAACGAGAAGTCCTCGCTGAGGTCGTTGGCCCATTCCGAGAACGAGGAGACTGGGTATGCCGTGAGTTCCAATAGCGATGAGCAATGCTTTGAGTAGCAATCTGAGGCTTCAATGTCTGGAGGCGCCATTATTTGCTGATCCTCTGTCGACGGTTCGATTATTTGTGCCTGATTTTGTTGTGCCAAGTCCTCTTTCGCTTCAGTTTGTTCCTCAATTGGGACCACGACTTCCTGAAGGTCTTTCGCGTTCGCCGCGACGGCAGACTTCCGTTCACCGTCCACTTCCACATCTTGTACCACTTCTTCCGTCACGACAGATGCCTTCAACTTTGTCTCTTTCTCACTTCCCTCATCTTTTGACCGCTTTTTTGTAGACTTCTTCTTCTTGACCTTTTTCACATCTTTGCCGACTGGAACCTCCACATGCAAGACCGCATTGCCATTCAATTCACCCAAAGCCTTCCTAGGCCGCGATGGCGACTTTACGCTGTGCACTTGCGCTGCCTGTAACTTCCTGTCCTTGATTTCGTGGTCGGTCAAGATTTGAATTGTCTCCACCGCCTTTCTTCTGGTGTTGTCCGGGCTGGCGAAGATGTTTGTTGATGTGCTGGTTGTTTGCGAGCGCTTGCCGTATACCGCTTGCTTTTTCGGCATGACTGCAAGTCCAGGTAGGTAGAATCAGTCGTTCTGAGAATCCGAAAGAGTATTAGAACCTTAGCCTTTGGAAGTATGCATACTGCTCGTGCGCACATATTCCTGCATGAAGTCATCTCCACTTTGTTGTTTGCTCGGAGGTCTGGCACGGCAACAGCCGAACAAACTCCGTGATGTCCCTCCTCTTGCTTGACAGCGATGTAGATGAGAGCTGTTCTGCATGCTGCCAATGCATGCTTTGCAATGCCAATATCCTGACGAGCATACTGTCATCTTCTCTTCTTACACGCGTCCATAACCACTATGTAGACTCGATTTCTGTAACCGTGACTAAATCTCTTGGAACGCCGAGTCTTCGCTTGCCTTATCAATTCGAAACCGGCTAGCTGGCCAAATTGCCAAGCACATATTCACTTCATACCTGTCCCCTCCCTACGCCACTACTCTATCTCCTTATATATCGTACTATACAATCGTGGAAAGAAAGCAAGCTTGATTGGTTGCTTTCATAGGGTACAAATCTGGATAGCGTACTCTACAGACGCCTACCGTTGACTGGACTCCGAACTTACGACCACCGACCAAAATGCCTCCTAAGGAGACCCCAAAAGAGGAACAGCCTGGCGCATGGCTGAAAGATGCACCAGCGGACCCTAACAAACCGGCTCCTCCAGAGTTCAAGATCCCAGATGGCTTCAGAGACATGGGCGTTGGAACTTTCATGATCGTCCTGGCCGCCGTCACATCCAGGGTCTCTCAACTATCGCTTGCTCCGGTCTATGGAAGCATACCCTCAAGCGTGAACCACCAAGCAGCGATTGCAGCCACTGCCTTGATCAGCTGGACTACGCAATGGCACTGGCGCCCTCAGGGTACTGCATACTCACAGTTTCTGCCTCTTTGGGCGGTGGTTGCGCCAGTGCTCACTTGCATCTCCTTCCAATTCAGCGACAGCCTGGGATTGACATGGGGACCTATCGTCGGTAGCTTGCTTAGCTGCCACTCTATCGTTCTGCCCATGATTTACGCCGCTGCTGCTGCCTACGATGGCACCAACCCTGCCGAGCAAGCGTCGAGCCCTGTGTCACATCTTTTCGGCGGCGTTCCGTCGCTGAGCATGTTCATGGCCATCGACTGGTTCCTTCCGGACACCGTTTCCAAATTCATTGCCACTTGGTCGTTCCTTAACCCTTTCAACGCGGAGCTGATCATTGGATTGTACATGCTCTTTGCTTTGACTGACCGCCGCGCCATCATAACCGCAACAGTCTCAGTTGCAACCCTCCTTGCAATTGTCAGCCCGTACGGAAACGGCCCATTCTCAACCATCGCCCTGGACACTTCCCTCAACGCCCAAAACTGGACTCTTCTGGACCGCCAATGGAGCAACACAGGCTACATCAGCGTCCTCGAGAACTCCGAAGCCAACTACCGTGTCATGCGCTGCGACCACAGTCTCCTTGGTGGCGAATGGCAGCTCACCAAAGAGCGCCTCGCTCAAGGCTGGAAGAAGCCCGAATCCATCTACGCAGCATTCCACATGCTCGAGGCCGTCCGCCTCATGGAAAGCGAGCCGCAAATCCAAGACGCCGAAGCACAAGCTCTGGTCATCGGTCTTGGAATCGGCACGGCGCCCAAAGCCTTCATCGGCCACGGCATCAACACCACCATCGTCGAGCTCGACCCCGTTGTCCACAGCATGGCCACCAAATATTTCGACCTCCCCACAGCCCACACCGCCGTCCTCTCCGACGCCATTGCCTGGGTCCACTCGGAAGCCCACCCCACCGCTCAAATCGACGACGCCAACACCAACGACCCCTCCGAGAAATCCGTCGCAGAAGTCCCCTCAATCACCCAATACGACTACATCCTTCACGACGTCTTCACCGGCGGCGCCGAGCCCCTCCCCCTCTTCACAACAGATTTCCTCTCCAACCTCCGCTCTCTCCTCAAACCCACCGGCGTCGCAGCCCTCAACTACGCCGGCGACCTCGACCTGCCTCTCACCGCCAAAGTCCTCAACACAATCGACCTCGCCTTCGACCGCAACTGCGCCCTGTACCGCGACAGCCCACCCGAAAAAGTGGAAGAAAAAAAGAGAGGCACTAACTTCGCCAACTACATCGTGTTTTGCCGTAACACCCCCGGCGACGTGTCATTCCGCCAGCCGACGCAGGCGGATTTCTTGGGCAGTATCAGCAGGAGGCAGCACATGTACCCAAGGGCGGAGTACGCTGTTGAGTTCCCGCTGCGTGGGACTGAGAAGGCGGACGATGAGGTTCTTGTGGAGGAGGATGTGGGAGAGTGGAGGAAGGAGCAGGAGGAGAGCGCTAGCAGGCATTGGAAGATTATGAGGGAGGTGCTGCCGGGCAAGATTTGGAGCTTGTACTAGTGTTTTATCTACCAAGGGACGAGATCGTTGTCGATACGAGTGCATCTATCAATCGCACGAGAGCGGTGTGTAGCTTCTCTATCTGTTGGCTCTCGGTAACTACCTTCAATTAAATACTTCTCACAATCACAAGTGGCATGTGGAAAGCATTTATGTTTGTTTTCCTAAACGATCCGATGGCCATGCAGACATGCGCTGGGAGGCGAGGAAGACTTACATCACGCATTGGTGACTGAAGGGCAGGGTCATGCTCCTGCTTCCATCTACATACTGGACAGAACATGACTTCACGACGATCGGTGCATGGCATTGGGAAAGCAATTGCTTTGTATTGCGCTATCTAGCGTTGAGTAACGAGTGGAGTTCGAGACAAAGAATTGAAATCACATCGCGTGTGTGTGAAAGCGGAAGAAAAGCGAAGAGTGAACCCAATGGGAGTTCTTCGCAAAGCATTGGGCCTGACGATGGCCCGTGACAACGCCGCATTCGTCTAGTCGCAAACGAATAGGGTGATTGATGTCTGCTCGTAATTGTTGACAGGTGGCCGTGGTAGTGGAAGCGTAAAAGCAAGAACATAAATGTCGAAAGTGGCTGCAAAGGTACCGATGAAGGAGCGGTTGAAGTTGAAAAGAAGTAAAACTGTAGGTCAATTTCATGACCAAACGTGAAGCAGCAAGGCTCGAACAGCAGAACGCGGTTATTCGATTGTCTCAGGCCGTTCTGTAGATCATGTCGCAAGATGGTCCATGCGATGGTTTAGTGTTTTTGTGGAGCCGCTATGGTCGTTCGTCCGAGCGCATTTCTCTCACTACACTTCATGGCCGGCGCGGCGGACTCGTCTCTGATGTTGATTCTTCGGCGAACCAGCATGGCGACCATCAATCCGGAATAGAGCAGCCAGGGTGAGATACACAGGAGGCTGGCGACAGGGCTGAGGCCCACCCCCTGCCCGACCGCGACACTGGAGACGACGACAGCTGTCAAGCACGCCAGTTGCCTGACAGCGCTGCTACTGTGACTGTGGCCATGAATGAGTACGACCCAGACCATGGTTGCTGCGAAGAAGAGCATGGGCGACGGGCTTCGTATGTAAAGTGACGCCTCGAGTTGGGGAGGCAATGGCTGGAATCTGTCAGCGCTGGGGCGTCAATAACTTTGGGGAACTGGTCCTACAATGTGAAAGATCCACGATGCCTGCTTAGAGGACAGGTCTACCATCTTCTGTGCGATTGCAAAATTGCTCGAGCTGCGCATGCAGATCAGGACTGCCGTATGAACACCAGCTTGCTCCAGCACTTCCCTCAGCGCACGCAATCCGCGCGGCGAAGAGATACTCTGCTCGCATACATGGCAGATATCGTGGAAACCACCCTCCAGACGGTGCATCTCTGCGCCTTCCACATCGTATTCTCGGCCTGTACATGCATTAGATAAAGTCGTCGACGATCTGAAAGACTGACTGCAATTCTGCGTAGAAGCCCCCGCTTTCTCATCTTCGAGTCCTGCTGGTTGATGTCGTCGCAATTCAATCTTTCGCGCCTGGCCAGTGCGCCTTTTCAGACGGTGCCGGAAGTCATCGTTGATGCCGAGGAAGATTTCGTCCGTTTGCTCTCTGCGAGCCAAGAAGACTCTCCAAAACAGCGATGATATATCTATCAACGCGACAAGACCACCAGCGATTTCGGCCATTTTGGCAAGCAGGTGTATACGAAAATCCAACAGATTACAACAAAACGGGGCCCAGAAGAGGCGGCCACCAAACCACAAAACTTAACCGAGTCCGCCGCGCGGCTCAGCCACAATCCAGTGAGGTGGTCTGGTAGGGGCAGGCTGCAGCTGAGCTGTTTCACCACCTGCTAACAAGCTCCGACTACATGTGATCGGCGTCTAGCAGTGCATGGCCCTGACATACAGACCGGGAACTCGCACAATGCCTTTCTTTACAATCCTAGGCACGACACGAGGTTGATGGCGGTAGGCCGCTTGATGGACCGTCCGATAAATGATGCTCAAGAACCAACAGCGTTTGCCAGGAGTTGAGGGACATTGCCTAACAGCAGCACCTTGTCTCCTCCGATCACCCAAATCTTCCATGCATATCCTTGTCGACTCCACCCATCATCCAGGGGGCGATCTAGGTTCAAAACTGTTCTGGTCGCTCAGTCGCAGGGCGGGCTGTACGGACTTTGAACCTAGAGTGCTAATGGTCTCACGGCTCGTCTCCAAACTTTGTTCTGGTAGTCTAAGCCACCCATCATCAATCCTCTTGGGGCCCGGGCACTACTTCTTCCCTGGTGAACCGTTTCGTGACGTTGGTCTCGGAGAACAATATCTCGTCTCTTCAAGGCAGACTCGGCCTGTCCACATTGCTCAACCTCTCACGAGAACACAGCACATCATACAACATTACTTTCATCCGCATGAAGATGCGTTCTACTAACGTTATCTTAATACTGGCTTCGGCGCTGGTAGCCAGAATCGAAGCTCAGCAGCACCACAATGCCAACAATGGCCTTTACGGCGATTCTGCACGAGTCGCTGACTCAGAGGTCCCCTACTGGAAGCATGAAGATCCCAAGCCTGATGGGATCGACCTGCCGCTCTATGCATCTTCCAGCACTCATGGCCAGCGTGCCAGCCAGCCCAATGTCCAGAGCACAGTCACTCCTACTGGTACTGGCCCCGAACGCCCATGGTACTACCAGAAGGATGTACGTGTGCCAGAGCTACTGCTGTTATCGCGTGCCACGTACTTACAAAGCATAGGTACTGAAGGCGCCTGATGTTGCGGCCTACAACACGAACGACGACCACGGCCAGCACCCCAACACCATCCATGTCGGGCCCGACATCGTGCCCAAATCGTTCGCCACAGTCGCTCACGTGGATAACTCCACTCATGGCACTGCCAGCGATGTCACCCAGCCGTATCATGTTATCTTTCAACCACTGGGCTTCGCCTCATTCGCTTCATTCTGGATCTTGCCGATGGTAGGACTCGCCGTCCACAAGTACACCAACCGCTTCTTTCTGTCTTCGAAGCAGCGCAAGGGTCTTTTCTGGGTGACTCTCGCAGACGCGCTCGTCTCCACTCTTTTCCTTGGTGGTGGCACCAACGTCAGCACTGCTGAAGGCCGTTACGTACCATTGAGTCTGTGGACTGGACTCGAAATCTTCTACGTCGGGCGCGTGAGCACCAAGCTCAACAAGCCCAACTTCTACATGGGCTTCGTGGCTCTGGTCGGTGCTGCCCTCACTGCTGTCTACGCTGCTGTCTTTGGCGATAAAGCTCGATCTTGGGCAGCCAATTTCATGATTGTTGGCCCGATCATGGTTACTGTGTGGAGCGTATGCACAGCCTACTCCCTGGCCTACTTCGACCCTAAATACTCCACTGGGAACGTCGCTCCTGCCACCGGCTCGCCCTCGAACAACCGTGTTGCCGCTGGTTCTGACGAGGCCGGAGACCAGGCCGGTTTCCCTCTCCAGGAATTTTCTCCATATGAAGCTGATCGCCGCACCTCTGAAGATGCCCGCCGTGCATCTGGCGTGTTTGCTCTTACGGATACAACTTCTTCACCAGCTTCCAGCCAGACTGACCTCACGGACGATGGACAACCCCCGGCATTCGCGCTCAGTGCCGAAGATCTTGTCATTGCCGGTCTAATTCCTTCACCTTGGGCAGACGCCGCAAACACTACCACCGATGAAGAGCATGGCCTCGGGCAAGCACAAGCCGCACCAAAACTCAGCTTTTGGGCCCGCATCAAGCGCACTCTCGCCTTCACCCGTCGCTAGATCTCATCGCCAGATCCTGCCGCCATCTACCTGTAGCCCGCGGCTGCCGGTGCACCAAAACTTGAGACGAATAGATTGCCCACGGCTTTACTACTCCCTCTTTCCGCTCCTTTTTTTCTTTACATTAACGACGAAATCATGAGTCTCACGTGCTCATGTCTGCCCCAGACAGATCTCTGAGTGTCTGAACTACCCCGTTCAGACTTTTTCTTTTCTTCGTTCTGGTCTAGGGTTACTGTCATCCACAGCACAGTGTACAACCCGCGGCCAGCCCTTTTGACAAAGACCGTGGCCAATAGACTTCCTGTTTGGCCTACGGCTTTGCCTCTTTCCCCTTCGCGCTTTTGCTTTTTAAATTTTGCCATCATGGATGCGTGCATCAGACCCATGAGGTTCAGACTATCTTTTACTTTTGTGGATAAAAAATCCGATCTAGCAGGTTTCTGCAGAAGACGCGTTCAGCCAGGCGTTTTTGATTTCTTTTCTTTTGGGATCATGGTACTTGCACCATGTATACATGGTGCTCGATGGAGAGGCAGATAAAGATAAATCTGAATTTTTTGAGCTGCACACGATCTTCTTTTTTTTTTTCCACTCTCTTTTTTTCCATCTTCGAAGCATCCATTCCGTGTCGTGAATTATGTCCCTTCGTTCGTTTCGCCCACAATGCTGCATGCCAGCATACGTTTGCCGATGACAGCATGTTGACCCTACGCGCCTGATCTGATCCACGAACTTGCCTTGTTTGCTTGCTGCGCCCGTTCGATTTCAACAATGCCGGCGTAAGTCCTTTATGCTGATAAGAAACAGGGAGCATGCAGTTACACGAAGGACACTACTGCAAGCAGCGCATACGTGTAGCCTGTGGTCAAGCAACTCACCTCTGCTCACTTGCAGGCAGATATTCGCAACGGACAATTTTTTGGGTACTGAGATCAATCTACACGGCGGACATCATCTGAGACGGAGCGCGTACCACAGAAATTGCGCCACCTGCAATAAATCACGAACGGTAGCAGCAGGAGCAGTAGCAGAAGTGATAGTCATGGGCAGTCAATATGTGCGTAAATATGGATCTCGTATAATCCGTAATAGAAGGAAGGAAAAGAAAGGTCTAGAAAAAGGTTTCCCAACCAAAGGCTTCATCGCCCATGCCCTAAGCCAGAGAGAACCAAACCCCAGAACCTCTCCCACGAAGAAGAGAAAAAAGAAAAACCGGCACCTTTGCTTTTGCCCAAGAGTATCCGGTTCCAACAAACCCCTCCCAATGCATTCGCTAAATTTTTGTCAGACACCACGACAACAGTCGAAAGGCCGCCGAGTAAGAAGAGGAAACAAGGAAAAGTTGTGACGACAGAGATAGATCGTGGCGCGTAGGCTATGTGTTGGCCTTTCTGGGTGTGGGGTATCGTCGAACACTGTCGGCAGTATTCATGACCTCGAGAAATGCAAGACATGCAGGGCTCTGCGGCAAGAGCTTTGCACTTCCGCGAAGAAAAGAGTCATGGGCTTCCGGAAATTATTCTATCCTTTGAAGTTGCCCCTCTTGTCCTTCTTGTCTGGCGGCACATGGTTGTGCATCACCTTCTTCTCGCGCATCTTGATGTCGTCGGAGTAGCCTGATTGTTGACAGCAAGGCCATGGACCGCCCTTCTTAGGGTCGCGGTCACTGACGACCTCGACTGCGTCGTGAATCTTCCAGCGTCTGGCAGGATCGGGGTGAAGCATGCCGAAAATCATGTTCATAGCGCCCGGCGAGCGCACCTGGTACTTCTTAGACTGTGTGGCAATTGCGGGTAAAGATCCTTCCCTGCCGATGAATCCTTCTGGTCCCGGATGTCTCTCAAGCCACTCGTCCCAGCTGTTCCGGAATACCGCGTATTTGCTGTTATCCATAGACGCGACTTCCCAGGGCGTTCCGATAAAGTGGAGAGAAAGATAGACAATGGCGCAGCTCCAGACGTCGACGCAGCGAGGATCGTACTCTTGCTCGCGTTCGATGATTTCGGGTGCCATGTAAGGTTTCGATCCAACCAAGCCGGGTTTGCACAAGCGGACTGGTGCTTCTTGATCGACTAAGCTTGGTCGTCGGCAATTGCGAGCGCCTGGGTGAGTTCCGCAGAATACTTCACTCGTACCGAAATCGGCGATCTTGAGACAGCCATCGTGCGTGACCAGGAGGTTCTCGGATTTGAGATCGCGGTGAGCAATACCACTAGAGTGAAGATAGTCGACACCCCGGACCAGTTGCTTGAACATGCAATCTTTCATTTCGTCCGACATGTATCTCTTGGCGATCAGGTCGCAGAGATCTCCAAGGTCGCAATATTGCATGACATGGAACCAGTTTTGACCAGATCTGCATAGGTGGAAGGTCGCCACAATATTGGGATGGTCGCAGGATTTCGAGATGGCGTATTCGGACTTGATCTTGCGAACATAGTCTTCTTTGGTCTCTTCTTGTTCGTCCCACGATCGGAACTCTTTGACAGCGAACACCTTGGCATCGGGACCAGCAGTCTTTGATTTCATGATCTGGACCTCAGCAGCTCCGCCTTCGCCGATTTTCTTCTTGTTCATACGAGCAAATCCGTTGAAATGCTCCTCCAGTCGGCATTCGTCGACAATCAATTGATCCGGAATGTATAGTGAGAGACGTCGAGCCTTCGAACCGACACCAGCATCTACACCTTCCTCGTAATCGCCATCCTCGTTCTCGCGGTAGTAAATGCTGGATCGTCTGCCTCGGGTACCAGTAGAGCTGTTCCTCCTAGGGCGTGGCCTGTATGCTCCATCAGGATCAAATTCGTCGTTGTTTTGAGCGAAGCGAATACGTGCTGTTGACCCGGCTCGTGATTCGGTCGTCTTGGAGGTCTCCACTGAACCATTGGACAAGACACGCTCGATTCCAGACATTCCAGAGTCGTGAGCAGCTTCGCCACTAGAGTCATTACGGCGCATTGCACTTTTCTGTGGCTGTGGAGAAGATTCTTTGCGTGGAGAAGTTTGCTGTGGATAATAAACACCAGAGTCGGCCAGATCTTCCTTTGGAGGAGGGACAGGTTTCCTGGCTATTGGCGAAGGGGTGTCCTTGGTTGAAGACGGAGAGTAGGTCGCCCTCTTGACTGGCGTGCTTCGAGGCGGGTCATTGTTATTTGTGATGGTGCTGGAAGCAGAGCTGGTTTGCGAGTCATCGCTGTTGCGATCTTTGTGGTGACCAGGCCGAATTTTACCTAGGAAACTGCTCAGACGGTTTGCTGGTTTGTTGTCCAATGCGGGCCGGGGTGAGTCGTTCTTGGAAACAAATCCAGTGCTGGCGCGTTGTAGTATGGCCGGCATGATGGCGATGTCTAGCTGAGAGAATGCCGCAAGGAAGGGTGCGCTCGCGCGCTATTGGCGGCCAGGGCTAATACTCTGTATGAATTTACGTGGAATGCAGACCAAGTGCGTGTGCGGTCCCTTGGTAGGAGGCTGCGCGAATTACTTGCAGCGATTTAGCAGCAGCAAGTGGCAGTTAGGTGCACCCGCAGGACTGGGCTGCAGTCGCACAAAGACGATGGGGAGGAGAAGGATGCGGGTATACGGGCTCAACTCGCGCCGTCCAACGTCACCTGTCGCAGGGGAGGGCGAGGCAAGCAAGTAGTTCCTTGCCGGGCTCGCTTGCTCGCTTGACAGGGCCTTGCGCGGAAGGCTTCCCAGGGCTTCCAGAAGACGCCACAGCTGCAGGTGTCGTGCCGGGTGCGAGGTGGGTGAGCGGCGCGGTGGTGGCAGGGATTGCAGTGCAATGCAGTAGTAGTGCAGCAGCTCCGGCTGGCAGAGGCACAAGCAGTAGTGTGCAAGGATTGGAATAAGAATAATTATTCGGAGTGATGAGACGGCGGCTTTGGGTTAGGGCGGGCGCGGTCGCCTTATCGTGGTGGCGCGATAGGCGGGGTGATGATTGGAGGAGCGCGGGCGGGCAGCAGCAGCAGAGCAGAAGCGTTTGGGTTCCTCCGTCGCGTGAAGAAAGCGTGGGCGGACGATCAGCTTGAAGAGGGTGCAAGGAGCGCAAAGGCAGGCTGCAACAGCAATGCTGCAAGAAAGCGGCCGCTGAACAGTAATAATAAGAAGAATAAAGGTCGACGATGGCGCCAGGTGCACGAGCGTAGTCGGCGGTCGGCGGCGTACAAGCAAGATGATGCAGCAGCGATCTTTCACTTAGCCAAGCCTCTTGGTAGTTGCACTGACAATTGCTTGGTTTCGGCGTGGGGTTTGAGAGGGAAGGGAGCTAAAGGAGACTAATGGGAGGTGTGTCGAGGAGGCAGGGCGAGGCGCGCGCTGCAGGAGGAGGAGCAAGGGAAGTGGAGCGGTGACGGATAGAAACAGAGTAGTATGAGGAGAGGAGAATATCAGAGTAGTAGGGTAGAGTAGAAAGAGATAACAGCAGCGAAGAAGAAAGGCCGCTGTCTTCCCTCACACGCAGGTCCTCACATGTCCTCCACCACCCGCGCCAGAGTCAGCGCTCTCCCCTCTCAGCAACATTTCTTTGCACACAATTGCGGCTGCACTGGCATTCTCGGCAGGCCTGACCCGAGAGATGCGATGTGAGCGAGCAGTGCGCGCCCCGACTGGCCCAACAAACAGCGTCATCAGCATCTCCGCCCGAATCACGATGAACGGATGAATAATCGGGTGGAATGCTGCGCTCTGCCCGCCCGTGCTCATGTTTACGCCTGCACCGGCGGTATCTCCAGCCTCACGGCCTTCGGACAATAATTAATGCAGCGCCAGGCACTTCCTAGCACAGGTGACACGAATGATGACGCCCCTCTCAGAGATGTCAAGATTCAAGAACGAGGGCTCACACACATTTCACTTACACAACCGCTCCCATCCATCGCGCCTTCCTGACTCGAACAAAAGTCCTGCTAGCCAACCGTGCCTGCATCCGCTCGCAACACAGGCTCTCATCACCCGCCGCCGCTGCGCTGTCGTCGCACGTTCGCAAGCATTTTCCTGCGAGAGTCCTACAAGCGCAACGACTACTCCCCGGCCAGTACTCGCCGAGCCCAGTCTTGTCTCACGCTCCGCCCTTGGCAGCCCGTATGTCCCTCACCTCATCACCTCCGACTCCGCCATCTATCCCTGGGGACGGAATGGAGTCTGGGGAAGAGGGCAGCTAATCATGCACTCGCCGATTAGCATTTGCGGAGAGCTGAGGCGTGTTGCCGTCGTTGTCGCCGTGTAATGCTCACTACCTACATATTTAGGGTTCCGTCGGGATATGAATGTACATTACTTCCAGCGGCCAGGAGAGGAGCATGAGAAGCCGACAGCGGGAGCCCAGACTCCGTCCCGACACCCAAACGGACTATTCATCCAATCTCACCTCTCCGAAAGCATCACCTCTCCATTGACCATCACACCAAAAATCACCATTGACTTATTCCCAATGCTTTATTTCGCTTTTCCCCCTGTGCAACGTAAATCTAGACCAGCCTCCCGCTCACACCACAAACCCATCAAACCTACCGACAACCCACCCGTTACAATCAGTGAGTGATCGACCACCTTCCAAGCATTGGCAAAGACACACGTACACACGAAACGTTTGCTATGCGAGCTCTGGCTGCTGCTGACCGCAACGCACGGTTTCACCAAGCAAATGCAAGCACATCTCTCCCCAGTCCTCCAATCCACGGTTTCACCAAGCAAATGCAAGCATATCTCTTCCCAATCCCAATCCCCCCAACCCGCATGAACGCAGGAAAACGCCTCCTTTACCGTCCATCACACAGCAGATGGTGGATGGTCCGGTCCGACAAAGCCCGACGACGGTTTTTCTCTTTGTTACAGGGTTTCCGAATACCAAGGAATCTTCTGGTCGTCGGGCATGAAGTAACATGATTCCTCATTTATCGAGCATAGAAGCCCGCTCAAGAGCCAAGCTTTGCAACTCTATCTTTCGTGTGCAGGCTTGATCATCAACGATGGAGTCCGTTACGCGTCGGCGACGGCGGTGAGACGCGGCTTCTGCTTCCTGTTCGCGTTGTTGCCTGATTGATTTACGGAGAGGACTCCAGTAGGTAGTGATGTGTGTGCTGTCCGCCCGTTTTCGAGAGTTGACGTCCACTCACATGCATTGCTGCCGCCTGTCTGCTCGTCGACGTCCGACTTCGGCTCGATATTCAATCTGATAATCCTTCATGCAACAGATGCTGAAATGAGGAAACAAAAGTCAACCCGATGAAATCATCACGCTTCTGAAACACGCACGCATCGCTAAGCAATCGATACCGACACGGCAGGTCTGGGTAGCAATAAACTACCAATAGCATTTACTCGTCTAATCATCCCAACCGCGGATCATCTTTCTTTTATCAATCACAACAAAAAAACGCCTGCTTCAAATCAAGTCGACTCAAGTCACAAATCACAATGTGTCAATCCCACCTCCGAAAGGCCAGCCAGCCATATCGCACATCCCATCCCATCTCACATCACATCACACCACAACCACACTCACTCCTCCCCCTCCCCCTCAAACTCCACCAACGCCGTCCCAGCCTTACACATCTCCCCCGCGCCATGCACAATCTTGCTCACCTTCCCATCCACCGGACTCCTAATCACAGTCTCCATCTTCATGCTCTCAATAACAACCAGCGGCTGATTCTTCACCACCTCGTCCCCAGCCTTAACCTCCACGCGCAGCATCTTACACGGCATCGGCGCGCGGACCGAGTTCGCAGCATCCTTAGTGCCGAGCGCTTTGGCGTGCCAGGCGGGCTGCGCGAGGGCGAGGTTGTACTGCAGACCGTGTTGGAAGAGGGTGAGGTTGGGCGTGTTGGGTTCGCGGACGAGGGTTGTTGCGGCGCGGGTGTGGGGGAAGAAAGAGGTTAGGGTGCGGGTTTGGGGGGAGTAGGAGGATGTTAGGGTGGTTGAAGGGCCGTTGTTGACGGAGACGGTGAAGGTGGAAGCGCTGGTTTTTGTGACGAGGACGGTGGTGGGTGGGGAGGGTTTGGCGTTTGGGTCTGTGGAGGGGGCGGTGAGGTGGAAGGCTCGGGGTTGGGGGGCGGTGTTGAAGCCGACGGCTTGGGCGGAGTGTTGATGTGATGGGCGAGAGGGGAGGTCCGCTTCGTAGAGGCCGATGGCGGCTTGGGTCCAGACTTCTGTGGGGATTTCTTGTTTGGCGAAGAGCTCGTCGTGGTGCTTTTGGATGTAGCCTGTTTCTACTTCGCCGGCTACGAAAGCAGGACTCTGCGAGCAGCGCTTGAGGAACTCGATGTTTGTGATGGGGCCTGCGATCTCGTAGGCTTCCAGCGCTGCTACGAGTTTTTGGAGAGCGCTCTTTCTGTCCGGACCGCTGACGATGAGTTTGGCGATCATGGGGTCGTAGTGGCTAGACACCTCGTCGCCCTCGACGAAACCAGCATCGATTCGCACACTGTCTGTCAATTCGGGTGTTCGAAGGTGCAAGAGCTTGCCCGTAGACGGCATAAAGTTCATGCTTGGGTCCTCCGCGTAGATTCGTGCCTCAATGGCATGCCCTCTGCTCTTGATCCGTTGCTCGACTTCTTCTTGTGTGAGAGGCAGCTTACCACCTTCAGCTACAATGATCTGCCACCTGACCAGGTCTTCTCCAGTCACCATTTCGGTGACGGGATGCTCGACCTGCAATCGCGTGTTCATCTCCATGAAGAAGAACTCTCCACTGTCGTTGTCGAAGATGAACTCGACTGTGCCTGCACCCTCGTACCCAACCGCCAAAGCAGCCTTCCTCGCCTTCTCCCAGATATCCTGCCTCACGCTCTCGTCGAGGTTAGGCGCAGGCGACTCCTCCAAAATCTTCTGATGCCGCCTCTGAACACTGCAGTCTCGCTCGCCAAGAGCAACACAGTTGCCGTGCTTGTCCGCAAACACCTGCACCTCAATGTGCCTCGGCGTCGTAATGTACTTCTCCACAAGCATAATATCGTCGCCAAACGAGCTCCTTGCCTCACTCTTCGCACTATCGAGCTGCTGCGCAAACTCATCCGCCGACCTCGCAATCCTCATGCCCTTGCCTCCACCACCCTTAACAGCCTTAAGCAGCACAGGGTACCCAATCTCCTGCGCCTGCTCCGCCAGATACCCAGCATCCTGCTCCTTGCCATGATACCCAGGAATACACGGCACGCCTGCCGCAATCATAATCTCTTTACTCCGGCTCTTGTCTCCCATGTCCTCGATCGCCTTATACGGTGGTCCAATGAACTTCACGCCGGCCTCCTCGCATGCTTTCGCGAAGCCCGCGTTCTCGCTGAGGAAGCCATAGCCCGGGTGAATCGCTTCGCAGCCATTCTCTTTCGCGAGCTGGATGATTCGTGCACCATTGAGGTACTGGTCTGTGCTGCCGAGGTTGATAGCGAAGGGAGAGGAGAGAGCGTGCTGGGAGAGTCTGTCTGGGTCTGTGTAGAGGGTTGTGGTGCGGATGCCGGTTTGGGAGGCAGTGCGGTTTACGCGCAGGGCGATTTCGCCGCGGTTGGCGATCAAGATGGAGCGGAGGGGTTCGATTGTTGGAGCTGGAGAGGTGTTTGTGCTCGTGTGTCGAATGGTGCGTTTGGGGTGGAGCGCGGCGGTGGTACTGCGGAGGGCGCGGAGCTTGGATGGGGTCGACATTGTGGAGGAGGTGAAGTGGACAATTGACGATTGGCAAGCTACCTACATGGCCTGGCCGCTGGAGGAGCAGGCGTGTCTTTTTGCTATATGGCTGTGAGAGGCACAATGGCTATGGCTCCCATTAAGCCGATGGCCGGTTCAAGGACAACATCGGCTTTAGCTGCTTTCGCGTCTTGGGAGAGCTGCAGCCGAGGCAAACGATGGCCAAAGAACTGGGGACTCCACGAAAATGACATGGTTGTGATGGCCAATGCTTCGGCTCATGATCGTGCATGCATTGGTAAAATGTGTAGTGTTGGTCGCGTGTGCACAAGAGGCAACTGCAGGAACAGACTTATATCTTGCCGAGAACCGGTTCAGTACCATCAAAGCTCTTTTCTGTTATTATACATCTTGAGCATAAATGTATCTTCAACGCAAAAACGATCTCACTAAGTCTACGCGCTATCACGATCAACTAGGGGTGTTTGAATCGTTGTGAAGACCATTGAATACCCTTTTGAGACTACTAGCTATCTCAGAAGCTAGTACTGTACACGGGTATCATTGCTTATTAAAACCTACATCGCCCGATGTTTCATTGAGATGTTGTTCGCAAAAACGGCTTCATTACCAAGTTCGGATCACGAAGCAATGGGTCGCTCTGTGAGGATTACTACTAATGTCATTCAAATTCTTTTATCTTCATCTACATATCATCATCATCAAGGCGTTTGGAACATTGCCAACACAGCCTCTAGTAAAGCTGCAGCGAGCGCTTAACACCGCCAACAGTCTTGCGAACCTCAGACACACTCCTCTTGGTAGTAGTGTTGGACACAGGAGTACGAGTAGGGAAGCCCTCCCACGAAGTAGCGTACTTGGCAACAGCAGCGGCAATACCGCGAGCGTGCAGCAGCCAAGCGTCCACGTTGAGGTTGTCGACGGTGTCACCAGCCTGGTGGTAGTTCTGGTCGAGGATCTCGCCAGCAACACCGCCCCAGATCTTCTGCTCCTCCTCGGTCTTGACCTCGTCGGCACCAGTGGTGGTACCTCCAGCAGGGATGTTAGCGTCGAGGAAAGGACCGTAGTCAGAGCGGCCGTTGAACTCGGTGGCGTTCGATGGGACGCCGGCGCGGACGAAGTACTTCTCGAAGAACTCCTCGATGTCGTCGCTGCCGTCGGGGCCGGTGAGGCCGTAAGCGCTTCCGTCACCGTCGTAGATCTGGTGGACGAAGTTGGGAGAGGCGATCATGTCGAAGTTGAGGTAGGCGCGGATCTTGAGCGACTCTTCGGCAGAGAGGTTCTCGACGAAGTAGGTCGAGCCGAGAAGGCCGGACTCCTCGCCAGACCAGAAGCCAAAGGTGACGGCGTTCTTCACGTTGTACTTGGCGAGGGCCTTTGCGACGTTGAGGATACCGACGGTACCACTGCCGTCGTCGTTAATACCGGGTCCGGCGCCGACGGAGTCAGTGTGGGCACCGAGAGTGAGCTGGTTGTTCTTGTCGCCGCACTTGCTGGTGGCCAAGACGTTGTTGGTGGTGACGATTTGGATGTCGGTCAAGACGTCCAAAGATGCAGTCACCTCAGCGCCGGAGGAGAGCTGAGAGACGTAGGCCTGACCCTGCGCGAGGGAAATGCCAACAGTCGCGACATAGGGGCCTTCTTCACGAGGAGGGGGGCCAAGGGTGCCGGAGACGGTGGCGGCGACGTTGTTGTAGATGACAGCAGCGACGGCACCTGCACCACCAGCGAGAGCAGACTTCAGACCGAAGTCACAGCTACCGCGGGAGATGAGAGCGATGTTGCCGGACAGGTCAGCTGGGTAGTCAGATGCTTCACATCCAAAGTTGCTCACGGCAACCAATGGCGCAGTGACAACACCAGCAGTAGAGTTGGAGTACTCGAAGAGGGTACCGTTGATGGCCTGGCCGTCGATGGAGAAGCTGTTGACCGCGCCGCTAACCTGGACGTAGTTCGAGAAGGGCTGAAGGCGGACATCGTAGTACGACGTGGATTCAAGCTCCTTCTTCAGCCAGTTCACGGTATCGTTGTGAGCCTTGCCGCCCATAACTCTGTTGCGGTCCGGGTAGCTGTAAGCGAAGTCCTGAAGTTGCTGAGCACCTCTAACCAGCTTCTTCGAGGTGATATCAGACTCGAGCTTCCTCTGCAGAAAAGTTAGTGACACTGAAGTTCGACATCCTGTAGACGCTGATGACTTACCGAAGTAACATCAGGCCTCTTCTTGCAGGGCTTGTCGTTGTGTCCATCCTGACGTCCCCTGAGCTCTGTCGCCGACGCCGCAGCGGCAAGGGCAGCAACCGCAACTGTGACCTTCATATTGACGATGATTCTGTACCTCTAGGAATAGAGCTGTAAGGATGAAGTAGCGATTGGATCTCGAATCGAAGACAAACACGCGAGCTTTTATACTTAACTATCGCACTTTTTGCCACGACGTGCCATGATATTCCGGGCAAAGCCTTGCGTGACCTGGCGTGACCTATTTCCCGTGTATCGCTTGCGCATTGTCAATACCGTATCCTCTATCAAGATCAATCAATCGTTATCATCCACAAAAGTGCCCACTCGCCTTTCTACATCAAGAAGCTCGCGAGCATAAGCCCTGCCAATACCTGCTTCATTGCTCTAGGCTTTCTAGGCAAATACTTGGCGTGCATGATAGCGACAGACAACTGTGAGCGTAGCGAAGGATAGAGATGGGTTATTGGTGTAAACCTGCTCGCGAAGAGCGGATGGAAGGATTCGCCAAGGAAACCGGATGAAGACTGTTTAGGAAGGTGAAATGTGGAGCGCTGCAAGCTGCAAGGAACACGGCTCGGGGTGGCCTTTGCTCCAACATCACGACACCCGCTCGCACCATTTTTGATATCCACATACTGGAGCCCCGATATCGTAAGCGAGCTTCCATCTTCTTCCCCAGGCCAACCACGTACCGCCGCCGCCATCGAAGGTGTTCGAAAGCATCCGTACTTCAGGCGACACCGCTTCTAATAGGACAGCAGTCATCTTGTGGCTCCTAAAACTCGGATGTACAGATATCAAGGACAAGGAACTCTTTAAACCTGCTCATTATTCTCCCCATCACGCATACCAGACTGCATGAGAGCGGCCGTTAGCCATATTGGCAGATTACGATGCCCCATGGCATTCTACTTGTATCTCAGAGGTCTGATACTCTTATGGCGGTCTCAATTGCGGTGCTGCAAGGCTCGCAACGACACTGCACCACTGAAGACCTTGGACTCTCTTAGGGGAAGAAAACTCGAATTTCTTCTCCACTGGCCGTACTTGGTATAATCTGCTTACTCTGCATCCTAAACTCTTCGGTCGTGGCGTCCTCCATACCTTCGATGTCGAAGTCTTCCACGTCTAGCTCATCCTCGTCACGGTCAGATTCGTTGGCTTCTCGTGTCAGGCCATACTGCGCCCCTCGGTCGAACGCCTGACCCGTTAACTCGCCTTTCTTGAACTTCAATCTTCGCAATTTGAAGACGAAGACAAAGTCGGATTTATCGGCAGTCAGCGATTCGGTGACGCGAGATGACCAGTGGCCCTGAGGACCCAGAGCTACCGGTGCTCCCAACGCAGAAGCGTCGACGCCGATTTTTGCACGAATGCCGCGCTCCTCCATCATTTCCGCAGCCTTCAGCGCACCATATGCAATCTTGAGGCCGGTCACCATGTACACTTTCGACTTTCGACTTGGGCCGACAAACATGTCTCGTACGCCAGAATCCTCGATGCATTGCCTGAGATACTGCTTGTCGGGCAGAAACTCCTCTGTTACCATGCAATCTACCTCATAGAGGTCGAGGTGCGTATTTGATCTTGTGCCTTCCACATCACCACCAATACCAAGAACCTGCAGGAAGCTCGCGAAAACACCTCCACCACGAGACAGCTCGGTCTCTTTCGTCCATGACCATGATTTTTCTGTTTGGCGGCGCAGCAGCCCTGATTTGATCGCAGGCGGTGGCCCATCGTTGAGCGCTTCTTCGGGTGACCAGGGAGACTCGATAATATCGCCCAGCCGTATAGCTGAGATGACAGGTCGATCGCGGGTACGCGGTAGGAACCAGACCGACTTGGCCGCTGTAGGCTTTGGCATCGTGTGAGGACTTGCGCGAGAGCAGTGGAAACAGTAAGGCGCAACACTGCAGATGATGGCATCCGTCTTATCCTTATAGATCCCTGCTACTGCGGCGCGACGGCTGCGGCAGCCGCAGTAAGCTGCAGTCAGGGCTGTGCTAATGCATGCTAGTCACGCGCTGACACATACTATTGGCAAGGCTTCCGCCGAGAGTACAGACCAGCAGGCTACAACACATCTCAACAGCAATGAGGTGGACAAAATGTCGCGCCCTAGTCTTGCAATGTGTTGATACCCTCCGGTCGGAGATCGCGGCGCACCGGTTTTGCCCATCCTACTATCCTGGGCCTGTCTGTTGCTATTCCCGTATGGCCTTCGGCGTATCGTCGTCCGTCTTTCTTCACAGCGATAGACTTGTATGTCGCTTTGTCGTATGTATTGGCTGCCAAAGTGGGAATAATGGCATGTGGTCGGGGTGCGTGTGGTGGCTTCTCTGGCGCAGGTTCTGCGGGTTTTGGTGTTGCGACGTGAACCGTCTTTGGTTTTCGCGGATGTGTAGGTGCCGGTGGTTGAGAAGGCGGCTGTGCAAGAGGAACAGACCAGACAGATTCGGTATCCGACGACCATGATCGACGTCGGCGACGGCAAATGCAGAACAAAAAGAGGAGCAGTATCAGGCCAGCGCAGACACCGATGATTATACCACCGACTTCTTCACGTCGAAGACCGGTGTCTACAGTTGTCGGTGGCTGTGCAGATCGTTGTGCAACCTGGTGCTTGAGAGTGGGGGCATTTCCATGATCTGCTTCAGCAATGGTCGCCGGTATGGAAGTTGTAGAGGGCCACGTCCTAGTGAAACGTATCGATGGTAAGGATCCGGTGCGCACCAGTCCAGCAAAATGCATTGACTGATCATCTAACAGTAAAAGGTTTCGCTGGGCGTTGTCTTCGACGGCAATCAATGCGTTGTTGTAAATAAGCGCATAGCAGTGTCCTGGGCTCAGGGTGTACTTCGTGCATTCCAAAGGCCCAGAATCGCACCACAGGCAATGTGAAGCATAAGATATAATAATCCACGAGACCGATTCCCAGCCTCCGGGGGCTGCGCAACAAGCATCTCAACACCAACGTATGTATGCGAGCGGGGTTTGTGCATTCCCTAGTGCAGTTCATTAACGAGCTGGTCGCCGAGATGGGGTGCGGCTGGTCTCGCTTCGGCTGCCCTCGCGTACAGTAATCACTATCGTCAGCCTCGCGCTAGACAAGCTACCATGAGTCAACGACACACGTTTGTATGATCTTTTGACAGTCGCTGTATACTAGACTTGAGGTCTGGTAGAAGTGAACTCTCTCAAAGATGGAGACACCCCCAGACGAAGTAGACCTTCGTCGGCTGTATCGCGATGCGCAGCAAGAATATCAGGCCAGCAACTTCAGACGGGCTCTGCGACTCTATAAGGACTTACTCGACCGCGGAGAGTACGAGATGCCTCCGGAAACTTTGTTCGATGTTCGTGAGGCGCTCGCCACGTGTTGCCATAGCTTGGGGAGATACGGAGATGCTGCGAGGTACAACCGCAAAACTCTGGAGGACTTGGAGGCTTCCTCAGATTACGGCCTCGATCACAGCCTCACAGTCCGCATACGTTATAACCTTGCTCGTGCTCTCACAGCTGCATCCAAGCCTGGGCGAGCCTCAGCTCCGAAGCTCAAAGAGGCTGTATCCCTCTACAAACAGATCATGGGAGGGATGAAAGCACATGTTGATCCCACGACGCTCAAGCGAACCAGGATTAGTCTTGCATCCGCTCTCTTCAAGCTGGAAAGATACTCCCAGGCTCGAGACCTCTATGAGCAACTCATTCAGGAAATGGAAGCCGATGCCAAGCAGCCAGGAGAGGCTGAGCGTCTTCGATTGCAGCACGACTATGCAGGTACTCTCTACCACCTGAAACGATACAAGAAGTCGAAGAAACTGTTTCTGGAGATCGAACATGCTCTCATTTCGATGTCCGAGAAGCAGAGGCGTAAGCTGGGTGATTTGTCCCAAAGCGTAGGCAGATACGTCGCTGCTTGCGTCGAAGCCACCGATGATCTTGACATGGGTGTCGCTAGAAGCATGATGCCAGTATTGAGAGATAACGGTGTCGGTTCGAGTGCCAGCTTGCGAAGTGCGGCCGCTGGATCACGGAGTGAGCTTCAAGTAACGCTTGGAGCCAAAGACTCGAGATCGAGTGACGGAGCTGCCTCACAGAAGCGCCGGGACAGTAGGGTCTCCAGCCGATCTGATACACCATTTCCTATAAGCAGAGCGCGGAGCAGCAGCGATCGTACTGACAGAACGGGTGCCAACATTTCCGAGCCGGCGTCCGGCTCTGTTCTGGCTGCCGGATCGACAGGCAGTGCGTCAGCGTTGACAGTCTCTCCTATAGGCTGGAACGCGGCCAGACGAACCAGATCTGATCAGTCTTTGGGATCCTCCAGAAAGACTGAAAACCTGGATGCCGCGTTGACAAGTAAAAGGCCAACGCGATCCTCGTTCTCATCTACGCCACCGTCGAGTTCAGAATTGATCAAGAACACTGAAAAACCACCAAGTGCAAGACGCACCAAGTCCGACTCTTCTTCCATTCATACTACGTCTCCCAGAGACAAGGAAGCAGCGTCGAATTTAAACGAAATTCTTCGCAAATTCAAAGACGTTCCGGAGAAGAGAGCCCCTCCAACTGAAATCGCCGACTCTGGTCTCCAACCAAAACCATACAAAGATCGTTCGAGTGTGCAAAGAAGAAAGAGTCAAGTACCAAAGTTGAAGATCACGGCACCGGGCTCTTGGCCAGAAGAGGCATCGCTCTCTGATAACGACACTCGAAGTACAACTGCGTCTTCGTCGAGTCCACAGCCGCTTGCGATCATACCCAAGAGAAAACGTGCTCCAAAGGACAGTGGTACGGTAAAAGCTGTGACACGAAATCCTTCTCCGGAGACCCAAAGCACTGGTAAATTGTATGCTCTGCCTTCAGGTGCCAATGAAGCCGATCAGTGGTTCCACTTGCTCCGCAAATACTCACATACCCTCCTCTGCAATGGAGTTCCAAAGAATCCAACATATGAACCAGTGCGTGTGGCAGTTCTCGATTCTGGTTTCGCCAGTGCAAGCGACAATACCGATCTACCTATCTCTGATCAAGGTCTCCGGAGAGTCAAACGCGGCCATGTCACCTACAAGGATTTCACGGGCGGGGACTCGTCGTACACTGATAATACAAAAGTTCTCCATGGCACATGGTGCGCATCGTTGCTCATGCAGACTGCCCCAAACGCAAAGCTATACGTGGCAAACGTCGTGAGACCCGGCAAGGTGGGCCAGAAAGCCGATCATGTCGCCGCCGCTATTGCGTGGGCGATAGCAAATGAGGTTGACATCATCAGTATGTCGTTCGGTTGGGAGACCGAACAAGAGGAAGTGGACAAGCAGATTGAGATTGCGAGAAGTAAGGGTATCCTGCTCTTTGCGGCAGCGTCGAACGACGGTGACCTCGGTACCGGAAAGTACCCTGCCTCCAAGCACGCCGTGTATTGCGTCTATTCTTGCACCGGTCATGGCAAAACATCCGAATTCAATCCCCGGCCCCCCAAACCAGAGACATGCTTCATGTTCCCAGGAGAGGGCATCACTGTCCTTGAGACCAACCACAAACCCACGAAAGGTGTCCAGAAGGGTGGCCAGCGAGATGTCGAACGCCGAACTGGAACCTCGTATGCGACGCCCATTGCTGCGGGAACCGCAGCAATGCTTCTAGACCTGGCTAGACAAGAATTGAAGCAGCCACATGTGCTGAGAGACGTCGAGAGGAGACTGAAAAAGGTGGAAGGCATGTCTGCAGTCTTTCTGGCAATGAGTGAACAGCCGCGAGATGGCGGATTTTATCATGTCCGCCCTTGGGAACTGTTGGGCGAGTCCAAACCGATCTCTTCAAAGAACAATGTCGATGAGACGCACAAGTGGTATGCCCTCAGGAACTTACTTGGCTTAAAAGGTCTGCGTGCGTTCGGTCCTTATGCGGAGGATGTGTCTTAGGTCTCTCGGGCAATCCGCATGAAAGTTTGTCTGAAGGCGATCGCAGCAGCCCACAAGAATACTGAGCTTCAGGGGAAATGAACAGTCGCTTCCGATTCTTGTCAAATCGTGATGACCTCGTTTGCCACGAAGAGTGCAAAGGTGTACAACATTGCGATTGTCGCCCGTCCATACCTCCATGCACCTGCAGGCGTCCTCCTGGATTTTCTCGCTTCGATCTTCGGGTACGCCACGCCAGTCTTCTCGTCTCGATCAAGTAGCTCTTCGCGGTCCGGCTGCGTAGGTGGCCAAACTGCATACAGGATGGGTGTAAGAGCAGAAGCAATGAACTGCATCCAGAACAATGGCGGCCAGCCAAGCCGTGTGACGAAGAATACAAGTCTGTCGTGCATGGTAGTGAGAGTCGCAGTATCCCACAGGTTTGGTATGTCCGCCGGGCTGAAGGCGCGTGCAAGATTGAGCGCGAAGCCAACGAGGCATGCTAGGATGAAAACCGCATGTATGATGGCGTGGTGAGAGAAAAGCGTGACTCTCAGCCTTCGGAGCAATGGTGCGCGAAATCCGGTACGACGCTCATGAAGGTCGCTGGAGACACTTCCCGAGGCCTTGAACCCAGTTGTCTCGCCTCCCAAGGCCACGGGTAGTACAAATGAGCGCATGAAAGCGATAAAGTAGTCTATCGGAGTCAGCCGGTCTGTCACATCGTTCCTGAGAAGCACGCGGATGCAACGGAAACTTACAAGGACTGAGCCACTGTTCCATCTCAGCATCATACGAGGCCATGCGGACGTCGTAGGCTATGAACTCGTTGTCTGCTGCCGCCAGGCCGCCCATGACCCCATTATGTAGCCAATGGGTTGCGCTCCAGATGCACACAAGGCGGATGAGGACCTTAAGTTCAGCACCCGTCGCCCAGAAGACCAAAGGACTACCGGACAGCAGGACGAAAGGTATGATGATATAGCTGAGAGCAATCGGGATCTGCACAAGTTGGCGGAGGTCGAACGCAAAGCCTGCCAGCCTTTGTTTATAGTTCATGTGCTCGGCGCGAGCACCCATGCGCAGTTTGAAAAGTCTAGCTGTTTGAATGTGGCCGATCCACTATAGCTTTCATCGTCAGTACAAGATTTGATTCAAATTTTGACATTGCGTCCAGGTGCTACTACCATAAAAATGTCAGCTCGGGGAATCTTGACTTACCCATCTAGTTCGTTGCTTGACATGGCCCAGATATGAGTCAGGTACAGAGCCGTATTGCACTGCTTCGGGTATGAAAGCAGTCTTCCACCCAGCACCTATTAAGGTGGCCGAGCAGCACACATCTTCAGAAAGTGATTCTGTCGGGAAGCCTCCAATTGCCTTGAGAGCAGTCCGTCGCATGATGTAACCAGAGCCTAGACAATTTGCGTTGCCTAAGGCATCGTTGATGGTCTCGTTCATCCCGGCGAAGTGTGACATGGTCTGCGTCAGGGGATCGTTGACGGGGATATCGTAGAAGGTCTTGGGCAAAATATTAGTATGGCAAGCCCTTGATCTTCGCTCCAAGGGATATACGTACTTGCGGTGGACACACCATCGCGCAGTCTGCGTTGTCCTCGATGTGTGGCACGAGCGAGCGCAGCCAATGTGGCATCGGAATCATGTCTGCATCCAAGGCGGCCACATACTGACCCCACGGAGCGTTCTCCATATAAGCGTAGGAAGCGCATCCCATTCCCAGGTCGACGGTGCTGCTACGCACACTGTACGATGCAATCGATCTCGGTCTAGGCCTTTCACGACTCTCGTCGTCTTCAGCCAGAGTCAAGTCAGAAGCTGTTGAAGATTTGTGTCTAAGAAAAGCACGTCAGCACATAAATTGGGTGGCAATATATCCAGTGTACACTCACACGATCTTCTTCTCGTCCCGTGTCGGTGAAGATGTGGCTCTATAGTACAAAGTTAGTAAGACAGCCGGGATCTCTGTGTGAGCTACTGTACTTACGAAGATAGAGTCTCATCTGACTTCGGTGAAATTCTACATGCGAGGATCAGTGGTCAAATTCGAAATGGCAGTCCAATGAGGTACTTACAGTCTTGGGAGCCAAGAAAATGATAGTGGGTCCACCGATGCAGAGTAGGCGAGGCCATGGTTGAGATTGCCAGCTTTGTAGTCTGCCACAGCGCCTTTGACACGTGCCGTATAGTGTAGCTGTGGGAACTGAACAGCGTAGGACTCGATTGCATTCCGTAGGGCAGTGGAAGCGCCGTCATCGCAGACGAAGATACGGTATCTGTCTGCAGGATAGTCCAGGACGCACGCGGCTCTCACGGTATCCATGATCACCGCCGGATCCTCGTTGCAGGCGGTAATAAGGACGTCGATGTTAGGAACATCGTCACCAACCAGATATCGTTTCTCTCGTACTGCTGGCTTGATGGCCATAATCCGGAGAAAGTATGGGACAGCATTTGGTACTACAAGACCAAAATGGCAAGTCAGTGTCTTGCAACCATCTATGGATATGATGCTACCATGTGAAGGATGCTTACGCAGGATGATCATTTCCAGAACAAAGAAGATCCAGGGAAGCGCCAAAGTGCGCAGTCGGTTGAATGTGGCATCCTCGGAGTGTTTCCGTTGAACCTGCTCGGCCGTGGCAAGATAAACGATACGGAACACAAGATAAGTCAGTAACGAGGCGAGGCTCAAGAATGCCGTCGGCGGCATGGCCCACCAAAGATAAGACTTGAGGGTAGGCATCGTGCTAGGGATCCGGTCGTTGGTGAGAGATAAGAAACGTCCACCAACTTGCATGTTCGAACATATATCAATGTCTGCTGCAGTCTTCGATCTTGCGCCATTGCAGCCGCCACATAACGTGGAGGTCGTAAGACCGCCGTATGCTGCATGGTATCACGTCTGGCAGATCCCTCCCGAGACCCTCGCTCAAGCCTGTGCTGAAGTGGCATGCCGTACACACTACTAATGCACGCATATGCCGCCTACAGGAGTGATCTCCAGCAATGTTGAATTGTGGGGCTTCCTAAAGGCGTGCACGAGTTACACCATCCTCTACAGCGTATAGCTCGATCGTGAAGTCGACATGCGAATGGGCCAAGATGTCTCTTGGTAAGCCTCCAATTTTTTCAAAACACCAATAGCTATCCAACTGAGTGGTTGGTAAAACTCATCGGCTACACGCCGCTGAGACTTGAGCATAACATCCGCCAGCAGTGACGAAACGTCCTCGATTCTTTACCTAATCCCAGTGCTGCCCGCCCCTGATCTTTTTTCACCGACAGAAGGGCACATAGCACCAGGCGCTCGGGTGTGGCGTGGCGTGGCAATGCCGAGGGTCCGAGCCGGCAATGAAAGACACAATGCGGTCAATTCGATGAGACAATACAGCCTCTTCTTGGCCGATTACTGCAAACGACAGCGCTACTTGAGGAACATGCAAAGGCGTTGACGGGGTGGTGGTCGGATGCATGGAACTAGGTTGCGGACCAAGCCCGCATGAACCCTCCGCTCGGATCCAACAACGACCACCCCTTTGTGATCTGCGGTCTCGACAAGTCAACACTCCGCTATCACATCGCGATTCTACATATCCGCTGGCCAAGAATAGCAGAGCACTCATATGTCCTACTGTCTATCGCTACAAGTAGCCGCGAGCTATATCCGAGGCCGGCATAACAGGACGATGTCGCTTTCAGGCTTTCAACACAAGCAATGGCTTGTCCGAGCACGAACCACGATCGTAAGATGTCCTCAGCCAACCACCGCCACGGACAACTGCACACGGCCATCTAGTCATGTTGCTGGTACCATGTGATATATGCACATTGGAACTTCAACTCACCCCAAGCGGTATTCCAGCATTGTTTAGGAGAATGCCAACATATATCCAATTGCGAGATCAGACTTGAACTTGCCCCATTTGTACAGTGCAATCTGCCGCCGAAGCACTTTGCATGTCTATATTGTGGAAGCATTGGAAAAACAGAGATAATCTTTCTCATAAAATATGCTGAGTTCGTACTGGTTTGTATCGAATCATCGCCAGTCCATCATTGTCAATCATTCACTGCCCAACTCTTGTCACTCACTTCCATACACTCTTTTCAAATACATAATCACACGCAACATGCAGTTCGCAATTCTTTTTTCATCGCTCATCGCGGCGACCATTGCTTTGCCTATACTTCAAGCTGGTGTAAGCTCTTCGTCGTTTAAACGTTCACAGTGAAACGTAGACACTAATGCAATGTTCTCGACGACAGGGCGATGGCACTGGTCTATCTGAACCTACAGGTGCTGTACTAGGCAGTTCCAGAACTCTTCTCGGCGAAAGAGATAACCCTGTTTTCGACCTCTCCGAATTCGACAGTGGCCTCGTGGAGCGCTCTCCAGGAGCCGGAGTAAGCATATTTCAACCTATCCCATAGACTTTGTTGCTAACCATTGCAGGCTGGTACTGGAGATGTACTATCAGGGGTGGCGGGCGGCACCAACACACTAATGACAGGCGGGGCCAACAATGTGCTCAACAGTGGTGGAAACTCTGCATCAGATCTTTCGAGTTCCAGTGGCGACCTCATAAGCCGTGCACCAGAGCCGGCAGTCGGAGTCAGCTAGATTGGCATTATCGTTGATGAGACAAGCAACATCAACTGACGATTGATCGATAGGCTGGCACAGGCGACCTCTTATCGAACACCGCAAGCGGTACCAACACACTGATGACAGGCGGTGCCAACAACTCACTCAACAGTGCCGGAAACTCTGCTTCTGATGTGTCGAGTTCCGGGGCCGACCTCGTGAGCCGCTCACCACAGCCTGCAGTCGGAGTAAGTCGACCCCATCTTCCTTGCACGTTTCTCATAATCTGATCTAAACATCAATCATCAGGCTGGAGCAGGTGACCTCCTCTCAGGCACCGCAGGCGGCACCAACAGTTTAATGGCAGGAGGCGCCAACAACCTACTCAACAGTGCAGGCAACTCTGCAGCGGACCTTTCAAGCTCGGCCGGAGATTTGGTTGACTGAGGTGTACCGAAAATGACTGTCTGTCATTCGAACACCATTTCTGGCGAGCGTGGTCTTGCACAGCCAGGCCTTATGCAATTTCCTTAGTAACATCTTGCGACTTCGCAGACGACGATTTCTTTCTTGGATGCTCATGATTCTTGCCTGCTGAAACACAGGCTCTTAAAAAGGCTATTTCGTAATGTTAATACATTCATATCTTGTCAAATAGTCAGCATGACTATCTCATCATCAGATGACGATGCCCCTGGTGATCATCGTCGACGGTCTTTCGTTACATGTTTGGCTCCGAGACGTGTGGCCAAATTTATGCTTCGGACGTGCTGATGGTAGGCAATTGCTTTACCGACTCCACAGGATCTGGTGTGCTGGTTCCGAGTAGATTGCATGCGGCAGAGAGAGAATTGCCAGCAGTCAGTATAATAGAAGTATCCTGGAATTCCCATGTCGCATTGTGCTAGAGTCTCGTCGGACGCGCAAGACCGAGTACACAAGACGCACTTGCGCTTGGACAGCAACGCCTGCAACGAGAGGTATAGGTAAAGTGATGGCGATTGTGTTCGAATCATCATACGACGTTTGTTGGGAACTCAGTCGTCTTCGTGGATTGTGATGCCCATCTCCTCAGCACTCGGGGCTGCGTCTCCTGCTCCATGCGCAGCTTCTTCGCCGTCGACTGGCGCTGCAGCAATCTTTGCCGGCCCAAGTCTCTTCTTGACAACAGCCTCCCCATTTGCAGATGCGCCCTCTTCACCATCCACCTCTGGACCACCACCTTTGCCCTTCTTTGCTTTCCTCGCCTTGGCTTTCTCTCTCTTTTCCCGGTTCTTTCTCACCTTCTCCTCTTCCTCCTCCCTCGCCTTAGCACGCTTCTCTTCCCACTCCCTATCTGCTTCCTCTTTCTCGACTTCCTCGTCCATGATCCTCAAGCGCTCATATTCCCTCCTTCGACTCGCTTTGTAGACATGAAATTCACCTGAGCCAGCACCGGCGCTCGAACCTTGCACGTTTGCGACAATCTCGGGTGGTGCTTGTGCGACTGCACCTTTGGGACCTGAAGGTATCTTGATCTCGCGATCGGGGTTGGCGAATAGAGCTTCGAGTTGTGCGCTTTGATTGGAGGTGGGCGAAAGGCGAGCTTTCTTGTGTGGCCGGTGGCCTTTTGAAGTCGGCACCGACTGAGGGATATTTTCGGACATTGTGGTAGTATGTGTGTTCGAGGTATTCCAGTAGCGCGCGTGATTCAGCGTAAATGTTATCGCAACGGCGATCGCGTTCACATGCAAAAGCGTAGCGCTTTACGGTGGGCTAGAAGAAGCAGTGCGCCAAATTGATGATGTCAGATTGCCGTGGTTGGTTGGGCGCAGTTGCTGACCATGCACGCCGTTGTTGCCGCCATACATGTGTACCATTCACAAACACTCTGCACGACTCCATAGAGAAAGAGATCACGCGATCTCCCAATACCAGCAGCCACCATGGGCAAACCTCGCGTGCGTTATAATGGACATACATCGCTGGACCCCCATTAACAGATCCATGTAGATGATCATCCTCATCCGCCACGCCCAAAGCGAAGGCAACAAGAACCGCGAGATCCACCAGCTTATTCCTGATCATCGTGTTAAGCTCACAGAAGATGGCTGGGTCCAGGTAAATGCTCCCTCTGTACCCTTCCGGCCGACCAACGAAGCAGTCATTAACTAACCACCCCAGGCAGAAGACGCTGGCCGCCGATTGCGTTCCCTTCTGAGACCAGACGACACACTACAGTTCTACACCTCGCCCTACCGTCGAACACGTGAGACCACAGAAGGCATACTCCGAACTCTCACATCGCCCTCACCAGAGACCGACGCACCGTCACCCTTCTCCCGTAATGCCATCAAGGTCTACGAAGAACCCAGGTTACGAGAACAAGACTTCGGAAACTTCCAGCCATGTAGCGGTGAGATGGAACGTATGTGGCAAGAGCGCGCAGATTATGGACATTTCTTTTACCGCATTCCGAACGGAGAGAGTGCGGCGGATGCATACGATCGAGTGAGTGGGTTCAATGAGAGCCTCTGGCGTAGCTTCGGAGAGGCAGATTTCCCAAGCGTCTGCGTTCTGGTCACGCACGGCCTGATGACGAGAGTGTTCTTGATGAAATGGTACGTCGCTACACATGGAAGAAATGTCATTCGGACCGCGCTAACACGGCGTAGGTATCACTGGTCCGTGGAATACTTCGAAGATCTCCGCAACATCAATCATTGCGAATTCATAATTATGGACAAAGACATCGACAACGGGAAGTTTCTGCTCAAATCAGAACTGCGAACCTGGTCAGAATTGAAGAAACAACGAGCAATCGAAGCCGCCAAAGAGTCATCTCGTGACGAATCACATCAGCCACAATCACCTATCATCGATCCCAAACGTCGAAATACCGTGTCTCAATTTCTCCCTAACAGCAAGGCACTGCCAACACCTCCTCCAGCCAGAAAGTGGGGCGGCTGTGTAGCTGGATGCGATCATGAACACGACAAGTACCCGAGACGACGTAAGCTCCAGGGCCTCACAGAAGAATCCACAGCTCAGCCAGTGGACGATGTAAACCCGTCATATGCAGGCGAAGATCATCCCATCGCTCACCAAGAAGATGCCGCGCCAGTGGACGAGCTTTCCGTCTCGCCAACAAACACACGTACCCTGCCCATACGACCGGGCAAGACGCCAGCTCAAATGTTCGCGGAACACTACAGCGACGGGGCCGAGACACCACACGAAAGAAACTCCAGCGACCGTGAACGTGATGGCGGCGACTACTTCGATCCTACTTCCATTCTAGCCAGTACCTCGGCCCACAGTAGCGGTAGTGCTAGAATGGCCGGCGCCAAGAGAGCTCCTCGGCGAAGGCCCACCGAAGAGGACCTCGAGCGCTGGGCGAACGAGAGCGGAATGGGAAGCGGGAAGCGCGCTGATGCTTTGGGCGATGAGCCCGAGGACGGCGAAGACGATGAAGATCTGGAGGTGCTTGAGGCGAAGGATAAAAGTTTGAGAGGCAGTGTTTATTGATCGCGTACATGTTATGTCGTGGATGATGATGACGATGATAGATGAACCTTAATTTCAGTACCAATGAACTGACTATACGCATGTTCTGCGACAACCGATGTCAATTCGAATTTGCCTAATCATTCGCATCAATGCTGGCGTGAGCAATGCTGCAGCTATCAGAATTGCAACACCCACTATGTATTGCAGGACAACTTACTACATATCAGCTCGCAGGTAACTACTGCCTTGGTCTGTTGGTGAGTGCTAAGCTCTTGTGACAGTCTTGTGTTGCGATTTGCGTGGTTTGATCTCGTTACATGTAGTCCACCCTTGGCTTTCATGTGCAGAGCAGACGGCATATGCGACTCACAGCAACCCATGAGACATCTAACATATCCGTTCCCATGATTCATCGCTCTCTTCACGAGAGCATCGATAAGATGAAGTTCGACAGGCTGTACTACACGATGCGTGCGTTTTTATCAAATATCAGAAACCGACCCTAAACCTGTCAACCCCGATGACCTGCACTTTGAGCTTCCTGTTCAACTTCATGTTGTTGACAGTTGGTGAGTGGTACGTCTGATATAAACCCCAAGACTGGATGGACCGAGTTATACATGCTTGCTTCTAGTCGAAGTGACAGCATGATTGATCAATGCGTGTAACACTGAATGCATCTCAACCATCACTTGCCAGTTGCCCGAGTTCTTGGTTTGCATGTCTCGAGAGATGTTTAAAAGCTCACAATAATCTGTCGAACTCACACGTACATGTGGCCCAGACTGGTCCATACGATCCCAAATTCACCATCGTACGCTTCGTGAACACGCCCGCACCGCGTGGATTCCAGATGGAGCACGGCAACGCATTGATCTGGACAACCCACAGACCCTGCCGAAGACGAGTGGATCAAATCAGGGCACCAAGCATCTCGAGGCGAAAGCTCGGCAAGCGAAGGCGGAAATACTGAGCGATTATCTGATTGATAACTTTAATCCATCGTCGCACGTGCGTGCAAACCTTGCTTTGGTGGACGAGCTAGCCTCAATCTGATTAGATTGAGCGAACGTCGCCTTGGGCGCCTGCGTGGCTGGCTCTGATGCCAACCGACTCGTCGATGGACGGCAAGCCTTGCCTTTTGCGCTCGGCTTTTTGGCTTGACGAGAGCAAGACTCCGGCGAGACGCTCCTCGATTCCTTGGCTGTTCCAGCCCTACGAGCTTGCAACCTGTTTCTTCCGAAGAATGGGACGATTGTCCCGGTAATGCTGAATCAACTCACAGCTGTGTGCTGTCAATACGCTCCATGGACCGTTCGTGACAGCTGTTCCAGTCTCGGGTTTGAGATTGGTACGCCTTTTCAGTGGCCGATACCTTGCATTCCATAAAGCCATGCCCTGCAGAAAGCTTGGAGGTGACGCCTCGTGGCAGACATCCTCAAGGTACTTCATGCAAACTGCCGACCTCGGTCAGGACGGACCTAGAGCGGATTTCTACTACCTTCGTGGTCATCTCAAGTCCCAGAGATTCGGATAATAACGTACCAAATATTGGAAGCCTTGAATGTTTGAGGAGAACATGAACGAGGTCTGCTTGGCTAGCGGGTCGTCTACCCAACGTCTAGGCGATTCCCGTCTCCAAAGCTCTTCGCCCACATGAATTGCCCCACTCAGACCCGCCGGCATAGGAGGCAGGGTTCCGAGCTCTTCTTCGTTTGCACGAGCGGAGGCCCCGTTGCTGGGAAATCATAGATCCTCTTATCAGATCCTGGCATCGTTTGGCGAGCGCCTCCAAAACGGACCAATCCTTCGCTTACAAGGGTTTTTTAGCGCTGAAGCCTATGCTCGTGGAGGGCTTGCTCGAATCGCTGTCGAGGATGGGTGTTTAAGAGGTGAAGATCGCCGTGCCGATTCTTGTGTGCTTTGTCTTGGTCACCACGCAGCATCTCTTGTCCTTCCTGCAGAGGAAGCTTGGTCCTTACAGCCAAGATGTCACACATCCAACCGTCTTCGTCTGGTGTTGGTCTCGCCCAGGGCCACGAGCAGGACGCTCCTGTTGATGTTGAGAGCAGATTTCCTTCGGACGCAAAGAACCCCCAGGAGAGCATCAACGACAAAAACAGCGATGACGTTCCTGACGATCGTGCCCAACATGGTGTCAAGATGGTCGAAGCGGTCACTTTGGCCTGGACAAAGAAGACGCTTGCTACTGCCTATATTTTGTAAGTCGGCTGGCGCTACGAGCTGCAGGTGTGGTTACTAACGCGCAACAGGATGTGGCTTTTGTACTTCGTCAATGGATTCAATCAGTCTATCACTGGAAACCTCGCGCCTTACATCACGAGCGAGTTCGAAGCTCATTCTCTGGTTCCGCTCATCCAGGTCGTGTCGAGCATCATGGGAGCTGCTACCTACATGCCTCTCGCAAAGATTCTCAATCTCTGGGATCGTTCCGTCGGATTTGCGCTAATGGCTGGTTTTGCAACACTTGGACTGATCTTGGCTGCTTCTTGCAAGGGCATCGGTGTTTACTGCGCATCGCAAGTCTTCTACAGCATTGGATTCACCGGAATGACATTTGCGATTGATGTCATCACCGCAGACACTTCCACTCTGCGCGATCGTGGCCTCGCATACGCTTTCACCTCGTCGCCATACATCATCACCGCATATGCTGGTCCGACAGCTGCAGCAAGGTTCTATGAGAACAACTGGCGGTGGGCATATGGCGCTTTCGCCATCATCCTTCCCGCCTTCGCTGTTCCGTTGGTCCTCATCATGAAATACGCCCGCAACCAGGCGAAGATTCAAGGTCTGCTGCCTCCTGCACCTCCGGCAAGCAACAGGACGTTCCCTGAAAGTGTCAAGCACTACATCATTGAGTTTGATGGTAAGTCCATACACCTTACTGCTACCTTGGTAGTCTTCGCAGTGTGCTAATCACTGTCTTCAGCTCTTGGAACGTTCCTCCTGCTCGCAGGCCTTGTTCTGACCTTGATTCCATTCAACCTCGCTGGATCTTCCGCCAACGGATGGAGCCAGGATTATATCATCGCCATGCTTGTGTTGGGCATTGTTTGCATCATCGCCTTCGCTCTCAACGAAAAGTTCCTCGCCCCAGTGCCATTCCTTCAGTGGGAGATCCTACGCTCGCGCACTGTCATGGGCGCTTGCGCGCTCGACGTCTGCTATCAGATCTCATACTACTGCTGGTACCTATACTACACCTCGTTCCTGCAGGTGAACAGCGGCCAGTCTCTCCAAACCGCCGGTTACATCTCCTCGATCTTCGACGTCGTGTCCGGCCTCTTCCTCTTCGCTGTTGGCTTTGCTATCAAGAAGACAAGCCGCTTCCGCTGGATGTTATACTGGGCTGTGCCACTCTACATGCTTGGTCAAGGCCTCATGATCTACTTCCGCAAGCCCGACCAAGCCGTTGGATACCTCATTATGTGCCAGATCTTCCTCGCATTTGCCGGCGGCGCTATGATCATTGTGCAGCAAGTTGCTGTCCTTGCGGCATCGGACCATCAGAACGTGGCTGGATCACTCGCATTTCTGGGAGTGTTCGGCAACATCGGCGGCTCAGTTGGTGGATCCGTCAGTGCTGCGATCTGGCAAGGCACTCTTCCCGGTGCCCTGCAACGCTACTTGCCCGCAGATGCTCTTCCTGATTGGGAAAGCATCTACGAGGATCTTGAGGTGCAGCTTAGCTACCCCAAGGGTACTGAGACTCGTCTTGCGATTGAGAAGGCGTACTCTATTGCTCAGCAGCACATGGTCATCTGCGGTACCTGTGTGATGGCTCTTTCCCTGATCTGGATGTTCGTCATCAAGGACATCAAGCTCGACAGGAAACAGACTAAGGGTGTGCTCTTCTAGACGAAGAGCGTGGGTGTCGGTGGGGAGGTAATACAAAAGTAATGTTTACGTTCTTTCTGTTTTAATCACGAACTTAGCGAATGTCAGAAAGCATAATTTTATCGTTGCTATCATCGGGCAAAGTACTCGTCGTACACAAATAGGCAATATGTCTTTCTTAGTCTACCCATTGATCTGACCTCCAAGATGCGGTAACTATGACCTGTATGGGTACGTGATCGAGCTTATGAATATGTATATATGTAACTCATATTAATGTCTTTGACCAGACAACTAGAGGGCCAGAACGAAGCCGCAAGCGACAAGAACCACCCAATGAACAACATCAAGCTTTCCCGCTCCACTCGCCGCCACCGATGGGGTATCTGACTGAAGACCGGATGACGTACTTCCTGTGCCTTGAGGATCCTGTGATTCCTGTGTTCCGGTCACGCTGGTCGAAGCTGAACCGCCATCGACTACGATCCCCGAAGGCGCCGCCGAGATAGTGTGCCCTGAGATCGTTGTGCCAGACTCGCCCACTGTCAATGTCACCGTACCGATGGCGAAGACACCAGAGGATACGGTCGATGCCGTGGCGACATCAGATCCGAGAGTAACAACCGCAGGATGGCTGGAGCCGGTGACGTCTGCGTAGCTCACGGTAGACCCATCAACGACAAGTCCATCTGATCCGGCGCTAATGGTAGCACCGTTCACAGTCACAGCTGCATGACCTGCCGATACAGTTGTGCCATCAATGATGATTTCGCCCTTGCTACTGCCTGGTGCTGCTGTGAAGGTTTGGCCGTTTGCCGTGAAAGTCTCTCTCTGGTCATGTCCGAGGTTTGGCGTCGGGTCACTGCCTAGATGCACTGTCTGAGAGCCAATGACAAGGCCTCCGTTGACAGCGCTGACTACTTGTCCGTCGAGAGTCTTGGGTGACCCATCTGCTGACAATGTCGTGCCGTCAATGACCGGCGCACCACCCTGCGCAATTACAGTGTGTTTTGTACCGTCGACGTCCACAACTTTCGTGGATGGCGGATTGTTGGGACTTGAGCCGGCTGCGTTGCCGTCCTTAACGTCTTGCTGATTGTTCGAGCTGCCCTCGCTCGCAGTCTCCCCGTCGGTAGATTCGTCGCTTCCACTTGTACCAGGATGACTTGTCTCCTTTGCTGCATCACTTTTCTGGGCAGCACTAAGCACATCCAATGCATTCTGAGGCCTTTTATCATCGCCTCCGCTCTGTGCAGTGTCTGGGTCGTTGTCCGTGGACTGCCCATGCGAATCAGAGTTCGATGGCGAGTCACCGTTGGCTTTGGGAGGGTCGTTACTGGAGTCAGAAGCTGGCTTGTCGTTGAACGCTGGCTTATCGTTGGATGCCGGAGAGCCATCAGACGAAGTCTTGTCGTCAGCCGCGGGCGTATCATTCGAGTTAGGCTTATCGTCGGACACAGGCTTGTCATCAGATGCAGGCTTATCTTCGGACGCAGGCTGGTCTTCAGGTGTGGGCTTGTCTTCGGATGCAGGTTTGTCGTTGGATGCAGGTTTGTCGTTGGATGCAGGTTTGTCGTTGGATGCAGGTTTGTCGTTGGATGCAGGTTTGTCGTTGGATGCAGGTTTGTCGTTGGATGCAGGTTTGTCGTTGGATGCAGGCTTGTCGTTGGATGCAGGCTTGTCCTCGGAAGGTGGCTTGTCTTGGGGCTTGTCTTCGGGTGTAGGCTCGTCGCCAGATGATGGTTCGTCGTCAGACTCCTCGTCAGGCTTCGTATCAGGAACAGCAGAAGGAGTTCCTTGAGGAGGAGGCGTTGTAGGGCTGGGACTAGAAGGCACAGTCGGGCCAGGTATGGCAGGAGTCCCATCAGGCTCTTTGGTCGGTTCTTCTGGTGTCGGATCGGCAGGCGCTTCAGTTGTCGGCTCCGGTGTCGGTGAAGCTGGTTTAGTGGGTACTTTGATGGCAGCAGCTGGCGTTAGAGCGATCGGAGGATCAAGAGCGCCAAAGAGGGGATCATAGCAATCAGCCCACTCCGGTCTCAAGGAACGGACTTGGGTGGGGACCAGGAGCTGCGCCCTGTAGTCTCCATCGAATATCGTGCTGCATTGCGGGTGGTCGCCCATTCTATTGCACCCTGGAGCTCCATTGGGATTCATGTAATAAGCCTCCGCTTCGGGAACTGCCAGATTGTGGAAATCGACGGGCTTTGCGAGCACGCTGGTAGAGAAGCCACCCCGGCGGTCAAAATTGCGTCCAGTACCCCGGACGGCGTTGATCCAGTAGTAGTAACTCGGGCCGCCGTGTGCAATCTCGCTGACCACACTGGCTGTGTTGACCGCGCCCAGATCTCTGACCAGAGAACTTAAGCCTGTGGGGTCCAACGATACCACAGCGTTAGTGTACGGACCACCGACATACTTGTGCTCTCCACCAGCAGCCGACCTAAATGAGCTCGTAGCACCAAGTGGTGAACTCATTGAACATGAAATGTCCAGATCTGTCGATGACCAAGCCTGCAGGTGGTCAAAGATCATGTAAACAGAAGGCGAAGTCATCGTGATGTTCCCGATCACTTGAGTTGCGATCTCATTCGAACTCGAGATTGGCAGAGAAGCGTTCGGCGCGGCTGTAATAACAGGCCAGTACTTCGCGAGCATCAGCATGGCGTGTAGTGTGGAACTTTTGCATGGCCAGAAACTTACATAGAGATTTACCTTGCTAGCGGAGAAGATGCAGGAGGCTGGAGGCTTTGTTTCGCAGATGTTTGTCACGTTTCCGACTGAGCAGCGTGGTCGTTGTGTAGGCCTGGGTGTGATGGCAGGCTCGGTCGCGTTTTCGAACGTTGTAGGCATGCCTTGCTCCTCGAGATAAGATTCCCATAGGTACGTACATTTTGATGGCGCGAGAGTGCACTCAGGCGATGGGTTCACGAACGTAGCGTTCAGACTTTCCGTCCACGTAGTTGTTCTTTCAGTGAGTTCGGTGTAAGTGCTGAAATCGTCAGTGGGAATCTACACGAGACCAGAGAAGACTTACTCCACGAATTGGCTAGTGGAAGTCGCTTTCAACTCCCCGTGGGCATGAGGTATGCCATCAATAGTTGTGTAGAGGTCCGCATCTCCAAACGTCACATTGAATGTAATGGTGTTCTTGTCCGTGTAGGTGATAATCTCGGTCACGACTTCGGGTTGGTATGCACTCGTCCATGCTTCGCTCCAGGATACCTGACTAGTCTGACAAGCCTCCCAGCCGATCGTAGCGGTCGCATTGTTCGTCGGGAATGGAACAGCGATTGTAGCTGGAGAGGGCAGCGCTTGTGCAGTGGAGATCGTGGTGGTCTCGCCGCCGAGGCCTTGCATAATCAGGTCGCCTAGTCCATTAGTTGTAGCGGTCAGAGTGACAAAGCTCTGCAGAGTCACGGTGCTTGTCGACTCGGTATCTAAGACATGTCAGGCGTGTCATATGGCGATGAGTCCCTCTTCCGTCACAGTACATACCATCAGCAGCCCACACAGCGCGAGCACCCCCGAGAGCCGCGAGGGCAAGTCGTAGCAACATTGTTGTGTAATGGAGATTCGAAGCAGGTAACGTTCCCGTAGTTAGGAGTGTACCACGCTACCAGCACATCGCAAGCGCAATGGAAGATTCTTGGTAAACTAAACGCAGTGAACAAGCAGTCGATGTATTGAATGCGCCAGACACGAGCACCCTACCTCTAAGGCCTCCATTTTAATTACGGATTTAGTGATCAGGGATCGACGCAGAACAACCTGACACATAAGCAGGGGTAAATTAGTTTACGCAGTTCTCTATGCGGTGTATGGTTGCCAGGCGGCTAGACTAGAGGCTGATGCAGTGCAATCCTTCGCGCCTAGAGCTGAAAATTGCAAGGATCGGTCCCGCTGGCTCCGTGGCTGTTCCAGCGGGCCAGCTTATCAACTTATGTCCGGCCCTGCGTAAGCTCGTAATGAGGGCAATCCTTTGTTCCAGTTCGTGATTCCCGGCACCGATTACGATATTGGGCGTTGGTGGCGAAAATACATATATTATCGACTAGTATACGCTTCATCACGACGTGTGGTTGGAGCAGATCGGCTTCACTGAGTTCGATTCCGGGCGAATTGCGTGCTTCTCCTCAACTGCTAATAATACACGTATTTGTCTTACGAGTCACAAACATCAAAAGAGGCTTAGGGATCTTCAGCTCGTGCCCGGTCCTGTGTGAGCGAGTGTAATGATCTTTTGTTCCAACTCGTGATCCCTGACACCGACTTTGGACCTGATAAGATTGGAAATTTGCAGTAAGAAGACGTATATCAGAGGCTGATACACGCTCCGCCACAACATCTTGTGAGCAACTTCGCAAGCGCATACTCAGCAAGATCTCCATGCGCTGGTTCAAGGCAGAGCCTCTGCCCTCAACTCAGGTTGCATACCCAAAAGCCTTGAACGTTTGGGCAGCTGATTGGGGTAAAAGCACACCCGATGCGCTTGTAGCTCTTGTTGGTCAAATTGTCGCTCAGTCCCGGGTTGGAATTACTGAGAACACCAAGGTAGCGTTCACCGAGCGCGCAGCGGTCTACACCATTGTCGTTGGTCAATACCGCTGTTGATCTCTGACACAGCCAGGCGCCACTGTATGTGAGCCCGAAAGGCGTTCCTCCTTGGAGATCCCAGTTTTTCGTGTTTGTCTCAATTCCAGGACTGATGACCTGGGCAAGTGTGCTACCCTGAATGACGTGTCTTGGACTGTCATTGCAGGTCCCAATCCGTCCTGTATCTGCTGCATATTTCGCCAAAGTGTTATCCCAAGTCAAAGAAGGTAGCTTGTATCGCGAACGCCAGGTGTTGACCGTATTGATCAGAGGAACTCCGCCGGAGGTGGGTACAGATTGCCTCTCCATGATCAGAGCACCGTCAATGGTATTGCTGTTTTCCAGATGTCCTAGGACCACGAGTGCCGAACAGACCGAGGCCATGAAGCAGCAGATTGTAGGAAACTTCATTAGCTCTGCCTCCAGTCAGTAAGGTTAGGCCCCGTGGAAAGCCATTGGATGTTTGACCGTACCTGATCAGCGTGCGTAGATGCACTCGATGTATTCCAATAGTTTAACTGCCCGGATCACAGGATTTTCTCCAATGGGAGATTCCTCTTATATACCCACCCGACAAGTTGTCGCATCGGAAATTAGCAACATTAAGTAGATTGCGCCGAAAGCATTTCTTCGGATAAAAAGTATCCTTGAAGACTAGACGCTACGCTCAGTGTAACCGGAGACTCGCCTGGCTGATTATGGACGACGTGGCTCGTGTGCCTTTGCGTCTTGCGGGCCCCTTGCATAGGCCCGAGCAGAAGTACTCACTGCTATAGGCGACTTCCGAAGACAATACTGAAGACCGAAGCAGATGCATTCGGTAGCGGTAAAAACAGCTTGTTGAGACTGATCTTTGATGAGTAGAATACGTGCCCATAGTACATGAGATGGCTGGATAGCATGCACCTCTGCATGGGAACGGGACCAAGGCAGATATCATCCTCTCCCAGGACTGTTGCCACGTATGTCCGTGAGGCAAGGTGTGAGAGTCCAATTCAATGTAGACGCATAGTCTATTTATCGTGGCATTTGGTGTGGTATGCGTTTCTTTTCCAATTGGTTTTAGTTAATATCCTTGACGGGCAACAAGCAGAACGAGAAGAAGCTCCGAGCTTTGGTACATATCCGTGCGGCAAAAGCCGCTTGGCCGTGACGGCAAGCGTCATGATATCAAGCTGGCCGCAAGCAGATGACCATATTAGATTCGCTACTTATGTATGTAGTATTTACTAGTAAATCACAAGACAGCTAGTAGGACTGGCGCTATAGCTCCGCGTCATCGACGTACATCTCCATCTGCAGCCATCCTCTTGAAGCTGCCTTGAGGCCTTTCCTCGTCTTCCGCTTGCGACTCGCCGGTGCCTCCTCCTTAAAGTATACAGTATACACGACCAATACACAATGATTACCACGACTCAATAGCAATTACCCCACATGCCTTCCCTCTCACCAGGAAGCGATATGCCGTCCTCGTTCGCCCAGATTCTGCCAGGCGCGCCAACACAGTCGCTACAATCTCTCACCACGTTTACTTTTCGCTGGAAGCGCTACATTGTTTACATCTCCGGCAAGCAACTCAACATATTGCGCTCCCCTACCGAACTCATCCAGACTGTCGCCTTTGACGAAGAGCTAGTGGCTGTGAAAGCAGAGGACGATCAAGGCGCGAGGATAGCAGCGGCGTCTGTAGCGAACGTTTGGGTGCTGGAAGCGCATACGGACAACTGGAACCACGTTACATGGAGGAAAGTGTTGCTGCTGAAGCGAGAAGACACAAGCGATGAGACGCGATCTCTAAGCTGGGGCAATGATGGAGAACTGCTAGTCGGAGGCTCGAAGCTTCTTTCGCTGTTCTCGGTCCTACCCACAAGTCGCGAAGGCACACCTGTAAGATCACCGATTGACAAAGGGCATGTAGAAGAGAGGCACAATCTTTGGAGCAAGAGTATACCATCTCCATTTCAGGGAGCAGTATTCAGTCCTAGTGCGAGTTTGATCGCGTCCTACGGCCCAAGAGATCGCCTGGTCAAGATCTGGCGCCGGCTGTCGTTCGAGGAAGGATTGTTCGATTATGCCTACTTGCCGCACCCAGGACCGGTAACCGACATCGAATGGCGTGGACCAGATGCGCCCAAGCTAGAAGAGGACGCGGAGGAATCTGACGACGCGCGGGCTAAGGCTTATGGCATTCGTAACGAGGAGGATCATGAAGTTCTATACACATTTTGCGCGGACGGTATGCTCCGCATCTGGAAGACTGGCGGACAACACGACCTGGAAGTGATGGTACTCCAAACATCAATTGATCTGGTAGGAGCGATACCGCATTCTCCACTACTTGGATCCAAGGGTGCGGCTGCAGCAAAGCCAGCCAGGTATGCTTTCATACTGCCTTCTGGCGCACTATCTGGTGCCATCACCGCAGCAATCTCGAAGCATCATGTTGGAAAAGTCACCCACTCCCTCGAGCACATCAAAGAGATCAACTCCAGGCAGCCGGACGCCGTTGTGACGCTCGATGGTTTTGGACGGATGTCTGCCTGGGGACTCCAGGCAATTGGCCACCGACGCAGACCTAGTACACCTTCAGGAAATTCGAAACAGGCTTATCACATCGCTCACGCCGAGGATCTGGATCTGAAGCTTCCTGTAGGGACAAATGCTCGGTTCGAGACCTGGTTCGATGGTGACCAGATCAATATCATCGCGCACACTTTCGATGGAATCCTCAGCTGGTGGCAGGGCGGTGTGGAACAGTTTTTCAGCCCTGCCATTCGAGGATCGGACCGTCTTGCTCGCGTTGCAACATGGTCAGGGAGCCGAGGAGCCATACAAGGGCTGCGAAGTGGCAGCTTCAAATCAGATCTTCTTGCTTGGTCGTATGGAGGCGCGGTGACCCGATGTACTCCCGATGCCGCAGGGGAGTTGCAGACTGTTGAGCATTACGAGCCAAACAGAAATGGAAAAGAATCCTCGGAAGTTCTGGAAGCTTGTTCGCTTGATGAAACCTCTATGTTGTGCGTCGATGCAAACACAGTTTGTGTGTTAGGAGCCTCAAATGAGCCTTGCGCAACTGCAGTGCACGCGCTGTCTTCACCAATTGGACTGCACACTATCGGTACGAGAGAGTCATCCTCTCGTTACGAGTTCGTACTTTGCGATCGAACTGGGTCGTACGTAACAATCTCTATTAGCGATCTGTCCAATCGCTCCAAAGCCCAAGTCAAGATTGGGGAGTGCAAAGGGTTGCCTATCTTGGATGGCGTCGTCAACCCAAGTGACAAATGGAGACACGTTCAAGTGGTACCACATCCTCGAAAGCCCGGCTGGCTTCGCCTTGTTGGTGCAAGTGGTGATGGCTTCGTGTCTCGCAGAGACGTGCCCACGGCAGCGTTGCACAAAGGAAGTTCCGATTCAATGGAACCAGCCCTATCTTTCCCATTGGGCTTCAACGAACCCTATCTGCTCGAGTCTACAAGCGATGTCGCAGCTGTGGTATCTGAAGATCGCCACAGCCTCGTCATAATCGACTTGAAAGACGGGTACGTGGAGCATCGCCAGGAGTTCGACCAGAAAATTCGCTCGGTCTGTCTGAACGCGTGCACGACTGCGGCTTCTCACCACATCGGAGACGCAAACAGTACATTGGCAGTTGCATTCGACGACAGTGTCGAGATCTTGGCACAAGCTCGGTATGAACCTGCGCAATCCGCAGAGCAACACACATGGCATCATCTGAAGCGGATCTCGATCTCCGGCATTGGTCCTACAATAAGCGCTGTTGCTTGGTTGCCAAATAGCGAATTAGTGATCGCAGCCGGCAATGCTCTTCTCCGCAGCGACGGCATCGTGGCTGGTGCAGAGGTTGTTCCAGAGCTACGAGACCGCCTGGACCTGAGTGTTTCCGCGAATGTCAAGTCGCAATCACTGATGCAAGCATTGAGGACACCACTGGTCTCGTGGCACCCTCATTTTCTGCAACAACTCAGTCTCCGCGGTCAGTTGCATGCTGCAGCTGGGATTCTGAGAAGGCTGGAGCGCACTCTTCGTTTCTACACGGAAGGTGATGAGCTTGACCCCTTGCTCAATGCGACACCAGAGACTTTGGCCGCAGGACAGACGCACCCTGACAATTCCTTGTTGGATACCGACATTGTCAGCAGTCTCAAGCAGCAGCTCGAGGATATTGATCTGCCTAAAACCTCGGATGCTGAGCAAGAGCGGCTGAAGATAATGCTGAACACAATTATCTACATGCAAGAGCACATTGGTTCGCTGGATGAGAGTGGGTTCCGTTATCTCTTCAGCTGGAAACTGCACGTTCTCGAACTGGAAAGCAAAAGAATTCAGCAGACAACAAGTGACAATAAGCCCGTGACTAACGCTGACGAAGCCCCACCTCCGGTTGTGCCAACAATGAGCTGGCGTGAAATCGTCTTCGCATACCACTCGGAAACTCAGCAGCCGCTTCTCGAAGCTCTTCACAACTACTACAGTGGAAAGCTAGACTGGCCGACTGTTCGCAAACTTGGAATTCCGGCCTGGCTTCACGCAATACGAGCTGCACAGTCTGAGGGCTCAGACCTCGCTTCTCTCGAGCAGATCTTTGACACGCTGGCGCAGACTGCGTTCAGATCGACCTACCCCCCCGATCCTACCAGGGCGTCGTTATACTTCCTTGCAATGAAGAAGAAAGCTACCTTACTGGCACTGTGGCGAGTCGCAGTTGGCAACAAAGAGCAAAGGACTACGTCGAACTTCCTGAAGCGCGACTTCACTCTCGAAGAAAACAGGACTGCTGCTAGAAAGAACGCATACGCATTGATGGGCAAGCGGCGATTTGAGTATGCTGCGGCGTTCTTCCTTCTGGCCAATGATCCTGCAAGTGCTATACGTATTCTGGCTGGCCAGTGCCAAGATCTTCCATTGGCGATCGCTGTGGCACGTGTCTACTGCGATGATGGAAGTCCGGAGCTGATGAAATTCATGGAGGAGCGTGTTCTGCCAGAGGCTCGCAAAGCGGGCGACCGATGGCTGCTCACTTGGGTACATGAAATCATGGGCCACACGCACCTTGCAGCGCAGGCTCTTGTCCTTTCCATCGACAAATTCGAAGTCGACGACGCGGACCGCAAGCCTAGGCATTGGCAACAAGACGATCCACTCACACTCAAGCTGTACCAGCACCTCCGCGACAGGCCAGCGAAGCGTGGCCGGACAGGACAAAGGGAAACGGCGCCTTCGCTGGGAGGAGAACAACATGAGTACCGAGCCGTGCTCCGCGCGGCCAGAATCTTGCGCAAGATGGGACTGTGGCTTCTCGCTTTGAAGCTCGTCAGCACTTGGCACTTCAAGCCAGTAGCCACTCTACCACCAGACGATGGCAACGCGAATGGTAACGGCGTGGAAGACACAAACGGCGTACATGACGAACCAGTGGCCGCTCCCAGCATGCTCGATGGCTTCGAAACCCCGCCAAAGAAGACCGAAGCACCGAAATCCATGCTGGATGATTTTGAAGCGCCGAAAGCTCCATCGGCACCCAAATCGCTGCTGGACGATTTCGGGTCCCTGTCGCTGCAGTCTCCAGCCGACAAAGCCAAGGCTGACCGGGAAGCGAAAGCGGCAGAGCTCATGGCCAAACTCAAAGGGAAGAAAGAGCAGGCTGGAAAGGCGGAGCCTGAAGGAGAGAAGAAGACGCCGACGCAGTTCAAAGAGCCCGCGGCTAATAGTATTTTGGACAGCTTTGGCTTCTAGTGGGCACTGGGTATGGAGAATTTATGTTTTCAGCGAAGGCGTTGGACAGTGGAGGTGATGCAGCTTTTCTTCAGCAGGGTGTTTATGTATTGGACGTTTTTGTATGTACATATTTCAATTGACTTGCCATCCCAAACTCTCTTCTTCTCAATGTATGCACCGCTTGCTATGTCGTTCCTCACATTTTAGCGTCTTTAAGAAGGCTCTGCAATAGGGAGTTCTAGTAATATGGGCAGATCATCGCGTATGACCTCTACGGCCATAGCATGAGATGCTGGTACAGCAACCACCAATAGCGCATGGTCATGTCTAGAAGTACGCGGAGCAACACTGTGTCTTGCAGACAGAGACTCGTCAATGAACATCAGACCACACTCAGAAAAGAGACAGGATCGTGCCGGACTCTGTGACTTCGGGTGCTAAGAGGGCGGCTATCAAGATGCACGAAGATCATCGACAGCATGCTAGGCTCGAACAGTAGGGGTTTTTGGTCACAACCAAGAGCTTAAGCGAGGTCTTCGAGTTCTCCGGCATTGGACGCGTCGCTTGATCGCTTCGATGAGTGCGCGTGGACGGATTGCGAGGCCGCCTACAGCCTACTAAAGCAAGCTGTATAGGAGACAGCGAAGGAGATATGCGTAATATCATGGTCCTCGACGCTCTCGCCGACCGATATGTTGACTCGGCGCCTCTCCTATCTCTTTTCCATCGAACAAGGCCTGATGTTGTCCCTGCTCTTGACAAACACTGAACCACACTTGATGTGAATCATCTGATTGTGTTCCGTCTGCGTTCCCTGGTCTGATTCTACCACGAGTGTCCGTAACCTCCTCTTTTGTAAACCCAAGCTCGTTGAATCCGAGGTATCCATGGCCGAAAAACAGTCTCGCGAGTGATCTGTCATCTCGAATGCTGACAGAGAATGTTGAAGTAGCAGGTCTGCGTCGTTTGAGACTGTGGTATTGCTTTATCAGCTTGACAAAACCATTCGTATCGTTGTCATTCACGTCGTCCGAACCAACAGCACACACGTTCCCGTAGACTCTAATCTCCTTTCTCGAAGTTCATCGCAGTACCCGTAGCCGTAGGTGTTGGTAGGCCTGTGAATGCCCTGGTGTCACTCAAAGCGATCCTTGATGTTGGGAGATACCATACGGTAGTACCTTTCGTTTCAAATCGAACAATGTAGAGCACGCGCGGTGATGATACACTCATCTGTCCAGACAATGCGTAGACATCGCTAGATCCGATCTCCATGCGCCCAGACGTTTGTACTTCACAGCGCAAGGTCCGGGACTGAGTCTTCCTTAGCAACATCTATTTTGGCGAGGCACTGTTATGTCTACGGGGATTAAACACATATCACAAGAAACTGCGTGGACTTTGGTATCATAGTGTTCACCAGAACATGCCTTGCAAAAGCCTTTTCATGACCACACGAGAGTAAGAAGTGAGGAGGCCTGAGGAAGACCAAGCATGGATCCACCGGAGCCAGGTCCGGAGATGATGTGAAATGTGTGAGGCTGGCATAATTCGATAGGAACCTCACTTCCCAGTGCAACAAACCACATTGTGATGGTATCCTATGCTCAATATATTCGTGACTGTCGTCCCGTTTCCCCGATCTCCCTTGATTCGCATGTTGTCAAAGTGGCCCGCCTCTTCATTTCCCGTGGTTTCCAGACACCAGTATCAGTATGTATCCCAAACCCTTGCTCCTGCCTCTTGCCTAGTGCGCTATGCCCCAACGATGCATTCGTAACACCCGTATAATCTTTATGCTAACTTGGATGGGGGAGCTCCCTGGGTGATAGAGACTGTCCGCCGTAACCGTCTGATGAAGATAATGAGCTGTACGAGCCACTCGACACGTTGGATCCTAGACTCATGTGCCTTTGTGTCAATGGTGGAAAGGGCTGGGGTAGCTGTGCTGAATTTTGGCCGCCCGCTAGCACCTCGACTACAGATCGTAGTGGAGGGAGTTGCGGTCCAGGGGCGGGCGAGGTATAGCTGGGCTGAACAAAGACGCCCTGATCGCTTCTATGGGCGGGGCGCTGCTGCTGCTGTGGTTGTGGCTGTGCTGCCTGCCGTTGCTGAAGTTGCTGCGCTGATTCGTGATGTTGACCTTGCTGTCCATAGTAGGGAGGCGGCGCCTGTTGTTTATTTTGCCCCTGCGCCTCCTGCTGTTGCTGCTGAGAGGCATTACCAGATATAGCGCTCATCGCTTCATGTATGAATGCGGCCAGGTCGCGAGCATGTTCGTTGGTCCGAAGTTGATGGACTAACTCGTGGGCCTCGTGCTCAGGCCTCGACTGTATTTGGGCGATGAAACCTCGCGCTTCGTCGCGCTCGTGCTCGAGCGCACGATTACGGCGACGTAAAGCTGACCATCGACTCTCGCCTTCTTCGGCGTTGTAATTGCAATCTGTGTGTAGCGCCTGGCAGCGCGAACACGCTGGGCTGTTGGGACAGATCAGAACAGATTTCAACAAGCTAGGTACCCTGTGCGTAATCGAGACTTACCGCATCCCATCACACTAAAATAACAGTCAGTATACTTACATTTAGTCGAATATAGACTGTTATGAGTTACACTTACTCGTGACTTTTTCCTCTGACAAGCTGTGCACGCGCTCTCGATCAGTGTGCGTCTAGGCCTTCCACCTCGAGATCGCTCAGGTGATTTGTGAGAGCGATTTGGTGCAGCGTTCTGCCGGCTACCGTCGCCACCAGTTGCTGTGCTTGGAGGCATCAAGATTGCGTCTCGATGTTATCTCGTGTATATGGACTCTCTGAAGCCGCTGATCGGTACCTCAGCAATCCTCAGCAATACAAGTATACTACTTGTAGTGGTTGAGAGCAACTATGATGCAATCGCGTGGCTGATCTGGTTTGCTTTTGACAAAGCTGTCGAAGAACACTGGCTTGCCTCTGAAGTCGCGAAGTCGTGAACTCGCTGGCTTCAGTAAACCACACAATACAGGCGTGTAGTTTTGTGTAATTCTGGTCCGTTATGTGTTCTACCGATCTTCTTTGAAATAATGCCTGCGCCGTTGGACAGACACTACCGTTTAAGCTACTTAATTGCGATTGAGTAGTAATTCGGAAGCGGTACAAAATGTGGAGTGGCGTAGCCAAAATAGAGTTGAAAATCTGGTTATCGCAACATGTTAGACATAATGGACGAGCCTCGACTGCGATATAGTTGAACGCCAGTACAAGTCGCGGCGCCGGCCATCCCCACCGAATCAGCCACTCGATTGGGTCTTTGGAGTGGCGGCGACTAGTCCGATAGTCACAACTTCTGCGGAATTCAAGCGGACGCAAATGCCTGTGACAGGGCCACGCAGAAAATTGGCCACCTAGCCGCACATAGTCCCTGGCTTCAGACCAATCACCAACACGCGAAATCTGGTACTATCTAATGTTGTTTTAAAAATCAAAAACGGTAGCGATAGTTGACTTCGCGACCTTTTGACAACCCTCAAACTCTTGATTCCAAGAGAGAATCAATATCTGGTGCCCTGAAAACTCCCCGAGTACCGAAATCTGCAGCTTTAGTGAGAAACAACGTGTTTCTTACACGTTTGTTCCTAACTGCCGTTTTGCCTCCTTGGCTTTTAGCACTCAGTGGGGTTGCTCACGCTGGGAGGATCTTTTCCCCCGATCTCGACCTGATCGAGATGTGCTGGACGGGAAATACTGCCACCAGCTACAGTCGGGTCCAAAGTGCATCGATTTCTCCACACCCGCGTAACTTGTTCGTCACGTCCTCCGATCGATACTCGGCAATTGATACACTGCTGTGCGCCCTGCATTGTATGGGATTTCAAAGCTACCACCAAAGCCATAACGGAGTCATCCCTTTCCTAGTGGCAGTCACAGAAGAGAAAATAGAGCACTTTTGGCATATTAGGAGGTAAGGCGCACCAATATTGTGAGCGGGTGTAGACGGGGCGCGTAAGTCGCTTTGGTAAATGCTTCGAAATACCTGCGTGCACTTGGACCGGGTGTCCGATAGTGGCCAAAATCTAAACAACCACCCTTAGAGCGATCGCAAATCTTAGTAACTTACGATAATGAGGCCGTTTGCACACGCCATTGTTAGACGATGTCTGTCGATGTATAGCGATTCGCCAGAAATAATCGATGGTGAATGGTTTCGAGCATGCGCCACAGAAGGAATGCTTGTCCGGCATCCTGGCACCAGTTGAAAAATGAGTGTCAATCTACTACCATTTCTACGGCCCAGGGTCCCATGGGTATGATGCATTTCCTCGGAGGTCGGATGTCCCGAAGAGGTGCGTGGTTATGAGGATGTCGAGGAGTTGTTAGCCACGTAAAGCAAGGTCGCGGCCGATGCTCGTTAGCGAAACACTTATAAGTTTGTAACAAGCATGGATCTTTCGTGGAGGATCAGTCTGTGCATGACCTGATGCAATCGTTCGTATGGATGCCTTGGCGGAGGTATGGCAGGTGTACGACTTCGCTCAGTATGACTTATGGTCGTGCGATATCAGGTTTGACGGGTCGTAGATATATGTAGGTTTTCAAGCACAGTCAAGAATGCGAAGTGCGGTCTCGCTGGTAGTTTGTAGTCAATTCCTTCGTCCACTCAGAAGTGGCGGTATAAGCTCCGGTATGATTTCTTCAACGTGATTGGATGCGACTTCCGCCACCACACAGACCAAACAAGGGAGGGAACTTCAAAGGTCTACACTTCACGCTGTGGAGCACATCTGCCACCCGAAAAAGGATCAAGCACTGTACTGAGCTCTTCTGCAGGAGCTATCAATGTCCACTCTTCGATGGCTTTACAATCGAGACCTACGATCGATGTTAGCAACCCGATGACCAGCCCGGGTTGTTGCCGCCCAGCAAGACTCGGTGCCGAGAGAGCTTCTCAGCTAGGAGATTTTACAGTTACAGGTTTTGCCACGTACGCATTTTAGGCTGCCTTCGACGAACATCAATTCATTGATGCCATGTTTTTTACTATTGCGTTCCTGGAATGCTGTAGGAAAAGTCTGTGCTGTTGCGTCGGGGAGTCGGGCTGCATCAGAAACGTCCAGATGCGAAATCCGGCACGCGCGGCGCGCGATGGGAAATTTTCAATACACAGATGGGAATCTGATCGGGGAACCGGGTGCGTTCGGATCCCGATGCTTTGCATACGCCACAGACAGATCGACCGAACGCCACAAGTCGACGAGTTGCAGCTGAAGCAGCCCCCTTGCTGCCTACTCCCATTGACGGCTGAACCGGTAATCCCGACCGTCGAGATCAGGTCCTGAGTGGAGCGTTACCCACATAGTGGCTGCATGTTCAACGCACGCCAAGTCAGGCCGTTATGTACGGATCCCGACAGGCACCGGAAACCGCTCCTGCCTACAGCACGCGTGTGTCGATCATACCCGTCGCCTAGCCGTTTAGGCACGAGGTACGAGGCGAGCGGGCAAGCTTTGCCTGTCAACCCTGGAGGCTGTCAACGAAGCCCTAAACCGATTGATTTCTCTCACATCAGCTGAGGACTTGGTCGCGAAGAGGGAATCGCAAGACGCGAAGTTGAACTCATGCTGTTTCTTGACCACCAAGCTATACTTCGTTCAAGCGATGCGAGCATATCACAGAACTGTACAGGATGCTTCTCATTCACGGTACACATGTCGGAGAATTGTCCGTCTCTGGCCTCCAATCCTTGCCTCTCAATCGACTTCACTGCTTCGGACCTAGTCACTCACCTCGAGCTTGCCCTAAAACCACATCGGTCTGTCATGTACGATTGTTGCGCAAGTTGTCCTCGAACTGGCGCTTCGAAGGCACAAGAGGTGTTTTGGTCTCGCGAAGAAACAGTTTCCATTGCGATACTCCGTCGCATTAATTGGTTCAACAGACTCAACGAGAACAGTAGTGCTTGACTAGCTCAACCGCCGCAAACCTTGCGTGTAAGAATAACCGCCTGGGCGATGGCTCATAAGCTCTGCACGCGATACAATAACTTTGTATTACAAGCTTCTACGTGTGGAAAATGGTCTCCAACGCGGCCTCAAACTCAATCCCGGCAGCAGAAGAACGCTTCTGCTTCCGAACACTATCTCTCTTCTCCATGGGCATGATGTCAGGGATGGCTTTCAGCGTACAATCTATTTGCATGTCGCTAAGGTAACATGTGCATGGCGGCTGAGATGAGTGCATAAACGGCTCGCTACACAGTCCAGATGCTGCGACGCTTTCACGCCTTAGGATTGAGGAGCTGGTACGCAGGTCATCACTGGCATCACAGTTTGAAGAATCGGATCATCCATCCACACTCTGTATGAACATTGGCTGTCCCTCACGACTTTCCGTCTTCGTGACGCAGTAGCGTCCTTTGTGCCGACCTAGCGGGCTCGCCAGGTGACGATGCCACCACTATCTCTACAATCGCAGTCATTGTTGACGTTTCTACATAGTAGTAACACCAACCGATTCTTGTCCGCACTCAATACACTGCATAATGTCCGGTGTAATGCCAAGCCAGGATCTAAAGGTCTCATGCACCGAAAACTACAACAGTCCACAACCCGGCATCAGTGGGCACAGAGGCACAATAAAGGCCTAGGCGCGCACTCCGCCAACGTCTAACACGGTTCCCAGGAAATCTTGATTATAGTGGGTTGCTTGCACCATTTACGGACGCAGGTCCGCTGACAGCGGTCGTTCCACCTGTTCTTCAGTGACACGGAGCCGGACTTGAGTCCACCTCGATAAGTCAGCAACAAATGCTTCGATCGAATCCTTTCGTGACACCTCCGCCTCGGTTGAGACCTGGGGACTGTTCCCCGGTGATTGGATCTAGAGTCTTGCGCCATCAAGAGATTGATCGATTCACGTGGCCTTGGTGGCCTCGTATTCCTTTCCAGGATGATGCAGAGAAATGGTACCGTACCCCGTAGGACGAACGAACGTCGAAACGGACGCCACTCATGACGCACGAAGTATTCTCGACGCGAGAGTCATGCACGGGCTATTGTATTTCTGCTTCTGATCGGTATTCTTTGATCGTTCGTTCCCCTAATGATCTGGCTTTGGTCTCTGAGTATCCAAATGCTTCGATCTGCATTATTTGATCGAAAGAAAAGGTGACAAACGATGCAAAGGGCGTCGAGTCGGCATTTCAATATTGGAGGACCGGCAGCAGCGTTAAGAGGTATCGCAAGCTCTTTGGCCCCGTGTAAATTGTGCTGTGACACGGCGTTCCGGCTTCACACAAACCACTCATGATCCTGTATGCGCGCCCTCCCCTTGACCTTTACCCATTCGCCAAAATGTTCGAACGATCAAAAGGCAACGGGCAGCGCCTATGTGCTATGAACACAAACGTCAAACACCAAACCCGCATAACACGGGAGAGAAAGAGATGGACATGTTTGAACACAGGAGTCAGTCGGATGCGCCGCACATGAGGATCGCATGGGATCGGAACAATACTCGCATGCTTGGTCGAGCATATCTCAACGATTCATATTACGCGAGTAGCGCATGAGATGCATTGCGTTGGCAGCATATCGAACAATCTTTGCTCGTCCTGTCGTAAAGATGGTCATCAAGCACGGCAACGTAGCGTGCTACGTCCAGAACACACCCATCGATTCGGACCACATTAGCACGAGGACCTTCTTTCCTTCGTGGGACCGACCTCATTGCGCGAAGGCCACCGACTTCCACTCCATGCGCCCTGACCGCAACATACTCCTACAAACCTGAAGCCACTCCTAACATCTCAATAAACGAAAAGCTTTCAATCCCGACAAACGGCCACAACAGGAGCCTCTACGATGACTACCGTACAATCTATAACCGCAAGAAGGACGAGAAGGCGCGGCATAACATACCGGACACAAGGGCTCGATCATCCGCCAGGAGACAGCCACACAACCACGAAAGATCGCACATGCTGCGCTACAAACCACATCCTCAGCGATTCAGATCACACCTCTGGTCTAGCAACGCATATTGAGCGCCCCTGCGCCTTGAGCCATGCCGGAGGAAGAGCCCACATAGGTCCAGAAAGAACCCACTTGTTCGAACCATTTCAGCACAAGCCTCCTCCCTCCTCTGGTCAGAAACTCTACATGGCGGCTCCCGACTCCCACTCCCTACGTCCCAAAAGCACCCCTTTCGCCTTTCCCACAACCCATCAAGGCATCTAGACCTTGCTACGAATAAACAGCCTCGAACCTTGATGCACAACCATACCAAACGCTCCAACAGCCGCCATCGCAAGATCCGCTACCTCGAGAAGAAGGCTCAACATGGCACAATGGACACAGCAGCTCGACCATCCGCCAGAAGACAGTCCCACAACGAGGCGAAGTCGCCCACGGTGCGCTACGCTACAAACCACATCCGCCGTGAGTCACTCCAGAGACAAGCGCCTTTGGCATCACACATCGCGCGCGATTGCGCCTTGAGTCATGGCAAAGCAAGAGCGAGCATGAACTAACGAAGACGACGAGAACGTCCACGACTCCACGCAGACTGGAGATCCTGTCATCCGCCTTTCAACCGTCGAAACCAGCGCTCTCCCTGCGAAGAAAATAGAAGCATCAGAATCAGATTCAGGGAAGATAAACACTCACCTATCCCATACAAACCGGCCATTGACCAACCGCCATCCAAACACCCTCATCCGTCCTTGCGCAAACACTGCCTGCCTCAAGCCAACCCAAACCCAGAGCGCCCAAGCCTCAACGAAGAACATCATCTTAAACCATTCGCGAAGACTGACCCATCCCCTAGGCCCACGCAGCATCGTCCTCCAGCCCTCGAACAGAAAAATCAGAATTCTGAACATCCCTCCACTGCTCCGAGACTTCCCACGCCCATCTCCCTACCGCGCCCATGACCAAACAAAGACGAGCCAGACCACACCGCCCGCCAGACCCCCCGTGCCTCGAAGCGATGAACCGTGATGCTTCGAAAGCGACTGCCTATGACAGCGTGTACTCACCACTTTACATAACAAACACCAAGCCAAAAGCACCAAGAAGAAGAAGCCGCGCCACAAGACAAGTCCGCCAGCAGCCACACATTCGCGACCCAAAAGATCGGAGATCCCGGTCTAGAGAAAAAAAAAAGAAAGAGAAGAGAAGAGAAGAGGAGGACAATACCAGTAGGCAATCGAGAGAAGGGCCATAAAGCAAACCATGTCTCGCTCGCAGCTAGTCGGATCGCTCAGCAGGAAGCGAAGAGAGCTAGGAAGATCGGTTTTCGATGGAGCTCAATTGCCCCTACCAATCTGAGCGTGTTTCCGTTCTACGGGCAAAGCAGTCTGAACGGTCGACATCTTCACCGCAAGCGCTCTGCCGATGCAAGACGAGCCGGCCGCAGAACTCGAATTCGGGACCTGTGCTGCGCATCATCGAGTGCTCGAAGCAATTCCACGCGTGGGAAAAAGTGACGGGAGAAGTCGCTCGAACAATGCGCAAAAATTTCAGTCATAAGATGTCCACCAACCCCTGCGCATGCGCGCCCGGATGGATTGTTCACTCTTCTCGCCGTAGCATATATGCGTATATATGTACTTTTCATCACATCTCTCTCCCTCTCTCCCTCGTTCCCGTGCACAGACAGCCAGTGTGAGCCAAGCCAAACCAGTCAGCAAGTAAAGAATATGAACACGAGAAAAGGAAGAAACGGAATAAAAGCAAAATGAAAATCCCTTGTCCCAGCCATCCCGTAAACCCCTAAATCCCTTATCCCAGCGCCGGATCCATAATATGCATGCGTTGTAGTCGCTGGAAATGCAGAGAAGCCAAGCGACGGAGTAACGCCGTTTCAAGTCGCGCCGTAAATCAGTACGTCTCTCCTAAGTCATCGTCGTGCGCTTCCACGGCTTTGCGGCTGGGTGGGCGCGGTGCCAACGGTGGTGGAGGCCGCATCTGCAAACTCTGCTTTCGCGCGTGTCCGGGAGGTGGAAGGCCGGAGACGCGCCTAGCGACTGGGTCGTCACCTTCTGGTTGCTGTCGCCGTGTGTGTTCGGATATGCTTTGCGCTGACCGGTGAAGACTCTTGTGGGGCGAGACAGGACCATTAGAGCTGTGGAGACTACCGTATGAAGGCCCACCAATGGAGCTGCGCGGGCGATGTGTGAAGGTAGTAGTTGGTGCAGGAATGTCGCGGAAGTTTGAGCTTAATGGTGTATCGGCGCCGGAGCGGCTTCCAGGGCGAGCACTGCCGATACGGCTGCTAGGTCGCTGGTAGGATGATGTAGAGGGAGGGCGATCACTGGCTAGTGATGATGGTGGGCGTTCACCTGGCGCAGTAGACGCGGGTCGTGGAATGCCATAGGATAGACGCTTGACATGGCTTTCGCGACGGCTGCTAAGTGGAACAGAGTCTTCTGATCCTGTGTTCGAGGTGATTGATGCGCTGATCGCAGAAGGTCGTTTGCTAGTGCGTCGAAGTGTTACCGACGATGGCATGGAAGCACCGCTTCCGGTCCGAGGGGAGCTTCGTGGTGTGTTGTGAGGTGGAAGCTTCGATCGTGCCGAGTGGACGCGCTCCTCGATCTTTTGCATGCGACTACGGAGACTCTTCATCTGGTTGAGTGACTCGGAACGCGCCATGACCGTCGGCTGGAAGCTTGTGCGTGGCCATGAGGGCTTCGCGGATTTGGCGTCTGAAGTTCCTGAGATGCTGCCTGCCGCCAATGAGGGGCCTCTTGTATGCCTTGACAATGTTCTTGCTCCATATAACGAAGGCCTAGGTGTGGCAGAGGCATCGGGGACGAAGGACCGCCTCTTCGCAGAAGCCGGAGTCTTTGGCTCTAGCTTGATGTTCGCTGGAGCGTCTGAAAGTGGAGGTGAGGGAGGAGTGGGCGCGTCGGAAGCCGAATCTGATCGCGGAGGCGGCGTAGACGCTGTTGGTGAGGTAGGTGTCACTACGCTGGCCTCGCTGCCTGGGCTTCTCGTGCGCAGGCTCTCCACTGCGAGGGAGCTTGGTTTCCGCGATCTAAGAGACTCGATCGTGGCTTCTGCACGGCGTAGTTTCTCCAGTCGGATTTCACTCTCCACTTTCAGATCTCCCAGTTCATCCCTCAACCTCTGCGTCTCTACCCTCAGTCCCTCTCTCTCCCGCTCGCCAGTCTTGATCTCCTCTTCCATCAGTACTCCCCGCTCAATGGAAACATTCAGCTTTTGTTCCAGGTCTTCCAAACTGCTTGTCGTGTTTCGCGCCTGGCGTTCATAGTCGTCGTTCGTGACCTCGATATCCCTGAGCTTTAGGGCGAGGTTACGGTGTTGCTCTCGTATAGTCGTAATTTCTTTCTGCAGCGCATTCTGAGCACTGTTCGCTTCAGTTTTTGCCTGCTTGTGTTTTGCCTTCCACTCTTCGACCTCAAAGTTGAGTTTTTCCACCTGCTGTCTCAATTTGCGCTCATTCTTCTCAGCGGCGTCGACGTCCTTCTCAAGCTGATCCTCTAATTCTTTGCTGGAAGCCTGGAAGTCGGTGAGGTCGGCCTCGAGCTGTTCATACTGGCGTTTGTAATATTCGAGCTCCTCGTCCCGGCTTGCGCCCGGGCGAAGAGGAGAAGACGACATGGGCGAGGACAATTGCGCGCGTTCCTAACGGCGCATGTCTCGAGGGTCCGAGAGGGAGTGGTATAGAGTCGTAGCACCTAGCCCTGTGGTCTGGTCAAGTGCCACGGGAAGAGCGATGTTTGCGCCTCCGAGGTTGAGGGCTTGTTGTGGTGGTGCAGAAAGCAGACGCAGGTGAAGGTCCAGGTCCAGGGGTGGGTGCGGTGAGTCGTGAGGCGCGTCACTCGTGGAGTCGATATATGGGCGGAGGAGGGCGTCGTCGGTGTCGTTGTCGATGTCGATGTCGTGGTGGCGGTGGTGTTTGGCGGCGGTGTTGTTGTTGGTGCAATAGTCGGGTGGTGGGGCTCTGAGTCGGGGTGTGGCTATTGACTTGGATGGCATCACAAAGTTCGGCCGTCGCCCTTGCCAACCACGCAAGCGCGTGTGAAGAAGCCCGAGAAGGCCTGCAAGTCACGAGTCAAGCAAGAGGCGCGATTGGAAACACAAACATATGTTCGGATATTTGTGATGGAACACGACACTTTAGCACATGCTCTTATAGAATCAACAGCAGCCCAATAGAAGCTGCATTCCCAAGTTGATAATCAAAGATCAATATTCATGCGGCTCGACATCTGGTGGCGAAGATCTGCACACACGAGAGACTAACGATGATGGGGACTCTATTCACGTGTGCATGAGAGGGTCGCTTACGACTAGTGTGCAGACAACCGTCCTGGTTAGCTTGATGGTGGTTTCTCTTCACCTTCTTCGTGTTGTTTCCTGAGCACTGCCCCGTAATGTGGTGTAACCAGATCATCCTTGTAACGATGAATGAAGCGAATTGATTCAACTTCCACGATGCCCAAAGGTCGTCATAATAAACCCGCACGTCTGACAACAGTGGCGCTAGGGTCCAAAGGCAAAGCATTGTAAGTCTAAGTACATCTATACCACGTAGGATAAGCGAGACGGTAAAAACATGGCATACTTGATGTCGGAGGCTGAAGACATCCGGAGTGCACATGACTGACAAATGGTACTCTTGACACTATATATACCTTCACCTTAAGGTCCTCGCGCAACAGTCACTTGACCAAGTCGTTAGTATTCAAACTTGCGCACGAATTAAATCACCCAGACTGTGGACAGAGGGGCAGCTCCTTGCCTTTCTCTTTGCCCCTGCTTTGCTTTGACCCGCACACACGCAACAATCTCCATCTCGCTCTTCTCTTTTCTGCAGCAACAGCATTCATACATTTCCTTGGTTCTGGTTGACAGGAGTTGGCACTTGGGTTATCACACAAAACACAGACAGCACTCGCTCACGAGAACAAACACCTAACACATAACGCCTCACGAAGTCACGAAGAATTAGACCTTGCATCTTGCATCTCATACAAACACTCGCACAAACAGCAACAGCTACCAACCACCACAGCACACCAACAAAATGGCCGACTTCGCCTTCAAGCGCCAGGATGAGAGCAAGGTCATCACATCCGGCACCACGCAGACCGTCCCGCTGACCTGCCACGGCCACTCGAGACCCATCACCCACCTGGGCTTCTCCACCGCCCTCAACACCGCCTCCACCAGCCCGCAGTACTACATGATCTCTGCATGCAAGGACCAGAACCCCATGCTGCGCGACGGCTTGACCGGCGACTGGATTGGAACGTTCATCGGACACAAGGGCGCCGTTTGGAGCGCAAGGCTCTCCGAAGATGCCACTCTCGCAGCAACCGGCAGCGCCGACTTCAGCGCAAAGGTTTGGGACACTTTCACCGGCGAGACCCTCGTGACTCTCGACCACCCTCACATCGTGCGCGCCGTGGCCTTTCCGCCGGGCCAGCGTCCTGGTGTGCTCGCAACAGGAGGCCAGGATAAGAAGCTGCGCGTTTTCGACATCTCCAGCGCTACAAACGCTCCTTCCAACCCTGACGCTCCGATCAATGGCGCCGACTGCCCTTCGTACGAGATCGGCGCCGGCGACCACCAAGGCTCCATCAAATCCATCATCTGGACCCGCGACCCCAATTTCCTCATCACCGCCTGCGAAGACAAGAACCTGCGCTGGTACGATCTGCGCACTGGCCGCGCTGTCGCGACCTTCCCTCTCGCCGCAGCTCCCACCTCGTGCGAGCTGAATGCCGGTCTGGACAACAACCCCGACGGCACGATCGCTGTCGCCGCAGGCAAGAACGTATACTTCTTCTCCGGTTCGCAGCCCGGCCACTTGCTCAGCCACATTGCGACAGACCGCGAGGTGGCATCCGTTGCGCTCAACGGCCCCGCTCGCCGCTTCGTCACTGGTTGTGCGACGGACACTTGGGTGCACGTTTGGGACTACGATGCGCAGCAGGAGGTCGAGACTGGCAAGGGACACCACGGGCCGGTTTGGACGACTGGTTTCAGCCCGGACGGCAAGCTGTATGCTACAGGCAGCGAGGACGGCACGATTAAGCTATGGAAGTCCGCTGTGGGTGGCTACGGACTCTGGAGGTGAAGGATTGATTAAGGTTTGAGCTGTTACAATCGGCGAACAGCATCTTACAAATCTATTACACCATCTGGAGCACAAATTGTTGGAAGTCAGGGAACACTTGTGTCGCAAGGCGGCATGCCTGTGCACTCAGCATTGGCAGTAAAGACTCGCAGTTGTGCGAAAGTCTAGGCATGAGCGCGTTGTCGCAACGCAGACGCACCAAGCATCAGTACTTCCGCAGGCCTGATCACGCAGCATCGTCAAATAGCAGCATGGGCCGCTACCAAGCCGCGACCGCGATATCACAAATGCGAAAGTCGTTACCTGGCGGCGTCGCTTTGAAGCGGCAGAAGAATGTGGTAGGGAATTGCTAGCCATCCGCATAGCGAAGGACCGTCAGACTAGGAGTACGCAGCATATAGACGATAGCATAGCATGCCAACAAGAGCTCTTCAAACCCAATCCACAAAGCAAACCCACGAAAAACGATCACAGTCCAAACCTCATTTACCAAGGACATGTGGCCTGCGAACAATGCACAAGTCCCAAAAAGAAGTAATAAAAACCAAAGTCATTCCTCTCAAGTCATCTGGGTAGATATAAATGACACCTAGATGTCATATCCCTAAATCCCTCCCTCCCTCCTTCCCTACATATAGAAAATCCCCCATCAAAAAAATCCCTCCAGGTTCATTCCTCCATTCTTGCCCATCTCGCATTCAGTGCTCCCATCCCAATCAACAAATGCAGCAAAACAACCAGCGAGACAGGTAATTCCCTCGACCGATCATACGCAAGTTTTGCAAAACCCTTGCTCTCAACAAATGCTGGATCGAACATTCCTCCCGTCCTTGACCATCCTTACCAAGACCCCTGTAGCCTCGAGTAGACATCCACAATGGCTCAAGGGTTTGTTCCCGATCTCCCCAATCATGCTCCCCGATCCGCGCTGAGAGCGATTAATTATAGAAACAGACAATAAAGTAGCTCAATCGGGTACACTTGTGAACAAAAGAACGAGAAAACGCAGCAGATTACTAGATTCAAAAAAAAAAACTTCCAATAAATTAAAGTCAAAAATAATAACCATCCTATACGCCGTCCCTTCCATCGTTGCCATCGGCGACGACAACAACGACAGCCCAAAAACAACAAGAAAGCAAAAAAGCAAATCGCAAGCCCCAGCTCCGTTGGATCCTGGTTTCTCTGTCCATCCAAAAAATGCCCAAAACGTGGTGGGTATCGATGATTGTATGTCTGTCTCTGTTCGGCCATGCGCAAAAAAGGGGTTGGGGAATCTTAGGGGTTGCGTGAGAACTCGTGTGTCCATCCGTTTCTTATCCGTGTCCGTAGATTTGTTCGCCAAAATGTGCGCCGGGGTCCTGAAAAGCAATAGATTTTTCAAGAAAAAGATAGTGTGTGTGCATGTGATAATTTTTTAGGGTGTGGGGGCCGAGTTGAGCAGGATCAACTTGCTCCCTTCAAAGGAGGTCATCCGTAGAAACGTAGTGTCGTGTATCGGCTTTTGGTGAAGCTTCAGGGGTCCGGAAGCTCCATGTAGTAACAGAAAGACAGCATTAGGTCCGAGTATTCGCAGATATGCTGTCAGTGCGGCAAAGTCAAAGATAGCCATGCTTTAACGTCCTATCGTGGAAAATCCGCTGATGCTGCCACGGCTGTCGCGTCCATACTTGCCACTAATGCTGGGTGGTAGACCGCCAGAGAAATTGCGAGTGTTCATTTGCTCAGGGAATTGCTGCTGCGCTAATGTTCCGGGCAGTCCGAACGGGTCGCTGAAAATCATGTTGTGGTTTGAGGGAGATAGAGTTGCAGTCTCTTGGTAAGATGACCGGGCATAGTTGTTGCCTGAAGAGAATCCTGGAGGGCTGATGATGCCTGGAGGTGGGCCTGGAGCTGCCTTGAAGTTGCCATTGCCGTTGCTGTTGTTGGAATATCCAGGTGCACCCATGCCAAGGTGGTGAGAGTACCCACCATTGGAAACCATGCCGTTCGATTGACCTGAACGAACACCAAGCGGGTTCTTCGAGTAACTCAGGCGGATGCCTCCCTTCACACTATTGTGGAGAGGATAGCCGTACAGTTCGTTGAGTGCAATTGTGGCGTAGGTGGTATCGTCAAACTCGACAAAGCACATAGGACCATTTGACTTGACGCGGAAACACAGGCGCTTGTAGCCACGCGACTTTACGAAAATGGACTTGAGCTCGTCTTCAGAGGTGTCCATGGGCAAGTTGCCAACATAAAGAGTGTTGCACGGCGGATTTTGATCCGCCGGGTTGATCGGCGGATATTGAGGCCGGTTCATGTTCATGTAATTGTATGGATTGCCTGAATTCATGTGGGTGATATTCTTGGGCGAGTGCGGTGGCTGCAAGACTTGCGATGTCCTCTGTGCATTTGTCGGAGTGGTAGAAGATGGTGTGAAGTTGCTATGGTTGCCGTTGCCGTTCTGACCCGTGCTTACAGACAGGCGGGCGAAGTGAGACAATCCGGGTATTTGCGCTTGGCTTGATCGACGCAGTTGCTGTCCGCTCTTAGCGTAAGCCAACGGGTCGTTCAGCAGCTCTTTAGTCTCATCGTCGTCAAAGCCGTCGTTGTTGATAACAGACTTGCCAGAAATGCGATTGCGGTCGCCGAAACCATTTGTCATGGGTGATGTTGGTGAGAAAAGATTTTGGATGTGGCCGTTTCCATTGCCGTTACCAGCCGACTCCGGCATGGGTAATGGCGGTGAGATTTTGTCGGTGGACTGGAAAGTGCTTCCATATCGTGACCTGCCAGGTGGTGGTCCTGGTGGTGGTGCGCCATGCGAACTGGCCGATGAAGTCGAACCAGTCTCCTGCCGAGGAATTATGCCATCGATCGTTGCACGTCGTTCGAGCGAAGTCGGAGGCTGGATCTCGACGATGATGGGCGAATCTCTTGCGGTGACAGACTTGCCTTGAAGCTTGGCCTGTGCTTCGTACGCGCCAGCCGACGACTTGAAGCGTGCCACGGCAGTTGTGTACAATAGATCTTCGGGATACGGTGAACGGATAATGTCGGTGCCGATCAAATCTGTAGAGAATAGGAGCATGCCGTTCACCGCATCGGTGCCGGTATTGCGCGGCAGCTTGCGGATCAGAACCGTAGACATTGTGCTAGGTTCAGGCACGAACTGTGAAGGATCGGAGTTGCTGGCGGTCAAAGGAGGAGGATGTGAGTCGAGCGATCGATCAGACGATTGGCGTTCAGATTGGCGTGGGATTGCGTGGGGCTGCGAGGCGTATCCTGATCTTGACGTGTTGGAGCCCAGATGATCTAGAGAGTAGGGAACTTTTGGTGGTGATGTAGTGCTGGAACCAAAGCTATTGTCCTGCAGCATGCTGGGTGATGTGATTTTTTTATTCTGCTATCCGTCTGGCTGCAATTGGCAACAAGGTTTGCGAGCCGGAGTGTAGTGTGCAAGTCTGAGGGTGTAAGCGGTAATGCTGGTGTGCTATTGGGTTTGACTGTATCTTAAGCTCCAGAGGCAGAATTGTGCGACGAACGATCTCACGCGCGGGACAGTAAATGCGGCGAGGCAGTTGGCCAGCAAGATGGCAATGCCGTGATCGCAGGCGTAAGTTGCAATGAGAAGTCGCGCGAGAGTGGTGGGAAGGTGCGGATGCGCCTGGGGCTCTGGAGCCAATCAGGAAGCGATCGCAAACGTGTCGCGCTCGCGCTGCGAGAGGAGTGTGCAGCGCAAAGGCCGAGCAAGTGCAAGACAGGCGTAAAAAATGAGGTCGCGAGAGTCGCGAAGACAGCAGGTGGTGTCTGGCGTGAAAGTTGGTCGAGTCGCGACCACGGCGAGCAGGCGGCAGAGGGCCAGTCAGCGATGCGGTGGGATGCGAGGGTGGGCTGCGCTGTCAAGCCACCGGACGAGCGATG
>Ga0265797_10000436_pt1 | contig 76440 bp, 69 predicted proteins | sample P2T30metagenome_FD_192433 | JGI IMG/M metagenome (GOLD analysis project Ga0265797, IMG submission 192433) | Plant litter microbial communities from East Loma Ridge, Irvine, California - P2 T30 | ecosystem: Environmental > Terrestrial > Plant litter > Unclassified | place: USA: California...
TTGGCGCGACGGACGTCACCACGACGCTTCACTTCGATCGAAGCGATCAGCGGCGAGTACAGCTGGAAGGTACGCTCGACGCCTTCGCCCGACGAGATCTTGCGAACGATGAAGTTCGAGTTCAGGCCGCGGTTACGACGCGAGATGACCACGCCTTCGTATGCCTGGGCGCGCTTGCGGGTGCCTTCGACGACGTTGACGCTGACGATGACGGTATCGCCTGGTGCGAAATCAGGAATGTTGCGGCCGAGGCGCGCAATTTCTTCTTGCTCGAGTTGTTGAATCAGATTCATTTTTATGACTCCATAAACCATCTTGCCGGCGCAACGTTCGCCCAGTAGAGGATGGGGGTGAATCGTGGGCAACATGCCCGCGATTGCATGCGCCGTGTGACGGGCGCATATTCTTACACTGCAGGTTTGATCAAACCTGCCAGAAACTGTTCATCATGCTTGCTCAGCTGGCCGGCGGCGCGCGCTGCTTCAAGCAGATCGGGCCGCTTCGTGAGCGTCGCTTCCAGCATGCGCTGGCGGCGCCACTTGACGATCTCGGCGTGATTGCCGCCCATCAAAACGGGCGGCACCGGCATGTCTTCATACACTTCAGGGCGCGTATAGTGCGGCGAATCGAGCAGTCCGTTGACAAAGCTGTCTTCGACTGCCGATGCATCGTCACCGAGCACGCCGGGAATCAGGCGCACCACCGCGTCCATCAGGGCCATGGCCGGCAATTCGCCGCCGGACAGCACGAAGTCGCCGAGCGAAATTTCTTCGTCGACGCAGCGGTCCAGCAAACGCTGGTCCACCGCTTCGTAGCGGCCGCACAGAATCACCAGGCCCGGCTCGTTCTTCAGCGCCATGGCGCGCTCGTGGGTCAATGGCTTGCCTTGCGGCGACATGAACACCACGCGCGGGCTCGGCAAGCCGAGGTCGGTCTGACGCCGCTTTGCGGCGTCGATCGTCGCTTCGAGCGGCTTGGCCATCATCACCATGCCGGGGCCGCCGCCATAAGGGCGATCGTCCACGGTACGGTGGCGGTCTTGCGTGAAATCGCGTGGATTCCAGATCGACAAGCCCCAGCGTCCCTGCTCGAAAGCGCGTCGGGTGACACCCGACCCGGTCAATGCGGCGAACATTTCCGGGAACAAGCTGACGACATCAAATTGCATCGCGCTCAATCCGTTCGTGCCGCTGCGGATTGGAAGGACTCAAAAATCGAGGCCCCAATCCAGGGTAATCAGTTTTTGGTCGAGGCTGACGGTCTTGACGAATTGATCCACGAATGGCACCAGGCGCTCGGGCGCCTTTTCAGCGGACGACGGATCGGCCACCGGCACGATGCGCAAAATCGATTGCGCGCCGTTGTGCATCATGTCGGCCACCTTGCCCAGGGCTTCGCCCTGCAGGTTGACCACGTCCAGGCCGATCAGGTCGGACCAGTAATACTCGTCTTCCTCGAGTGCTGGAAACTCGCTGCGTGCGACTTTGACCGTTGCGCCCTTGAGCGCCTCGGCATCGTCGCGATCGCGCAAACCGACCAGCGTTGCAACGACGTCGCCGCCGTGCAGTTTCGCGCTGCGCACCGAAACGGCGTGCAGTGTCGGCTTGTCGAGCCACCAGGTTTTCACGTTCAGCAGCGCATCGGCCTCGACGGAATGCGGCGAGACACGAATGCCACCCACAATGCCATAGGCGCCGGACACATACCCGACCTCAGCGAGGTCGTCCGGGACTTGCGTCCCTTCTGGCATCTTGTTTGCTGCTGAATCGCTCAAAGCTACTACCTTGCTTAAACTAAATTAAGCAGCCGGCTTGTTCTGGGCGACCAGACGAGCGACGGTTGGCGACAGTTGTGCGCCAACGCCTTGCCAGTGAGCCAGACGGTCAGCAGCGATACGCAGGCCGACTTCAGCGCCCGACGCCATTGGGTTGTAGAAACCAATGCGCTCGATGAAACGACCATCGCGACGGTTGCGCGAATCGGTTGCAACGATATTGAAGAACGGGCGCTTTTTAGCGCCACCACGAGCCAAACGAATAACGACCATAATATTTCCGAAAAAGTTGTTCTGGACGGAGAAAGTCGACGATTATAGCGCGCGACACCGAACAGCAGCAAGCGTTAATGACAACAGGGCGCGCAGTCCCAGGAGAATAGGCGATTATCGCTGATTTTCGGCCATACCGCTACCGGCGGCTACCCTCAATCGGCAGCCTGTCGCCGAAAGCGTGCCATTCGTGCAAATCTGAACCATACTCTGGCCATTCCGAACACATGATGAATGCCCATGGCCCGCCCACACAAGAACAAGACTGTCGCCACCCTGCTCGCCGCATTGCTGGGCGGGATCGGCGTGCACCGCTTTTACCTGAAGGGCGCGCTCGACCGGATCGGTCTGCTGCACGTGTGCGCGCTGCCGGTGGTCGGCATCCTTTACGGCGCGGTCAAGCCGCACCCGTTCTATATCGTGCTGCCGCTGCTGGTGTCGTACATCGCGGCCCACATCGAAGCGCTGGTGCTGGGCCTGATGCCGGATGCGCAATGGGATGCCCGCTACAACCCGGGCAGTGCGCGGGCGTCGCGCTCGCACTGGGTGCTGGCGCTGGTGCTGGTGCTGACCGTGATGGCGGGCGCGATCCTGCTGATCGGCACCATTGCACGCCTGTTCGACATCCTGTACACGGGCGGCGCCTACGGCTGAGGCGCCGCCCCCCCGTCACCCCTGGAGCTTCAGAACTGCCCGACCTCGAGCGCCAGCACGCCGGCCGCGCCTTCGGTAATCGAGACGCCCATGCCGGGCGCCTGGGTCAGGAAGTGGTCGGCAAAGAAGCGCGCGGTGGCGATCTTGGCGCGATAGAAGGCGGCGTCGCCCTCGCCTGCTTCGAGCTTGTGGTGCGCCACCAGCGCCGCGCGCGCCATCTGCCAGCCGCCCAGCACGATGCCGGCCAGCTTGAGGTAGGTCACGCTGCCGGCGAACACGGCGCGCACGTCTGACTTGACGTTCGCCACCACGTACTCGACCACCGACTCGAGCGCCGCCGCGCCGTCGCCCAGGCGGCGCGCGATGGCGGCGTAGTCGTCGCCCTGCAGCTCGCCCTGCAGCTCACCCTGCAGCTGACCCTGCAGCTCACCCAATTGCGCCTGCACCGCGCGCACCTGCTCGATCAGCGCGCGGGCCACGGCGCCGCCGTCGCGCACCGTCTTGCGGCCCACCAGGTCATTCGCCTGGATCGCGGTCGTGCCTTCGTAGATGGTCAGGATCTTGGCGTCGCGATAGTGCTGGGCTGCGCCGGTTTCCTCGATGAAGCCCATGCCGCCATGTACCTGCACGCCGTCGCGCGCCACGTTCTCGCTCATCTCGGTCGACCAGCCCTTGATGATCGGCACCAGGTATTCGTACAGCGCCAGGTTGCGCGTGCGCGTCGCCTCGTCCGGATGGTGGTGGGCCAGGTCGGACAGGCCCGCGCCGACATAGGCCAGCGCGCGCGCCGCCTCGGTCTGGGCGCGCATCGACATCAGCATGCGCCGCACGTCCGGGTGGTTGATGATCGCCACCGGGCCGCTCGAGCCGGACACTTCGCGCGACTGGATGCGGTCCTTGGCGAACGCCACCGCGCCCTGGTAGGCGTGCTCGGCGAGGCCAACACCCTGCATGCCGACCCCGAAGCGGGCCGCGTTCATCATGATGAACATGTATTCCAGGCCACGGTTTTCTTCACCGACCAGGGTGCCGATGGCGCCGCCGTTGTCGCCGAACTGCAGCACCGCGGTCGGGCTGGCCTTGATGCCGAGCTTGTGCTCGATCGACACGGTGTGCACATCGTTGCGCGCGCCGAGCGCGCCATCGTCGTTGATCATGAACTTCGGCACGATGAACAGCGAGATGCCTTTCACGCCCGGCGGCGCGTCGGGGGTACGGGCCAGCACCAGATGCACGATGTTCTCGGTCATGTCATGGTCGCCGTAGGTGATGTAGATCTTGGTGCCGAAGATCTTGTAGGTGCCGTCGCCCTGCGGCTCGGCGCGCGTGCGCACCGCTGCCAGGTCCGACCCGGCCTGCGGCTCGGTCAGGTTCATGGTGCCGGTCCATTTGCCCGACACCAGCGGCTCGAGGAACCGCGCTTTTTGCGCATCGGAGCCGGCCGTCAGGAGCGCTTCGATCGCGCCGTCCGACAGCAGCGCCACCAGCGCGAACGCCAGGTTCGCGCCGTGCAGCATTTCCATGCACGGCGTGGCCACCAGTTTCGGCAAGCCCTGGCCGCCGAAATCCTGGGGATGCTGCACGCCCTGCCAGCCGGCGTCGGCATACGCGCGGAAAGCTTCCTTGAAGCCTTTGGTAGTGGTCACGTTGCCGTCTTTGAAGCTGCTCGGGTCCTTGTCGCCGGCGTGATTCAGCGGAGCGATGACTTCGCTGCAGAACTTGGCGTTCTCTTCGAGCACCGCTTCGACGGTGTCGGGCGTGGCGTCTTCGCAGCCGGGCAGCTGGTTGATTTCATGCAGGTTGGCCAGCTCGTTGAGCACGAACTGCATGTCTTTCAGCGGGGCGGTATAGCTCACCTTGATCTCCTGTTCTTATTACGTTCATCCATTGCATGCGAAAAAAAACGCCGCCCCGGCTCAAGCTGGAACGGCGCTCGTGGCGATCATCAGGCGCGGCCTCTGCAGTACGCCGCGCCGCCGGATCAGCCCAGTTCCTTGACCAGCTCCGGCACCACCTCGAACAGGTCGCCCACCAGGCCGTAGTCGGCCACCGAGAAGATCGGCGCTTCCGGGTCCTTGTTGATGGCGACGATGGTCTTCGAGTCCTTCATGCCGGCCAGGTGCTGGATCGCGCCCGAGATGCCGACCGCGATATACAGGGTCGGGGCCACGATCTTGCCGGTCTGGCCCACTTGCCAGTCGTTCGGCACGTAGCCGGCGTCGACGGCGGCGCGCGAAGCGCCCATGGCGGCGCCCAGCTTGTCGGCCAGCGGCTCCAGGATCTTGAAGTTGTCGGCCGAACCGATGCCACGGCCACCCGATACGATCACCTTGGCGGCGGTCAGTTCAGGACGGTCCGACTTGGCCAGCTCGCGGCCCACGAAGCTCGACTTGCCCGAATCGGCCACTGCGCCGATGCTCTCGATGGCGGCCGAACCGCCTTCGGCCGCTGCGTCGAAGCCGGTGCCGCGCACGGTGATGACTTTCACCTTGTCGCTCGACTGCACGGTGGCGATGGCGTTGCCGGCGTAGATCGGACGCTCGAAGGTGTCCGGCGCGTCGACCTTGGTGATTTCGGAGATCTGCGCCACGTCCAGCTTGGCGGCCACGCGCGGCAGGATGTTCTTGCCGTAGGCGGTGGCCAGGGCCAGGATGTGCGAGTAGTCGCCGGCAATCGCCAGAATCTGCTCGGCGACGTTCTCGGCCAGGCCGTCGGCGAAGTGCGGCGCGTCGGCGACCAGCACCTTGGCCACGCCGGCGATCTTCGCGGCGGCTTCGGCGGCCGGGCCGCAATTGGCGCCGGCGACCAGGATGTGGACGTCGCCGCCGCACTGGACGGCTGCGGTAACGGTGTGGTGGGTAGCGCCCTTCAGGGAGCCGTTGTCGTGCTCAGCAATGACTAATGCGACCATATTGATTCCTAAATGTATGTGGGCGAGCGTTAGATGACTTTGGCTTCGGTGCGCAGCTTCTGCACCAGCGTCGCCACGTCCGGCACCATGACGCCAGCCGAGCGCTTGGCAGGCTCGACGACCTTGAGCGTTTTCAGGCGCGGCGTGACGTCCACGCCCAGGTCTTCCGGCTTGACGGTCTCGAGCGGCTTCTTCTTGGCCTTCATGATGTTCGGCAGCGTCACGTAGCGCGGCTCGTTCAGGCGCAGGTCGGTGGTGATGATCGCCGGCAGCGTCAGGGCCACGGTTTCCAGGCCGCCATCGACTTCGCGCGTGACGGTGACCTTGCCGTCTTCGAGCACCACTTTCGAGGCGAACGTGGCTTGTGGCCAGCCCAGCAGCGAAGCGAGCATCTGGCCGGTCTGGTTCGAATCATCATCGATCGCCTGCTTGCCCAGGATGATCAGCTGTGGCTGTTCCTTGTCGGCCAGCGCCTTCATGATCTTGGCCACGGCCAGCGGCTCGGTATCGCCCGCGGTCTCGACCAGGATGCCGCGGTCGGCGCCGATCGCCATGCCGGTGCGCAGGGTTTCCTGGCACTGGGTCACACCCACCGACACTGCCACCACTTCGGTGACCTTGCCCGACTCCTTCAGGCGCGTGGCTTCTTCGAGGGCGATCTCGTCGAACGGGTTCATCGACATTTTGACATTGGCGATATCGACGCCGCTGCCGTCGGATTTGACGCGGACCTTGACGTTGTAGTCGACCACGCGCTTGACGGGTACCAGGACTTTCATGGGGTGCCTTTAAAAAATGAGAGAGTGATGACGAACGAAAGTGGCCTAGATTATAAAAGATATTCAGGCGCCGGGCTAAATTAAAGCACGATCGTGCGATTTTTAGTTAGAGGAATTCGCCTAATTCTTTGCCTTGGCCTGTCGGGGTTGGGGAGCGGCGGGGGCACACCCCCGCCGTCAGTGGCGCTGGAATCGCAAAATTATTTGCGGCGCATCAGGAACGTGAATTCGCCGTTGTTCAGCGAGTGCGACAACAGGGCGTTGCCGGTTTGCTTGGCGAACGCCTGGAAGTCACGCACCGAGCCGGTGTCGGTGGCAACGATACGCAGTACTTCGCCGCTTTCCATCTCGGCAAGCGCCTTCTTGGCTTTGAGGATGGGCAGTGGGCAGTTCAGCCCACGCGCATCCAGGTCTTTCTGGAATTCCATGGTATCGGTGTCGAAAGTGATAGCACTCATCGCTTTGCCTTCAGATTAGGTGGTCCAACTTGAATCGCATACTACTCCAATTTCAGCAGTATGACGCAGCGCACCAAAATAGTCACAGATTGTTGCGAGACTGCAACCTCAATGTCAAAAGCTTGACCAATCGACATCGACTGTGTACTGGAAGCTCATTATTTGGCACTTCGCTGGTGCGCATGACGGTAAGGTGTGGGCCGAAACAGGGCGCGCAATAGACGAAGTCACAAGCGCTGTCGGAAAAAATGACAGTGCGCGGAAACGTTTCCAAAATAGCGCGGCAAGTCCTTGATTCGCAGACAAACGCTGCGGTGGTACAGGACTTGCATTGTGGCTATCTCCACCAATAACAACGGAGACACCCATGTTCGCACGACTGCTGCAAGCCGCCCTGTTCGCCGGCGCCTGCCTGCTCGCCCACCCCGGCCAGGCCGCGCCGATGGCTTTTATTCCCCCTGGCGACACCGTCGGCAGTGAATACGGCGCCGCCAACGACAGCTGGTCGATGGGGCGCGGCATCATCTTCGGCGTCGCCAAGCGCCAGTCGATCACCGGCGTCGGCCTGCTGCACGACCTGTCCGGGATCGATCTGTCCTACGGTTTGTACGAGATCTCGACCTCGAGCGTCACGCTGACGCGGCTGGCGACGCTGGCCGCCGGCGGCTCGACCGTCAATACCGACGGCCGCAGCTGGATCGACTACGGGCTCGCTGGCCTGGTGCTCGATCCAGGCAAGCAGTACCTGCTCGAATTCGCATTCCGCGGCGACGCCAACAGCAATTTTTACTACGACAACCAGAACCTGCGCTGGGACCAGGGCGCGTTCACCGGCATGGACGGCACCCTGGGCGACGAACTGGGCAACTTCGTGGTGGCCGGCCTGCGCATCGACGCCAGCGATGTCGCCGCGATCCCGGAACCCGGTTCGCTGGCCCTGATGGCGTTCGGCATGGCACTGGTGGCGCGGCGCCGCCCTGCCCTGGCGCAGCGCACGCCAACGGCCGGCTGAAAACAGACAGGGCCGGCCCTCGATGAAGAGGACCGGCCCTGCTTGAGTACCAACTGGGGGACGCGCGCCGCGTTATTTCTTAAGCGCGCTCGCCAACCCAGCCGGCCACACCAGCCAGCGCACCCGGCAGGCCCGACGGATCGGTACCACCGGCCTGCGCCATGTCCGGACGGCCGCCGCCCTTGCCGCCCACCTGCTGGGCCACGAAGTTGACCAGCTCGCCAGCCTTGACCTTGCCGGTGGCGTCCTTGGTAACGCCGGCAATCAGGCTGACCTTGCCGTCGACCACGCTGGCGAGCACGATTGCGGCGCTGCCCAGCTTGTCCTTGAGCTTGTCCATCGCTTCGCGCAGGGTGGCGACATCGGCGCCTTCCATGGTGGCAGCCAGCACCTTGATGCCATTGACGTCGACTGCTTTACCCAGCAGCTCGTCGCCCTGGCCGGAGGCCAGCTTCGACTTCAGTGCGGCGATTTCTTTTTCGAGCGTCCTGACCTGATCCTGGACCTGGGCGATACGACCGCTCAGTTCGTCGGGGCTGGTCTTGAGGGCGCCGGCCGCTTCGTTCAGCTTGCGGTTGATCGATTGCACCAGCGCCAGTGCGCCCTCGCCGGTGACGGCTTCGACGCGGCGGATGCCGGCGGCGACGCCGCCTTCGGAGACGATCTTGAACAGGCCGATGTCGCCGGTGCGGGTCACGTGGACACCGCCGCACAGCTCTTTCGAGGTGCCGATGTCGAGCACGCGCACGGTGTCGCCGTATTTCTCGCCAAACAGCGCCATGGCGCCGTGCTTGACCGCATCGTCAAAGCTCATATTGTGCGAGGCGGTGGCGTGGTTCTCGAGGATCTCGCGGTTGACCAGGGTTTCGACCTTGGCGATTTCTTCGGCCGTCAGCGCCTGCGAGTGGCTGAAGTCGAAACGGGTCTTGTCCGGATCGACCAGCGAGCCCTTCTGCTGAACATGGCTGCCGAGCACTTCGCGCAGCGCCTTGTGCATCAGGTGGGTGGCCGAGTGATTGCGGATGGTGCGGCCGCGCTTGGCGGTGTCGACTTGCGCATCGACCGTGTCGCCGACCTTGAGCGAGCCTTCGCGCAGCACGCCGTGGTGGCCGAACACGTCGGCCTGGATCTTGAGCGTGTCTTCGACTTCGAACAGCTGGCCGTGGCCGCCGATGGCGCCCTGGTCGCCCACCTGGCCGCCCGATTCGGCGTAGAACGGGGTGGTGTCGAGCACCACGATGCCGGCCTGGCCAGCCTGCAGCGCATCGACTTTCACGCCGTCGGCATACAGCGCCAGCACGTGGGTGTTGTGAGCCAGCGAGTCGTAACCGACGAACTTGGTCTTTTCGCCCGCGTACTCGACGTTGGCGGCCATCTTGAACTTGCCGGCCGCGCGCGCGGTTTTCTTCTGCTGCTCCATGGCGGCAGCGAAACCTTGTTCGTCGAGCGTGATGCCGCGTTCGCGGCAGATGTCGGCGGTCAGGTCGAGCGGGAAGCCGTAGGTGTCGTACAGGGTGAAGGCGGTGCCGCCGTCGAGCTTGTTCGGATCCCTGGCCAGCTGCGCTTCCAGGATCTTCATGCCGTTCTCGAGCGTCTCGCCGAAACGCTCTTCTTCGGCCTTGAGGGTCTGGGCCACGCGCTCCTTGACCTCGCGCAGCTCGGGATAGGCTTCGCCCATCTCGCCATCGAGGTCGGCCACCAGCTTGTAGAAGAACGGCTTGGTCTGGCCCAGCTTGTGACCGTGGCGCAAGGCGCGGCGGATGATGCGGCGCAGCACGTAGCCGTGGCCTTCGCTGCTCGGGATGATGCCGTCGACGATCATGAACGAGGCCGAGCGGATGTGGTCGGCGATCACCTTGAGCGAGTTGTTGCCCAGGTCGTCGATGCCGGTTTCGCGCGCGGCGGCCTTGATCAGGTTCTGGAACAGGTCGATCTCGTAGTTGCTGTGCACGTGTTGCAGCACGGCGGCCAGGCGCTCCATGCCCATGCCGGTGTCGATCGACGGCTTCGGCAGCGGGGTCAAGGTGCCCGACTCGTCGCGGTTGAACTGCATGAACACCAGGTTCCAGATCTCGATGAAGCGGTCGCCGTCTTCCTCGGCTGAACCCGGTGGGCCGCCCCAGATGTCGGCGCCATGGTCGAAGAAGATCTCGGTGCACGGGCCGCATGGGCCGGTGTCGGCCATCTGCCAGAAGTTGTCGGATGCGTAGCGCGCGCCCTTGTTGTCGCCGATGCGGATGATGCGCTCTTGCGGCACGCCGATTTCATTGGCCCAGATGTCGTAGGCTTCGTCGTCCTCGAAATAGACGGTGATGGTCAGCTTGTCGGCCGGCAGCGCATACACCACCGTCAGCAGTTCCCAGGCGAACTTGATCGCATCGCGCTTGAAATAGTCGCCGAAGCTGAAGTTGCCCAGCATCTCGAAGAAGGTGTGGTGGCGCGCGGTGTAGCCGACGTTTTCCAGGTCGTTGTGCTTGCCGCCGGCGCGCACGCAGCGCTGCACCGAGGTGGCGCGCGAGTACGGACGCGAATCGAGGCCCAGGAAGACATCCTTGAACTGCACCATGCCGCTATTGGTCAGCAGCATGGTCGGGTCGTTACCCGGCACCAGCGGGCTGGAACGCACGATGGAATGGCCTTTTGATTCAAAGAATTTCAGGAACTTTGCGCGGATGTCGGAAGATTTCATGTCTGATCGAGGGCGGAATGAGGCAGCGTGCCAATAAAGGAACGATTATAGCCTAGCCGGCAAGGGGAATATCGGCGCCGTCCAATATTGACGCGCCGCGTAGACAGCCGCGCCCGGCGCGTCAGTTTCAGCGCAGCAGGCGCAGCACCGCGTTGGGCTGGCCGTTGGCCTGCGCCAGCATCGCCGCGGCCGACTGCTGCAGGATTTGGGCGCGCGTCAGGCTGACCGTGGTGCTGGCGTAATCGGTGTCCTGGATGCGCGACTGGGCCAGTTGCAGGTTCTGCGAATTGGTCTGCAGCGCGCTTGCCGCCAGCTCGAGCCGGTTGCTCGAGGCGCCGCTGGCGACCCGCTGGCTGTTGACGAATTCGAGCGCCCGGTCGATGCTCAGCAGCGCTGCGCCCGGCCGCCGCAGGTCGAGCGTCGACAGGCCCAGCGCCGTTGAATTCATCGACGAAAATTGCAGGTTGATCAGGTCACCCGCCTTGTCGCCGGCCTGCACCTGCACCCGGCGCACGCCGGTCGCGCCGCCCAGCTCGGGATACACCACCTCGAACCCGCCCAGCCCGTCCGAGGCATTGTTGGTCCCGCTGTCGGCCACCACCGAGCGCGCCGTGCGTACTGGCCCGCCGCTGGCATCGAGGCCGCCGATGGCGCCGGTGTCGCCGTTGCTCAGGTTCATCCGGGTATTGATGAAATTGACGCCATTCGCGCCGAAGTCGGCCAGGAAGGCGGCGTTGCTGGTGTAGACGCCGGCGCTGACCGCATTCAAGGCGTCATCCAGGTTGGCCGATTGATTCTTGCTGAGGTAGGTCATCACGCCCTTGATGCCGCCGTCGACGCCGAGCTCCTGCATGCGCGCGTGCAGATAGCGGCTGGCCGCGTAAGCACCTTCGTAGCTGAACGTGCCACCAGCGGTCGCAGCGACGATTGCGGCCGCGCCGCCGCCGGCGATGGCGCCGGCCAGGCGCTCGTCGGCTCCATGGATCAGCTCGGCAGTGCCTTCGACAAACCATTGCGGCAGCGCCCCCATGTTCATGCTGCGCGACATCACGGCGTGCACCATCTCGTGGGCAATGATGCGATCGCTGTAGAACGGCGCGCCGCCACCATCGAGTGTGTCGACATCGCCAAAGTCGGCCATGTCGAGATTCAGATGAATGTTGCTGAACTTGCCGCCCACGTAGGCGCCCGAGACCGAGGCCAGCACATTGGCGCCGCCGTCGCTGGTGTCGAGATTGACCGTGATCCGGGCGCCATCGCCTTCCAGACCGTAGTAACGCTTGATCATGTCTTCGGCCGAGCTGAGCCAGCCCGATTGCAGGCCGTCAAGCACCGCCCGTTTCCTGGCGTCGCCGCCGATGCTGACGGTGTCCTGCGAAAACACCTGTTCCCCGTTAAAACGGCTGTCGCTGCCGACCGCGCTGATGTGCTGAAGCAGTTGCTGCGCTTCGCCCTGGAGCGCGGCGCGGTCGCTCGCCGCATAGCTGCCGTTTCCCGCCGCCAGCGCCAGCTCGCGCAGGCGCTGCAGGCTCTCGGTCACGCTCGCCATGGCGCCGTCGGCCACCTGCAGCATCGAGGCGGCGTCGCTGATGCTGCGCGTTGCCTGGCTGATGCCGCGCAGCTGGGACGACATGCGCGACACGATCGCGTGGCCGGCAGGATCGTCGGCAGCGCGGTTGATGCGCAGGCCCGAGCCAAGCCGCTCGATCAGCCTGGCTTGCGCCGAGGTCTGCGTCTCGAGACTGCGCTGGGCCGTCAGCGACTGCGTGTTGGTGTTGATGGACAGCGCCATTTCGGCAAAACCGTGGTGGTGATCGTCTTTACCTAACGTCAACCCGGCGCATTTTCTTTAGGTTGCCGCGTAAATATTCTTGAGACAAGGCAAGCACCGGGCTGCATCAGGCAAAGTCAGGGCCGATCAGATCGATGCGGTCGGTGCAGAACGCGTCCACGCCCCAGGACAGCAGCTCGGCTGCGCGCGCCGGATCGTTGACGGTGTAGCAGAACAGCGCATAGCCGCGCGCCTTGACCGCCCGCGCCAGCGCCGCGCTCAGGTGCAGGTGATTGGTGTGGATGGCGACCGCACCAGCGGCCTCTGCCTGCGCCGTCCAGTCGCTGCCGAGCGTGCTGAGCAGACAGGCGCGCGGCAAGGCCGGCGCTGCCTGGTGTGCTGCCGCCAACGCAGCCGCACTGAACGACGACAGCAGCGGCACGCGCGCCACGTCGCCGGCGCCGATCTGCGCCGCGAACAGCGCGGCGGTGAGACGCGCCACGGTGGCGCCGGTGTCGGCGTCGAAGCCGGGCGCCGGCTTGATTTCGATGTTCATCCACACGTCCTGCGCCTTGCACATTGCTGCAAAGTCAGTGAACAGCGGTACCGGCTCACCCGTGAAGGCGGGACCGAACCAGCCGCCCGCATCCATCCGCGCCAGTTCACACGCGTCATGCTCGAACACGCTGCCGCTGCCCTTCACGGTGCGGCCCAGCGCCGGATCGTGCAGCACCACCGGCACGCCGTCGCGCGCCAGCATGACGTCGAATTCGATGGCGCGAAAACCGTGCGCCATGCCGCAGCGCAGGCCGGCGACCGTGTTTTCGGGCGCCAGCGTGCCGCCGCCGCGGTGCGCCAGGACGCGTGGATAGGGCCACTTCGATGTGTTTTCCATGCAAATGTTCAAGCCTGCTGGCCGAAGCGCCAGGCCAGCAGCACGAACAATCCCAGGTTCAGCGCCACCGTCAGCTGGAACTTGATCTGGAACGAACGCTTGCTGGTCTTGTGGCGCAACCATTGCTGGGCCACGACGGCGCCGGGCCAGCCACCGATCAGGCCCAGCAGCAAGAGTGTGAGTTCCGGCGTGCGCCAGCTGTTGGCGCGCGCCGCCGACTTGTCCATGGCATAGGCGATGAAGCAGCTGAGACTGACGATGGCGTAGGCGGCCCCGACCAGTTGCGGCAGGCTCCAGGCCAGGCTGGCGACGGCGTATGCGCCGACAAAAACGATGAGCGGCAAATAAGGCATGGCGACAGCTTAGCGTTGGCGCACCGCCCGTGTCCACTTGACAAATTTGACATGCATCCTTGCCAACCGTTCGCGAGCGAACAGAGAACGGCACAGCAAGCGCCTACGCTGTGCTTTTACCTGACGCACCAGAGGAGTTGAAATGGCATTTGATCTAGGAAATCTGTTGCAACAGTACATCGGCGGCGCGAATGGCGGCAAGGCTGCCGACGACTTCGACCAGGTGGCGCAGAACGCGCCCCGCGCCAGCATCGCCCAGGGCATTGCCGGCGCCCTGCGCTCGGACCAGACCCCGCCGTTCCCGCAGATGGTGAGCCAGCTGTTTGGCCAGAGCAATCCGGACCAGCGTGCCGGCATGCTCACCAATCTGCTGGGCGGCAATGGCGCGCTGCTGTCGTCGGTTGCCGGCGGCGCGCTGGCCAAGATCTTCGGCGGCAATGCGCCGTCGCACGTGACGCCCGAACAGGCGTCCCAGGTCTCGCCTGAGCAAGTGCAGGAAATCGCAGAAAAAGCGCAACAGCAGAACCCCGGCATTGTCGACCGTATGGGCGACTTCTATGCCGAACACCCGACGTTGATCAAAGCCGCCGGCGGCGCCGCGCTGGCAGTGGCGCTCGGTTACATGGCGCAAAACATCCGCAAGCAATCACCAGAAAAGGAGGGTCCAGTGGGTATCCTAAGCAATATCTTCCATAAAATTTTCCCGGGCAAGAAAGACGACGCGCCGGCGGCAACCCAGGCCCAGGCGCCTGCAGCACCGACCGCAGCGCCGCCCCAGCCGCAGGCCGCACCGGCTAGCGCGCCCGCTGCGGCGCCAGCACCGGCCGCAATGCAGCAGGTCGACGTCGAGCAGCTGCTCAATGGCATGCAGCAATCGTCCGGCCAGCAGCTGAACTGGCGCTCGTCGATCGTCGACCTGCTCAAGCTGCTGAACCTCGACAGCAGCCTGCAGTCGCGCAAGGAACTGGCCGCCGAACTGCACTACACCGGCGACACGAGCGATTCGGCCAAGATGAACATCTGGCTGCATCGCCAGGTGATGAACAAGCTGGCGGCAAACGGCGGCAAGGTGCCGGCCGACCTGCGCGACTGAGTCTCAAGACGAAGTCTCAAAGGCAGGCGCCAGGCGTGGACGGCCCGCTAGCGGGCATCCACTTCGGCCCGGCCCAACGCACACCGGCGACGCCTTGCACAGGCGCCGCCGGTTTGTCGTTCACGAACGGCCTCAGAAGTACGACAAGCCCAGTGCGCGCTTGACTTCGTCGGTGGTGGCGGCCGCCACTTCGCGCGCCTTCATGGTCCCTTCCTGCAGCATCTTCATGACTTGCGCCGGGTCCTTGGCGAACGCTTCGCGACGGGCGCGGATCGGCGCCAGCATGTCTTGCAGGATGCCTTCGAGGCGCTTCTTGACGATGCTGTCGCCCAGGCCGCCGCGCTGGTAATGCGCCTTCATTTCAAGCAGGCCGTCCTTGTCGGTATCGAACGCATCGAGGTACGTGAACGCGACATTGCCCTCGATATGACCCGGATCGGACACCTTCAGGTGCAGCGGATCGGTGTACACGTTCTTGACCGCAGCGCGGATTTCATCCGGGCTGGCGCCCAGGTTGATGGTGTTGCCGAGCGACTTGCTCATCTTGGCCTTGCCGTCGATGCCCGGCAGGCGCCCCACTTCGGGCACGAAGGCCTTGGCCTCGACCAGGATCTCGCGCCCGACCGTGCGGTTGAAGCGGCGCACGATCTCGTTGCACTGCTCGATCATCGGAATCTGGTCTTCGCCGACCGGCACCACGCTGGCCTTGAAGGCCGTGATGTCGGCCGCCTGGCTGGCCGGATAGGTCAGGAAGCCGGCCGGAATATCGCGCTCGAAACCGCGCAGGACGATCTCTGCCTTGACGGTCGGATTGCGCTCCAGGCGCGCCACGGTCACCAGGTTCAGGTAGTAGAACGTGAGTTCGGTCAACTCCGGGATTTGCGACTGGATGAAGATCGTCGTCTTGCTCGGATCGATCCCGACGGCGAGGTAATCGAGCGCCACCTCCACCACGTTCCGGTGTACTTTACCCAAGTCATCCATATTGTCGGTCAGCGCCTGGGAGTCGGCCAGCATCACGAACTGGCGGTACTGCTCCTGGTAAGCGACGCGCGCGCGCAGGCTGCCCACGAAGTGGCCCAGGTGCAGCGGACCGGTGGGACGATCCCCGGTCAGGATGATTTGATTGGCGGTGGAAGAAGTTTGCAGTGTCATCGAATGGTTCCTGGTTGGAGCCTCGACCGGCCTGCGTCAAACGATGAACGCCACCTGGATCGAGGCGGCGTGAGTTGAAATGCACATCATTTCCCGGGGCCGCGCAAGGTCAGCGGCGCCACCAGGTGAGAGAAATCGGATGTGCTTTCGGAAAGATCATGGCCCGCATGGTTGCAGGTTGACGCCGCGCTGTCAACCGCTACCCGGTAGCGTGACTCGGCAGCATAACACCCGGCACGGGGTTCGACCGTGTTTACAACCCACACCATCGCCCAAACGCGCGCCGCTGCCAGTAATTAGTTGCTATAAGAATAAGGAATGAATACCATGACTACCGATACCAACAAGCCGAGCCCCCCACTGGAACTCTGGGGCGGCCTCGAATGCACGGTCAACCGCGTGCAAGACCACTACTTCAGCCAACTCGATCGTAACGGCCACGCCGGCCGCGCCTGCGACATCGACCGCTTCGCCGCGCTCGGCATCAAGGCGATTCGCTACCCGGTGCTGTGGGAGCGCACCGCGCCCGACGGCATCGAGGGCGCCGACTGGCGCTGGCCCGACGAGCGCCTGAACGCGCTGCGCGCCGCCGGCGTGACCCCGATTGCCGGCCTGATCCACCACGGCAGCGGTCCGCGCCACACCAGCCTGGTCGACCCCGGCTTCGCGCAGGGATTGGCCGACTACGCCGGCGCCGTCGCCGCGCGCTATCCGTGGCTCGAGTACTACACCCCGGTCAATGAAATCTGCACCACCGCCCGTTTCGCCGGCCTGTACGGCGTGTGGTACCCGCACGGGCGCGACGACCGCACCTTCATCCAGGCCCTGCTCAACCAGTGCCGCGCCACGGTGCTGTCGATGCGCGCCATCAGGGCCGTCAATCCAGCAGCCAAGCTGGTGCAGACCGACGACCTCGGCAAGACCTACAGCACGCCCGAGCTGGCCAGGGTGGCCGAGTTCTACAACGAGCGCCGCTGGCTTGGCTGGGACCTGTTGTGCGGCGCGGTCGGCCCGCAGCACAAGCTGTGGAACTACCTGCTGCGCACCGGCATAGGCGCTGAAGAATTGCTCTGGTTCCGCGACAATCCGTGCCCGCCCGACATCATCGGCGTCAATTATTACGTCACCAGCGAACGCTGGCTCGACCACCGTCCCGAGCGCTATCCGGCGCACCACCGCGGCGTGGCCGACGGCATCCCGTGCGCCGACATCGAGGCCTCGCGCGCGCTGGCCACGCCCACGCCCGGCATCGCCCCGCTGCTGCAAGAGATCTGGGACCGCTACGGCATCCCGCTGGCGATCACCGAGGCCCACATCGACGCCAACCGCGAAGACCAGATGCGCTGGCTGCTCGAGATCTGGGAAGCGGCGCAGCAGTCGCGCGACAACGGCGTCGACGTGCGCGGGGTCACGGTCTGGGCCCTGCTCGGCTCATTCGACTGGAACAGCCTGGTGACCGTCGAGCGCGGCTATTACGAGCCGGGGCCGCTCGACGTGCGCTCGCCGCTGCCGCGCCCGACCGCGCTGGCGGCGATGATGCGCGAACTCGCCAGCGGCGCGCCGCTGTCGCACCCGGTGCTGCGCGCGCAGGGCTGGTGGCGCCGTCCGGGGCGCCACCTGTGCCAGCCGGTCGCCACGCCTGCTGCGCTGACCTCGATCTCGGCCGACGGCCACCGCCTGGTCGGCCATGAAGCGGCGCCGATCCTGATCCTGGGCGCCAGCGGCACCCTGGGCCGGGCCTTTGCCCGCATCTGCGAAAAACGCAACCTGGCGCACCGCCTGCTGTCGCGCCAGGAGATGGACATCGCCGACGCCGATTCGGTCGAACGCGCGCTGGCCAAGTACAAGCCGTGGGCGGTGGTCAATACCTGCGGCTATGTGCGGGTCGACGACGCCGAACACGACATCGAGTGCTGCGAGCGCGAGAACACCTTTGGCGCGGCCACCCTGGCCGCCGCCTGCGCGCGCCACGGCGTGCACCTGACCACGTTCTCGAGCGACCTGGTATTCGACGGGCGCAACGAGCGCCCGTATGTCGAATCCGATGCGGTTAATCCGCTCAATGTGTACGGGCGCAGCAAGGCCGCCGCCGAGCGCGCCGTGCTGGACAATCATCCGGGCGCGCTGGTGGTACGCACCAGCGCCTTCTTCGGTCCCTGGGACGGGCATAACTTCGTGACCCAGGCGCTCGACGCGCTGGAACGCGGCGACGCCTTCGTCGCCGCCAGCGACCTGACCATCACCCCGACCTTCGTACCCGACCTGGTGCATGCCTGCCTCGACCTTGCGGTGGACCGCGAGGCCGGCATCTGGCACCTGGCCAACCAGGGCGAACTGAGCTGGGCCGAACTGGCGCGCCGCGCCGCCGAACTGGCCGGCATCGACGCCGCGCGCCTGGAGCCGCGTCCGGCCATCGAGTTCGGCTTCACGGCGGCGCGTCCCGCGTATTCGTCGTTGCACAGCGAGCGCGGCGCCCTGCTGCCGACGCTCGACGACGCGCTGCGCCGCTACATCGACCTGCGCACTGCCGAGCGCGCCGAACGGCATGCGCTGGAACAGCAGGCCGAAGGGCGCCAGCAGGTGGCCGGCGGCGACAGCCAGGTCGAAGCCGAAGAGGTCGAAGCGGTGCATTCGGGCACCTGAGCCCGATGCGTGCCGGTGGCCGACCAGCTCGGCCGCCGGCAACGCTACAATGGCCGGGCCATCCACTACCCGGGCCATCACCGTGCACGACCAACACGCGTTTCCATTTCTGCGCGAAATCCTGCTGTTCCTGATCCTGGCCGGCATCCTGATCCCGCTGCTGCAGCGCCTGCGCATCAACCAGGTGCTGGGCTTTCTTGCGGTCGGCGCCCTGCTCGGCCCGTTCGGCCTGGGCCTGCTGGCGCGCGACGTGGCCTGGCTATCCCACTTCACCTTCCCCGCCGGCCCCGGCGTATCGATGCTGGCCGAGATCGGTGTGCTGTTCCTGATGTTCATGATCGGCCTCGAGCTGTCGGCCGCGCGCCTGTGGGCGCTGCGGCGCTGGGTGTTCGGCGCCGGCACGGTGCAGGTACTGGCCAGCACGCTGCTGCTGGGCGGCGCCTTGTGGCTGGCCGGGCTGGCGCCGCAGAGCGCCGCGATCCTGGGCCTGGTGCTGTCGCTGTCGTCGACCGCGATCGTCATGCAGCTCATGAGCCAGCAGCACAGCACCGGCACCCCGCTGGGCCAGGCCGCGTTTGCGATCCTGATGCTGCAAGACCTGGCCGTGGTGCCGATCCTGATCCTGATCGGCGCGCTCGGCAAAGGCGCCAGCGGCGACGACAGCGTGGCGCTGCTTACCGTCATTGCGCTGGCCAAGGCGGCCGTGGCGATCACCCTGATCTATCTGGTCGGCGGGCGCGTGGTGCAGCCGCTGTTTCGCGCCTTTGCGCGCCAGCGCCAGCCGGACGTGTTCATGGCGCTGATCCTGCTGGCCACGTTCGGCATCGCCGCGCTGTCGGCCGCGGCCGGGCTGTCGATGGCGCTGGGCGCGCTGATCGCCGGCCTGCTGCTGGCCGAGACCGAATTCAAGCACGAAGTCGAATTGATGGTCGAGCCGTTCAAGGGCCTGCTGATGGGCCTGTTCTTCATGACGGTCGGGATGACCATCGACACCCGCCAGATCCTCGAATACCCGCTCTGGCTGGCCGCGTTCGTGGCCGCCCTGGTGCTGATCAAGACCCTGGTGGTGGCGCTGCTGCTGCGCATCGGCCGCATGTCGTGGGGCCGCGCGTTTGAAGGCGGCCTCCTGCTGGGCCAGGGCGGCGAATTTGCCTTCATCGTGATCGGCTACGCCATGAGCACGCGCGTGCTCGACCCGGCGCTGGGCGCGCGCGTGATGCTGGCGGTCGGCCTGTCGCTGTTCATCACGCCGCTGCTGGCGCGGATCGGGCGCGCCATCGGCGAGCGCGCCGAGTCCATCGAAGGCGAACAGGCCGCGCACGGCGACGAAGCGGCGCTGGCGGCGGCGCGCGGCCACGTCATCGTGGCCGGCTTCGGGCGCGTCGGCCAGCAGCTGGGCAAGCTGCTGGCGGCGCAGAACATCCCGTTCATCGCTTTCGAGAACGATGCGCGCCTGGTGGCGCAACTGCGCGCCCAGGGCCAGCCGGTCTGGTTCGGCAACGCGGCGCGCCCTGAACTGCTGCGCCGCGTGCATGCCGACGAAGCGCCGGCGATCGTGCTGACGATGGACCAGCCGGCCGCCGCGCTGCAGGCGGTGCGCGGCATCCGCCGTGAATTTCCGCACGTCGCCCTGTTCGTGCGCTCGCGCGACGAGAAGCACGCGCGCGCCCTGCGCCAGGCCGGCGCCAGCGTGGTGGTGCCCGAAACGCTCGAAGCGAGCCTGCAGCTCTCGAGCTTCGTCTTGACCGCGATGGGACTGAACGAGCGCACCGTGGACGACATCGTCGACCGCGAGCGCGCCCTGTTCGCGGCCGGCTTGCTGGCCCCGGCGCCGGCGCCGGCGCCGGCGCCGGGCCAGCATCAGCACCGTTAGCGGTCTCACGCGATAATCAAGCCCATGAACGCCAGCACCCCACCCCAGATCATCAAGCCGCGCCGCGGCATCCTGCCGATTGCCGTCTGCGCCGCCGCCATGATTTCGCTCGCGGTGGCGATGGGAATTGGCCGCTTCGCCTTCACGCCACTGTTTCCGCTGATGGTGCGCGATGGCTTGCTGAACCCTGAATCGGGCGCGCTGCTGGCCGCGAGTAACTACCTTGGCTACCTGGTGGGCGCGCTCGCGGCGGCCAGGCTGCGCGTGTCGTCCGCGCGCCTGCTGGCCCTGGGGCTGGTCGCCACTGTACTGGTGACGGCGGCGGTCGGGCTCACCAGCACGGTGGCGGCATGGGCGGTTCTGCGCTTCATTGCCGGTGTGCTCAGCGCCTGGACCCTGGTCGCCACCAGCGCGTGGGGCCTGGGCTGGCTGGCTGCGCTCGGCCGCCCGCACCTGGCCGGGATGCTGTTCGCGGGGGTCGGCATCGGCATCGCGGCGGCCGGCATATTCTGCCTCGTCGCGCCCGGCTTCGAGCCGTCGGCGCTGGCGCTGTGGGTCGACCTGGCGCTGCTGGCGGGGCTGGCGATCGTGCTGCCGCTGCTGGTGAGCTGGCGCCTGCCGGCACCAGCACCAGCCACCGGCGCGCCACTGGCGGCAGGGCAGCCGGCGCCGCGCAGCGCGCCGTCGAATGGCGCCGCCGGCCTGGTGGGGTGCTACGCCCTGTTCGGCTTCGGCTACATCCTGCCCGCCACCTACCTGCCGGCCCTGGCGCGGCAAGTGGTCGACGATCCGCACATCTTCGGCTGGGCCTGGCCCATGTTCGGCGCGGCCGGCGCCCTGTCCACCATCCTGGTTGCTTCCGCCCTGAAACACGCCAACCGCGTCAGCGTGTGGGCGGCCTGCCACGTCAGCATGGCCGTCGGCGTGCTGCTGCCGATCGTGTGGCCGGCACTTGGCGGCATCATCGCCTCGGCCCTGCTGGTGGGCGGCACCTTCATGGTGATCACGATGGTCGGCATGCAGGAAGCGCGCAGCCGCGTGCCGGGCGACGCCACGGCGGTGCTGGGACGCATGACCGCCGGCTTCGCGCTCGGCCAGTTGATGGGGCCGATCGTCTCGGCCGGCATCGGCCGCCTGACCCCGGATCACACCCTCGCGCTCGACCTTGCGCTGGCTGCGTCGGCAGCCGGCCTGCTGTCGAGCGCCTACTATCTGTGGCGCCGCGAACGGCGCCACGCTTGACTTCAGGAGCACGCATGAACGATTCTCAGCAACCCGGCGCCAGCGCCCAGGGCTTCGGCGCCTCGACCTCGGAACGCACCGCACTGCCGCCACGCGAAAGCATGAGCCCGGAACAGCAGGCAGCGGCCGACGCCATCATCAATGGTCCGCGCAAGGCCATCTTCGGCCCCTTCGTGCCGCTGCTGCAGACGCCGCTGCTGATGGAACGCATCGGCAAGACCGGCGAAGCACTGCGCTTCAACGGCAGCCTGGCCGACAGCGTGCGCGAACTGGCGATCTGCGTCGTCGCGCGCGAAACCGGCAACCAGTTCGAGTGGCAGACGCATGCGCCGCTGGCGGTCAAGGCCGGCGTCGACGGCGCTGCCATCGAGGCCCTCGCAGCCGGTCGCCGTCCGCGCGGCCTGGCCCCGGCCGAGGCCTGCGCCCTTGAGTTTGTCAGCGAACTGATGCAACGAAACGGCGTGAGCGACGCCACCCACGCCGAAGCGCTCGGGTGTTTCGGCGAAGCGGGTGTGGTCGAACTGACCGCGCTGGCTGGCTACTTCGTGATGGTGTGCTGGGTCATGAACGTGGCGCGCACGCCGGGGCCGGCGGGTTCCGGCGCGCCGCCGCTGACCGCGTTTCCGGGCTAGACGACAGGGCGGGCCGCTATAATCGCCGTTCCCGAATGACTCACAGGAACGGCGTATGACGCACCCGGATTCTTCTTCTTCGGCCCTGCCGAAAGCCCTCGGCCACATCCGCGTGCTCGACCTGTCGCGCGTGCTGGCCGGGCCCTGGTGTTCGCAGAACCTGGCCGACCTGGGCGCCGACGTGATCAAGATCGAGCGTCCCGGCAGCGGCGACGACACCCGCGCTTGGGGTCCGCCGTATGCCAGGGATGCAGACGGTCGTGACACGAGCGAGGCGGCCTATTACCTGAGCGCGAATCGCGGCAAGCGCTCCGTCACGGTCGATATCGCCAGCCCGGACGGCCAGGTGCTGCTGCGCGAACTGGCGCGCTCGTGCGACGTGGTGCTGGAAAACTTCAAGGTCGGCCAGTTGCAACGCTATGGCCTCGACTACGAATCCCTCAAGGCCATCAAGCCCGACATCGTCTACTGCTCGATCACCGGCTTCGGCCAGGATGGCCCGTACGCGCACCGCGCCGGCTACGACTTTTTGATCCAGGGCATGGGCGGCCTGATGTCGGTGACGGGCGAACGCGACGATCTGCCCGGCGGCGGGCCGCAAAAGGCCGGCGTCGCGCTGACCGACCTGATGACCGGCATGTATGCCACGATTGCCGTGCTGGCCGCGCTGACCCACCGCGACCGCAGCGGCCAAGGCCAGTACATCGACATGGCGCTGCTCGACACGCAGGTGGCGATGCTGGCCAACGTCGGCAGCAATTTTCTCAATAGCGGCAAGCCGCCCAAACGCTGGGGCAATGCGCACCCCAACATCGTGCCCTACCAGAGCTTCGCCTGCGCCGACGGCCACATCATCGTCGCCACCGGCAACGACGGCCAGTACCGCAAGTTCGTCGAAGCGGGCGGCTGCCCCGAGCTGGCGCTTGACGCGCGCTTCGCCACCAATCGGCTGCGCGTCGAACAGCGCGACACGCTGGTGCCGCTGCTGGCGGCGATGGTCAAGACCAGGTCGCGCGCCGAATGGATCGCGCTGCTTGAAGCGGCCGGCGTGCCGTGCGGGCCGATCAACGATGTGGCAGAGGCGTTCGCCAACGAGCAGGTGCAGGCGCGCGGCATGGCGATCGACCTGCCGCACGAGGCAGCGGGCCAGGTAAAACTGGTGCGCAATCCGATCCGGATGTCGGCCACGCCCGCCACCAGCAACCTGGCCCCGCCCCTGCTGGGCCAGCACACCGACGAAGTATTGCGTGATGTGCTGGGCAGGAGCGAGGCCGAGATCGCGGCCCTGCGCGAACGCGGCGTGCTGTAGAGATTTAGTGCAGCTGGTGCTTCAGGTTCGACAGCTCGTCGTGCACCCGCACCACCACCGACTGCACTTGCGGCGACGGCCGGGTGCTGGTGCACACGCGCTTGGCTTCATCGCCGATCGCTTCCAGGTCATCGATGCACTGGACCATGCGGGCCCCGTCGTTCGAACCCATCACGCTCTGGGCGCGGTCGGTTTCATGGGCCAGTTTCTGGATGCAGTCGCGGATTTCGTCCGGCACGCTGTCGTCGTTGCGGCAGACTTCCTCGGCCTGGTTGACGACTTGCTGGACGTGGCTGAAGCGTTGCTGGATTTCGTTTGGTTGCAGCATGATACCTCCTGAAAAGTTGGCAAGGATACGCAGGTGACTGCGCTGCTCTCCACCAGCTTAGGACGCGCGGCTTGAACTTCAAGCATCGATTGAATTGCCGCTGCGGGGCAAAGGCGGTGCGTTCCGGCCAGCATCGCCGGGTTCGCCTTGCGCGTCGCCGAGCGCGTCGCCTAGCGCCTGGCACAGCGTCGTCACCAACTGGCGCACGCGCGGCAGGTCCTGCTTGGCGCGCGGCCACACCACATGCACCGGCAAACCCGGCGTGCTCTCGTGCGGCAACACATCGACCAGCGAACCGTCGGCCAGCTGGCGCTCGATCAGCCAGGTCGGCAGCTGCGCGATGCCGAGCCCCGCCAGCACCAGCGCCACCTGGGCCTCGGCATTGCCGGCCACCACGCGCGCTTGCGTGCCGCGCCGTTCGATCAGCGCATTGCCGCGCCGGACCAGCCACGGACTGACCGCGCCATCGGCCTTGCCATACATGACCGCCGCGTGCGCATCGAGCTCATCGAGCGAGGCCGGCTTGCCATGCGCCGCCAGGTACGCCGGCGCCGCGCAGAACACCTTCTGCTCCTGCCCCAGGTAGCAGTGGCCGAGCGACGGCGGCCAGGCTTCGGGGCTGCCGATGCGCACCGTCAGGTCGATGCCCTCGTCGTCGATATTGACGTAGCGGTCGGTGAAACTGAGCACCGGCCGCAGGCGCGGATAGCGGCCGAAGAAGTCGACCAGCACGGGCAGCACGATCAGCCGCCCGTAAGTGGCCGGCAGGTCGATGCGCAAGCGGCCGCCGAGCAGTTCGCCGTCGTTCTTCAAGGCGTGCTCGGCTTCTTCGAGTTCGCCCAGAACGCGCGTGCAGGCGGCCAGGAAGCGGGCTCCGGCTTCGCTCAGCGCCAGCTTGCGCGTGCTGCGCTCGAACAGGCGCACGCCGAGCCGGGCTTCAAGGCGCGCGATCGCCTTGCCCACGGCCGAGCCGGTCAGGTTGAGGCGCGCGGCGGCGCGCACGAAACTGCCGGCACTGGCGACGGCGACAAATACATCGACACCTTTTAACCGTTCACTGTTGTGCATGGCATAGATTCAGGAAAAATATTCCGCCAAGTATAGAAAAAATACCCGAGATAGGAAATTTATTTTCCAATAGGATTGGCGCCCCTTGTCTTCACGTCACCATGCGCATGTCCAATCTCGCTTCTTCCCCTACGCTGGCCCAGCCCGCTTCCGGCTCGGCCGGCGCCGTCTCGATCCTGATCCTGGCAATTGCCGCTTTCGTGATCGTCACCACCGAATACCTGATCGTCGGCCTGTTGCCGGCGCTGTCGCGCGATCTCGGCATCTCGATTTCGCTCGCCGGCCAACTGGTGACGCTGTTCGCCTTTACCGTAATGCTGGCCGGGCCGCCGCTCACGGCCTGGCTCTCGCACCTCGACCGCAAGTTGCTGTTCGTCGCCATCCTGATCATCTTTGCGTTGTCGAACGCGCTGGCGGCGATGGCGTCGAATATCTGGGTGCTAGCGCTGGCGCGCTTCATTCCGGCGCTGGCGCTGCCGGTGTTCTGGGGCACGGCCAGCGATACGGCGGCCCAGCTTGCCGGTCCTGACAAAGCCGGCGAGGCGGTCTCGCGCGTGTATCTCGGCATCTCGGCGGCGCTGCTGTTCGGCATTCCGCTCGGCACCCTGGCCGCCACCAGCATCGGCTGGCGCGGCGCCTTCTGGATCCTGGCCGCGCTGTCGCTGGCGATGGCGCTGGCGCTGTGGTTCCTGATGCCGGCCGTGGCCCGCTCACAGCGCATGGATTTTGCCCAGCAGGCGCGCCTGTTCAAGGAGCCCTACTTCCTGGCCAACATCGGTCTGTCGGTGCTGGTGTTTACCGCCATGTTCAGCGCCTACACCTACCTGGCCGACATGCTCGAACGCATCGGCGGGGTGGCGCCGCACAACGTCGGCTGGTGGCTGATGGGCTTTGGCGCGATCGGCCTGATCGGCAACTGGGCCGGCGGCAAGGCGGTCGACAAGTCGCCGCTGAAAGCCACCGCCATGTTCGCCGCTCTGCTGGCGCTGGGCATGGCGCTGAGCGTGCCGGCCGCCGGCTCCACCGTGCTGTTCTGCCTGGTACTGGCGCTGTGGGGCATCGCCTACACCGCGCTGTTTCCGATCTGCCAGGTGCGGGTGATGGGCTCGGCCACCCATTCGCAGGCGCTGGCCGGCACCACCAATGTGTCGGCAGCGAATGCCGGCATCGGCATCGGCGCGCTGCTGGGCGGGGTCGTGATCCCGACCATCGGCCTCGACAAGCTCGGCTATGTGGCGGCGGCGATCGCCGTGCTGGCGGTGTTGTTTGCACCGGTGGTGGCGCGCCTGCGTCCCGCCGCTTGAAGCCGCCTCGTTCCGTCCCTGGTTCAACGATGCGACAAGTCCTTCAACTAGTCGATATTATTTGAACAATGATTACTACTACTAAGGACAATCCAATGTCTTCTGCCGTTACGGCCAGCCCGATTTATCGGCCCACCCCCGGTCCGCTCCACGCCATTTTGCTGGGCGGGAGCGTTACCCTGTTCCTCGGCGCATTGTTGAGCGATATCGCCTACTATCAAACGCACCAGATCCAGTGGAGCAATTTCGCCGCATGGCTGCTCGCCGGCGCTGAACTGTTCGCCGGTATCACGCTGGTGTTCGCACTGGTCAACCTGATCCGCGCCAAGCAAAAGAACGGTCAGCCACTGATCTACGTCCTGGCGCTGCTGGTGACTTGGGTGCTGGGCCTGATCAATTGCTTCCAGCATGCAAAAGACGCCTGGGCGGTCATGCCTGGCGGCCTGATCCTGTCAGTGATCGGTTTCATCCTGATCTGCATCACGGCCTGGTTTGGTTTCGGCGCACGCACTGGAGGTGTCAAATGAAACGCTTGAATACACTGACACTCGTCGGCGTGGCGCTGTTGATCAGCGCATGTGGTGAACGCGGCGCCGAAACGCAGGCGCGCGGCGCCGACCCGAAACTGCCGGAACAACAGCGCGGGCTGCTGCCGAGCATGAAAATCGCCGAACCCACAGCCTGGGGCAATCAGAAGCCAACGGTGCCTGAAGGCTATGACATCACGGCGATCGCCACCGATCTGCTGATCCCGCGCCAGACCCTGGTGCTGCCGAATGGCGACATCCTGGTGGCCGAAGGCCGGGGCGGCAACGCCGCCAAGCTCAAGCCGAAAGACGTGATCGCCGGCTACATCAAGGCCAAGGGCAATACCCAGGTCAAGAGCGGCAACCGCTTGACGCTGCTGCGCGACGCCGACGGCGACGGCACCTACGAACTGAAAACGGTGTTCGCGGACAAGCTGAACGCCCCGTACGGCCTGGCATTTGCCGACAACAAGATCTACGTCGCCAACCAGGATGCGCTGGTACGCTTCGACTATACCGAAGGCCAGACCGGCGCCGCCGCGGCGCCGACCACGATCACGCAACTGCCGTCCGAGATCAACCACCACTGGACCAAGGCGATGACCATCAGCCCCGATGGCCGCTATGTGTATGTTGGTATCGGCTCGAACAGCAACATCACCGAGCGCGGCCTGGAAGTGGAGCTTGACCGCGCCAGGGTGTGGCAGATCGACGTCAACACCGGCGCCCACAAGCCGTACGCGACCGGCGTGCGCAACCCGACCGCGCTGGCGATCAACCCGGAATCCGGACAGTTATGGGCAGTGGCGAACGAGCGCGACGAACTGGGCCCCGACCTGGTGCCCGACTACCTGACCTCGCTGCGCGAAGGCGGCTTCTACGGCTGGCCGTACAGCTACTGGGGCCAGAATGTCGACCCGCGCGTCAAGCCCCAGGATCCGAAAAAGGTGGCCGCCGCCATCAAGCCTGACTACAGCCTGGGCTCGCACGTGGCGGCGCTCGGCCTGGACTTCTCGCGGGCAGAGATGGGGGCCAAGTTCGCCAACGGCGCCTTCGTCGGCGAGCACGGCAGCTGGAACCGCGATAATCCGGTGGGCTACAAGGTGATCTTCGTGCCGTTCACCAGCGGCCGCCCGGCTGGCCAGCCGATCGACTTCGTGACCGGCTTCCGTGATGCCGACGGCAAGACGCGCGGCCGTCCGGTGGGCGTGACGGTCGATCCGCGCGGCGCGCTGATCGTGGCCGACGACCTGGCCAATACCGTGTGGCGGGTGACGCCGAAGCGTTGACCCTTCAGTCGGCGGATTTGACGGTGATGCAGCGCGCCTGCTGCGCGTCTCCCAGCACGAAACGGCGCACCGCGTTGCTTGCGCAACCGGTCGCCGGCCACAGTGCAAAGTGGGCGCCGTCTTCGACGCTGAACAATTCGACCGGCCCGGCCTTGCGCAGGGCCGCGATGTGGCGCTGCGCGGCGTGGTACGGCGTCTTGGCGTCGCGCGTGCCCTGGATTACCAGCGTCGGCGGCAGGCGCGCGGGCAAGCGCCCGAACCAGGCGTCGCGTTCGTAGAACGGGAACGGTTTCCCGACCAGCAGGCCAGGCAGGCTGCTGGCAAACAGCAGGTTCTCTTCCTCTTGCGCGATGTCCTGCGCGCTGCGCTGCGGCTGCAGATTGTTTTCGGCGCCGCTGATGGCGATCACCAGCGGCATCGATGATGGCGACTGCGGAAAATCGCCCAGCGTCGCCACTTGCTGGCTGACCTCCTCCAGCACCGTCGCCACGGGCGTCGTATCGCCTTCGTCAAGCGCCTTGATCATCGAGGGTATCTGGCCGGCGGCGAATGGAAAATCGAGCAGGCTGCCAAAGAATCGCTTCAGGTTCTTGCCCGGCACCCCGGCCACCAGCGCCGGTTCCTTGTCGGCGCGCGCCAGCAGCCGGCGGTAGATCTGTTCGACCGGCTCACCCATGCGGGCGTGGCAGGCACGCGAGGCGTCGCAGCGCGCCAGCACCTCACGCCCGACGGCGTCCGCCACGGATGAACGGCGGCTCAGGTCGGCACTCTCGTCGTCCTGCAGCGGCACCAGCGAATCGAGCACCAGGGCGTCGATCTTCGGCGTGCCGATGGCGACACTGCGCAGCACCAGCTGGGTGCCGTACGAGACGCCGTACACATACGTCTTGCCAACGTGCGGCGTGCGTTCGAGCAGCAGCTTCAGGTCATGCGCCGCATTCGTCAGCGAGAACTGGCGCGCCATTACCGGGTTGGCGTTCAGGTAGGCAAAGCAACTGCCCCACTCGGCGCCGGCCAGCGCGCTGCCGCCGGGTGACGTGGCGGCTTCTTCCTGTGGACACATGCGGCTCGAGAAGCCGGTGCCGCGATGGTCGGGGACGATCAGGTCGAAGCCGGGGAAACTGTGGCGAAAACGCGCCAGCAAACCGTACAAGGAGGCGCCCGATTCGCCGGGTCCGCCGGCGATCAACCATGCCTGGCCGCGCGCGCGCCCGGATGCCGGGAATTTGCGCACGAACAGCGTCATCGTTGGGGTCGATGCCGGGCTGGCATGATCGGCCGCGACTTGTTCGAGCGCGCACAGGCTGCCGGCCAGTGCCGGGTGCGTTGCTGCGTCGGCGCATGGCTTGAAATCGCTTGCCAGCGCCGTACCGGCGCCCAGGACGATCACTGCGCCCAGTAGCGTCTTCTTCCATTCGTTCATCCCTGCCCCCGCCCGGTATGCCAATGCGCCCAGCCTAGCGCCGATCGATTCTGTTGTCCATCAGACATTCTTGCTGCATAGACGGCGGCGCTTCGTGTTGGCGAAAAATAGTTTGCAAGCGCTGCATCCAATCGCGCATCCGGCGCGTAGTACAGGTGCAGACCCGAACAAACCGAGCACTTTTGCCGACGCATCAACAAGGAGATAACATGAACAAACCCCAATTTACCAAGCTCGTCCTGGCCTCTTCGATCGCCCTGGCCCTGAGCGCCTGCGGCAGCGACAACGATGACGACCTCATGACGCCGCCAGTGACCACGCCGCCGGCGATGAGCGCCGGCGACGTGTTCGTGCTCACTGCCAGCAACAAGCTGGTCTCGTTCGACCGCGCCGCGCCGGCCACGATCCGCACCAATGTCGCCATCAGCGGCCTGCAGAGCGGCGACAATCTGGTCGGCATCGACGTGCGTCCGGCCGACGGCAAGCTGTATGGCGTGAGCCTGGCCGGCCGCCTGTACACGATCGACAGCGCCACTGGCGCCGCCACGCTCAAGAGCACCCTGAGCGCCGATGCAACCGACACCACCGCCCCCTACACTGCGCTGAGCGGCACCGACTTCGGGGTCGACTTCAACCCGGTCGCGGACCGCCTGCGCATCGTCAGCAATACTGGCCAGAGCCTGCGCATCAACGTCGACAGCGGCGCCACCACCACCGACGGCAACATCAACGGCGGCGCCGCGAATACCGCGATCAGCGCCTCGGCCTATACCAACGCGTTCGCCGGCACCGCCAGCACCACGCTGTATGGCATCGACAGCGCGAATGGCACCCTGTACGTGCAGAACCCGCCCAACAACGGCACCCTGGCCATGCCAGTGGCGCTGGGCGTGCCGGCCGGCAGCGCCAACGGTTTCGATATCGACGCCCGCACGAATATGGGCTACATGGTGGCCAGCGTCGGCGGCGCGCGCAACCTGTACAGCGTGAACCTCGGCGCGACCGCCAACGCGGCCACGCTGGTCGGCGCGCTCGGCATCGCGGAAGACATCCGCGGCCTGGCGCTGCGCGCGCAGAGCACCACCGTGCTGGCCCTGAGCGACGCCAACCGCCTGCTCAGCTTCAAGCTGGCCACGCCGAACACGATCGACACCAACCTCGCGATCACCGGCCTGAACGGCGACGAAGGCCTGGTCGGCTTCGACGTGCGTCCGAAAGACGGCGTCCTGTGGGGCCTGACCTCGGGCGGGCGCCTGGTGACGATCGATCCGGCCACCGGCGTCGCCAGCGTCAGGGGCACCCTGACGGCCGACGCCAGCGACACCAGCGCGCCCTACGGCGGCATGCAGGGCACCGCCTTCGCGGTCGACTTCAATCCGGTGGCCGATCGCCTGCGCGTGATCTCGAACACCGGCCAGAACCTGCGCATCAACGTCGATACCGCCGCCACCACCACCGACGGCGCGATCAACCGCGCCGGCGCGGCGGCGACGATTGCGGCGGCGGCCTACACCAACAGCATCCCGGGCGCCACGACAACCCAGCTGTTCGACGTCGACAGCGCCAGCGCCGTGCTGGCGCTGCAGAATCCGCCGAATGACGGCACCCTGGTCAATATCGGCGCGCTCGGCGTGACGGTTGCCGCTGATGGCGGGATGGATATCGGTGGCGGCGCGAATGGCCTGGTGCTGGCGGCGCTGCGCTCGGCGGCCGGTGGCGCCAGTTCCCTGTACAGGGTCGATCTGACGAGTGGCGCGGCGGTTCCCGTGAATGGCGCTGCGACGCCGGCGACGTCGGTGATCGGTTCGAGCGGCGGCGTGCGCGATATCGCGATCTGGATGCGCTAAGCGGTAAGCTGCCAGCCTGAAAACCGTCATTCCTGCCAGTGGCAGGAATGACGTGCTGAGCCAGGAAGTGAAAACCTGGCTTGCTCTCACCGCACCCAGTTACCCGACTTTGACCGCGCGCCCGATATACAGGATCGGCCCGGTCGGACGCCCGATCGGCGAGCCGGCCTGCGGCTCGAGCGTGATCTCGAACAGCTGGTTCGGCACCACCTTTGGCAGCCTGGCCAGGCTGACGTCGACCGCGACGCCCGGCTGCACCAGCCCCAGCGACACGGGCCCCTTCCAATCGTCGGCCTTGGTCCACAATTGCAGCGCGCGCTGTTCGGGGACGTCGGTCTTGACCAGCGGCTCGAGGTGCAGCGTGGCGTCGCCCCTGAGTTCAAGCACCCAGCCCGGCGCCGCGTTCTGCGGCGCGGCCAGCACCACCATGTAGCGCGGCTGCTGGACGTCGTGCAGGCGCACGCCGACCACTGCCGCCATGATCGCGGCGGCGGCGAAACCGCCGGCGGCCAGGCCGCGCCACAGGCCCAGGCGGTCCCACCATGATGGAGTCACGGCGCGCGCTGGCGCCGGCGCCGGCCCCAGGCTGCGCTCGATGCGCGCCCACAGGCCGGGTGCAGGCGCCACCGGTTGCACCAGGGCGGTCAAGGGCAGCAGGCGCTGTTCCCAAGCGCCGACCACCGCGCGTAGCGTGGCGTTGTGCGCCAGCTCGGCGTCCACCTGCTGGCGCTCGGCGCGCGACAAGGTGCCAAGCACGTATTCACCAGCGAGCTCGTGCGGGTCGCGCGGCAGATTGTTGCGGGTCGGGTTCATAGCATGCACTCCTTCAGCGCGCTCATGCCGCGCTTGATCCAGGCCTTGACCGTGCCCAGCGGCGACTTGAGGCGCTCCGCGATTTCGCTGTGCGAGAAGCCGTCGACATAGGCGTACAGGATGCTGTTGCGCTTGGCCGTATCGAGCCGGGTCAGGCACTCGTGCAGGCGGCCCAGGTCCTGGCGCAGTTCGAAGGCATCGGCCATGTCGTTCGACGCCTCTTGTTCGAGCGCGTCGAGGGCGTCCTCGTCGGCCGCGACTTCGCGCGCGCCGGCGCGCACCGCGTCCAGCGCCGCGTGGCGCACCACCGTGTACATCCAGCCGCGCGCCGAACCGCGGGTGGCGTCAAAACTGTCGGCGCGCGTCCAGATGCTCACGAATGCATCGTGCAGCACGTCTTCGGCGCGCTGGCGTTCACGCACGATGCGCAGCGCCACCCCCAGCAGGCGCGGGCTTTCCTGGTGGTACAGGCGGTGCAGCGCCTGGCGCTCGCCGCGCGCGCAGGCGGCCAGTGCGGCTTCGTAGTCGAAGTCGGCGTCGATGCTCATCCTACGGCGCCGTCGGCGCGGCCGTTTGAAGCGGCGACGTTTGCCGCCAGCTGGCGCGGCACGATGCCGATCGCGGCGTCGCGCCGGCCCTGGCGCTCGAAGGCCTGGTCGACGCTGGTCGCCAGTTCGGCCAGCTGGAATGGTTTGCGCAGCAGGATATCGTCGCCCAGCACGACGTCGATCGCCTTCATGTCGGCGTAGCCGGTGACGATGATCATCGGCAGGCCGGGATAGCGCGAGCGCGCATGCAGCATCAGTTCGGCGCCGGTGATGCCCGGCATCAGGTAGTCGGTCACCAGCAGGTCGGGGCGTTCGGCGCTCAGGGCGCGCAGGCCGGCTTCGCCATCCGGCGCCTGGCGCACCGCGTGGCCGAGTTCCTCGAGCGAGGCCACCATCGACTCGCGCACGAAGTCGTCGTCTTCGACCACCAGGATGCGCGCCGCGCGGCGCGGCGCGGCGACCGGCGCGGCAGCGGTGTCGACCTCGGTGCTGCGGCCCGGCGCGCGCATATCCTGTGCGCCGCTGGCGGCGCGCAGCCAGATCTCGACCGTGGTGCCTTGGCCCGGCTGGCTCAGGATGCGCGCGGCGCCGCCGGACTGCTGCGCCATGCCGTACACCTGGCTCAGGCCCAGGCCGGTGCCCTTGCCCACCGCCTTGGTGGTGAAGAATGGTTCGAACACCTTGGCCAGCACGTCGGGCGCCATGCCGGCGCCATTGTCGGCCACGGCCAGGCGCACGAAATCGACCGCCTGCGCTTGCGCAGGCAGCAGGCCGGCCGGCGGCCGGGCCGGGGCCGCGCTGAAGAGCAGGCGGCCGCCGTCGGGCATCGCGTCGCGCGCATTGATCGCCAGGTTCAGCAGCGCCATCTCGATCTGATTCGCGTCGACCAGCACCGGCGGGCACGCCTCGGCCACCGAAAACTCGACCCGGATCGACGAGCCGAGCGAAGACGACACCAGCTCGCGCACGCCGTCGAACAGGGCCCCGATGGCGCTCTGGCGCAGGTCGAGGTTCTGGTTGCGGGCAAACGCCAGCAGCTGGCTGGTGAGCTTGCCGCCACGCTGGCAGGCCTTGCGCGCGGTATCGGCGCGCGCCTTCACGAATTCATCCTGCGATTTCAGCATGATCAGGTCCATGCTGCCCTGCACCACATTGAGCAGGTTGTTGAAGTCGTGCGCGATGCCGCCGGTCAGGCGCCCGATCGCTTCCATCTTCTGCACCTGCACCATGGCCTGCTGCACCCGCTCGCGCTCGATGATCTCGTTGGTCAGGCGGTCGTTGGCCTGGGCCAGCATGCGGGTGCGCTCGTCGATGCGCGATTCGAGCGTTTCATTCAGCGCCACCAGCTGGTCCTGGCTGTGGCGCAGGCTGGCCGCGGTGCGTTCACGGTCAGCCAGCACCGCGCGCGCCTGGTACTGGCGGCGCCTGGCGCGCAGCGCCGAGGCGGCGGCGCTGCGCAGCGTCTCGGTATTGAAGGGGCGCTCGAGCTGGATCAGGTTGCCCAGTTCGGCCAGCCGTTCGCGCGCGGCATTCTGCTGCAGGCCGATGCTCCTGGTGAGCAGCACGATGAACGGAAAATCGGACCATGGCCCCTGCTGCTCGAGCCAGGACGCCAGCTGGGCGTGGTCGGCGTCCTGCAGCGCCTCCTCGGCCACGATGGCGGCGCCGGCGCCTTCGCCGATGCTGGCGGCCAGCGCGGCCACGCCATCGACCGTGACGCAGGCCAGGCCGGCGCGCCCGAGCACCGACGCCATGACGTCGGCATCACGCCCGCGCGGGGCCAGGATCAGGATCCGCTCTTCGCTTGCCAGCGCCACCGCGCCATCGGCGCGCGCCGGGTCAGGCAGCAGCATCGTCACTGCGACGACCCGACGGCGCCATCATCGGCGTGTCGCCCCGATAGCTTGCCAGTCCGGTCAGCACGCCCTCGAAACCGGCCAGCGGCGCGCCGATGCGCACCCCGCCCTGGCCCAGCTGCAGTTCGTGGATGGTCGATGCGTGTTCGGTGGTGCGGCTCTTGACCACGGTGATGGCGCGCAGCACCTTGCCGCCCGCTTCGAAGAAGCGCAGCGAGACGGTGCCGTCGCTCAGGTAGCTCAGGTCGACGTCGGTACGGCCTTCGCCAACCAGGCCATGCTGGCCCAGTACCAGCATGGTGGTGATGCCCTGCTGGTTCAGGTACGACAGCAGCTCGTGCATCTGCAAGGTCAGGTATTGCTCACCCGGCATCGCCTGCATGTAGGCGTTGAGGCTGTCGATCACCAGGAAACGCACGCTGCGCTGCTCGACCGCGTCGCGCAGCATCTGGGCGAATTCGCCAGGGCTCAGTTCGGCCGGATCGATGTGGTGAATCGCCAGCTGGCCAGTCTTGACGAACGGCTGCAGGTCGAGCCCGAGCTGGGCATTGCGCGCGAAGAACGTGCTCAGCCCTTCGTCGAACAGGTAATAGGCGGCCTGCTCGCCACGCTCGAGCGCGGCCAGCAGGCAACGGGTCGAGAGCGTGGTTTTGCCCACCCCCGACGGCCCGATCACGAGGGTGTTGGTGCCACGCACCAGGCCGCCGCCCAGCAGGGCGTCGAACTCGCTCGAGCCGCTGCTGCCGATCTGCGCGGTGAATCCTTGCGCATGCTCGGCCGCGACCAGGCGCGGGAACATGGTGATGCCGCCGGTGTCGAGGACGTAGTCATGGTAGCCGCCGCGAAAACGGATGCCGCGCATCTTGATGACGCTGACGCGGCGCCGCTCCTTGCCGTACTCGCGCGCGATCTGCTCCAGGCTGACCACACCGTGGGCGATGCTGTGCAAATGCTGGTCACTGGCGCCGGTTTTGTCGTCCAGCAACAACACAGTGCAGCCGCGCGCGGCAAAAAACTGTTTCAGCGCCAGGATCTGGCGCCGGTAGCGCAGCGGATTCTGGGCCAGCAGGCGCATCTCGGACAGGCTGTCGAACACCACCCGCACCGGGCGCAGCTTGTCGACCCAGTCCATCACGTTGCGGCTGGTTTCATTGAGTTCGATCTCGGACGGATGGAATACCGACTGCTGCGATTCCGGCTCGAGGTCGGCGTCGGCCGCCAGCTCGAAGATCGACAAGGCCGACAAATCCCAGCCATGGCTGTGCGCGACCGCGATCAGCTCATCGGTGGTTTCGGACAGCGTGATATACAGGCCCTTCTCGCCGCGCGCGGCGCCGTCGAGCAGGAACTGCAGGCCGAGCGTGGTCTTGCCGGCGCCGGGCGAACCCTCGATCAGGTACAGCCGCTGCGGGGTCAGGCCGCCGCCCAGGATGTCGTCGAGGCCGGCGATGCCGGTGGAAATACGGGGGGATGCTACGGCAGCGACTGCGTCGTTCATGAACGGCCCATCATGTTTGCGGCCGATGTAATCCGAGCGATCCAATGTGGCGGGCGCGGCACGACCTGGTGAAATCAAGCAACCATTATATAGCTTCATTGGCCGGGGCCAAGCGCCAGACTGCAAGCTGTGTTACACTAGCTGTTGTTGGAACGTTCGTGCTTCTTAAAGCAAGGCCGCGCAATAGCCGCTGCGGCCTCCAGGATGGTCTTGAAAACTTCCATTCCGTCCCCAACTGGTCTTTCTCATTAGGAACGCCCCGCGTCGCGATTGTTGTGGCGCTGTTTGCGGTTCCAATCAGACTTTTCCGGCCAGGCTTTCGCGCCGCGCCATATACAGGCAGCTTGTACGTCAAGCCGCCCCGCCCGTTTCCTTGCAGTTGACTGGAACCGGCGATTGATAAATCAACTAACCGGAGCCCATCATGGCAAAAGAAGAACTCATCGAAATGAACGGCGTCGTGTCCGAAGTGCTGCCAGACTCGCGCTACCGTATTGACTGCGAAAACGGCCACAAGCTGATCGCCTACACCTCGGGCAAGATGCGCAAGAACCACATTCGCATCATCGCCGGCGACCAGGTTTCCCTGGAAATGTCGCCGTACGACCTGAGCAAGGGTCGCATCACCTTCCGTCACCTGGGCAAGAGCGCCGGTGCACCGCGTCCGCCGATGAACCGCGCAGCGCGTCGTTAATATCGCAGTCAGCTGACGGCAGTTTCGTCGGCCATAAGAACCGTCCTGCTACGCAAGTGGCATGGCGGCTTTTTTACGTCTGTTTTCACAATTTTTCAGGATTTCCTCGCGCCAAAAGTCCGCCGAGACTGGCAAGCGCGACCCGGGGCGGGTATCATCGCGCCAAACGCGTGAGCTTCGCTTGCTGGCGACGTTGCTCCATGAATCCGATCCAAGAAGGTGTTGTCCCATGCATGTGCGCCAGCGACGCAGCGATCAAGCCACGGCCAATGCCGTAGCGCGCGGCCTGAATATTCTGAGTGTGCGCGATGCCGTCCAGGCGCGCCGCTATATGGAATTCAAGGGCGTGCCAGCGCCCGTGATCGAGCGCGTGCTGGCCACGCCCGAGCAGTGCCGCACGCCCAGCCAGGCGCAGCTGGTGTCCGAAGCCATCGTGCCGTTTCCGCACGACGTGCGCATGCCGCGCTGAGCTGCCCCTAGCTGATATCGACCGAGGCCGGCGTTAGCGGCGCCAGCCGGCGCAGACGCAGCGCGATCAACAGCCCGATCCCCAGGATTGCTCCCAGCAGCGCCACCACCCCGCTCCAGCCCCAGTGTTCATAGACGTAGCCGGTGAACCACCCGACCACGCTCGACCCCAGATAGTAGAAGAACAAATAGATGCCCGAGGCCAGCGCCTGCGGCGGCTGCGCGCGCCGGCCGACCCAGCTGCTGGCGACCGAATGCGCGGCAAAGAAGCCGAAGGTGGCCAGGCCCACGCCCAGCACCACGGCCAGCACCGCATCGAACAGCGTGATCAGCAGGCCGCCGATCATCAGCGCCATGAACAGCCACAGCACATTACGCCGCCCCAGGCGGTCGGCCAGCTTGCCGGCCCACATCGAACTGAAGATGCCGAGCAGGTATAACAGCGACAGCAGCCCGACCGCGCTCTGGCGCAATTCGAACGGCGGCGCCAGCAAACGGTAGCCGATGTAGTTGTACAGGCTGACGAACGAACCCATCAGCAGGAACGGCAGCGCAAACAGCCATGGCAGGCCGGGGTCGCGCAGATGGATGCGCAGGCCGTCGACGAAGCCCGGCCCGCGGGCGCCGCGCACGCTGCCGTGGCGCGACGGCGGCAGGCTGCGCGAAAATTCCCAGGCCGCGTACAGCCCGGCCGCGCCGAGCAGCCCGACCGCCAGCCGCCATGAGGCGAAGTCGCTGACGAAGGCCGAGATCACGCGTCCACTCATGCCGCCAAAGGCGCTGCCGCTGATGTACATGCCCATCGACCGGCCCAGCGAGGTCGGTTCGATCTCGTCGCCCAGGTAGGCCATCGCCACTGCCGGCAAGCCACCCAGCATCAGGCCGAGCAGCGCGCGCACGGCCACCAGTTGCACGTAGTCGGCGCTCAAGGCCGAAACCAGCGTGAGCACTGCGCCACCCAACATCGAGGCCACCATCACACTCTTGCGGCCGTAGCGCTCGGCCACGCTGCCCGAGGCCAGCAGCGCCAGCGCCAGTGTGATGGTGGAACTTGATAACGCCAGGCTGCTCTGGGCCGGCGACAGCTGAAAATCATGCGCCAGCAGCGGCATCAGCGGCTGCACGCAGTACAGCAGCGCGAAGATCGAAAAGCCGCCGAAGGCCATGGCGCGGTTGATGCGCCTGAACTCCGGGCTGCCGGCCTGGACGCGCGCGCCTGGCGCTGTCACCGGCGCAGGCTCACGGGTACTCCGCGTCCAGTTCGGAGCCGGCGTAGTTTTCCAGCTCGGTGAACAGCTGGGCCATGGTGGCCTTGGTATGGATCAGTTGCAGCACGGTGCAGCTGTTGCGGTAGGTCTCGATACGCTCGGCAATGATCGCTTGATGCGCAGGAGGAATCCTGGCCAGCAGCGCGGCCCAGCCGGCTTCGAAATCAGGCTGGTGCTTGCGCACCGCCTTGACGAAGCGCTCGAATTCCTTGTGACCGGTGCGCGCCGTGATACGTCCGCCGTCTTCCACCGCGAAGATGATCGCCATCGCGATCACGCCTTCGGCGTTCAGGTCCGGGTCATTCACCGGGCCTTCGTAGTGGTTGCGGCGCAGCCAGCGCGCCGCCTCGACGATCGCCTGCACGCCCTGGCGCTGCTGCACCTGGCCCAGGTAGCGTTCGTAGCCGGTCCAGGATTCGCCCGGATCGGCGGTGCAGATGTCGACGAACAATTCTTTCAGGCGGCGCTGGGAATACACCGGATCGTCGTCGTACTCGCCCACCAGGCTGTCCTCGGGCAGCGCGGCGAGCTCGCGGATCATGCGAAAACCGGCCTGGAACGCGTGCTCGGCGCCCTCCCCGACCAGGATATCGACGGCATCGAGGTCGCCCTCGGTGTCGGTCTGGATCAGGCTTTCCAGGCCCAGCGAGACGCCACCCACGGTCAGCAGCTGGGCGCGCGCGATGCCTTCGGCGGTGCGGTCGTTGGTGAACTTTTCGGCCACCATCGCGGTGATCCCGGACAACTCGTCGGCCAGGATCGCCGCTTCGTCCGGGGTCGCTTCACCCGGCAGCAGCCGGATCGCGCGCACCAGGCGCGGCGGCTGTTCGATGACGATTGCAGGCAACATGGAAGTCGCTGCCCCGGTCACGAGAACAGGTCCGAGCCCAGGCTGCGGCGCGGGCTGCGCGCGGCCCGGCTGCGCACCGACGGCACTTGCTTGCGCAGGCGCAGCAGCAGGTCGCGCGTGGAGCGCTGCATGAATTCGGACTCTTCGTCCGGATCGTCGGGCAGCTCGATCTCGGCCATCTCGGCGCTGTGGCGGAACTCGGGGAACAGTTCCAGCAGCGAACGTTCCCAGCCGTCTTCGCTGGCCTTGGCCAGGTCGACCGCGAGCGGCACGATGTCGCTGTCGGCGCTGGTCTGGCCGCTGACGTAACGTCCCTTGGACAGGATTTCGCCGGCCACTTCGAGGATTTCACGCGGCGCGAGCGACCACATGATGGCGAACACGGTGGCGCCGTGGTCGGTGGCCGATGCCGCCTCGAGCAGCGCGTTGCGGCGCTCTTCGTCGTCCTGGGCGTAGACCACGCCGTGCACGTGGTTGAACAGGTTCTCGGCGATGCGCTCGGGATCGTCCTCGATCATGTTGTCGGGCCAGGTGGCGGCGATATACGCCAGGCTGTCGGCCCAGGCCTTGGGCGGCACCAGCATGGTCGCGAGCGAGGTCTTGGCGCCGTCGAAACCGGACAGGTGCAGCGCCGTTACTTGCGGCGGCAGCTCGTTCAGGACCTGGGCCACGGCGTAGTCGCCATGCTCGTCGGCCGCTTTCGAGAACACCTCTTCGGCGTGCTCGAGCGAGCCGGCCAGCACCAGTTCGCCGACCTGGCTGACCAGCGCCGGCAGGTTGCTGTTGGGGCGTTCTTCGTCGTCGTCACGATTGTCGTCACGCTTATCGCTCATCGCGGTCTCCTTCGTCGAACAGGCCGGTGAAGTCGTCGGTGGCGCCGTCGTTGTCGTCATCGGTGTCGTCGCCGTCATCGTTGCGGCCGAGCTGCTCGAGCGACTGGTCGTCGTCGACCCAGCGGCCCTGGTTCTTGAACAGGAAGGCGGTGATGATCGCCTGGCGCGCCAGCTCGGGGTAGTTGGCGGTCATCGAGTCGTACATCGCCTTGCCATCGTCGCCGCTGCACTCGGCCATCGCGAACACCGGCGCCGGGTCGCCGCCTTCGTAGTCGGCCGCCTCGCGCATCAGGCCCTTGGCGTCGAGGAAGCGGATCCGGTCGACCAGCGCGAAGGCCATCATGTTGACGTCGTCGAGGCCGCCGCCCGAGGCGTATTCGGACACCAGCGCGCCGACCATCATGTCGTAGTTCTTCCTGTTGGGCGGGTCGCCCAGGGTGCCCTCGATCTGGCCATCCAGTTCACGCGACTGGAAAGAGAATTCGGGATGTACGTGTTTCATGTTCTGTCCTGTGGGTTGCTTGCGGCGCCGCATGGGCGGGCGCCGCGATATTCTCGTTGACCGGGTCAGTGCGCCGGCAGGTTCACGCCGTTGAGCGCGAACAGCGAGCGCCACAGCTCGAAGGCTTCGGCCTCGGCGTCGAGCACGATACGGTGATTCACGCTCTGGTTATAGTCCGCGCGCCGGGCCGGATCGGACAACACCTCATAGGCCTTGCTCACCGCCTTGAAGCGCGCTTCGGCGCCCGGCGCCTGGTTGCGGTCGGGGTGGTAGCGCATGGCCAGCGAGCGGTAGACCTTCTTGATCTCGTCTTCGGTGGCATTCGGTGCGACGCCGAGGATCGCGTATAAATTTTCCAAACTGGAATTCTCCCGGCAGAGCCGCAATATGCCGACATGTGGCAAAAACGAGATTATCCTATAGAAAAGCAGAATGCGGCGGCGTACCGCCACGGCAGCCGCCATGCGCCGGCCTGCCGGGGGCGCGACTACGGTAAAATGCCCCCCAACTTACCCACCCAGAACATTTCTTTCATGAGCAACGAGAAGAAACCAGCGACGCCGGCCAATCCACCGTCGTCGAACTTCGTGCGTGCGATCGTCGAATCCGACCGCGCCGCCGGCACCCACGCGCGTCCCGGCCTGCCGTCCGTGATCACCCGCTTCCCGCCGGAGCCGAACGGCTACCTGCACATCGGCCACGCCAAATCGATCTGCCTGAATTTCGGCCTGGCGCGCGACTATCAGGGCATCTGCCACCTGCGCTTCGACGACACCAATCCCGAGAAGGAAGACCAGGAATACGTCGATACCATCATGGACAGCGTCAAGTGGCTGGGGTTCTCGTGGCAGGATGAGAACAAGCAACACCTGTACTACGCGAGCGACTATTTCGATCAGTTGTACGCAATGGCCGAATACCTGATCAGCAAGGGCTATGCCTACGTCGACAGCCAGAGCGCTGAAGAAATGGCGAAGAACCGCGGCAACTTCGGCACGCCGGGCACCAACTCGCGCTTCCGCGACCGCCCCGCCGAAGAGTCGCTGCAGATTTTCCGCGACATGAAGGCCGGCAAGTACAAGGACGGCGAACACATCCTGCGCGCCAAGATGAGCGACGACGCGATGGCCTCGCCGATCATGACCAACCGCGACCCGGCCCTGTACCGCATCCGCCATGCGCACCACCACCGCACCGGCGACGCCTGGTGCATCTACCCGATGTACGATTACACGCACCCGATTTCGGATGCGATCGAGAACATCACCCATTCGCTGTGCACGCTCGAATTCACCGACCACCGTCCGTTCTACGACTGGCTGGTCGAGACCCTGGCCGAAGGCGGCTTCTTCGCGCGGCCAGTGCCGCGCCAGTACGAGTTCGCGCGCCTGAACCTGACCTATGTCGTCACCTCCAAGCGCAAGCTGCGCGCGCTGGTCGACGACGGCGTCGTCACCGGCTGGGACGATCCGCGCATGCCGACCATCGTCGGCCTGCGCCGCCGTGGCTACACGCCCGAGTCGCTGCAGCTGTTCTGCGAGCGCATTGGCGTATCCAAGGCCGACGGCTGGATCGACATGAGCACGCTGGAAGGTTCGCTGCGCGACGACCTCGATCCGAAGGCGCCGCGCGCGATCGCCGTGCTGCGTCCTTTGAAACTGATCGTCGACAACTTCCCGGAAGGCGAAGCGCATCCGTGCACCTCGCCCGTGCACCCGCACCATCCCGAGATGGGCGTGCGCCACTTTCCGTTCACGCGCGAACTGTGGATCGAGCGCGAAGACTTCATGGAAACCCCGACCAAGGGTTATTTCCGCTTCACCCCGCCGCAGGGCGACCTGCCGGGCAGCCGCGTGCGCCTGAAGTATGGCTATGTGGTGGAATGCACCGGCTACGACAAGGATGGCGACGGTAATGTGACTGCGGTGCATGTGAAGTACTTCGAGGATTCGAAATCGGGCACGCCGGGCGCCGACAACTACAAGGTGAAAGGCAACATCACCTGGGTCAGCGCCGCCAGCGCGCTCGAGGCCGAAGTGCGCCTGTATGACCGCCTGTTCACCGAAGCGCAACCGGATGCTGGCGGCAAGGACTTCAAGGCGGCGCTCAATCCGAATGCGCTCGAGACCATCACCGCCTACCTGGAGCCGGGCATGAAGGACGCGGTGGCCGACCAGCGCTTCCAGTTCGAGCGGCACGGTTACTTCGTGGCCGACCGGGTCGATTCGACGCCGGGCAAACCGGTGTTCAACCGGGTGACGACGCTGAAAGACAGCTGGGCCAAATAAATTTTTTAGTCCGCAAACAATCCCGCCCCGGTGCTGCCGCGGCGGGATTTTTTGTGCTGACGCGCGCGCGTTAGCCGATACCTGCTCTGACTCTTTCGATGCAGCGCAGTCGTGCGCCGGTGCACGCATGACGCATTCAAGAGAGACGTCGATGATCTCGCGCCATGATGGGGATTCAGGCCGCCCATGCGCCGTTCGCCTTGGCAGCCTCAACGTTCTCAATGGAGATCACATGCGCACCGAGCCGCAGCGCGAGATGGGGTATCGTTTCACCGACACAATCCTGGCGTTTCTAATTGTTGCTCTTGGGCTCGCGAGCACCGCGTTCGCGGCAGCGCCACCGCCCGCCTCCGAGACCAAAGCCCGGCTGGCGAAACCTGTCAGCTTCGGCACGACCACCTACCGCGTCGTCAATCTGAGTCCGTACAATGACTACGGCCCTGTCGCCATCAACGCCAGCGGCCAGGTCGCCTGGTCGCATTCACCCGATCTCTTCCGTGCGCCGCTGAGGGCGTTTTTCTACGACGGTGCCCGCGTCCACGACATCGGCAGGCTCGGCAACGATTTTGCCTCGATTAACGGGCTCAACGATGCTGGTCAGGTGGTCGGCAGCTCGCTCGGCGCAGAGAACACATACCGCAACTTCATCTGGAGTACGCGGCGCCCCATCACCGACATCGGGCTATTGCCCGGGGCCAGAGATGCCTGGCGACCGGTCATCAACAACAGCGGCGTCGTCACCGGCTACATGGGTGGGATCGGCAACGACGCAGGCACCCATGGCTACCGCTGGAGCAGCGCCGCCGGCATGACTGATCTGGGCACGCTGGCGCTGCCAGGCCGGTTTGCCGTCTATCCCACTGCGATCAACGACGCTGGCGTCATCACCGGCTACGCAAGCGACCACGCTTTTCGCTGGACCTTTGGCTCCGGCATGGTCGACATCCACTCGCTTGGCAGCCATTCCTACCCGATTGGCATCGATGCCAAGGGCAATATCGCCGGCAATTACGCCGACTTCGCTACTGGCGACTCTACCTACCGCGCGTTTGTCTGGACCCCTGCCACTGGCATGCTTGCCCTGACCAACGGCGCCGACAAGGTTCACACCGGAGGAATCACTGCAAACGGCAGCGTGTTCGGCCTGCTCACCAATCCCGCTGGCAAATACCGCGCGTTCACCTGGACGCGCGGCCATGGCGTAATTGATCTTGGCACCCTGGGCGGGCGCGATGCGTCACCCACCGGCGCCAACAACCGCGGGCAGGTGATCGGCCAGGCCGAAGACACCTCGAACCGGTATCGTCCCTTCGTCTGGAGCGCCCGCGAAGGCATGCTCAACCTGAACAAACGCTTGCGCCGCGCGCCAGCCGGGCTCGAGGTGGAGCGCGCGCTTGCGATTTCCGATAACGGCTCGATCGTTGTGGCCTCGAACAGCGGCCTGCTGCTTCTCAAGCCGACGAACGGCGCGCCCTGCGCCTGTCCACATGCGGTGGGACCGCTCGTTGCACCCGAATTAGTCGGGCTGGGCGCGCCATTCGACGCTTCGGTCACAGTCGCCGGCGAGAATCCGGCGGCGCGCTACAACGTTACATGGAACTGGGGCGACGGCACTACAACGCGCAGCGTCATCCAAGACGCCGCTCGCGGCAAGGCCCGTCACAGTTATACAACCCGGGGCGTCTACACCATCACGGCAAACGTCGTCGATGAGCGCGGGGTCGGCGTCATGGTCAGCACTCGGATCGTGGTCGACGCGGCGCAGGGCCTGGCTGGCGCTGGCGCGTTCATGTCGCGCCATGCTGGCGATGGCACGGCGGCGCCGCGCCGCGGCCGCGCCGAGTTTGTCTTCATGGCGCCCTCCGCAGGCGAAGCCACGAGCGCTTCTTACACTAGCGGCGCCAGGGCGATGCTGCATTTCAAGGTGGCTGACTTCGATTTCCGCAGCACCGACATCGCCCCGGTGGCCATCGCGCGCAGCCGTGCCCGATTTTCCGGCAGTGGCAGCGTCAATGGCCGCGGCAACTACCACTTCGACCTGGTGACGATTGCCCCTGGCGGTGATGCACAGGGGCGCTTCGGCCTCAGGATCTGGCACACCGATCCGGCCACGGGCGCGCAAATAATCGACTACGACAATCAGCAAAGCGCCGAGGCCGGCAGTGTGGACGCGGTCGGCAGCGCACTCACCGAAGGCAGTATCGCCCTCGAGTAACAAGGCGCCATGTAACAAAGAGGTCATGCAAGAATGCAATCATCCCGGCCATCTCGTTGACCGGAGCATTGCATGACCCGTTTAGTTTTCACCAGCGCCGCCGCGCTGACCCTGGCCCTGCTCGCTGGCTGCAGCCCGAGCGAACCAGGCGACCCGGTTCAGACCACGCCGACGCCACCGGTGCAAACGCCTGCGCCGACGCCGGCCCCGGTCAGCACCGCCGTCGCCTTCATGAGCGACGTCCACTTCCAGGACGTCTACGGCGACTTCAAAAGCGCCCAGTTCGCCGGCATCCCGACCAAAGACGGCAAGAACGCCACCATCCGCACCATGTACGCGCAGCTGACCTCGACGCGTCTATTCAACGAGAACTACTTCGCCTTCCGCGCCGCGCTCGACGATGCTTACGCCAAAGGCATTCGCCACATCGCGCTGCCGGGCGACTACACCGACGACGCCCAGCCGATGAACGTCGACGGCATTGCCGCGATCATGAAGGAGTACCAGGCCAAGGGCATGCGCTTTTTCCTGGCGCCAGGCAACCACGATCCGGTCGAGCCGTACGACGATATGGAAGCCGGCAAGAACGACTTCCTGACCAAGGACGGCAAGGAACAAAAGGTCTACGCCACCAATAACGCCGCTTGCGTCGCCAAGGATCCGACCGTGGTCTGCACCGACCAGTTGATGGAGCAAGGCTACGACAAGCTGATGACCAAGATGGGCGAGTTCGGCTTCATGCCGAACCGGGCCGACATCCTGTGGGAAACCCCGTTCAGCAAGCACACGGGCGGCAAGTACAGCTACGACGAAGCCGTCAAGCAAGCCGTGCTGACCAACCGCAAGTTCGAGATCTGCGCCGAGGGTTCGGGCGGCGCATACAAGGCGGCCGGCGAAGCCAAACTCGGCAAGGCTTACAGCAAGTGCACCAGCATGATCGACAGCACCTATCTGGTGGAACCGGTCAAGGGCCTGTGGCTGCTGTCGATCGACGCCAACGTGTTTGTCCCAAACGCCAATTTCGACCCGGCCAAACCCGAGAACTTCAAGGGCTACGACGGCGCCGGCAATGCGGGCTGGAACAAGGTCATCACCCACAAGATGCACCTGATGGCCTACATCACCGCGGTCGCCGCGCGCGCCAAGGCCGAAGGCAAGCAATTGATGGCCTTCTCGCACTACCCGACGATGGACTTCTACGCCAACCAGACCGGCGCCATGAAGGCCGTGTTCAAGTCGGGCGCGTTCCAGACCGCGCGCGTTCCGGACGCAAGCGTCGCAAATGCCGTCGCCGCCACCGGCGTGCGCCTGCACGTGGGCGGCCACATGCACTTCAACGGCACCAACGACCACCAGGATCCGAGCGGCAACTATCTGGTCAATGTGCAGTCGCCATCGCTGGCGGTGTACGGCGCGGCCTACAAGATCATCACCTACAAGGATGCCGACACGATCGACGTCCAGACCATGCCGCTGAACACGGTGCCGCGCTTTGCCGAGTTGTTCCCGCTGTACGTGGTCGAGAACGACTACCTGAAGGGCAGCAGTATCCCGGCCGACGCCGGCAAGCGCTGGGACCGCGCCATCCTCGACACCCGCTCGTATGGCGAATACACCCGCTACTACTTCGGCGAACTGTCGCGCCTGCGCTTCATGGACGAGTACTGGCCGTGCGAGATGAAGGAGGCGGCGATGAACCTGAACGGCAAGCAGATGCTGATCCTGTCGCAGTTGCAGACGCGGGTCACGCTGGCGCAACTGAAAGACGCGCCCGGCATCGTGCCACTCGGCGCCGCGTGCACGGCAGCTGGCAGCGCTGCCGGGATGCCGGTCGCGGCGTCCGCCTTGACCAGCGACTGGGCCGACGCCACCGCGCGCGCCGACAAGCTGGCCACGGCCGCCGGACTGCGCCTGGACGACTTCGCCGCCATCAGCGCCTACGAGTTCTATGGCGACTTCCACCGCACCGTGTACGCCGGCGAACTGGCCTTGCGCGATATGGGCCAGGCGCGGGTCAACCAGTACAAAGTCTTGATGGCGGCGTTCCCGGCCAGCCCGGCTGCGCTCGTGCGCGTCGGCGACAAGCTGTCCGACCAGAACCCGGTCGGCGCGCCGTTCCAGAACCAGTTCAAGCAGGTGTTCGCGATCTTCAAGGGCCTCGGTTCGGCCAAGCCAAGCGACCACTTCACGATCGACATGAAGGGCAAGAAAGTCAGCAACGCCAGCAACAACGGACTGAGCTTTAACTAGGTCGATCCCGGCAGGCTCGAAGGTCATCGCGACCTCTGCAACGGCGCCCCTTCCCCGGCGGAACGGGCGCCGTTGTTGCCTTACCCAATTCCCTTCAGCAAGCTTATTTTACCAACCCTAGCAGAGCTGCTAGTAACGATCAGTCTCAACCTTGCTTACCGTATGGACGTTGAGCGCGCTTTGATCGCGCGCAGCATCTGTAAGGCTCAAGCATGATCCAAGTCCGCCAATCAGCACTCTTCGCACCGACCACCCTGCTCACGGGCGCACTGCTGTCGCTCGCCTTTGGCGCGGCCAGCTACTTCGCGACCTCGGAAGCGATCGAGAGCGACGCGCGCACCCGTTTTCGTGGCATGGCCCGCTCTGCCCAGTACACGATCGATGCCCGCATCAAGAGCTATAGCGACGTGCTGCGCGGCGTGGCCGGCCTGTTTCGCGCCAATCCCGAGACGGGCGCCAACCAGTTTCGCCAGTACGTGGCCCAGCTCGACACGGGCCGCAATTTTTCCGGCATCGAAGTCATCAACTATGCACGCGCAGTACGCGCCGATCACTTGCCGGCACTGAATGAAGAACTGCGTGCGCGCCTGGCGCGCCACGGCGTGGCGGGCTTCGAGCCGCTGCAGGCCTTGCCCGAACGCGACACTTATACGGTACTGGTCTTCATCGAGCCGCTGCCGCCGCACGCGCTCGACAAGCTGGGCCTGGATCTGGAAGCGCGCGGCGCGGTGCGGCGCGCGCTGGCCAACGCGCGCGACAACGGCACCCTGAGTGCATCGGGCACCCGCATCGCCCTGCTGCCGGGCCCCAACCAGAGCGGCCTGGCGCTGCGCCTGCCGGTGTATCGCAGCGATCTGCCCACTGCTACCGTCGAGCAGCGTCGCCTGGCCTACATCGGTTCGGCCGGACTCGGTTTCGGCGTCACCCCGCTGGTGGCCGGCGTCCTGGACGAGTTCCCGGTCCAGGGCGCCCGCCTGATCCTGACCGAACTCACCGCCGCCCCGCCCGAGCCGGACGAAGCACCGCAGCGCGCCACCCTGTATGACAGCCTGGCCACGGTCGAGCTGCCGGCGCCGGCTCTGCCGCCGGACGACGGCAGCGTGTTCGCCGCCAGTCTGCCGATCGAGTTCAACCAGCGTCTGTGGCGCGCCGATTTCACCATCCCCAAGTCGGCGCTGTACACCCGCTTCGACGTCTACTACCCGTGGCTGGCGGCATTCGCGGTCGGCACCAGCACCGCCCTGCTCTACGCGCTGTTCCAGACCATGGCCTCGTCGCGTCGCAACGCGCTGCGCATGGCCGAGGAGATGACGCGCGAAGTACGCGCCAGCCAGACCAAGCTGCAGGCCAGCCACGAAAAACTGCGCTTGCTGGCCGCGCACGCCGAGCAGATCAAGGAAGGCGAGCGCAAACGCATCGCACGCGAAATCCACGACGACCTGGCGCAGAACCTGCTGGCCCTCAAGATTGAGGCCGAATTGCTCGCCAACCGCACCCGCGGCGGCCAGAAGCGCCTGCATGCGCGCGCCGAAGCGACCGTGCGCCAGATCGAAGTCACCATCCGCAGCGTGCGCCAGATCATCAACGACCTGCGGCCCAACGTGCTCGACCTGGGCCTGGCGGCCGCGGTGGATTGGCAAGTGGCCGATTTCGCGCGCCGCACCGGCATCGCCTGCGAACTGGCCGACGACGGCGACGACCACCGCATCGACGACCACAGCGCCACCGCCTTCTTCCGCATCCTGCAGGAGTCGCTCAACAACGTGGCGCGCCATGCGCGCGCCAGCAAGGTGCGCATCGACCTGCACCAGCATGCCGGCATGCTGACCATGACTATCCGCGACAACGGCGTCGGCATGCAGCCGGGCAGTCGCAACCGCCACGGCTCGTTCGGCCTGGTGGGCATCGAGGAACGCGTCGGCATCCTGGGCGGCGCCTTCTCGGTCAGCAGCGGGCCCGAATCGGGCACCACCATCGTGGTGACGATACCCGTCGGCGGTGATGCCGACGCCGACATGGCGCCAGGCGGCGCCGGTATGGGCAGCCACGACGACATCCGTCGCGTGGCTGCCTGAAGCGGGGAGGTGAACAAGGGCAAGTGTTGCCCAAAGTAGTCATCCGTTTCCATGCTTGCGCTAGCGCAACGATTCAAATGACTGCCCGCAGGAAAATGTTTATCAGCGGCACCAGTTAGCACCGAATCGTTCCCCGACCAAGCAAGCAGGAGGCCATCACCGACGACACCCGCAGCACTGCCGTACCAAAACTAGGGATAACAACGAGCAACATCACAATCAAAAATGAGGTGATTAAAATGTCGAACAACAGCGAATTCGAAGTTTTCTCGGCGCTCGACCTGACGCCAATCAAAATGAAACTGATGCACGTGGAATCGGGCGAAGGCTGGTCCGAGCGCCGCGCGACTGCCGTGGAAGCCGAGTACCGCCGCTTCCTGTTTCTGACCAAGACCTACCCGAACGAGATGGTGTCGCCGACGATGGATGTCGACATGTTCTGGCATTACCACATCCTCGACACCATGAAATATGCGCGCGATTGCGAGGCGCTGTTCGGCAACTTCCTGCACCACTACCCGTACGTCGGCATGGGCGTCGGCGCCGATGACAGCGAACGCGTGCAGGCCGGCGAACGGATGCGTGAAATGTACGAAGCCCAGTTCGGCGCCGTCGTGCGCGGCGACGCGGCATGGTGCGGCGCGCCCGGCAAACAGGCAGGCGATGCAGCCTGGTGCGGCGCTCCCGGCAAACAGGCCACCGACGCAGCATGGTGCGGCGCCCCCGGCAAACAGGCCACCGACGCAGCATGGTGCGGGGCCCCCGGCAAACAGGGCACCGACGCAGCATGGTGCGGCGCCCCCGGTAAACAGGCCACCGATGCAGCCTGGTGCGGCGCCCCCGGCAAACAGGCGAGCGATACAGCATGGTGCGGCGCCCCGGGCAAACAGGCGACCGATGCAGCCTGGTGCGGCGCCCCCGGCAAACAGGGCACCGACGCAGCATGGTGCGGCGCCCCGGGCAAACAGGCAAGCAACACTGCCTGGTGCGGCGCTCCTGGCAAGAAACTGGCGAAAGCCGGCGCCAGCGCGTGGTGCGGCGCTCCCGGCAAGAAGCTGGCCGACAGCGTCAAGAGTGCATGGTGCGGCGCCCCGGGCAAGGCACTGAGTGCCGGTAACGATGTGGCCTGGTGTGGTGCACCTGGCGCAGTTGTCGCCAGCAGCGCCGTGGCCTGGTGCGGCGCTCCCGGCAAGGCGCTGCAAGCCGCTTGATCCTTCCGTTCCTGCGCAGCCGGCACGGTGGCCTTTCGGGGCTGCCTGCCGGCTGCGGCTATTCCGGGCCGCTCGCAACGCCGGCCGTGTCGTTGAAACTACGGACGCAACAAGACACGGCGGCGGGTTGGCGCCAACCCGGGCCGTTCAGTGCACTAGCCATTCGCGCCTGGCGGCGCAGCGTTTATTTGCTGCGCGGGCGTGAGCGCTTGGCCGCCGGCTTGGCGGCGTTGGCTGCTGCCGGGCTGGCGCTGAACAGCGCGCGCGCGTCGAGGTGGGCCTGGTCGATCGTGCGCATCGATTCGTTGTCGTCGTGGGCAACAAAAAATTCCTTGTCCTGGGCCACGACCACGATCTTGATCGCGGTGGCTTCGGTAACGCCGTATTTTTCCACGATCAGCGTGGTCACTTCGTCCAGGTAATCTTCATAGGTCATTCAGGTTCTCCTTCGGGGCCGCGCGCCGCCGGCAGCCGCGCCAGCATGGCGGCGACATCGGCGTGGCGCAGGCGCACCCGCAATTCTCGTTTGATTCGTGTGTTGTCGAGTCGCCGCGATTCAGACATGAACGACAGCATCATCGGCGTGACATGTTGTTGCAACTCGGCGCGCGCCAGCCGCGGCGCACGCGCCATCTGAAAGGCGTCGGCCACGGCGTCGAAATAATCGGCCATCTTCATGCGCGTGTCGTCGACCGCGTGGTACACGCGCCCACGCCGTCCGCGCCACAGCGCCGCCAGCACGATGCGCGCCAGATCGTCGGCGTGGACATGGTTGGTGTAGACATCGTCCTCAAAGCGCAGGGCCGGCGTACCCTGCGCCAGCCGTTTCAATGGCAGGCGGTCGGCGGCATAGATGCCGGGCACGCGCAGGATCGACACCTGGGTGTCGTTCACGATGCCCCATGCGCGCAGGATGCGCTCGGCGTCCACGCGGCGCCGCGCGCGCGCATTGCGCGGCGCTACCGGCCGCGATTCATGCACCAGCGCGCCGCCGCAGTCGCCGTACACACCGCTGGTGCTGACATACACCAGCCGCTTGACCTGGCCCAGCGCCGCCACCAGATGGCGCGTGTGGCGGTCGAGTTCACCGTCGGCCTGCGGCGGCGCCAGGTGCAGCACCCACGGCGCCAGATTGCGCAGGCGGCCGAGCGTGGCGGACCGGTCCAGATCGGCCACCAGCGGCGTGGCGCCGGCCGCGCGCAACTCGGCGCAGCGCTGCGGCTGGCTGGTCACGGCGAATACCTTGAAGCGATTGCGCAGCAGCGGCAGCAGGCGCATGCCGACATCGCCGCAGCCGACGATCAGAAGGCGCGGCAGGCTGGAAGGAAAGCGCTGGGACATGGTGGTGTCAGTCGGGGTGGTGAAAGTCGGGCCGGGAAAGTGCGGCACTGTAGCACAGCCGCCGCTGCGCCGGACAGCACAAGCGGCCGGCGCCGGGATTTTAGCGGCGGTGTAAAATAGCACTCGTCCGTAGCAACAAAACAACGCCATTTCAACGCTTGCGCCAGCGCGCCAACCACGAATCCGCATGACCTTCCAGATCACCGTCCAGCCCAGCGGCAACCAGTTCAGCTGCGAAGCTGATGAAACCGTCCTTGCCGCCGCGATCCGCGCCGGCGTCGGCCTGCCCTACGGCTGCAAGAACGGCGCCTGCGGTTCGTGCAAGGGCAAGGTCATCGACGGCAGCGTCGAGCACAAGCCGCACCAGCAGCGCGCCTTGTCCGACCTCGAAAAAACCGCCGGCATGTCGCTGTTCTGCTGCGCCGTCCCGAATGCCGACCTGACCATCGAAGTGCGCGAAGTCGGTGGCAGCTCGGACTACCCGCTGCGCAAGATGCCGACCCGGGTCGCGGCCATCGACAAGGCCGCGCCCGACGTCGCCATCGTCAAGCTGCAACTGCCGGCCAATGAGCTGCTGGCCTACCGCGCCGGCCAGTACATCGAATTCCTGCTCAAGGACGGCAAGCGGCGCGCCTATTCGATCGCCAATGCGCCCTCGTTCGAAGGTCCGCTCGAACTGCATATCCGCCATTTGCCGGGTGGCCTGTTCACCGACCATGTGTTCGGCGCCATGAAGGAACGCGACATCCTGCGCTTCGAAGGCCCGCAAGGCAGCTTCTTCCTGCGCGAGGAGTCCGACAAACCGATCGTGCTGCTGGCCTCGGGCACCGGCTTTGCTCCGGTCAAGGCCCTGGTCGAACACCTGATGCACCTGCAGTCGACCCGCCCGGTGCGCCTGTACTGGGGTGGGCGCCGCCCGCAAGACCTGTACATGGACGAGCTGTGCCGGGCCTGGGAAACCACGCTGCCCGACTTCGTCTATGTGCCGGTGATTTCGGATGCGCTGCCGCAGGACGCCTGGACCGGGCGCAGCGGTTATGTGCACGCGGCCGTGATGCAGGATATCCCCGATTTGTCGGGCTACCAGGTGTACGCCTGCGGCGCCCCGATCATGGTCGAGTGCGCGCGGGTGCAATACAGCGCGCAATGCGGCCTGCCGCCGGACGATTTCTTCGCCGACGCGTTCACCACCGAGGCCGATCTGGCGGCGTAAGCAGCGGCCGGCGCAGGACGGCATCTTCGGGCACAATGGCGGACTCTTCACGTGACCCGAAATCTCCATGTCCCTGATGTCGCCATCCGGACGGCTGGGCGTCTTGCGCAACCGTAACCTCGCTTTTTATCTCTCCGCCCGTTTCCTCGCCACCCTCGCCGTGCAAATGCAGAGCGTGGCGATCGGCTGGCAGGTGTACCAGATCACCGGCAGCCTGTTCGATCTCGGCCTGATCGGCCTGGCGCAATTCGCGCCCTTCCTGGTATTGATCCTGTGGGCCGGCCACGTTGCCGACCGCTACAACCGGCGCATCATCGTCGTGCTGTGCATGGCCGTGCAGTTGCTGTGCAGCGCCATGCTCATTGCGTTTACCGCCAGCGGCAGCACGGTGGTGTGGCCGGTGTTCGCGATCCTGGTGCTGTTCGGCAGCGCGCGCGCCTTCATGATGCCGGCCTCGCAGGCGGTGCTGAAAAACCTGGTGCCCGACCGCGAATTCAGCCAGGCGGTGGCGCTTGGCTCCTCGACCATGCACGTGGCCATGATCCTGGGCCCGATCGTCGGCGGCCTGCTGTATGTGTTCGGCGCCCAGACCGTGCACATGACCGCGGCCTCGCTGCTGATGCTCGCCGTTCTCCTGATGAGCCGCACGCGCAGCATTCAGCAGATCATCAACAAGGCGCCGGTCAGCTGGCACACCCTGCTCGAAGGCCTGCGTTTCGTGCGCTCGCGCCCGATCGTGCTGGGCGCCATCTCGCTCGACCTGTTCGCGGTGCTGTTCGGCGGCGCCACCGCCCTGTTGCCGGCCTATGCCCATGACGTGCTGCAGGCCGGTCCGACCGGGCTCGGTTTCCTGCGCACCGCGCCCGGCGCCGGCGCCGCGATCTGTTCGATCGCGCTGGCGATGTTCCCGATCCAGCGCCGGGTCGGGCTCTGGATGTTCGGCGGCGTGGCGCTGTTCGGCGCCTGCATCCTGGTGCTGGGCGCGACCGACAGCTTTGCGATTGCGCTGGTCGTGCTGTTCCTGTCCGGCATCGGCGACATGGTCAGCGTGTATATCCGCCACCTGCTGGTGCAGTACGAAACGCCGGACCAGATCCGCGGCCGCGTCAGCGCCGTCAATTCGGTCTTCATCGGCGCCTCGAACGAACTGGGCGAATTTGAATCGGGCGTCACCGCCGGCTGGCTCGGCCTGACGCGCGCGATCCTGCTGGGCGGCGCGGCGACGATTGCGGTAACCGGCATCTGGGCCTGGCTGTTCCCGGTGCTATCGAACATGGACCGCTTCCCGCATCACGAGAAGGAACGGCGCGAACGAACGGGTTGATATTGCCCAGCTGGAATGCCGCGCCGACAGCGCGCCTGCGTGCGGCAGCGAACGTGGGTTTTCTGTGGGCACGTGTAATATAAAACCGTAACGACCAACAGGAGGCATTCCATGCAAATCAACGTAAATACCAACAATACCATCGACAAACACCAGGGTCTGGACGAGCACGTCGACACCATCGTGCGCTCGGCCATCGGCCGCTTCAGCGAGCAGGTCACGCGCGTTGACGTGCACCTGAGCAATGAGAACAAGGAAAAGAAAGCCGACGGCGGCAACTCGTGCATGATGGAAGCACGCGTCGCAGGCTATGCCCCGGTCGTCGTGCACGAGCACGCCAACGACCTGCACCAGGCCATCCACAATGCCGGCGGCAAACTGACGCGCGCGCTCGACAGCGCCCTCGGTCGCCTGCAGGACAAGAACAAGCATGCTCCAGCGCCAGTCGTTGAAGAAGATGCAATGGCCGACAAGCACCTGACCGATTCCTGATCGGTCCCGGCACGCCCCGTCCGGGGCGTGCTTCGTTTCAGCTCCCTTCCAGCAGCGATCGTAGTTCGCGCAGGTAGCGCACCCCGGCCAGCGCCCGGCTGCCGTACCACGACATCATTTCCCCATCGACCAACAGCACCGGAATGCCGATCTGCTTTTCGAGCGCGTCCGCATGCGCTTCCGTGAAGCGGTAGGGTTCGGTCGACAGCAGGACCGCATCAAGTCCATCGACCAGCTGTTCATCCCACGAGAAGACCGGATAGCGCGCCGCGCCCAGATCGGGCACGCCCCAGCCCAGCTCGGCCAGCATGGCGGCAATATAGGTGGCGCTCGAGACGCTCATCCAGGGGTCTTGCCAGATGCAGTACAGCACCGTGCGCGCCGGTCCCGCCGGCAGCGAGCGCAGCGCCGCCAGTTCGTGCTCGAAGGCGCCGCACCAGCGCTCGGCCGCCGCCCCCACGCCAAAGATCGCGCCCATCAGGCGCGCCAGGGCGAGATTGTCGTGCGGCGTCAATGGATGCGTCACCACCACGTGCGGCACGAATTCGGCCAGCAGGTCGGCGGTCGGCTTTTCGTTCTCGTCGATATTGACGATCACGTGGGTCGGCGCCAGGCGCCGGATCTTGTCCAGATTGACATCCTTGGTGCCGCCAACCTTGTGGATCGACGCAACCGTGTCACGCGGATGAATGCAGAAACCGGTGCGGCCGACGATCTGCGCGGCCAGTCCCAGCTCGCACAGCAGCTCGGTAATCGAGGGCACCAATGAGACGATGCGGGCCTCGGGCGCCGGGGCATGCTGCCGGCCGGATGCATCCGTCAAAGCCTGGCTTAAGGAAGTGTGTGGGTCAGTCATGGCAGTATTAGAACCTATCCTGGCAGGATCTTGAAATCTTGTCACTTACAGAACACCGTTGCCGCACCGGCAACCAGGAATACGCTATTATTCCGCAACTATCACCCGGTGAACATATTCGCCGAACCAGAGGACACACTTGGAACAGATCGGCACTTTCGGTGCGCACCGCACCACCATCGGCGACTTGCAGCTGTTTCGCGATGAAACGGACGGCGCAGTCACGGACCTGCTGGCCAACTGCGCAGTCGTGCGCATGGCCAAGGGCCGCCGCATCGAGGATGGCAGCCATGCGCGCCTGTACATCGTGCTGTCGGGCCAGCTCGAGATCGCGCCCGATACCCACGCCGACGACGAAAGCGGCACCAGCTGCATCAATCCGGGCGAAAGCGCGGGCGAGCAGGCGGTGCTCGACGACGCCGCCAACCTGGCCGCGATGACGGCGACCGAGGACACCGAACTGCTGGTGATCGAACCCGAGCTGGTATGGGAACTGATCGACCGTTCGCACGTGCTGGCGCGCAACCTGCTGCGCCTGATGTCGTTCCGCATCCGCGCCGCCAATGCGCTGCTGCGCCGGCGCCAGAAGCTCGGTGAATTCTACCGCCAGTTGTCGCTCAATGATCCGCTCACCGGCATGTACAACCGCGCCTGGCTGGGCGACATGCTGCCCAAGCTGGTCGGACGCGCCTCGCAAGACAGCACGCCGCTGTCGCTGATCATGATCGACCTGGACAACTTCAAGAATTTCAACGACAGCCACGGCCACATCGCCGGCGACACCGCGCTCGGCGTGGCGGCCGAACTGATCCGCAACACGCTGCGCCCGTCCGACTACGCGGTGCGCTACGGTGGCGAGGAAATGATGGCGGTGCTGCCCAACACCACGCCGCAGATCGCGGCCATGGTGGCCGAGCGCCTGCGCCAGCGCCTGCGCACGGCCATCGTGTTCCCCGACATGCGCCTGCCGCTGCCACACCTGACCGGTTCGTTTGGCGTGGCCAGCTTAACGCCAGGCAACGACGACCAGGCCTTGATCGCCGCCGCCGACGCCGCACTGTACCGCGCCAAGGAAGCCGGACGCGACCGGGTCTGCGACTGACATCCGCGGGCCGCGCGGAGCGACGCTCGTGCGCGGCCCCACCCTCCCCATTTCGCCTTACTGCTGACCGTGACTGAACGGTGGTTGTATGCCACCATGGCCGTCATGCCATCCCACGGCGACACATAAAAACACATGAGCACGCATACCTTCCTCTGGCACGACTACGAAACCTTCGGCGCCATGCCACGCCGCGATCGCCCGGCCCAGTTCGCCGCGATCCGCACCGACGCCAACCTCAACGAGATCGGCGCGCCGATCATGCTGTACTGCGCGCCGGCCAACGACTTCCTGCCCGATCCGCAATCGTGCCTGATCACCGGCATCACGCCGCAGCAGTGCCTGCACATGGGCGTGCCCGAGCACGAGTTCGCGCGCCAGATCGAAGCCGCCTTCAGCGAGCCTGGCACGATCGGGGTCGGCTACAACACGATCCGCTTCGACGATGAAGTCACACGCTTTCTGTTCTGGCGCAACCTGATCGACCCATACGCGCGCGAGTGGCAAAACAACTGCGGCCGCTGGGATTTGCTCGACGTGGTGCGCATGGTGTATGCGCTGCGCCCGGAAGGCATCGAATGGCCGACCAAAGAGGACGGCAAGCCCAGCTTCCGGCTCGAGCATCTGAGCGCCGCCAACGGCCTGGCGCACGAGGCGGCGCACGACGCGCTGTCCGACGTGCGCGCCACCATCGCGCTGGCGCGCCTGATCCGCGACAAGCAGCCGCGCCTGTTCGACTTCTGCCTCGAGCTGCGGCGCAAGGACCGCGTCGCGTCCGAGATCGGCCTGCACCTCGATCCATCCCAGCGCCAGCCTTTCCTGCACGTGTCCGGCATGTTCCCGGTCGAGTACGGCTGCCTGGGGCTGGTCTATCCGCTGGCCCAGCATCCGACCAACAAGAACGAGATCCTGGTGTGGGATTGCCGCCATGATCCGTCCGAGCTGTTCGCACTCGACGTCGACACCATCCGCACCCGCATGTTCACGCGCAGCGCCGACCTGCCTGAAGGAATGACGCGGCTGCCGATCAAGAGCGTGCACCTGAACAAGTCGCCGATGCTGGTGAATAATCTCAAGACGCTGCGCGCCGATTTGGCCACGCGCTGGGACATCGATCTGGAGCGCGGCCGCGCCAACGCGGCGCTGGCAGCGGCCGGCCCCGACATGAAAGCGGTGTGGGCGCAGGTGCTGAGCAAGCCCGGCGCAAGCGAGCCGGCCGATGTCGACGAAGACCTGTACAACGGTTTCGTGAGCAAGGACGACCGGCGCCAGCTGGAGTCGATCCGCATGCTCACGCCGGCGGCGCTGGCCAACAAGCGCTTCAGCTTCGAGGACGAGCGCCTGAACCAGCTGCTGTTCCGCTACCGCGCCCGCAATTTCCCCGAGACTTTATCTGAAGAAGAAGCCGAAGCCTGGGAAACCCACCGCGCCGCGCGCCTGTTCGACGGCGCGGCCGGTGCGCGCACCGTCGACCAGCTGTTTGGCGAGATCGATGCGTTGTCCGAAACCGCCGACGAGCGCGCCGAGGAAATCCTGGGCACGCTGTACGAGTATGTCGAAATGATCGCGCCCGACCGTTACTGATGCGGTTTATGCCCGCCGCGCGCGATTGATCGCGTCGCGGGTTTCAAGCGCCACCCGGCGCGCCGCCGCAGCGAAATCTTCGCCACCCTGCGCCGTTGCATACAGAATGGCGCGCGACGAATTGATCATCATGCCGGCGCCGTCCGCGGTGCGGCCCGCCTTGACGGTGGCGTCCACATCGCCGCCCTGGGCGCCGACGCCCGGAATCAACAGCGGCATGTCGCCGACCAGCTTGCGCACTGCGGCGATCTCTTCAGGGAAGGTGGCGCCCACCACCAGCGCGCATTGGCCATTCGCGTTCCACTTGTCGGCCACCAGTTGCGCCACGTGCTGGTACAGCGGGCGCCCACCCACATCCAGGAATTGCAGGTCCGAGCCACCCGCATTCGAGGTGCGGCACAGCACGATCACGCCGCGATCCGGCCACGCCATATAGGGCTCGACCGAGTCCGATCCCATGTACGGGCTGACAGTGACGGCATCGGCGCCGTAGCGGTCGTAGGCTTCGCGCGCGTACTGGTGCGCGGTGGCGCCGATGTCGCCGCGCTTGGCGTCGAGCACCAGCGGGATGTCAGGATAGGTCTGGCGCAGGTAGCGGCAGATGGCTTCGAGCTGGTCTTCGGCGCCGAGGGCCGCGAAATAGGCGATCTGCGGCTTGAAGGCGCAGGCCAGGTCGGCGGTGGCGTCGATGATGGCCTTGCAGAACTGGAAGATGCCATCCGGCTGGCCGCGCAGCTGCGCCGGCAGGCGTTCCAGGTCAGGGTCGAGCCCCACGCACAGCAGCGAATCGTTGCGCGCCCATGCGGCGGAAAGTTTGTCGATGAAAGTCATCCCGTGCCCTCTAAGCTTGAAATTGCAAACCCTCTATTGTACCGCCGTGCGACGCGGGCCGGCCGGGTGCTGCCTGCGGTAACACCGGTTAGCCCATGATTCATGTATATTTTGACTATTCAACAACTTGTACGGACAACTTCATCATGAGCAATTCCTTCTTCTACCGCTGGACCCGTCTGCTGGGCGGCGCCGTGCTGGCCGGCATCTTGCTGTCGGGCTGCGGCTACAACGATTTCCAGACCAAGGACGAAGCCACCAAGGCCGCCTGGAGCGAAGTGGTCAACCAGTACCAGCGCCGCGCCGACCTGATCCCGAACCTGGTCAATACCGTCAAGGGCTATGCCTCGCACGAGCGCGAGACGCTCGAAGCGGTCACCCGTGCGCGCGCTGCCGCGACCAGCTTCCAGATCACGCCCGAAGTGCTGAACAATCCGCAAGCGTTCCAGAAATTCCAGCAGGTGCAGGGCGAGCTGTCGGGCGCACTGTCGCGCCTGATGGTGGTGTCCGAAAAATACCCTGATCTGAAGGCCGACACCAGCTTCCGCGACCTGGCCTCGCAGCTGGAAGGCACCGAGAACCGGATCACCGTGGCGCGCCAGCGCTACATCGCTTCGGTGCAGGACTACAACGTCACCGTGCGCCGCTTCCCGAACAACCTGACCGCGATGGTGTTCGGCTATGACACCAAGCCATCGTTCACGGTCGAGAACGAAAAAGCGATCTCGACCGCGCCAAGCGTCGACTTCGGCAAGTAAGCCAGCGATGAAATCGCTGCGATTGATGTTTGCCTTGCTGCTGGCCGCGGCCACGGCGCTGCCGTTGCCGGCCCTCGCCCAGCTCAAGGAGGTACCGGCGCTCACCACCCGCGTCACCGACCAGGCTGGCATGCTGGACGCATCCCAGCGCCAGCGCCTCGAGGCGGTGCTGGGCGAGTACGAGCAAAAGACCGGCAGCCAGATCGCCGTGCTGCTGGTCAAGTCGACCGAACCGGAAGCGATCGAGCAATACAGCATCCGCGTCACGGACGCCTGGCAACTGGGCCGCAAGGGTGTCGACGACGGCGTGCTGCTGGTGGTCGCGCGCGACAACCCGAGTTCGCTGCGGCGCCTGCGCATCGAGGCCGGGCGCGGCGTGCAGGGCGTGCTGACCGACGCCCAGTCGAAACGCATCTTGCAAGACACGATCGCCCCCCACTTCCGCCAGGAGCATTACTACGAAGGCCTGGTGGCCGGGGTTGGCGCGATTGCCACCCTGCTCAACCGCGAATCGTTCCCGGCGCCGGCGCAGCCAGCACCACAGCAACGCCAGGCCGCTGATGGCGGCGGTTTCTCGCTGTTCGGCATCATCCCCCTGCTGATCGGGTTCTGGGTGTTGCGCTCGGTGTTCCGGCCGCGCCGCGGCAGCTCGCTGCGCAGCCATCGCGGCCGATCGAACTGGGGCGGCGCCGCAACCGGTTTCGTCCTTGGCAGCATGATCAACGGCATCGGCCGTGGTGGTGGTGGCGGTGGTGGGTTCGGCGGTGGCGGCGGATTTGGCGGCGGCTTTTCGGGCGGCGGCGGCGGCTTCGACGGCGGCGGCGCTTCAGGAGACTGGTAAATGAGTGAACCTATGCAACAAACCACGCAACATCGCGGTTTCGGCCAGCGCATCAAGCGCACCTGGCGCCACCTCAGCAGCGGCGCCGGCGAAGCACGGCGCGCCTTCCCGCCTGCCACACTCGACGCCATCGCCCAGGCCATCGACGCCGGTGAACTCACCCACCGCGGCGAAGTACGCCTGATCGTCGAAAAAGCGCTGCCGTTCGACGATGCCTGGGACGGCGTCAGCAACCGCCAGCGCGCGCTGGCCCTGTTCGCCGACTACGGCGTATGGGACACCGAAGACAATTGCGGCGTGCTGATCTACGTGAACCTGGCCGAGCACAAGGTCGACATCGTGGCCGACCGCGGCATCGACCGCAAGATCGAGCGCGCCACCTGGCAAGCGGTGTGCGCCACCATGACCGAGGGCTTTCGCCAGGGCCGCTTCCACGACGCCAGCCTGGCGGCCGTCGAGCAGGTCAATGCACTGCTGCGCCAGCACTTCCCGGCCAATGGCGAGCGGCCCAACGAGCTGCCCGATCGTCCAATCATGCTGTGATGCGGGTGATGCGGATAATGCGCGGGCGATGGTTCACGGTCGAGAGCGAAAAAACGATCTCGACCGCGCCAAGCGTCGACTTCGGCAGGCAAGCCAGCATGAGCCCGCTGCGATCCCTGCTCACCCTGCTGCTCGCCCTGCTGCTGTCCCTGCTGCTGGCCGTGGCGACGGCCCTGCCGTTGCCGGCATTTGCCCAGCTCAAGGAGGTGCCGGCGCTCACCACGCGCGTCACCGACCAGGCTGGCATGCTGGACGAATCCCAGCGCCAGCGCCTTGAAGCGGTGCTGGGCGAATACGAGCAAAAGACCGGCAGCCAGATCGCCGTGCTGCTGGTCAAGTCGACCGAACCCGAAGCGATCGAGCAGTACAGCATCCGCGTGACGGACGCCTGGCAACTCGGCCGCAAAGGGATCGACGACGGCGTGCTGCTGGTCGTCGCGCGCGACAACCCGAGCGCGCTGCGGCGCCTGCGCATCGAGGCCGGGCGCGGCGTGCAGGGCGTGCTGACCGACGTCCAGTCGAAACGCATCCTGCAGGACACGATCGCTCCCCACTTCCGCCAGGCGCATTACTACGAAGGGTTGGTGGCCGGTGTCGGCGCGATTGCCACGCTGCTCAACCGCGAATTGTTGCCGGCGCCGGCGCAGCCAGCGCCACAGCAAGGCGAGGCCAGTGATGGCGGCGATTTCTTATTGCTCGGCATCTTCGCCGCGCTGATCGGCATCTTCGTCCTGCTGATAATCTTCTTCGTGGTGCGCTCAAAATTCCGTCGCTACCGCAGCAACTGGCTGCGCGACAATCCCGGCCTGGTGAACCGGGGCGCCATCGTGCTGTACTTCATCCTGGAAGGCATTCTCAACGCTATCTTCGGTGGCGGTGGCGGTGGCGGTGGCGGCCGCAGCCGCAGCCGCAGCGGTCGCAGCCGCGGCGTTTCAGGTGGCGGCGGCAGTTTCGACGGCGGCGGCGCTTCGGGAGACTGGTAATGACTCAACCTATGCAACAACGCGCGCAACGGCCCGGCCTGCGCCAGCACTCCCCGGCCAACGGCGCACGCCCCGAGGAGCTGCCCGACCATCCGGTCATGCCCTGACCGCCCTGGCGCGGCGGCGCCCCCGCCGCGCCAGCCGGTAAAATGGCGGCTTTCCCGCATCCACGAAAGCCTGCCATGAAACTCCAGAACAAGATTGCCATCGTCACCGGCGCCAGCCAGGGCATCGGCCTGGCCTGCGCCCAGCGCCTGGTGCAGGAAGGCGCACGCGTGATGCTGGTCGATATCCGCGCCGAAGGCGAGCAGGCCGCCGCGGCGCTGGGCGAGGCAGCGCGCTTCTTCCGCGCCGACGTCGGCATCAAGCAAGAAGTCGACGCCATGATCGCGGCCACGCTGGAAGCATTCGGCCGCGTCGATATCTTGATCAACAATGCCGGCGTGACCCACGCCGCCGATTTCCTCGACCTGACCGAAGACGACTTCGACCGCGTGCTGCGCATCAACCTGAAATCGATGTTCCTGTGCAGCCAGGCGGCGGCGCGCGACATGGTCACGCGTGGCGCCGGCTGCATCATCAATATGTCGAGCGTCAACGCTGAGCTGACCATCCCGAACCAGGTGCCGTATGTGGTGTCGAAAGGCGGCGTCAACCAGCTGACCCGCGTCAGCGCGATCGCCCTGGCCCAGCACGGCATCCGGGTCAACGCCATCGGTCCCGGCACCATCCTCACCGAACTGGCCAAGCAGGCGGTGCTGGGCAGCCCGGAAGCACGCCACACGATCCTGTCGCGTACCCCGCTGGGGCGCTGCGGCGAACCGGAAGAAATCGCCTCGATCGCCGCCTTCCTGGCGAGCGACGATGCCTCTTACATGACTGGCCAGACCCTGTACGCCGACGGCGGCCGCCTGGCGCTGAACTACACGGTGCCGGTCAAAGGGTGAACTTTATAAAAGGTAGCGTATAACATAAAGCGTTAGATATTAGAAAAACGAATGTCTGGTATCCGTATTCGCAATTGGACACTTATTTGGTCGAGGCAGATAATTACACCTGTCTCCACTATTCTCCTCCAAGAAAATAGTTTTAAGCCCGCAAACAGTGCGGGCTTTTTTTTGCCTGTCGAAAGCGCTTGACGCAGGCTGGTGGCCCCTGCCGATAGCGCGTTCCATCGACCATTGCACGCTCTGCTCGTGCGCGCTACGCCCTCCGCATAATTCCTGTGCAACCTTGCGCCAAGTCATATCATGGTCACATTCGCTGCCTATACTAAATTCACCTGCGATACACGTAACCGATATGCGTGATGGCAGCAGGTGTGCTGCGTCTGGGGTGCAACACACCAACCGAATTTCTTGTCTCTTGGCCCGAACTTGGGTTGTGCCCACCACTGGTGGGCACTTTTTTATGCCTCACAGAATGCTGCGCCAAAAAAATGGCCCACAAGGGTTGCAGCAGCCGCCGATTTGGTTATGATGAATCTCCGCTTGCCGAATTTGGTCCACTGGCAGGCAGCGTACGACGAAACGACAACGGGAGCCTGTCCTATGAGTTTACGTGTACCTGACAACGCTATCTACCCGCCGGAAGCCTGCCGCCGCCAGCACGAAGTCGGCGACCTCATCCTTACCGAACTCAACCCGCACACGGTCGTCGACAAGATCGACGATGCCAGCATGCCGCTCAACCTGCTCACTTTCGGCAACGTCCGCGAAGTGTGCCCCAAGTGCCAGCACACCCACCTGAAACTGGTGCTGCGACAGAGCAGCGTGCGCATGGCCCACCTGTTCTGCGCCGACTGCGAAAGCTGCTTCGACGCGCGCTATGCCGACGGCGCATCGGCGTTGACCATCTAAGAACCTGTCCTGGTAGACAAAGTCGTTCCTGCCGCGCCTGGCACGCGTGCGCGGCATCGCCCCGCCCGGCATTGCGCCCGGCGGTGTGGCTGGCCGGTAGCGCGCCATGGTATCGTTGGCGTTTTCCCAGCCGCCTTCCCATGCCCGCACTCTCGACCATGCTGCATCCCGAGCCAAAAATCCGCCACGCGTTGCACGTGCTGGCACTGGTGCTGTTTGCCGGCATCCTGGTTGCCGGTTCGGTTCCCGGCGCGCGCGCCGAGGTCGGTAATTTCGCCTCGGGCATCGTGCTGCATAGCCTGAGCTACGCTTTTCTGGCCCTGCTGTGGTTCGTGGGCGCAAGCGGCAGTCCGGCGCTGCGCGCGGCCAAGGCAGTGCTGGCAATCGCGCTGATGGGCGCCACCGACGAACTGGTGCAAAGCTTCCTGCCTTACCGCTCGGGCGATGTGCGCGACTGGCTGGTCGACGCCAGCGCCGCCGTGGTCGCATCGGGCGTGCTGGCCCTGCTGGCGACGCTGTCGCCACAGGCAGCGCCAAGTGCCTCCACGCCGTCCGGCCCGTCGCATCCGCGCTGACCATCGCCAGCACAGCTGGTTCCCAACAATTTCGCTGTTCTTGATCGAACCAGCCTCCAGACCGCGTCAGCTGGAACACTGACGCGCTTCCTGCCTCTTATCCTCGTGGCACGCCCTATCGTCACATCCCCCACTGAACATCCACAATAGAGGAGTCGATCATGAAGCAAACTCAGCAGAGTGTGGCCCTGGCGGGCCTGCTGGCGGTGGTGCTCGCCCTGTCCGGGTGCGCCGGCATGCGTGACCACAGCGAAACCTCGGGCAGCAGCGCGTCCGGCAGCACCAGCTCCGGCGACACTACCTCGGGCGGGTCGAGCGGCACGAGCGGCAGCACCGGCAGCGGCGGCTCGAGCAGCTATGGCGCCGGCAGCGCCACCGACCAGTCGGGCAATCCGACCGGCAGCAGCGGCAGCTCGGGCAGCCACGGCAGCGGGAGTGGTTCGTCGATGCACGATGGCACGTCCGGCAGCTCGGGCAGTTCGGGAACCTCGGGCAGCTCCGGCAGCATGCAGCAAGACAGCGGTTCGACCGCGGCGGCTGGCAGCGTGGTGCCAAACGGCACCGTGATGGCGATCGAAGTCATGCCGGCCAGCAGCAGCGCCATGGAGAGCGGTTCGATGGGCGCCAGCGGCGCCGCGGGGGCCACCGGCAGCTCAGGCTCGGCCTATCGCGTCACCGTACGCAAGGACGACGGCAGCACCGAAGTCGTCACGCACAACAGCACACCTGACTTCCGCAGCGGCGACCGCATCAACGTAACGAGCGGTGCAATCCAGCGTTAGTGCCGCTGTACAAGTTGGGACACGGAAAAGCGTGGACGGCCTCAGCCGTCCACATGCCCATGCTTACGGCGTTCCCGCCCCCTGGTCCGCATTCCCTCCCAATTGGGGCGCACGCTGCTGCAGCGGCGCGTTACGGGTGGCGGCGCTGATCACCTCAAGCGGCAGCTTGGGGGTACGGTCGGCGTTGAGCAAACCGTTTGCCTCCTGGAAGGTATCTGTGAACTGCGTGTAGCAGAAACCGCTGAACATGAAGGTTTCGTTCACCACCTGCAGCAGGCGCCGGTACTGCTTGAGGTAGCTCTCGGCGGTGTGTGCGCGGCTGTAGCCCCAGGTGGTTTCGTCCGGGTTCGGGGTCTGCTTCGGATCGTAGGCAATGCCGCCAAACTCGGTCAGCACGATCGGCTGGCCGCGGTGCGGGAAACCGTCCAGCGTCAGGATGCGTCCACCAGGACGGCGCTGATCGAACAAGGTGCGCACCGGGTCGGTCACCGCATAGCGCGCCAGCACCTTTTCGGGGTCGCTGTCGTAATCGTGAATGCCGAGGATGTCGGTGGCCGATGCTTCCCAGCCATCGTTGCCGATCACCGGACGGGTCGAATCGAGCGTGCGCGTCAGGTGGTACAGCGCTTCGACCGCATTGCGATGCGCCTGCGTCAGCGTCAGATTCGGCACGCCCCACGATTCGTTGAAGGCGACCCACACGATGATGCACGGGTGACTGTAGTCGCGCTCGATCGCTTCGGTCCACTCCTTGACCATGCGCGTGATTGCGCGCGGGCTGAAGCGGTAGGCCGATGGCATTTCTTCCCACACCATCAGGCCCAGCTTGTCGGCCCAGTACAAGAAGCGCGGGTCTTCGATCTTCTGGTGCTTGCGCACGCCATTGAAGCCCATCAGCTTGGCCAGCTCGACGTCGCGCTTGAGGTGATTGTCCGACGGCGCGGTCATGAACGATTCGGGCCAGTAGCCCTGGTCGAGCACCAGACGCAGCTGGTACGGGCGGCCATTGAGCATGAAGCGGTCGCGGTTGATCGACACCGAACGCAGCGCGGTATAAGAACGGATGCGATCGAGCACCACGTCGCCGCAGCGCAGCGTGACTTCGGCATCGAGCAGCGTCGGCCGCTCCGGGCTCCACAGGATCTCGTTGCGCGAATCGTCGATGCCGGGGTCGGACAGCGCGATCTTGCGATTGGCTTCGCCGGCCAGCAGCTTGTAGTAATCGTCGGCCAGCAGCTGGTCGCCGTGCCAGATCTTGACCTCGACAAACAGGTCTTCCTGGATGTCGCCGGCGGCAAACACCTCGCAGCCGATTTCATAGGTCTCGAACACCGGCGTCCAGCGCAGCTTCTGGATATAGGTCGGCGCCACCTGCTCGACCCAGACGGTCTGCCAGATGCCGGTGGTGCGTGGATACCAGATCGAGTGGGCGTCGAGCAGCCAGTCCTGCTTGCCGCGCGGCTTGGCCAGGTCGGCCGGATCGTCTTCGACCCAGACCGTCACGACCTGCTTGCCGTCGGCGTTCATGGCGCCGCTGATGTCGGCCGAGAATGGGGTGTGGCCGCCTTCGTGCTCGGCCACCAGCTGGCCGTTGACCCAGACCCGCGCCGAATAGTCGACCGCGCCGAAGTGCAGTATCGTGCGCCCGTCGTTGGGCGCCATCTCGAAGTCGCGCTGGTACCAGACAAAGCGGTGGAAGCCGGTGTCCTTGATGCCGCTCATTTCGGTTTCGGGCGCGAACGGCACCGTGATGTCGTGCGTCCAGTCGGTGATGTCGCCCGGCTGCGCATAGCGGCCTTCGTCGTCGAACAGGAAGCGCCACTTGCCGTTCAGGTTCAGCCACTGGTCGCGCACCAGTTGTGGACGTGGGTACTCGAACTGATTCATTGTTATCCTTTCTGTTCAGTCGGAACCGGGACCAGAATGCGGCCATTCCGGTTACCTTGTCCATTGACATTGTTATACGCAGCCAGCGCGCTGGCGGCCGCTTCTTGCGCCTGCCCTTGGCGGCACAGGGCCACGCAGGCGCCGCCGAAGCCGGCGCCGGTCAGGCGGGCGCCGAGCACGCCGGGGGCTGCGCGCAGCGCGTCGCACAAGGCGTCGAGCTCGGGAATCGATACCTCGTAGTCGTCGCGCAGGCTGACGTGCGATGCGTTCATCAGTTCGCCGAAACGCTCGGCGCTGACGCCCTGCGCCGCTTCGAGCACGCGCAGGTTTTCCTGCACCACATGGCGCGCCCGCTCACGCAGCGGCGACGGCAGGGTCTCGACCGAGTCCGGGTCGACGACGTCGCGCAGTGCGCTCACGCCCAGCTTGCGCGAACTTTCCTCGCACTCGGCGCGGCGTTCGTTGTACTTGCTGGCGGCCAGTGTGCGCGCCATCCCCGAATCGATGACGATCAGTTCGGTGCCAGCCGGCAGCGGCACCAGGCGGTGCTCGAGCGTACGGGCGTCGATGAACAGCATATTGCTTTCATCGGCCAGGCTCGAGGCCATCTGGTCCATGATGCCGCAATTGACGTGCGCGTACTCGATCTCGGCGCGCTGGGCGATCTGCGCCAGCTTCACGTCGTCGAGTTCGAAGCCGAGCAGCGCGCGCATGGCGCGCAGCGTGGCCACCTCGAGCGCAGCCGACGACGACAGCCCCGAGCCCACCGGCAGGTTGGTGTCGACATAGATGCGCAGCGGCGGCACCTCGATACCCTCGGCCTGCACCAGCCGGATGCAGCCCTCGATATAGCTGCCGTAGCCCTGCGGCGCATTGCCGTCGCGCGCGAAGGTGACGCTCTGGTCCAGGTTGGGCGAATAGAAATGGAAATGGTCATCGCCGCTGCGGCTCATCGCCACCAGCGTGCCCTGCGGCGTGGCCACCGGCAGCATGAAGCCGTCGTTGTAGTCGGTGTGCTCGCCGAGCAGGTTGACGCGGCCCGGCGCCGAGGCGTTGACCTCGGGCGCGCCGCCAAAGAAAGTGTCGGGTGTGACCATGGTTTATTGGATCTCCAGCCAGAGCGGCCGATGGCGGCCATGTACGTCCAGCGCCGGCCAGCCGGGGTCGAACGTCAGGTTCTCGAGCCCGTTCGGCCCGAGCAGGAATGTGTCTTCGATCTTCATGCCGCCGAAGCTCGGGTTGAACGCGAACGCCATCCCCTCTTCGAGCAGGGTTGCGGTGCTGTGGGTGGCGACGATCTCGCGCGCCGCATAGCCGGTGATGCCGCCCTGGTGGTATTCGCGAATCGCGTCTTCGACATCGGCATGATGGTAGGCCTGGGCCAGCGCGTGGTACACGCTCGACAGCGAATTGCCGGGCTTGACCGCTTCGAGGCCGGTGGCTTCGAGATCGATCAGCGCGCGCTGGGCATCGGGCGCCGAACCGGCGCCGAAGCTGACGAACCGCGTCAGGTTGGCGTACAGCCCGTGACGGCGGGCGCAGAACACCAGCATCGCGCGCTGGCCGATCGGCTCGTTCGATGGCGTCGCGTGCCGATACAGCGGCAGGCGCCGTTCGCCGGCGGCCAGCACCAGCGCCGGATGGATGCCGCGCCGCCACAAGGCCTCGGCGCCGGCCCCGGCCAGTTGCTGCTCGGTCCACTCGGGACGGGCACGCTGCAGCACCTCGGTCATGGCCTCGGCCGCTTCACGGCCCAGCACGCGGTAACGCGCCTGTTCGGCCTCGCCCAGCACCAGGCGGCGCAGGCGCAATGCCTGCGGCAAGGCTTGCTCGCCATTGGCCGGGCGGTCCGACAGCACCGCCCGGCTCCCGGCCACGGCGCTGACGTAACGCTCGCGCAGGTCGGGCTCGGCCCATGGCTCGATGTGGAAAGTGAAGCCGTCCGGCACTTCTTCATTGCGCAGGCGCTCGCCCTCGATCGCATCGGTCAGCACGCACGCTTCGTCTGGCGTAACCAATACTTCGGCCACGCCGGTATCGGTCGTATGCAGCACCGCGTTCGAGCCGCCTGCCGTGACCCACGCAAACCAGTCGGCGCCGCGCAGGCGCAGCGCACCGGCCCCGGTCTGCGCCAGCGTCTCGCGCAGCAGCGCCAGCTTGCCGGCCACTTCCGCGCCGCGCACGCTTACCTCGCTCATGCCGATTCCTCCAGGCTGACCTCGACCTGCTGCAGTTCATAGGCGGTGGTTTCAGGCAACACGTCCATCGCGAACATGCCGGCGGCAAGCTCGGTGCCGGCCAAATATTTCAGGCGGTCGCGGGTGCGGTAGGGTGGATAGAACTGGGCGTGCAATTGGGTTTCGGGATGCTCGGCGCCATCGGTCGGCGCCTGGTACCAGGCCATCAGGTACGGGAATGGCCGGTTCCACAGCGTTTCATACTTGAGCAGCACCGTTTTCAGCGCGCGCGCCAGGCTTTCGCGCTGGGGCGGGGTGAGCGCGGCGAAATCCTTGCATGGCGCGGTCGGCATTACCCACACTTCGTACGGATAGCGGGCGCAGGCCGGCACGAAGGCGATCGCGTAATCGTCCTGGTACAGCACGCGCTTGCCGTCGGCGGATTCGTCGCGCGCCATATCGCACAGCATGTTTGAGCCGTGCTGCAGGTAGTATTCGCGCTCCTGTCCCAGCATGCGCGCCGGCACCGCCGGAATGAACGGGTAAGAATAAATCTGGCCATGCGGATGGTGCAGCGTGACGCCCACCTCGGCGCCGCGGTTCTCGAACGGCAGCACGTAATGGATGTTCGGATGGCTGCCGATGCGCTGCGTGCGGTCACCCCACACCTGCAGCAGGAGCTCGATGCGCGACAGCGGCAAGTGCACCAGGGAGGTATCCGGGTCTTGCGTGAACACCACCACTTCGCAGTGGCCATTGGCCGGCGCGCTCGGCACCGTCAGGGTCGGTGGATCGTGCGACTCGAGTGCCAGCGACGGGAACCGGTTGTCGAACACGGCGATCTCGTAGTCGCCGGCCGGCATTTCGGTCGGATGCTCGGGGTCGCGCGTTGGCGCCAGCGGGTTGTACTGCGGCGGCGGCTGGTAGGTGCGGTTCTGGCGAAAGCCCGCGTAGGTTACCCATTCGCCGCGCAGCGGATGCCAGCGCAGGTGCGGATTGGCGTGCTGCGGGTCGGGGAATGGGCTGGGTGCAACGAGCCCATCGGGAATCGCCCGGTTGCTGTAGAGAGTGAGGTTGCGTCCGTCCGGCTTCTTGAGTTCTTTACTGTGCATGGCAATCAATAGGATATCGGTGACGTCCGGCGCGAACGCGCACGACGGATCGATGCGCTCGCGGCTCTAAAAACCGATCCTATCATGCTGTTTTCGCCACATATTTCCCTGAGCGCTGAAGCATTTTCCAGGCGTCAATATAGCCCGCCCACCACCGGGCAAGCTACTGGACTGTAAGTCTTGGATTCACAAGGGTGCAGCCCTCGGGTAGCGCTATCAGGGCTGGCTAGTGTAGTTTAATTCCTACACTCGGATTAGAAGTTTTTACACGTTTTGGCGAGAGAAGTGCCTACTGCCCGGCCGAGCACCCTGCGCCGGCCGGCAGCCGCATGCGCTGATGCGCCGACCTTACCTGGCCAACTCGACCAGGACCGCCGTGTACATCTGCAAGTTCAGCAGCAATTGCTTGGTGGTGATGAACTCATGCTCCGAGTGGCCGGTGTACTTCTTGCCCGGCATCGCCGGACCGAAGCTGACCGCGTTCGGGAACAGGCGCGAATTGGTGCCGCCGCCGATTGCGATCGGTTTCGGATCCTTCATGCCGGTGAAGTAGGAAAAGGTCGACAGCAGCGTCTTGAGTTGCGGCGGATTCTGCAACACCCAAGGATCGCGCACGCTGACCTTGATGTTCGACAGCGGCACCTGGCGCCCCTGCCATTGGGCCAGCGCGGCGTTGATCTCGTTGCTCAGTTGCTCGATCGTCTTGCCTTGCGGGCGGCGCACATTGATTGCCACTTCGATGCCGTCGTCGAGTTGCCGGATCACGGTCGGCACGAAGGTCATGGCGCCCATGAAGCTGTCGCGGTAGGCGATGTTGCCGAATTTTTCGCCGTGGATGCCGGTGCCGACCATTTCGTTGAGATAGTTGACCACCGCTCCGGCCGTGGTGTTCGGCCATGGCTGCACGGCCAGTGCGTCGGCCAGCATGCTGACCGCGTTGACGCCTTCCTGCGGTTTCGACGAGTGCGCCGACACGCCCTTGGCGGTCACGGTCAGATTTCGCGCCTGCCATGCGAAGGAATAGCTCATGCCCTCTTGCTTGGCGCCGCGCGCGCGGATCGCCTGTTCGATATCAGGCGTGGCGTTGGCGAGCACGGCCTGCGCATCCTCGGGAATCTGGGTACCGAAGAAGCCGCCCTTGAAGCTGGCCACAAACGGCTGGCCCTCGGCCGCGGCCTGGGCATTGGCGTTGTGCATCGTCACCGCCACGGTGCCGCCGCCCTTCTCGGCCGTCACCACCGGGTACTCGGCGTCGAGCGTGATGCTCATCTGCGGCGGCACGTGGGTCTTGAGGAACTCGGTGAGTGGTTCCCAGTCGGACTCTTCGCCCAGGTAGACATACAGTTCGATGCGCTTCGAGAGCGGCACCTGGTTGTCGCGGATCGACTTCATCGCGTACAGCGCGGTGGCGATCGGGCCCTTGTCGTCCTCGGCGCCGCGCGCGATCAGCTTGCCCGGCTCGCTGGTGCGGTCGAGCACGAACGGCGACTTCTTCCACTTGCTGGCGTCGACCGGCTGCACGTCGCCGTGGGTAATCACGCCGACCCGCTCAGCGCCCTGGCCCAGGCCGATGATCACGGTCCAGCCGTGGTCGGCATAATCAAGGCCGAGGCGTTCGGCTTCCTGTTTCAGCGCTTGCTTGAAGGCGATGTGCACCGGGTTCTTATCCGCTGGCACAGCCGGATCGGCAACGGTGTTGAAGCTGACCAGCTTGGCCAGCGTATCGACCACGTCGGTGCGGTAGGTTTCGACCGCGTACTTGGCGGTCTTGACGGCGACTGCGCCCGGCACGGCCGCCGCTGAGGTGACCGTCCCTTGCGCAGCAGAGGCCGCACCAGGAACGGCAAACGAGGCCAGCAACAGGCTGGCGAGCAAGGTTTGTTTGAACGTGCGATTCATGAACATCGGCTGCCAGTCTCCAGGTTGCAAAAGCGCAATGAGTCTAGCACAGGCTTTTCGCGTGCCGGCACGTCGCGCCGCCATGCGCTATCGTTATGCCATTGGCACAACAGCAGGAGCACTCCATGAACGACAAGCACCTTCGCCGGGTCCATCCCGCCACGCGCGACGACATCGGCGACCTGCTCACGCAGCGCCCGGTGCCGGCGCCGCACCTGGACCAGATCGACCCTTTCCTGTTCCTGAATCACCATGGCCCGCAGGTGTACGCGCCGCACAATCGCGGCCTGCCGTTCGGCCCGCACCCGCACCGCGGCTTCGAGACCGTCACCTTCATCGTCGACGGCCTGCTGGCGCACCGCGACAGCGCCGGCCATGAAAGCATCATCGGCCCCGGCGGCATCCAGTGGATGACGGCCGGGCGCGGCATCGTGCACGCCGAAGTGTCGCCGCGCGAATTTCTCGAACACGGCGGACCGCTCGAAATCCTGCAGCTGTGGGTCAACCTGCCATCGCGCCTCAAGATGAGCGAGCCGGCTTATATCGGCCTGCAGCGCGAGCAGATTCCGGCGCTGACGCTCGATGGCGGCAAGGTGACGATGAACCTGATCGCGGGCGAGTTCGACGGCCGCAGCGGCCCGGTGCAGTCGCTGACCGGGGTCTTCATGAGCACCGTCGCGATGCAGGCCGGCGGCTCGCTTCGCCTGTCCGGCCTGCAACTGCGCAACGTGCTGCTGTATGTGGTGCGCGGAAGGATCGGCGTGGGACAGTACGACGATCTCATCAGCGCATACCACCTGGTCGAGCTGAGCGAAGAAGGCGACGGATTCGAGATCCGCGCCGAAGAAGACGCCCTGCTCCTGTTCGGTCATGCCGAGCCGATCCGCGAACCGGTGGTCTCGCACGGCCCCTTCGTGATGACCACGCACGAAGAAATCGTGCAGGCGATCAACGACTATCAGGCCGGACGCTTCGGTTCAAACCTGGGCTAAGCCCTTTTTGCGGCGCGTGATCCTGACTGGCGATGAAGCCAGTCTAGCGCGCCGCGCACAGCCTTCAAGCCCCGGAGGCACGAAACGCACGACGGCGCGACGAACTGCCGAAAACGCGCGCCAGACCGGCTACAGATGAGTCTCGGCAACGGTGTGTCTGCCGATACGCGGATGACTTACATTACGGCATCGATCATCAACTCATCCATCCCATGCATGCGATTCCCCTCGTCGCCACCACGCGCGGCTATCCTGATTCCGGCAACGTCATCGAAAACGTGCACGCCGGCTCGGTCGCCGTGGTCGATACCCAAGGCCGGCTGCTGTGGTCGGCCGGCGACCCGCATTACCCCACCTTCACCCGCTCGGCCCTGAAGCCGTTCCAGGCCCTGCCCTTCATCCTGGCCGACGGTCCGGCCCGCTTCGGCCTGACGCGCGACGAAGTCGCGCTGCTGTGCGCCAGCCACTCGGGCGAAGACATCCACTTGCAAGGCGTGAGCTCGATCCTGAACAAGATCGGCCTCGATCCGGACCATCTCGAATGCGGCTGCGCGGTGCCGCTGCATTACGAATTCGTCGGCGAGCCGGCCCCGCAAGGCCGCGCATGGACGCCGCTGCACCACAATTGTTCCGGCAAGCACAGCGGCTTTTTGGCCTGGTGCCGCCTGCACGGCGCGCCGACCGGCGGCTACGTCGAGCGCGGCCATCCGCTGCAGCAGGCGATCCGCGCCACGCTGGCCGATACGGTCGGCCTGCCGGCAGAGAGCATGCCGACCGGCCTCGACGGCTGCTCGGCGCCGAACTACGCCATGCCGCTGCACAAGCTGGCGCATCTGTACGCGCGCCTGGCGCACGGCAGCGCCGACCCGCAACTGGGCCAGGCGATGGGCATTCTGGGCGAGGCGATGACGGCGCGGCCCGACCTGGTGTCGGGCCAGAATCGCACCGACCTGCATTGGATGACGGCCGGCGGCGGCGACTGGGTGGCCAAGATCGGCGCCGACGCGGTGCAGGCAATCGGCGTGCGCTCGGCCGGGATCGGCATCGCGATCAAGATTGCCGACGGCAATAGCCGGGCGCTGCACCCGGCGGTGTTCAGCGTGCTCGATCAATTGGGACTGCTCGACGCCGCGCGGCGCGCCCAGCTCGAGCGCTACCGGCAGCCGCCGATCAAGAACGCGCGCGGCGTGGTGGCGGGCGATATCCGGCCGCTGTTTACGCTCACGCGCGCGGCCTGATAACAGGGTTCGAACCAGGCGCCATCAGGCCCCGCCGACGCCGGCCTGACCCGGTGGCGGCGTGACGCCGGGCCAACTGACCCTGTCGGTTCGGCGCTCACTCCGGTATCATGCGGGGATGAATCAGCTTTCTTTCCAACCGTTTGTCATTGGAGTCGCCGGCGGCAGCGGCAGTGGCAAATCAACGGTATCGCAACAAGTGCTGGCGTCGTTCGGCGCCGAAACGGTGTCGGTGGTGATGCAGGACGATTACTACCGCGACCAGTCCCACCTCACCCCGGAACAGCGCCGCAAGCAGAATTACGACCATCCGCAGGCATTCGACTGGCCGCTGCTGGCGCAGCATGTTCAATCGCTGCGCAATGGCGAAGCGATCGAGATGCCTGAATACGATTTCAAGATCAGCAACCGCACCGGCAAGACCATACCCGTGAAACCGGCCCCGGTGATCGTGATCGAAGGCTTGTTCGTGCTGTACGACGCCGACCTGCGCGACATGATGTCGCTAAAGATTTTCGTCGACACCGCAGCCGACGTGCGCTTCATCCGCCGCATGCAGCGCGACATCACCGAACGCGGGCGCTCGGTCGAGAGCATCATCGGCCAGTACATGGACACGGTGCGCCCGATGCACAAGCAGTTCATCGAGCCGACCAAGCGCAATGCCGACGTCATCTTGCCGCACGGCGCCAACGGCCCGGCGATCGATGTCATCACCACCAAGGTGGCGAGCGTGATCGGCCAGTTGAGGCGGCGCGCGACCGACCAGGGCTAAGCAGCTGGTCAGCCAGGCACTGGTTCGCCCTGGCGCTTACTCGAAGTCTTCGGCCAGGTTCTTCCAGCCGCGGCTCTTGGCGAAATCGGAGAATTCTTCCGGCGCCTCGAGCACGATCAGCTGGCTTTCTTGCAGGCCCGGATCGCTGTGGCCGAAATCCGGCCCCTTGTAGCCGACCGCGCGCAGGCGCTCGACGATCTGGCGCGTCAATACGTCGTCCTTGTAGGCGCCCGGATCGAGCCGCTCCTTGAAGTCCACGTACACATCGATGATCCCGTAACCCTCGTCGAAGATGCGGATCTTCTTGACCTCGAGGGTACGGCCGTTGCCGTCCTTGGCCTGGAACGGGCCGGACAGCTCAATATCGGTATCGGTAGTCATGGCGCCAGCATACCATCTGCCGCCCACCGTCGCCGCACAGCGGCCACGGCTCGCCGCCACCTGAACAGCAATGCAATGGCGCTGTCATCGTTAGCTGTGGACGAGGGTTGAACTGCTGAGCTGATTCGAGGTCCAACCCCTGTCGTATTCGATAGGGAATGGATCATGAAAGCGCCCAGGTTCGCCAAGCTGTTCGCCCAACTCGCCCTGTTGAACCAACATCA
>Ga0265797_10000437_pt1 | contig 76433 bp, 48 predicted proteins | sample P2T30metagenome_FD_192433 | JGI IMG/M metagenome (GOLD analysis project Ga0265797, IMG submission 192433) | Plant litter microbial communities from East Loma Ridge, Irvine, California - P2 T30 | ecosystem: Environmental > Terrestrial > Plant litter > Unclassified | place: USA: California...
AGCCGAAGGCGAAGGCGATCGCCGGCACCACCAAAGGCGTCACGATCGCACCGATATTGGACGCGGTATTGGCGACGCCCAGCGCCAGCCCCCGCTCGCGCACGCTGAAATAGGTCGCGACCGATTTCACCGCAGCCGGCGTCCCCGTCGCTTCCGCCGCGCCCAGCGCCGCACGCACCGCCACGAACTGCACGACATTCGCCGCAAAGGCATGGGCCATCGCGAACAGGCTCCACGCCAGCACGCCCAGCCCGAACCCGCGCCGCACACCTACCCGGTCGAGGAACCAGCCAGCCCCCAGATACCCGAACGCCGCCGCGAACTGGAAGGCCGATCCCATGTGCGAATAATCGCGGTCGGACCAACCATATTCCGCCTGCAAGGTCGGCTTCAGCAGCGCCAGAATCTGCCGGTCGACATAATTCAGCATGATCGCGACGAAGATCAGCGACAGGATCAGCCAGCGCCGTCGATCCGCGCCGGCCAAAGGTCCATCCACCGTCATCCGGTCAGAATTCGGTACGGGCGTTCACCCCGAAATAGCGGCTGGCATCGCGCGGCACGAACCGCAAATTCCCCGCGGTCGACCCGTAATTCAGATAGCTGGAATATTCCTTGTCGAGGATGTTCTTCACCAGCCCGCGCAACGCCCATCCGTCCCGGCTGATGAGACCGATGCTGGCATTCCAGATCGCATAGCCCGGCTCGATCGTGTCGGGCGTCTGCGTCAGTTGATATTGCGTCCGGCTCTTATAGGTCGCATCCGTCTGCACCTCGACATTGATCGCATCCGCCACCGGGATGACATAGGCCGCCCCGCCGCTCAGCTTCCATTTCGGCGCGAAGGGCAAAGGCTGCCCGTCCACCGAGACGCAGGTGGCGACCGCCCGCGGGCAGTTGAACCGGTCGATCCGCGCGCGCGTCCGCGCCAACGCGAAGGTCAGCGTCAGCGGATCGATTGGCCGTGCCGTCGCGTCCAGTTCGATCCCGCGCGTCGACACGTCGCCGGCATTGATGAGCCGCGTCACCGGCGCACCGAGGAACACATCCTGGAAATTCGCCTGAAACCCCGAATAATCCGTCACGAACCCGGCAATCGCCCCCGTCAGCCGCCCGCGAAACGCGCTCCCCTTCAACCCGATCTCATAAGCGGTCGACGTTTCGGGCGCGAGCGGCGCGACGTCGAAGGACTGCATGTTGAAATAAACGTTGAACGCCGGTCCCTTATAACCGCGCGACACGGTGGCATAAGCGGTGGCGACCGGCGCGATCGCATATTGCACGCCCACCCGCCCGCTCCAGTCGGTCCGGTCGGTCTTGCCGTTGCTGGTATAAGATGGCCGGATCGCCGGCACGCCCGTCGCCGTGTCGGACGTCCGCGCATGATCGTACCGCAACCGATCATGGATCACGCGCCCGCCGACGATCAGCGTCAACTGGTCGGTCGGGTGGATATTCGCCTCACCGAACAGCGCGTAATTTTCCGCGCGGATTCCATAATCCGCCACGCCGCGATTGGTGACGTTCGCGGCATCGGCGAAGGCCTGCGTGATCGTCCGCTGATAGCGTTCGTCCGTATCGGCCTTCAGAAAATAGGCGCCGACCACATAATCGATCAGCTTGCCCTGCGGCGATGCCAGCCGCACTTCCTGGCTGAACTGGTTGAAATCGACGCGCCCGTCATCCGCGCCTTGCGGAAACCCGACCGCCAGGATCGACCGGTTGTCCCAGTCGGGCGTCTGATGGTTCTTCCATTCGCGATAGGCGGTGATCGAGGTGACCGTATAATCGCCCGGCCGCCATTCCGCGGTCAGCGACCCGCCATAATTGCGGTCGCGTACCCTGCTGTCGAACGTCGTATTGATCGTCCGATTGTCGCGTGACGGCACGATGCCTTCTTGCGCCAGCAGCCCCGCAAGCGCCGGACTGTTCGTCACCGCCCCCGTGGGATAGGCGACGCGTTGCGTGCTGATGAACACCCCCTGCGGCGTATCGTCGGTGGTCCGCACATAATCCGCCGCACCCGTCAGCGTCAGCCGGTCGGTCGGTCGCACCACCAGCTTGCCGCGCAGCCCCCAGCGGTCATAGCCATTGACCTTGTTGCCCGTACCCAGATTGCGGACATTGCCCTTGAAACCGGCATACAGCCCGGCCAGCGAATATTCGGCGTCCGGGGACAACGGCCCCGAAAGGCTCCCCTTCAACCGATATTCCCCGCCCTCGTAAAATCCGGCTTCGGCCACGCCGCGCTCGGTCTGCGTCGGTGCCTTGGACACGATGTTGATGACGCCCGCCGATGCATTCTTGCCGAACAACGTCCCCTGCGGCCCGCGCAGCACTTCCAGCCGTTCCAGATCGAGCAGGTCCAGCGTCGCCTGCCCCGGCCGCACCAGCACCACGCCGTCGATGACGGTCGATACCGAGGATTCCACCCCCGGCGACGTCGTGATCGTCCCGATCCCGCGAATGAAGATCGTGCGGTCCTTGTTGGATTGCCCCGAGCGGAAATCGACGCTCGGCAGCACGCTCGACAGATCCTGAATGGTGTTCAGGTTGCGCGACGCCGCCAGATCCCCATTCACGACCGAGATCGCGATCGGCACATCCTTCAGGCTCTCATTCCGGAACCGCGCGGTGACGACGATATCGCCGCCCTCCGCCGGCTTGGGCGCAGCAGCCGTCGCAGCGGCAGCGTCCGGCGCATCCACCGCCTGCGCACACAAAGGTGCAGTCATCGAAAATGCCATGGCCGCACCGGCCGACAAGCGCACGCGCAGGGAAAACAGCTTCATTTCGACCCCTTGGAAATTTCGTCCGCTCTTAACTCTTGCCAGTCGGTAGAGAAGACGGATTTTCCTTCATCCACGCCAAGGCCTGCTTCGCGGGCGGCCGGAGCAGCAGCGGCGGGAACGGCGCATTGCCCGGCCCGGCCGGATCGCGCAGCGCGTTGCGTAGCCCGGCATCGGGTGCCAGCGGGATCTGCATCCCCTGCGTGCGCTCCAGGATGCCGAACAGCTTCGCACTCATCGCCGCCGCCAGATCCTCATGCCCCGGCCGCGCCAGCAGATTGTCCGTTTCATGCGGGTCGGTCTTCAGGTCGTACAGTTCATCAATGTCCCAGATCCCGTGGAAATGGGCATATTTATACCGGTCCTCACGCAACGCATGGACGGTCGGTGTCTGCGGGAAATTGCGTTCCCAATAATATTCGTACAGCAATTCCGTCCGCCATGGCACGCTCTGTCCCGCCGCCAGCGGCAGGAAGTCGCGCCCCTCCATCGTCTTCGGCGCGTCCAGCCCCGCCGCCGCCAGCAGGCTGGGCGCGACGTCGATATTCGCCACGATCTGGTCCACCTGAGTCCCGCCCTTGAACAGAGCGGGGCACCGCGCCAGCATCGGCACGCGCATCGATTCCTCATAGGCGGCGCGCTTGTCGATCAGCCCATGCTCGCCGAACATGAAGCCGTTATCGCCCATATACAGGATCAGCGTGTCATCCAGTTCGCCACGCTGTTCCAGCACGTCCATCACCCGGCCGATCCCTTCGTCCACGGCCAGCAGCGTCTCCATATAGCGCTTGTAATAGTCGCCAATGTCCAGCTTCGAATGATAGGCATAATCCACGCCGTGCCAGCTATTGCGTTGGTCCTGCACCCAGCGCGGCCGCCCCCTCGCCGCCGGTCCGTCCGCCGCCATCGATGCGGGGTAGCGGAACGTCGCCTTGTCGTACCGGCCCTTGTGCCGCTCCGCCGGAATGAATTCCGCATGGACCGCCTTGTGGCTCAGATACAGCATCCACGGCTTGGTCTTGCTGCGCCCTTCCAGCCAGTCGATCGCATAATCGGTCAGCTCGTCGGTGATATAGCCCTTTTGCGGCACGCGCTTGCCATCGACGTTCAGCCCGTCGGCGGACGGCAGATAGGTGCCCTGCCCCTTGAAGCTCACCCAGCGATCGAACCCCTTTTGCGGCTCGTCGCCTTCCATGCCCATATGCCATTTGCCGATGAACGCAGTGTCATAGCCCGCCGCCTGCAAATGTTCGGGAAAGAAGGTCAGCGACGGATCGATCGGGTGGTTATTGTCCACCACCCGGTGCTGATGCGCGTACAGTCCGGTGAAGATCGATGCCCGCGACGGCGAACACAGCGCCGTCGTCACGAAGGCATTGCGGAAATGCACGCCCTCGCGCGCCAGCCGGTCCAGCATCGGCGTCTCGCCGAAATCCTGCGCCTTCATGAACCCCATCGCGTCATGCCGATGATCGTCGGTCAGGATCACCACGATGTTGCGCGGCCGCCCCGCCTTCGCCTTGCGCGGCAGCCGCAGTTGCGCCTTCGGCACCGCCGCGACCGCGCCGCCCGCCGCCCAGGAAAACAGCCCGAACGCCGTCCCGCCCTGCGCGGCCAGCAACACGCCACGACGATCAATCTCGGACGCCATCCGCATCTCTCCCGAATCTTCTACCACGAGCGTAGACAAACCATCCGCCACGGCAAGTCCGCTCCACCCGCACTGCGCACTACTGGTCCCGCGCGACCGGCTATGCCATGAACCCCGCATGACCTCGCTTCGCACCGCCATCGGCCAGACCCGCCCGCTCGGCACGTCCGGTATCTCCGTCTCTGCGCTCGCCTGGGGCATGTGGCGGCTGTCGGGGGACGATGTCGCCGCCGCCCGCGCGCGGATCGACGCCGCGCTGGCCGCCGGCATCACCCTGTTCGATACCGCCGATATCTACGGTTTCGGCACGCCCGGCGGTTTCGGCTCGTCCGAAGCGCTGTTCGGCCGCGCGCTGGCCGAGGATCGCTCGTTACACGACCGGATGGTCATTGCCACCAAGGGCGGCATCACACCGCCCGTCCCCTATGATTCCAGCGCCGCCTATCTGGACGCCGCGCTCGACGCCTCCCTGCAACGGCTCGGTATCGATCATGTCGATCTCTATCAGGTCCACCGCCGCGATTTCCTGACCCACCCGGCCGATCTCGCCGCCACGCTCGCCCGCATGGTCGAAAGCGGCAAGGTCCGCACCATCGGCGTCTCCAATTACAGCCCGGCCGAAACCGCCGCGCTCCGCAAATATCTGCCGGTCCCGATCGTCTCGACCCAGCCCGAATACTCCCCGCTCGCCACCGGCCCCTTGTTCGATGGCACGATCGATCAGGCGATGGCGGAGCAGATGGCAATCTTCGCCTGGTCCCCGCTCGCCGGCGGCCGCATCCCTTCTTCGGATCACCCGGTGGTGGCGCTACTGGAGGCACAAGGCCAGCGCTACGGCACCGACGCCACCGCCGCCGCCCTGTCCTGGGCCATGGTCCACCCTGCCGGCATCATCCCGATCGTCGGCACCCAGACCGTCGACCGCATCACCCGCTCCGCCGACGCCTACGCCGTGGAATGGACCCGCACCGAATGGTACGCCGTCCTCGAAACCGGATCCGGCCGCAAACTGCCCTGAATCGCGCCGACCTCATGCGGAACCGTTCGTGCCGAGCAGGCGCTGAGCAAAGTCGAAGACTCGTATCGAAGCATCTTTGACAGCCCTTCGATACGCCATTTCGACTTCGCCCAATGCCCGTCCTGAGCGCCTGCCTTGCAGGCAGTCGAAGGGGCTACTCAGGACGAACGGTCTATGCCATATTGATCCGCTCCGGGGGGGATAAAGTCCCTAACTCCTCGGCTAACCCCAACCTTTTCTCACCCGCCCATCCCGATCGCAGTCGAGGGATCGACCGAGCGAAGCCGAGGTCTCCGACGTCACCCTTCTCGACTACGCTCAGGATTGACGGGAGCAGCCCCTTACAAAGCCTGAAACCGGAAATTCCGGAACCGCACCGCGCCCTGCCCCGCCGCGTACAGCCCCGGCCGCAGCATCAGAAACCCACCCCGCACATTATGATGATAGCCGGATACCTCCATCCCGCGATCGAAGCGTTGCCATGACCGCCCGCCATCCCCGCTCGTGTGGATCGCCACGATATGGCGTGTATTCGTGATCCGGATCCGCATCCTGCGCCCATGCGGGTTCTTCGGCCGTCCGCGTTCCATCCCATATTGATGCGTCACGAACCGCGTCTCGTCGAAGCCCAGCCCGCAATAGAGCCGCTCGTCATAGAAGAGCAGCAGCCCCGCCGTCGTGCCGGGCGCGATTTCGACATCGCATTCGAACCGATAGGCCTGATCCCCGGCGGTCAGCAGCAGCGGTGATGAATCCACCGGTGCCGTCCCCCGCGCCTCCAGGATCAGCGCCCCGTCCGACACGCGCGCCCGTTCCGCCTCGCGCGGGCCGGGCTTGAAGAAATTCCATTTCGATCCGATCGCCAGCGTCCTGAAATCGTCGGACAAGGGCTGCCCCGGCCGCAACGCCCGCCCGCCCTTCGGCTTGGCGATCGGCTGCGACAGATCGCCCCCCGTCATCCGGAACCATCCGTCCGCCGTCCATGTCACCGGATCCAGCAGCGCCTGCCGCCCCAGCGTCCAATAGCCATTCTCATAGCCATGATAGACCGACCACCAGCTATCATCCGGTGCCTGCACCAGCGACGCATGACCGCGCGACCACCATTTCTCCGCATTGCGCACCGTCCGCACCACCGGATTGGCGGGGTCGTTCGTCCACGGCCCATGGATCGATCGGGACCGCGCGACGATCACCATATGCCCGGTCGGCGGCCCCGCCGTCCCGCCCACCGCGGTAATCATATAGAACCAGCCGCCATGCCGGTGGATCTTCGGCCCCTCGGGCGAAAACCCCTCCACATCCCAATCGTCGGGATAGCGCCACGGATCATAGACATGCTCGACCTTGCCGACCGTCGACAGCCCGTCCGCCGCCAGCCGGATCCGGTCCCCGCCGGACAGGAACAGCCAGCGCGATCCATCCTCCCCCACCGCATGGCAGGGGTCGATATGGTCGGGCAGCCCCAGATCGATCGGCTCGCTCCACGGCCCGTCGATATGATCCGCCCAGATTACGAACGTCCCGTTCCGCGGCTGCGCCTTCACCGGAATATAGAGAAAGTAGCGCCCCTCATGCTTCTCCAGGCTCACCGCCCAGACCGACCCGATATTCTTCGTCAGCGCCGCCTTGCGCGGTTGCCAGTTCACCAGATCGCGCGAATGCCAGATGGTCAGTCCCGGATAGCTGTCGAAACTGCTGAACGTCATATAATAATCGTCGCCATCGCGCAGGATGGCCGGATCGGGCCGGTCCCCCGCGATCAACGGATTGAGGAAACGCCCGTCGCCCAGATCGGCGATCCGCTGCCCGTCATATCCGCGTTTCCAGTCGGGCACCGCCCCCGTCGCGGACGCCGCCGCCGCCCCGGTCACCTCCGATCCCAACAGCAACGCCGATCCCGCCGTCGCCAGTCCGAAGGCGTCGCGCCTGCTCAGATCCATCGTCATCCGCCTATCCCAGCCCTTGCGTCCGCGCCCAATGCGTGAACAGGTCCGGCCACGCCTCCGCCGGCTTCCCCGCCACGCGCCGCAGGCCGAAACCATGCCCGCCATGCGTAAACAGATGCGTCTCGACCGGCACGCCCGCCGCCTTCAACGCCGCCCGCATCTCCAGCGTATTGCCGACATCCACCACATCATCATCCTCGGCATGGGCCAGGAAACAGGGCGGCGTCGCCCGCGTCACATTGGCCGCGGGGGAATGCGCCCGCTCCAGCGCGGCGGTCGGCCCCTTGCCCAGCAACAGGTCGCGCGATCCCGGATGCGCCAGCTTCACCTGCATCGATTGCACCGCATAAATCGGCGCAGCGATATCCGGCCGCGCGCTCAGCGTGTCCGCCGCATCGACCGGATCATAAACCTTCGTCCCGAACCGCGTCGCCAGATCGCCGCAGACATGCCCGCCCGCCGAAAATCCCATCGCCGCCACCCGTTCGGGCAGCACGCCATACTCCCGCGCCCGCGCGCGGATCAGCCGCATTGCGCGCTGTGCATCGGCAAGCGCCACGTCCGGCCCCGCCGCCCAGCCCTCGCCCGGCAGGCGGTAGAACAGCACGAACACCGTCCACCCCCGCGCCGCCAGCCAGCGGCCAATCTCATAGCCCTCCTTGTCGACGACCACCCATTTATAGCCGCCGCCCGGCGTCACCAGCACCGCCGATCCGTTCGGAACCGCCGGCCGGAACACCACCATGCGCGGGCGGGTGATGCCGTATACCGCCCGGTCGGTCACCTGCGCATCCTTGCTGCGCTCGTTCACCACCTCCATCAGCGGCGCGCGCGGCGGCCCCGGCGCGCCGTCCGGCCACAGCAGGATCGTCTCGCGCGGTTCGGGCAGTCCCGGCACCACCGGCCCGCCCGTCACCGGCGGGCCGGACTGCGCCAGCCCCCTGGTGGCGAACAACCCGCCGCCCAGCCCCGCCAGCAATGCCCCGCGTCGGTCCATCATCGGTCAGCCCCTACAGCTTGAAGCGCGCACCCATCAGGAACGTCCGGCCGAACCGCACGAATTCGTAGTTCCGCTGCGCATCCAGATCGGTGTAGCGGGTGCGGTCATTGTTGGTCAGGTTCGTGCCTTCCAGCGACACTTCGATCGCCGGGGTCAGCTTGTAGCGGACGGACGCATCGACGTTGATCGTGCTGTCATAGCCCTCGAACAGATTGCCCGTCGCCGAAGCCCCGTCGATATAGGGGCTGCGATAGCTGATCGACCCGCGCGCGCTGAACTTCGCATCCTCATAATAGAGCGTGCCATTATAGGCGCGCTTGGACAGCCCGAACAACGTCGCCGTGCGTACCACATTGGGCAATGCGCCCAGCACGCCCGCCGACGTGATCGTCGTCGCCGGCCCGCCTTGCGAATAGCTGGCGCTCGAATCCACGAAGGTCGCATTCGCCAGCAGGCCGAAATTCTTCAGGAACCCCGGCAGGAAACGGAACGCCGTCTGCAACGACACTTCCATGCCCTTCAACGACGCGCCCGTCCCGTTCACCGGCGACGTGATCTGCCACAATTGCCCTTCCGGCGCGCCCGCCGCCGGCGAACTGGCCGGGATCACCGACAACGGCAATCCGGTCGATGCGAAGCTGCCGCTGCGCGTGGCCGAAACCGGGAAGCTTTCGACATCCTTCTTGAACGCCGCGACGGAGAAGATCGACTGCGGCGCGAAATACCATTCGGCCGACAGATCATAGGCGACCGCGCGGAACGGATTGAGCTGCGGATTGCCGAAATTGACGCGGTAATTGAACCCGTCGACCGACCCGCCCGGCGTCAGGCTGCCCAGGCTCGGCCGCGTCAGCACCTGCGAGATCGCGGCGCGCAGGATCAGCTTCTCGGTCGGGAAGAACGCCAGATTGGCGGCCGGCAACCAGTCGTCATAGCTGCGCTTCACGTTCACCGGCGTGTTCGTCACCACCGAATTGGCGGTGGAGGAGGTCAGCCCGACCGAAGACTGTTTGGTCTGCACATAGCGCATCCCCGCATTGGCGGCGTAACGCAGGCCGAACAACTCGCCCTTGAAATCGAACTGCCAATATCCGCCCTTCACCGTCTCGGTCACGCCGCGCGTATCGCCCACCAGCACGGTCGCGGTGCGGTCATACAGCCCGGTCGCCGCTGCCGATGCGTCGATATTGGGGATGTAGAAGCTGCTCGTCGTCCCCGCGGGCTGGCCCGCCTTGCCCAGATTGAACGTCTCGCCCAGCCCGGTGGCGGGAAAGCCATAGATCGCATTCGCCCCGAACAAGGTGTTGGGCGAACAGGTGATCGTCCCCTTCACGACATCGCGCCCGCCCGCATTGGGGCACACCACCGCATCGCGCGAGAAACCCGCCGTATCGAACTGGAACCGCCGGTACAGCGCCCCCGCCTTGATCTGGAACCCTTCGGCCACATCCCATTCAGTGCGCAATTGCCCCGTCCGGAACTTGTTCACCGTCTCCGATGGCCGGTCGCGGATTTCGGCCAACTGGAAATTGGCCGGATCGGTCACGCTGGTGCCGAAGCTCAGCACCGGCTTGTTCATGTTGGTATAGTCGTAGCGATAGCCCTGCGCATCGCGATCGTCGAAGACGAAGGTCGTCTCCAGCGGGATCGTCGCATCGGATTTGGATGCGCCGCCCATCAGCGTGAACCGGAAATTGTCCGACACGTCCTGATCCCAGCTACCGCCAAGCTGGTAGAATTCGGTCTGCGACTTGCGCAGATAATGCTCGGTCCGCACCCACGCATCGTCGATCGTCGCCGCGATCAGGTTGTTGTTCGCATCGATCGTATAGTTGCTGACATTCATCGCCCGCTCGTTCGAGCGGATCAGCACCTCGCCATATTTCTCCTCGCGCGTCTCGCGGAACCGCGAATAGAGGCCGTCGATCGAAATCTTGGTCGCATCGCTCGGCGACCATTGCACGCTCGCGGTCAGCCCCAGCCGCTCGCGCTCGTTCCGGATCGATCCATAGCGCGGAATGCGCGGGTGGAAGGCGAGGCCCACCGCGTTGCACGCCGCATTGCCGCGCCACGTCCCGCCGCGATTGGGCTGGCTGTAGCAATTCACGCCATCCACCGAATCGAACGGCCCCTGCGCCCAGCGGACGGAGTTGTTGCCCAACTGAAAATTGTTCGTCTTCGTGTACGCACCGGACACGGCCACGCCGAACGTCCCGTCCTCCGACTTCCACGAGAGCAGCCCGGCCAGCCGCGGCCCGAAATTCTTGCTCAGATCATTATAGCTGCCCTGCACCGATCCGACGACGGTCACCCCCGTCTTCCCGCCCAGCGGATTGCCCGTGTTCAGATCGACCACCGCGCCCAGCGATCCTTCGTCCAGCGACGCTTCGGCCGTCTTGTGGACGACGATCGAGTTGAACAGTTCGGATGCGAACACATTGAAATCGAACGCGCGATCGCGGTTGCTGCTCGCCCCGTCGGTCGCCGTCGCCACCGTTTCCAGCCCGTTGACACGCACGCGCGTAAATTGCGCACCAAGACCGCGCACCGTGATCGCGCGCCCTTCGCCCGCATCGCGCTGGATCGAGATGCCGGGGATGCGCTGCAACGATTCCGCCAAATTCTGGTCGGGGAATTTCGCGATATCCTCCGCCACGATCGCGTCGACGGACGGCACCGATTCACGCTTCACATTCAGCGCGGCGTCCAGCGACCGGCGGAACCCGGTGACGATGATCTCGCCTTCCTGTGCCTCCGCCGGGGCGGCGGCGGGCGCGCTGATCGCGGCGGGATCGGCATCACCGCCCTGCGGCACGACCGCGGTCTGCGCGGGCGCCGGGTCGGTCTGCGCGGGCGTGCCGGGTGCGGCGCTGTTGGGGATCTCCGCCGCCTGCGCGAACGCCGCCGCCGGCATCATCATCGACAGGACCAGCGCACCTGCCGAGACTCCGGCAAGGCGACCGAAAGGACGCAGAGGCAGCTTCGCGTGAACCTTCATTTCTCACTCCCCATTCGGCCGCGACCGAAGTTGACACCGGTTGCCGAACGGGACGCCCCGGATCGGCAGCCTGAAATCGCAATTTGGGAGGAATGCGGCCCTTGGGCGGGCGATTCGTGCGTCATCCTCTCCCGGGCGGCCTGCTCTGGCTGGTCTCGCCCCCCGCTTCCCGCTATTGCGGTAACCGGTGTCACTGACAATGCTTGCTGTGATCCCCGCTGTCAACACACGCCTTTGGTCGCGAAACGAACGAAAGGAAACAAGGATGACGATCGCCGCTTTCGCCCTGCTTTTCATGGGGCTGACCGCTCCACAACCGGCCCCCGCCCACCCGCTGGTCGTCATCGACGAAAAGGACGTCATGCGCCGCGAACCCACACCGCACGGCGCGATCGGCATCAGCACCGCCTACCGGATCAGCGATGGCATTCCCGGCCGCACCATGGAATTTCGCAAGCGCATCCTGCACCGGGGCAGCGCCATCGGCCTGCACCGCATCGCGCATGACGAGGTCTATCATGTCCTGTCGGGCGAAGGCGTCGTCACGTCGGGCGGCCAGTCGGCCACGATCCGCGCCGGCATGACCGCCTATCTCTATGATGGCGAAACCGTCGGCATCCGCCAGACCGGCACGGCGGACCTGACGATCCTCGTCGCCTACCCGATCAAGCCCCCGCCCCGCTGAACCGTCACGTCCCCGGCTGGATATAGGGCACGCGTGCGAACAATTCCCGCTCCCACCGCCGGGGATCGGCCACCACGCGCGACTCCGTATCGAACAGCATCGTGTGCCGCCCCGCCAGCTCATAACGCGGCCACGCCGCCATGCCGGCCTTGTTGGGATCCCCGGTCGTCGCGAACGCCACGAACCGTTCCTGCATCGCGCGCGACACCCCCCGCGCATCCGCCGCGGTCCCGGTCTGCGATCCCGGCGCATCCAGCGTCCCGAACACCAGCGGAATATCCATCGTATGGAACGCCCCGCGCGCGGGGTCGGTGCGCGATCCGAAATCCAGTTGATACACCCAGCCCGGCCCCCCCGCCGCCGCCCGCGCTTCCGCCTCGATCACCTGCCCGCGCCAGCTTCGCCCCGCCGTCGTCGCCCCGTAAAACACCTGCGCCGGCGTCCAGTCGGGATACTGCGCCCGATATTGCGCCACCACCCATTCGGGCAACAGATCGATCTTCAGTTCCGGTGCCATCCGCTCCGCCAGATTGCGCCAGTCCAGCCCCTGCATCTTGGCCCCGTGCGGATCGATGAACCCACGCGTTTCGCCCGCCGTATTCCCCAGCATCATCGGAATAGCGCGGGATTGCGGGTTGGCATCCGGCCAGAAAGGATGCCGCACCAGCCATTTCATATCCAGCACCGGCCCGAAATAGACTCCCCCACCCAGCACCGGATCGGTCGCCGCCAGCGCCTCCACCAGCCGCCCCGTCGGCAGCGTCAGCAAGGCGTCCAACCGGTTCTCGTCCAGTCCCAGCTTCGCCAGATAGGCCCGCGCCCGCGCGGTCGCATTCATCGGGCCGGATGCGGTCACCTGCTGCCCACTCATCGTCGCCGCACGGTGGAACAGCCCGGCCGCCGCCGGCATCCCCATCATCGTCGCGATCTTCGCGCCGCCGCCCGACTGACCGAACACCATCACCCGTTCCGGATCGCCACCGAACGCCGCGATATTCTCGCGCACCCATTGCAACGCCAGGATGAGGTCAAGCTGCCCCGCATTCCCGCTATCCGCAAAGCGCGGATCGAACCGCGCCAGATACAGATAACCGAACGCATTCAGCCGGTGGTTCACCGTCACCACTACGCAATCGCCGCGCGCCGCCAGCCGCCTTCCGTCATTCATCGGGTCGGTGCTCGTCCCGCCCGAATAGGCCCCGCCATGAATGTAGAGCAGCACCGGCTTCTTCGCGCGCGGATCGGCCTCGGCGGTCCAGACATTCAGGAACAGGCAGTCCTCGGACTGCGGCCCAAGCCCCGTCGCCTTCTGCGGTGCGACCGGCCCGAAAGCCCGTGCCGCCACCGTCCGCCCCGGCTGCCGCACCGCGACCGGCGCACGAAACCGCTCCGCCCGCCCATAACGGATGCCGCGAAACGCCAGCACCCCGCCGTCCCGGTCGCCCGCTAAATCCCCCGCCGGCGCACGCACCACGCCCGTCCGCGCCGCCATGGCGGGCGTCGCCGCCAGCACCGCGCCCAGCGCCCCGATCGTCCCCCGCCTTGTCCAGCCCTCAGCGGCGGACATCGAGTCCGCCCGCCAGATAGGCATCGATATCGCCCTGCCGGAACAGGCTGGCATCGCCCGGCAGCGAATGCTTCAGTGCCGTCAGCGCCAGCCCGATCCGCGCTGCCTCGCCGATGTCCGCGCCGCTCCGCAACCCGTGCAGCACACCGGATGCGAACGCATCGCCCCCGCCAATCCGGTCGACGATCCCGGTCAGCGAAACCTCCTCCGTCTGCGCATGGCCGTCGCGCGCGTCGATCCGCGCCGACAGCCGATGATGATCGACATTCTCCACATGCCGCGCGGTCGATGCGATCATCTGCAACTTCGGGAAAGCCGCAAAGGCCGCATCCGCCGCCTCACGCCGCCGGTCCTCGGCTTCGCCGCCAAAATCATGCCCTAATAACAAGGCGATATCCCGGTGATTTCCAAACAATAGGTCAACATGCGCGATCAGCCCGGTCAGGATCCGGCGCGGATCGCTGTCCCACCGCTCCCACAATTTCGCGCGGTAATTGCCATCGAACGAGATCGGAATACCCCGCGCCGCCGCCGCCTGCACCGCGATCAGCGCCGCTTCCGCCGGCACCGGTCCCAAAGCGGGCGTGATGCCCGACAGGTGGAACCGGTCCACCCCCGCCAGCAACCTATCCCAGTCCCACACATCCGCCGGTGCCGCCGCAAAGGCCGAACCCGCCCGGTCGTAGATCACTTCCGTCGCGCGGATGCCCGCCCCGGACGTGACGAAATACAACCCCATCCGGTCCCCGCCGAACCGGATGCCGGTTGTGTTCACGCCGTGCCCGCGCAGCGTCGTGACCGCCGCCTGACCCAGATCATTGTCCGGCACCATCGTCGCGAAGCCGACATCATGCCCCAGCCGCGCCAGCGCGGTCGCGACATTCGCCTCCGCGCCCGCCACCCACACGTCCAGCTTGGGCGTCTGCAACAGCAATTCGCGCCCCGGCGGCGACAAACGGAGCATAATCTCCCCGAAAGCGAGAAACCGGCCCATCAGCGCGCCAGCCATCCGCCGTCGACCGCAAGGATATGCCCCTGCACATAATCCGACGCGCGGCTGGCGAGGAACACCGCTGCCCCGCCCAGATCGGACGGATCGCCCCAGCGCCCGGCCGGGATCCGGTCGAGGATCGCCTTGTTGCGCCCCTCGTCCGCCTGCAACGCGGCGGTATTGTTCGTCGCGATATAGCCGGGGGCGATCGCGTTCACATTCACGCCCTTCGTCGCCCATTCATTGGCCAGCAGCTTGGTCAGCCCGCCCACGCCCGCCTTCGCCGCGGCATAGCTCGGCACGCGGATGCCGCCCTGGAATGTCAGCAGCGACGCGATGTTGATGATCTTGCCGCCCCCCTGCGCGATCATGTGTCGACCCGCCGCCTGACACAGGAAAAACAAGGACTTGAGGTTGGTATCGATCACCGCGTCCCAATCCGCCTCGGTGAAGTCCACCGCATCCGCGCGGCGGATGATGCCGGCATTGTTGACGAGAATGTCGAGCCGCCCGAGCCGCTCCACCGTCTCCGCCACCACACGCCCGACAGGTTCGATGCTGGAAAGGTCGGCGGAGACGATCTCCGCCCGCCGCCCCAGCGCGCGCACCTGCGCCACCGTCTCCTCGGCCGGCGTGCGGCCCACGGCGGCGATGTCCGCCCCCGCCGCTGCCAGCGCCAGCGCGATCGCCTGCCCGATGCCGGTATTCGCGCCGGTGACCGTCGCCACCTTGCCCGCAAGATCGAAGGGATGCGTCATCGGATCAGGCCAGCTGACAGATGTCGAGGACGGACATGTCGGTATAGTCCTGATTTTCCCCCGCCATCGCCCAGATGAAGGCATAGGCCTTGGTGCCCGAACCCATATGCACCGACCAGGGCGGGCTGATGACCGCTTCCTCGTTCGCGATCACGATATGCCGCAACGCATCGCCCTGCCCCATATAATGGAACACCCGGTCGGTCGGCCCATCCAGTTCGAAGTAGAAATAGATTTCCGAACGCCGCTCATGAATGTGTGGTGGCATCGTGTTCCACACCGAACCCGGCTTCAGCACCGTCAGCCCCATGACAAGTTGCGCGCTGTCGCAGATACCGGGGATAACCATCTGGAAAATCGTCCGTTCGTTCGATTCCTCCAGACTGCCGCGCTCCAGCGCGGTCGCATCCGCCACCGAGACCAGCCGCGTGGTGAACGCCTTGTGCGCGGGGCAGGACGCCAGATAGAAACGCGCACCCTCGCCGGAGAATGTGACATCCTTGGCGCCCATCGTCACATAGAGGCAGTCCTTCGTACCGAGTGTGAAGGTCTCGCCGTCCACCGTCACCACGCCCTGCGCGCCGCCGACATTGACCACCGCCAGTTCACGCCGTTCGAGGAAAGGATGCCCCGCCGCCGAAGCCGGCTCGGTCTGCGCCGGCAACGCCACCGGCGCACCGCCCACCGCGACGCCACCGATCACGAACCGGTCGGCATGGGTATAGTTCAGCACGCATTCGCCGGTCCGGAACAGATCCTGGATCAGATAGCGGTCGCGCAGTTCGTCATTGGACACGCATTCCATCATGTCGGGATGCGTGGCGTAATAAGTGCGGTCGAACATGGGATACTCCGATCGTGATGAGGGGGTCAGGCGGCGCGCGCGGCCACCTGCGGTGAATCGATCCGATAGGCCCGGCGGACGAGGCCACTGGTCAGTTCCTGCGCCAGCTCGGCCGCTTCCCAGTCCGCGATCCGGTGTTCCGCCACCAATCGCGCGAGGAAGCCACAATCGATCCGCCGCGCGACATCATGCCGCGCCGGGATCGAGAGGAACGCCCGCGTATCGTCGTTGAAGCCGACCATATTATAGAATCCGGCCGTCTCGGTCGTCATCTCGCGGAAGCGGCGCATCCCTTCCGGGCTGTCGTGAAACCACCAGCTCGGCCCCAGCTTCAGGCACGGATAATGCCCCGCCAGCGGCGCCAGTTCGCGCGCATAGCTGCTCTCGTCCAGCGTGAAGAGGATGATCGACAGTTCGGTCGACGTGCCAAACCGGTCGAGCAAGGGCTTGAGCGCATGGACATAATCCGTGCGCATCGGGATATCCGCGCCCTTGTCGCGCCCATGGCTCGCGAACAGCCCGGCATTGTGATTGCGCGACGATCCGGGGTGGATCTGCATCACCATGCCATCCTCCACGCTCATCGCCGCCATCTCGGTCAGCATCTGCGCGCGGAACAGTTCGGCATCCGCAGGCGTCCAGTCGCCCCGCGTCACCTTCACGAACAGCGCCTCCGCCTCGGCGAAGGACAGGTTGGCGGTCGCCGCGGTCGGATGGCCATGATCGGTCGCCGTCGCGCCCGCCGCGCGGAAATCGGCACGGCGCTTGCGATGCGCCGCCAGATAGCCCCGCCAGTCATACACATCCTCGCCGGTCAGTTCGGCGAACCGCGCCATTGCCGGCCCGAATGCCTCATGCTCGACATCGATCACGCCGTCCGGCCGATAGGTCGTCGCCACCCGCCCCTGCCAGCCCGACTGGCGGATGCGGTGATGCGCGCCCAGATCATCCTGCGCACCCTCGGTCGTCGCCAGAAAATCGATCCGAAACCGGTCGAACAGTGCGCGCGGCCGATAGGCGTCCGACGCCAGCTTCTCGCCGATCGCGTCAAAATAATCGTCCGCCGTCTCGGGCGCGAACGCCATGTCGAACCCGAACACCTTGGCGAACACATGGTCCAGCCACATGCGCGACGGCGTGCCCCGGAACAGGTGATAATGCGCCGCCAGCAGCCGCCACGCCGCGCGCGGATCGGTGGCCGGCGCACCGTCGCGATGGGGAATGCACAGCGCATCCAGATCGATGCCCTGGCTGTAGAGCATCCGGTACAGATAATGGTCGGGGGCCAGCAGCAGCGACGTCGCGTCGGTCCATGGCGCGTTGTCGGCAAACCAGCGCGGATCGGTATGGCCATGCGGGCTGACGATCGGCAGGTCCGCAATCTCCGCATACAGCGCGCGTGCAATGCCCCGCGTCGTCGGATCCGCTGGAAACAGGCGATCCGGGTGCAGTTCCAGAGACCGGGCCATCGATGTTCCTCCTCTCGCGCTTCTGTTAAAGCTTGGTTATTTGGTAACCGGTGTCACGACCCCGCGCAACCCTCTAGACGGCGCCCGGGTCTCCCGGCGGCGACACCGAACTCCTGCGGATCAATGTCGACAGGAACAGGGACGGTTCCTCCACCGCATCGCTGCCATCGTCAATGCCCGCAATCAGCTTCAACGTGGCGGATCGTGCCATCGATGCGATCGGCCAGCGCACAGTGGTCAGCGGCGGCCAGACATGCGCGGCGATCGGCGTATCGTCGAACCCGATGATCGACAGATCGCGCGGAATATCCAACCCGCGCTGCCGCGCCGCATGGATCACCCCCGCCGCCATCTCGTCATTGGACGAGAAGATCGCGGTCGGCCGCGGCATCAGATCGAGCAACCGTTCGGCGGCGACCAGTCCCGACTCGAACGTATAATTGCCATCCGCCACCATGCTGCGCGGCAACAGGATCCCCGCCGCCGCCAGCGCATCCTCGAACCCCTGCCGCCGTTCGCGTGCGGAACGGAACCCATGCGGCCCCGCGACCAGCCCGATCCGCCGATGCCCCTGCGCGATCAGATATTCGGTCGCCCCGCGCACTGCCTCGCGATCGTTGGACGCCACCATATGATCGGGCGTATCGAGGATCGCCGATCCCATCCGGACATAGCGACAGCCGATATCGTCGCACAATTTCGCCACCGCATCGCTCTCGCTGACCGGCGGCATCAGCAGCACGCCGAACAGCCGCTGCCGCTCCAGAAAATGGCGCAGATCGTCCAGCATCGTCGCCGATCCGCGATCCAGTGGGCGCACCACCATTTCGAATTCGGTATCGTGCAACCCTTCCAGCATCCCCTGCTGCACGTTCAGCACGGTCTGCGCATTCGGGTTGTCATGAACCAGCCCGATCAGGAAATTGCGCCGCAACGCCAGTGCCCGCGCTTGGGGGTTGGGGATATAGCCCAGTTCGCGGATCACATCCTCGACCCGTTTGCGCGTATCGTCGGTCAGCAAGGGCGACCGGTTGATGACACGGCTGACCGTCTTCTTGGAAACGCCGGCGATCCGCGCCACATCATTGATCGTCGGCTGGCCGCTTTTCATCATCCCCGGTGCATAGACCGGGCCGACCCGCACGACCAGTCTTGCGAAAGTCCGGCCGTTCCGGCATTATGTTTGACACCGGTTTCCCGAACGGATGAAAATCGGACCATGAGGAAAGAGGATGCCATGCTGAAGGCGCTGCGAGTCGATCCGGGCGACGCCGTCGCCACGCTGCTGGCGGATGGCCATGTCGGGGATCGCATCGCCATCGGCACCGAAACGCTGATCCTGTCCGCCGACGTGCCGCGCGGGCACAAGGTCGCCGTCGCACCGGTCGCTGCGGGCGCGGACGTCATGAAATATGGCTTCCCCATCGGCCGCGCCACCCGCGCCATCGCCCCCGGCGATCATGTCCACAGCCACAATGTCGCGACCGGCCTGTCCGGCACGCTCGATTATCGCTTCACCCCCGCCGATCCAGCGCCACCCGCCGCCGCTACGACCGCCACCTTCGAAGGCTATGTCCGCGCCGATGGCCGCGTCGGCACCCGCAACGAAATCTGGATCCTCCCCACCGTCGGCTGCGTCGCGCGCACGGCGGACCGCATCGCCACCCTCGCCGCCGCCACGCTTCCGCCGCAGGTGGACGGCGTCCACGCCTTCACCCACCCGCATGGCTGTTCGCAACTGGGGGCCGATCTGGCAGGCACACGGGAAATTCTCGCCAGCCTCGCCTGCCATCCCAATGCGGGCGGCGTCCTGATCGTCGGCCTCGGCTGCGAGGAAAACCAGTTATCCGCGCTAATGGCGTCGATCCCCCCTGAACGGCATCGCTACATCCGCACGCTCACCGCCCAGTTGAGCGACGACGAGATCGCCGAGGGCTGCGCGCTGGTCGCCGAACTGGCCGCGCAAGCCGCCGCCCCGCGCGTGACGGTCGGGCTGGACCGGCTGGTGCTGGGCGTCAAATGCGGCGGGTCGGACGGCTTTTCGGGCCTCACCGCCAATCCGCTGGTCGGCCGCATGAGCGACCGCGTGGCGGAAGCCGGCGGGCAGGTCGTGCTGACCGAAATCCCCGAAATCTTCGGCGCGGAACAGATGCTGATGAACCGCGCCACCGATGCGGGCGTGTTCGATCGCATCGTCGCCGTCGTCAACGGTTTCAAACGCTATTTCATCGATCATGGCGAGCCGGTGTCGGACAATCCCTCCCCCGGCAATGTCGCGGGCGGCATCACCACGCTGGAGGAAAAATCGCTGGGCGCGGTGCAGAAGGCCGGCCACGCCCCCGTCGCCGACGTGCTCGATTATGGCGCACGCGTCCGCACTGCCGGGCTGACCCTGCTCGAAGGGCCGGGCAACGACGCCGTGTCCTGCACCGCGCTCGCTGCGGCCGGGGCCACCGCCATCCTGTTCACCACCGGCCGCGGCACCCCGCTCGGCTTCCCCGTTCCCACCATCAAGATCGCCTCCAACAGCGATCTCGCCGCGCGCAAGCCGCGCTGGATCGATTTCGACGCCGGCACCGTGCTGGACGAAGGCTTCACCGCCGCATCGGACGCGCTGCTGGACCGCATCCTGACCGTCGCATCCGGCGCGGAAACCGCCGCGGAACGCAACGGCGAACGCGAAATCGCCATCTGGAAACGCGGCGTCACCCTGTGACGACACGACCTGCAACGAGGGCGAGGAAGACTGCAGCCGCGCTAAACGCAACGTCGCCCCGGACCTGATCCGGGGTCCAGCTTCTTCTTCCGTGCGACATTAGGTAAAAATCCCGTCGCACGGCCAGAACGAGGCGCCAGACGCACCACACCTGCCATTTTCCATCCAAAACCCCCAGCATCCGACTTGCCAATGACACCGGTTTCCCATAGCGTGGAGGAAAGAATAAAATGTCACAGGAGCGGCCCTTGCGCGACCCATCGGACCTTATGGAAAACCGCACGCAAATCGCGCGCGCCTTCGTCGATGCGCGCCGCGCTGGCCATGCCCTGCCCGATTATCCGGGGGACGTCCCCACCACCCTGACCGAGGCCTATGCCGTGCAGGACAGCGCGCTCGCCATGGACGGCGGCACGGTTCAGGGCTGGAAGGTCGGTCGCATCAACCCGCCGGTCGAATCGGTCGATCGCCTCTCCGGCCCGATCTTCGCCGATCATGTCGTCATCGCCGAGGAAGACACCAACGGCACCGACGCCCAGGCCATGCCCGTCTTCGCGGGTGGCTTCGCCGCGGCGGAGGCCGAGTTTTGCCTGCGTATCGGCACCGCGCCCGATCCCGCGAAGCGCAGCTACACCATGGCGGAGGCTTTGGCCCATCTCGATGCCGTCCATGTCGGCATCGAAATCGCCAGCTCCCCCTTCCCCGGCATCAACGATCTCGGCCCGCGCGTAACCATCTCGGATTTAGGCAATAATGAAGGTTTGCTGGTCGGTGCCGCGCTCGCCGGCTGGCAGGATCGGGATCTGAACGCGATCCCGGTCGAACTGTGGATCAATGGCGATCGCATCGGCGCCGCCACCGCCGCGACCATGCTGGACGGCCCGATCGGCGCGGCGCGCTTCCTGTTCGAACATCTCGCCGAACGCGGCATCCCGCTCAGCGCCGGCCAATGGATTTCATCCGGTGCGGTGACCGGGGTTCACCCGGTCGCGATCGGTGATAGGGTGGAAGCGCGATTTGACGGACAATATTCCGTCCACTGCACGATCGAGGCCCGCTAGAGGCCGCATAGGGGAGAGAAGACCAATGGCACGATCCGCACCGCCGGAAGTCGCCAACGCAGCGGGCCAGGTCGGCCGCTATCGCTGGATCATCTGCGCGCTGTTGTTCGCCGCCACCGCGATCAACTATGTCGATCGCCAGATGATCGGCGTGCTGAAGCCCACCATCTCGGCGGAGCTGGGCTGGTCCGAAACCACCTATGCCGACGTCATCTTCTGGTTTCAGGCCGCCTATGCGATCGGCTATCTCAGCTTCGGCCGCATCGTCGACGTGCTCGGCGCGCGGCTCGGCTACTCCATCGCCTTCATCATCTGGACGGTCGGACACACGCTGTGCGGTTTCGCCGGCAGCGCGTTCCAGTTCTCGGCCGCGCGCATCATCCTCGGCCTTGGAGAAGCGGGCAATTTCCCCGCCGGCATCAAGGCGGTGTCCGAATGGTTTCCCGCCCGCGAACGCGCCTACGCCACCGGCCTGTTCAATGCCGGGGCCAATATCGGCGCGGTCGTCACCCCGCTGATCGTCCCGGTCATCACCCTGGCCTATGGCTGGCGGATGGCGTTCATCGTCACCGGCGTCGCCAGCCTCGTCTGGCTGGTCGCCTGGGTCGCCATCTATCGCCGCCCGCGTGAGGTCGCCCGCCTCTCGCCCGCCGAACTGGCGCATATCGAAAGCGACCCCGCCGATCCGGCCGAAAAGATCCGCTGGCGCACCCTGCTCGGCTATCGGGAAACCTGGGCCTTCGCGCTCGGCAAATTCCTGATCGATCCGATCTGGTGGCTGTTCCTGTTCTGGACGCCGGATTTCCTCGCCAAGACCTATCATCTCGATCTTAAGAGCTTCGGCCCCCCGCTCGTCGCGATCTATGTCATTTCCGATCTCGGCAGCGTTGCCGGCGGCTGGTCCTCCTCGCGCCTCATGAAGCGGGGCTTCACCGCCAATGCCGCGCGCAAATATACGATGCTGGCCTGCGCCTTCCTCGTCATGCCGATCTTCTTCGCGCAATATGTCGACAATCTCTGGCTCGCGGTCGGCATTCTCGGCCTCGCCACCGCCGCACATCAGGCCTTCTCCGCCAATCTCTACACCATCCCGTCGGATATTTTTCCGCGCGGCGCGGTCGGCTCGGTGGTCGGCATCGGCGGCACCATCGGCGCGATCGGCGGCATGATGATGGCCAAGTTCACCGGCTATATTCTCGAAACGACAGGCAGTTACGCCCCGATCTTCCTGGTCGCGGGCAGCACCTACCTGATCGCGATCATCGTCATCCACCTGCTCAGCCCGCGCCTCGCGCGCGTCGTCCCCCGCTGAGCACCGGGCCGGAGCGGGACCGAACCCGCCCGGCCGCCATGGGAGAGTCTGCGTGAACCTTGCCACCATGACATCCATGCTGGCGCTGGCATCTCTTGCCGCCCCCGCATCCGCCACGGACGCCAGCGGCCTGCTGTTCCGCATGTCGGCCGACAAGGATCTGACCGCCGAAATCGCCGGCGGCGATCCCGTCCCCAATTTCCGCAGCGGGGTCGATGTCGTGGCGGATGGCGCGATCGGCGGCGCAGCGCGCTGGGCGGATGACGGCTATGTCGCCTGGAACGCCCCCGGCAACATGCAGGCCGCGCGCGGCACGCTCGGCTTCTTCTGGCGTCCGCGCCAACCGCTCGGGGCCGCCCCCTTCGTCATCTTCCGCACCGGCTTCGCCGATCATAGCAGCTGGGACATGGCCTTTCTCCGCATCGACTGGAACGGCCACGGCTTCGATGCCTTCGTCACCGATGCCAATCTGTCGCGCGTCCGCGTGTCATGGACGGTGAAGACACCCCCCGCCGCCGACGCATGGCTGCACATCGCCTTCGCGTGGGACGAGACGCAGGGCGTCCGCCTGTATGTCGACGGTCGCGAAGTCTCCGCCAAGGACCAGAAGGCCGATCTCGACAGCGGCCTCGACCAGTTCGGCATGGCTGGCCGCGTCATCGCCCCGCATCAGGTGCAAAGCCGCTACAATTTCACGCGCGGTTCCGATCTCGATGAGATCCGCGTCTATGACCATATGCTCGACACCGCCGGCATCGCCGCGCTCGCGGCGAAGTCGGAACCCGCGCCCGCGCCCGCACCAGATGCCACCGCCACCCGCGCCGCCTGGCTGCACCGCTATGGCTGGGACCGTGGCGCACCCCCCGTCCTCGCCGATCCCGTCACCCGCGTCCGCAAGATCGAATTCGCCGACGCGAAGGATCTGAAGGAATGGATGTGGAAGGGCGTGGACGGCATCGCCGAAACCACATGGCCCGGCGTGTACAACCGCTCGCGCCTGCCCGGCCGGGATGATTATTTCGAGCTGCCCGACTGGAACACCTATGTCGAAGGCGGCAAGCGCTACGACCTGACCATCCCCGCCGGCGAACGCGTCAACCGCGTCGAGATTCGCGGTGCCGCCTATGGCGCGCTGTCATGGAGCGACGGCCAGCGCAGCGACCGCCTCGCCACCCGCGCCGAAGGCATCGTCCGCAGCGTGACCGATTTCGCCCCCCGCACCGGCGGCGTCCTCAGCTTCACCAATATGATGCAGGAACAGCCGATCCAGGAACTCTGGGCCTATGACATCGCACCGGGCAAGGAACCCGCCGGCAGCTTCACGCTCGATTACACCATCGACAGCGCCACCGCCCCCGGCATCGCCGCGCTCGCCCCCCTGAACGCCTATATCGCCGGCCGCTTCGCCCCCGACGAACGCAGCACCGTCGTCGCCATGCCCTCCGCCGGTATCAAGGCGGCGGTCGGCGCGGGCACCGGCCTCGGCACCGCCGCGCATTGCCGCGCGCCCGGCGCGCCCATCGTCCATATCCTGATCCCCGCCAGCTTCGGCGCGGCGCTGCCCGATCGTCCGCTGGCCCGCGCCTTTGATTATGGCTGGCAGAATCTGCATGACGGGCTGGACGGTATCGCCATCGATCTGCCGCCGATCCGCGCGAAGCCCGACGCCGCCGGCCTGATCCCGTTGAACATCAAGGTCCGCGATCCGCTCTGGCCCGGCCGCGACATGATCGATCTCTCGGTCTCCGTCCGCCCCGGTCAGGCGCGCACGCTCTGGCTCGATCTGCGCGACCGCATCCTGCCCGACGACAGCCTCTTCCTCACCATCGCCAGCGCCGCGCCGGATTTCGACGCGGACAGCCTGAGCGGCGCGAAGATCCGCCTGATCTTCAAACCGCGCGATGCCGCCAGGGCCGAGCATGTCGCCGACCGCTTCGCGCAGGTGAAGGATAATTGGGCCTTTCTGGTCGAGGAACATACCGCCTCCAAGCGCGCCGGCCTCTATGCCCGCCTGTTCGCGGATATCTCCGATCTGCTCCGCATCGATCCCGATCATGCACAGGGGCGCGCTTACTGGGCGGACATCAATTACCGTCCGGAAAATCTCCCCGCCGTCACGCTTCCCCCGCTCAAACCCGACATGCCGGCATGGGCATCACGCCAGCTTCAGGATCTCAAGCGCACGCGCGATTTCGTGATGTGGTGGATCGAGAACCGGCAGGTGCCCTATGGCGATTTCGGCGGCGGCCTGTCCGACGATACCGATCTGGTCCAGCAATGGCCCGGCCTCGCTTTGATGGGCGTCGAACCCGATCGCATCAACGCTTCGCTCCGCGCCGTCTCGGATGCCGTCCACAAGAACGGCATGATCACCGACGGCCTCGGTACGATCACCACGGACGAACTCCACGCCTATGAGGAAGGCCTCAACAGCAACGCCGCCCGCCTCTATCTGAACTGGGGCGAGCCGGTCGCGGTCGAACGGCTGATGGACAATGTCCGCGGCCTGCAACGCATCATTCTGCCCAACGCCGCAGGCCACCGTCATTTCGCGAGCAACTGGTATGGCGGTCGCCGGATCATCCGCGAAGGCGCGTGGGAATGGCAGAAGCCCTATTCCTTCACCGTCCTGCACGGCCCGATCCTGATGGGCCTCTACAATGCCAGCCCTGCCGCGCGCGCGCTGGTGACGGGCGTGGTCGATGGCTGGCTGGCGCATGGCAAGCAGGGCGCGGACGGCCTATGGTCCTTCCCGAACGAGATCAACTGGCGCACCGATGCCGAACGGGTCGGCGATGGCGGCGGCGTCTCCGTGCCGTTGCAGGCGGCATGGTCCGCATGGCGCTTCACCGGCGACGGCAAATATCTCCGCCCGGTCCTCACCCGCATCGCCCGCAGCGGCCCCGGCGCGCTCGCCGAATTTAACGAGAACGCCTTCGATCTTCTCCCGCAGGGCAAGGACTGGCGCGCGACACTCGCTGCCAAATCCGGGGACGATCCCTTCACCCTCTACGCCCGCTGGGCCGAAACCGGCGACACAGACGCACTGACCCGGCTCCACGCCGCCGCCATCGTCGACAAGGCGCAACGTCACTATATGCTGACCGAAGGCCATTGGTGGACCGACCGCGTCGACCAGCCGACCGACATCCTCCAGCGCGAACGGCTGGGCGGCGTCGCGCTGAAACGCAATCAGGCTTATCCCGGCAATAGCATCAGTTGGCGCTTCGCCCGCCCGGACGGCGCGGAAAATGTCGCCATCCTCGTGCAGGGCGCGACGCGCGACCGTTTCCGCGTGCTGGCCTATAATGGCAGCGACCAGCCCCAGCGCGCCACCCTGTCCACCTGGAACGTCACCGCCGGCCTCTGGACGATCCGCACGTCCACCAGCCCGGACGAAGGCAGGACTCTGACGCCCATCGCAACGCCGCAAACCATCCCGCTCGAACGCAGCGCATCGACCGAGGTGACCTTCGCCCCGCGCACGATGACGGTGCTCGATCTCGCGCTGGCCACCCCCGGCACCCCGGTCGATCAGCGCGCCGATCTCGGCATCGGCACGAAAGACGTGACCATGAAAGGCCGCAAGGTCCGGCTCACCGTCCACAGCCTCGGCGCGCGCGCCGTGACGGGCGGCCGCGCGATGCTGGTCGATCCCGCCGGCCGCACCTTGGCCACCACCCCCGTCGGCCCGCTCCCCGCCCCGACGGACCTGCGCCCGCACATCCAGACCGTCGCCCTTACCATCCCCCCCCGCATCGATCCATCGACCCTGACCGTCCGGGTGGCGCTCGACGGCGACGAACGCGAAGTCACGCATGTGAACAACAGCGTGCCGCTCGGCACGCCGCGTTGATCGCCCCCGATCGTCGCGGCGTCCTCGCCGGTCTGGCCAGCGGCCTGCTCCCCGCGAGACCGGCCAGCGCCGCCACCCCGCTCCGCGCCGCACTGGACGCCGCCGCCACCGCTGACCCCGCCGCCGCGCTCGCTTTGCTGTCGCCTTACGACGCCGCCCGCCTGACCGAACCCGAACGCTGCGACCTCATCACCACCCGCGCCGGACTGACGATCGACGCCGCCATCGCCCGCCTCTATCCCGGCCCCCGCCGCGGCCGCAGCCCCTACCGCGTCACCGCCACGACCGGCGCATGGAAAGCCGCCACCCCCGATGCCGACCGGATCGATGCCGAAACCGCCGCCCTCCGCACCGACGCCAGCCATGGACTGCTTCCACCCCGCGACACGCTGACCCAATCCCGCACCGCCATCATCAACGCAGCGGCAAACGCCCCCGCCCCCATCGCCGCCGCGATGGCCCGCCAGATCGCAGCACTTGCGGAACTCACTCCGCAAGCCCCTGCCGCCCCCGGCCTCACCCATCTACCGCAAGGTCGCCGCCTCTACCCGCTGCTCATCCAGCGCCCGCTCGGCCCCTGCCCCGCACCCGACGCGATCGAACGACGGCTGCTGGCCATACTCCGCCACCTTCACGCCCGCGCCCAGACCCGCTTCGCCGAAATCGGCATGACGTCCGGCACGATCGCCGATCGCTACGCCCGCCTCTGGCACGATCCCCGCTGGCTCTATCCGGATGACGATCGCGGCCGGGCGCAGGCCATCGACGCGATGAACCAGACGCTCACCCACCTCGACGCCACCCTTCCGGCAACCTACGGCCCGGTCCCCGCATGGTGCCGCAACGTCGCCGCGCGGCCCATGTCCGCCGAAGACATCGCCGCCGGCCGCAACGGCTACCGCATCGTCCCCACCCCCACCCGCCCCGGTGCCTATATCGTTGACCTGCGCGACATCCGCCGCCGCCCCGCCTGGAGCCTGCCCAGCGTCGTCGCGCATGAACTGCTCCCCGGCCACATGCTGCAACTCGGGCTGGAAGAGATCACCCCGCCACACCCCCTTCGCCTCGAATATGCCGCCGCCTTCGTCGAAGGCTGGGGCATCCACGCCGAACAGCAGACCGCTAAGGCCGGTGCCTTCACCGATCCCCGCGTCGATCTCGGCCATCTTCACTGGCTCATCTTCCGCGTCGCGCGCGCGCTGGTCGATCTCGGTATTCACTGGCATGGCTGGTCGATCGCGCAGGCCCGGCAGGCATGGACCGCATGGCAGGGCGAACCCGTCTATTTCGCCGCGTTCGAATCCGAACTTGCGCGCATCCCGCTCGAACCCGGCAGCCGGGTGGCCGAATGCCTCGCATGGCTGGCGATCCGTGACGCGATCCGCGACACCCCCCGGCACGACCGGCCGGCCCGCCATCATCACCTGCTCACCCAAGGCAGGATGCGCACCGACGAGCTGATTTACCGACGATAAGCGGAAACTACGCATCACATACTGGTGCGGATGCACTTTATTGCGCTATATAGACTTATGGACGACATTACCGCAGATCTGATTAAAATCGCCAAGATCGATGCGGTCCCGTCTGTACTTCGTATCGTCTGCGAAATGACCGGTCTGCGCTTCGCCGCCGTCGCCCGCGTCACCGGCACGCATTGGGCGGCGCTGGCGGTGCGCGATGAAATCGCGTTCGGGCTGAAGGCGGGCGACGAACTGGATCTGCAATCCACCATCTGTGATGAAATTCGCTGCTCCGGAACCGGCGTCGTCATCGATCATGTCGCCGAACACCCGGTCTATCGGGATCATCACACGCCGAAACTTTACGGTTTCCAAAGCTATATCTCGATGCCCATCCACAGTGCGGATGGCCGTTTCTTCGGCACGCTCTGCGCGCTCGATCCCGAACCGGCGCAATTATCGGACCCCGGCATCACCGCCTCCTTCCGCAACTTCGCGCAACTGATCGGCTATCAGATCGACGCGCAGGACCGGCTTGCCGAAGCCGAAGCCGCCATCGCCGATGCCGATCGCACCGCTGTGCTACGCGAACAATTCATCGCCATCCTCGGCCATGATCTCCGCAATCCGGTCGCCGCCATCCACGCCGGCACCACGCTGCTGGAAAAGGGCGATCTGGACGCCCGCAGCCGGAACATCCTCGCCCGCATGAAGGAAAGCGGCCAGCGGATCACCGGCTTGATCGATGGCCTGCTCGATTTCGCGCGCGGCCGGCTCGGTGCAGGGTTGATCCTCAACCGCCAGATCACCGGAACATTGGCCGCCACGATCGAGCAGGTCGTCGCCGAAATCCGCATGGTGCATCCCGCCCGCGAGATCGACGTGCAGATCACGCTCGGCGATGCAGTGACCTGCGACGAGGACCGCATCGCGCAGCTTGCCTCCAACCTGCTCGCCAATGCGCTGACGCATGGCGATCCGGGCAAACCCGTCCGCGTCGTGGCGCAGAGCGGCGACGGCCGCTTCGCCCTTTCCGTGGAAAATCACGGGCCGCCGATCCCGCCCGCCGCGCTGCAAGGCCTGTTCCAGCCCTTTACGCAGGGGCCGGGCGGCAAGTCCGCGGCCGGCCTCGGCCTCGGCCTGTTCATCTGCAGCGAAATCGCCAAGGCGCATGGGGGCAGCCTGTCCGCCACGTCGAACGTCCACGCCACCCGCTTCACGCTGGAAATGCCCGCGACCCACGACTGACCGCCGCGCTTACCGGTCCGGCGAAACCAGCGTCGTTGTCGCCCCGTCCAGCGCAATCCGCAATCGCGGCGCGAACGTCCCGCCAAATTGCGCGCGCTTCACGGCCGGATCCTCGACCGAACGGCCCGCCAGCCCCCAATAATTGACGAAGCTGACGACCTCCAGCGTATCCAGCACCTGCCAGCAATAGCCCTGCGTCGGTTCGGCCGCCGGGTTGGACAGCACCAGTCCCGATCCGTTCAGCGGCGCGAACGGCCCCGCCGGAGTATCCCCCACCATGCCGTACAACCCGGTCGGCGCATCCGCCGGCACCGGCCGCAGCACATGCGCATGGCATGACCAGAAGAGATAATAGCGCCCGTCATGAACGATCATGTGCGGCCGTTCCAGCTCGCCCGCCACGCCCTCGGCCACCACCACCGGCGCGGCCAGCAGGAACGGCCCCTCAGGCCCACCGGCTTCCGCCCGCCCGATCACGCCGTCCAGATCTTCGGCAGACTGCCCCATCGATCCCGCGAAGAAGAGATGCACCCGCTTGTCCGCCGGATCGACGAAGAAGCCCGGATCGCGAAATCCCTTCAGCTTGCCGTTCACCATCTGCACCTGCGTCAGATCGCGATACTGGACGCCGTCCGCATCGCAGAGCGGACGGGCTTCGGTCCAGTCGCGCGCCACCGGCCGCGCGCCGTCCCACGCCAATGTCCCGCGCGCCTGAAACAGCCTTTGTTCGAAGCTCTTCTCCGCCTCCCCGCGCCGTCCCGTCGCGGTAAAATAGGCGATGATCGTCCGCCGGTCGTCCAGCAGCATCGCCGATCCGGACCATTCGCGGCTCCCCGGATTCAGGTCGTCCGGAAACAGATTGCCGCAATCCGTCCACACCGCCCCCTGCCGGAACAGGAAGCGCGTCCGCGCCACGTCATGCCGCAGTTCCGGGTCGAACCGCGTTTCCGCCGCCAGACAGATCCAGATCTCGCCACCGCCGATCTGCGCGACGGACCCGTCCTCATCCTGTAACGGCCAGACGTCCCAAATGTCCTGCCCCGGCAGCACCGGCACGACATCCGCAGCGGCGATCACCGGAATTTCGGTCCCCCGCCGGTCCAGCGTCGCCAGATCCTCCGGCGTCCACGCCGTCACGCTCGTCATCCCCACTTTCTCTCCCCCCGTCCGCTCAACCATGCGCCAGCCGCATCCGCACCGGCTTCCAGATCGCGTTGGCCACCGCCGCCGCGCACAGCGCGACCGCAAACGCCCCCGCCAGCGCGAAGCCGGTCAGCGGATCGCCCGACACATCCCCCATGATCCCCATCGCCAGCGGCGAGACGACCGCGCTCAGGCAGGTGAAGAACAGGATGATCCCCGCAACCGATCCATGCTGCGATGCCGGAAAGCAGCTCAACGCCTTGGAATTGATCGTCGGATAGACGACCGACATGAACAGGCCCGACAGCGGCAGCAGGAACACCGCCAGATGACCCGGGCTGAACAGCGCGCCCGCGAAGCACAGCAGGATTGCGCCGGTCGACACCATCAGCACCTGCTCCCACGCCAGCACGCCCATCAGCCACGCGCCGACGAAGCGCCCCGCCGCGCGCAGGATGAAGAAGGCGGACAGCGCATAGGCGGACAGCAGTGGCCAGTTGCCGGCATGGGCCGTCAGCAACGTCGGCATCCACACATAGATGGCGGTCTCCACGCCGACATACAGGATAGCCGCGCCCGCAAAGCCCAGCACCGCCGGGTCGCGCAGCAGCGCGATCATCGCCCGCACCGATCCGGCGGCATGGTCCGTCGGCTGCGCCACCGGTTGGGCCGCGCGCGCAGGAAAGCGGACCAGCAGCGTCATCGATGCGACCAGAAAACAGATCACCGCCGCGATCACATAGAGCCATTTCCACGAATAGCCCGCGCCCAACAGCAGCGCGACGATCGCGGGACCGACGATCGCGCCGATCCCGAAGAAACCCTCCGCCATGTTCATCGTCTGCGTATGTTCGCGCGGGGTGCCGGCGACATTGCCGATCATCGCCAGCGCCGCGGTCTTGAACAGGCCGATCGACAATCCGCCCAGAAACAGCAGCAGCACGAATGCCTGAAAACGGTGCGTCACCGCGAACAGCGCGCAACTGACGCCGAAGGCCGCCAGCCCGATCAGGATCCCTTGCTTGGCCCCCAGCCGGTCGATCACGCTGCCCAGCACGACGCCGCCCAGCGCGATGCCCGCCATCGTCGCATAATGGAACATGCCGGCCACGGTCATGCCGATCTTGAACTCGGCGATGACGGCGGGAATGATGACGCCGACCGATTCCGACGTCAGCGCGAACAGGAAGAAGAGCGAGAAGGTCAGCCAGCGCAAAATGCGGTTGCCGGACGGGTGCGCTGCGGGCGGGATCGTCGTCGCCATGACCTATCGCACCCCGATCGGGAAACAGGGAGGCGACATGCCGGGGCCGGCCGCGCGCGGCACATAAGCCACATATTCATGTCCGCCGGTTCCGGCAGAGACTGCGCAAGCGATCACCCGCCCCTCCTGTTTTATTATTTTGCAATCGATTGTCTTGCGATAGCGCGAATGATCGATCGCCGCAACAGGATCGACGTCGAGCAGCCCTATGGTGCAGACGGATCACGCGATCCATCGGCACCATCTCACTGGAAAAGCGTCAGGAAGAGGCGCGCACGATCAGTTCCGGCACCAGTTGCTCGGATGTCCGGCCATTGCCGTCCAGAAGATCGAACAGCATCGCGCACATCAGCGCGGCCCCGCGTTCCAGATCCTGCCGGATCGTGGTCAGCGGCGGGTTGCTCTGCGCGGCCAGCGGCACATCATCGAACCCTACGACCGACAGATCCTGCGGAACGCGCCGTCCGATATCCGCCGCCGCGCGGATCACGCTCATCGCGATGACGTCCGATGCCGCGAAGATCCCGTCGGTATCGGGATAGGCGCGCAGATATTCGATCGCGGCGGCATGGCTGCTCTGCGCGGTCATGTGGATCGGCACCAGCCGGTGATGGTCGTACAGTTCCGGCGGCAGCATTTCGAGGAACCCGTCATGCCGCGCCTTGAACTCGGGCAGGTCGGCATTGCCGAAGAAGGCCAGCTTCCGCCGCCCCCGCTCCAGCAGATGCTCCGCCGCCAGCCGGCCGCCCACCACATTGTCCACGCCGACCGTGCAATAGCTTTGCCCGGCCGACCATTCGCCCCACACCACCATCGGCGCATAGCCTTGCCCGAACCGGTCGATCGCCGCCGCCTGATCCGACTGGCCGATGACCAGGATGCCGTCCACCCGCCGCGGATCGGCGATCCGCGTCAGCCAGTCATCCCCTTCCGGCTCCACCCGGCGGAACAGCAGGTCGTGGCCGCGTGCGGAGATATTGTCGGCCAGCAATGCCAGCATCGCCATGAAGAAGGGATCGGAGACATGCTGCTCCTTCTCATGCCCCAGCGGCAATACGATCCCGATCGTCCCCGACCGGCCCAGCCGCAAATTCTGCGCCTTGGAATCGGTCTGGAACCCGTGCTGTGCGGCGATCTCGCGGATGCGGTCGCGCGTCTCGCCCTTCAGCATCCCCTTGCCGCTCAGCGCGCGCGACACCGTGGAAATCGACACGCCGGCGACGCGGGCCAGATCCGCGATCGTGCCGATCTTCGTGGGTTGGTCTACATTCATGCCACCTTATACGGATAGCGGCCGACATCTGGCAAACACCGGCAGCATCATCTTTCGGATGAGGCGGCCGGGCTGTCGGCCGCCCCGGCGTCGAACGAGGACACATGGTTCATCGTGATGACCCAGCGCCCGCTGATCTTCCGGAACAGGCGGGTGTTGATCCCTTCCTGCGGCTCCACCGGACGATCCAGCCGGTAATGGCCGACCAGCATCGCCGCATCGGGGGCCAGCATCTCGATCTTCAGATCGTAGAAACGCAGCACGCCGCGCCGGTCCGGTGCGCCGCCATAATCGCGGACATAATGGTCCAGCGTCGCCTGCCACCCCGCCTGAATGCGCCCGCGCGATACGAAGACGACGCCCGGATCGGCGAAGCCCGCCATATAGCCCCGGAAATCGCCGCGATTCCACGCCGCCTGCATCTCCGCCACCACCGCCCGGATTGCCGCCGGCCCGCCCACCGCCGTCTGTGGCGCCGCGCCCGATGCGCCCTGCGGCACCAAAGCCATTGCAAGCATCAGATATGCGAGACAGCGGATCATGCGGCTTCCCTCCGGACGATGATGTGCAACCGCCGCACCTTCACGCAAGCCGCCCCCATCGACAAGCCATTCCCTCAGTGAAAGTCCCGTGATTTCGGGATGATGCGTACATCGCGCGGATGATGCCCCGCCCCGATCGTGCCATTGCCCACCCCCGGTGCAGGGTCGTCGCCCAACTGGTCGAGCAAGGCGGTGCGGTCATGTATCCGCGCCGCCATCAGGTGGATCACGCCTTCCGGGCTGCGCTGCACCACGCCTTCCACCAGGATCAGCCGCGCCGCCATCACCTGCCGCCGGAACAGTTCGAACAACCGCGCCCAGATGACGACATTGGTGATGCCGCTCTCATCCTCCACCGTCACGAAGATGGCATTGCCCTTGCCCGGCCGCTGCCGCACCAGCACGATCCCGCCCACGCACACCGTCCGCCCCGGCGTCGTGGTCGCCAGATCGGCGCAGCGCAACACCCCCTCGCGTGCCAGGATCGGGCGGATGAAGGTCATCGGATGATCCTTCAGCGACAGCCGCAGCGTCTGGTAATCGATCGCCACCTGCTCCGCCGCGGGCATCGCCGGCAGCGTCATGTCGGGTTCCTGCCCCAGTTCGGCCGCGCGCGCCGCGGCGAACAGCGGCAATTCCGCATCGGGCGTCCGCCGGACATCCCACAGCGCCTGCCGCCGGTCGAGCGCGAGCGATCCGAACGCATCGGCATCCGCCAGCAGGCGCAGGGCGCGTTGCGGCAATCCCGCACGCCGCGCCAGCGCCTCGATCGTGTCGAACCGCCCCTCCGCATCGCGCGCCGCCACCAAAGCCGCCGCCCATTGTTCGCGGAACCCGTCCATCTGGCGGAACCCCATCCGCAGCGCCAGCGCCCCGTCCGCCCCCGCCTCCAGCCGATTGTCGGACAGGCTGGCATTGATATCGATCGGCAGCACCATGATGCCATGTTCGCGGGCATCGCGCACGATCTGCGCGGGTGCATAAAATCCCATGGGCTGCGCATTCAGCAGGGCGCAGGCGAATACCGCCGGTTGATAATATTTGATCCACGACGACACATAGACGAGCCGCGCGAAGGACAAGGCATGGCTTTCGGGAAAGCCATAACTGCCGAACCCCTCAATCTGTTTGAAGCAGCGTTCGGCGAACGCCGCCTCATAGCCGCGCCGCGTCATCCCCTCGACCATCTTCTGCCGGAACCCGTCCATCGTCCCGACATTGCGGAACGTCGCCATCGCCCGGCGCAACTGGTTCGCTTCGGCCTTGGTGAAGTCGGCGGCGACGATCGCCAGCTTCATCGCCTGTTCCTGAAACAGCGGCACGCCGAAGGTCTTGCCCAGCAACGCCTTCAGTTCGTCCGGATCATGCGGCGGCGCGGGCGACGGATAATCCACCGGCTCGGCCTGACTGCGCCGCCGCAGATAGGGATGCACCATGTCCCCCTCGATCGGCCCGGGCCGCACGATCGCCACCTGCACCGTCAGGTCATACAGGCAGCGCGGCCGCAGCCGGGGCAGCATGTTGATCTGCGCGCGGCTCTCCACCTGGAACACGCCGATGCTGTCCCCCCGGCACAGCATGTCATACACCGCCGGATCGTCGGCATCGATATTGACGCCCAGATCATGGTCGCCCAGCCCATGCTGCCGCATCAGGTCGAACGCCTTGCGGATGCAGGTCAGCATCCCCAGCGCCAGCACGTCGACCTTCATCAGCCCCAGCGCGTCGATATCGTCCTTGTCCCATTCGATGAATGTCCGGCCCGCCATCGCCGCATTATGGATCGGCACCGTCTCGTCCAGCCGGTCCTGCGTCAGCACGAACCCGCCGACATGCTGCGACAAATGGCGGGGAAATTGCAGGATCTGGTCCACCAGCCCCTTCAGCCGCGCCACCGCCGGGCTGGCGGGATCGAAGCCCATGTCGGCATAGCGCCGTTCCTCCATCGATCCGGAAAAACTGCCCCACACCGTCCCCACCAGCCGGGCCGTCACATCCTTCGAAAAACCCAGCACCTTGCCGACATCGGCCACCGCGCTGCGCGGCCGGTAATGGATCACCGTCGCCGCGATCCCCGCCCGCTCCCGCCCGTAACGGCGGTAGATATACTGGATCACCTCCTCGCGCCGTTCATGTTCGAAATCGACGTCGATATCGGGCGGCTCGCGCCGTTCGGCGGAGACGAACCGTGAAAACAGCAGGTCATGCTGCGCCGGATCGACCGATGTGACGCCCAGCAGGAAACAGACGATCGAATTCGCCGCCGATCCCCGCCCCTGGCACAGAATCGGCGGCGTCTGCGCGCGGGCGAACCGCACCAGATCATGCACCGTCAGGAAGTAACAGGCATAATCCTGCGCCCGGATCAGCGCGAATTCCTCGTCGATCAGCGCACGGACCTTGGCCGGCAGCTCCGTGCCATAACGGTCGCGCGCCGCCTGCTCCACCAGATGCTCCAGCCAGCCTTGCGGCTCCCAGCCCTCCGGCACCGGTTCACGCGGATATTCATAGCGCAACTGGTCCAGATCGAACCCGATCCGCGCGATCAGCGCCACGCTCTCCGCCACCGCCCCGGGACAGTCGCGGAACAGCCGCGTCATTTCCTGCGGCGGCTTCACATGGCGCTCGCCATTCGCCGCCAGCCGCCGCCCCGCCTCCGCGATCGTCGTCCCGTGCCGGATGCAGGTCAGCACATCGTGCAGCGGCCGCTGGTCCGGCGTGGCATAAAGCGGATCGTTCGTGGCAAGGATCGGCACCCCCGCCTCGCCCGCCACCCGCATCAGCGCCGCCAGCCGCCGCCGGTCGCGCCCCCCGCGCGGCATCGTCGCGCCCAGCCACACCCGCCCCGGACAGGCGGCGCGAAGGCGGCGCAGCACCGCCCCATCCCCCGCCCCGCCCATCACAATCAGCAGCAATTCTTCCGCATGACCGATCAGGTCATCGATCGTCAGGTCGCAATCGCCCTTACGCGCACGCAGATTGCCGGTCGTCAGCAGGCGGGTCAGCCGCCCCCAGCCCATCCGCGTCGCCGGATAGGCCACGATGTCCGGCGTCCCGTCCATGAACACCAGCCGCGCGCCCACCACCAGCCGGAACGGAATGTCGGGCAACCCCGCCGCCGCCGCATCCTCCCGCGCCTGCTTCAGCGCGACATGCGCGCGCACCACGCCCGCCACCGTGTTGCGGTCGGCGATCCCGATCCCCGCCTGCCCCTGTCCGATCGCTTCCGCCACCATGTCCGCCGGGTGCGACGCCCCGCGCAGAAAGGAATAGCTGGTCGCCGCCGCCAGTTCGGCAAAGCCCGTCACGCGAACAGGCCGTGGACATACCAGCCGGGGTCCGCCGTCTCGCGCTCGTACAGGCCGTGGCGGAAAATCCAGAAACGCCGTCCGCGCCGGTCCTCCACCCGGTAATAATCGCGCGTCAGCCCCGCGCCGTCCGCACGCCGCCACCACTCGGAGGCAATCCGTTCCGGCCCTTCGAACCGCGTCACGTCATACAAGGTCCGCCGCCAGCGGAACCGGTGCGGCGGCCCGTCCGGCACCTCCGCCATCACCATGATCCGCTGCGGCGGATCGAACAGGTGGATCGGGCGCAGCGGCGGTTCGCCCGGTTCCGGCGCGTCCCACGCCACCGGCAGCGCCGGCGCATCCACCGCCGCCATCGTCAGCACGCCCTGTTCCGGAATATGCGTATCGCGCGGCGCCAGCCGGCAGATCCGGTTCCGCCCCAGCCGCACGCCCAGCCGGTCGACCAAGGCCGCCATCGCCTCCTCGCTCACCGCCCCGCCTTCCAGCCGCAATTGCGTCGCGGCCAGCGGCTCGACCATCGGCACGGCCAGCCGGATCATGTCGAAACCGAAGCCCGGATCCAGCGGGTCGGCCAGCGCCGCCACCCGCTCGCGGAACAGGCGGATCACGATCGCCGGATAGCGCAACGGCAACCCGCTTTCGATCCCCAGATCGCGCGTCGCGCCATCCGTCCGGTACAGCCGCACCGCAAAGCGCCGCCCGCCCCGGTCACGCTCGGCCAGCACCTCCGCCGCCTGCTCCGCCAGCGCCCCGATCGTCGCCAGCACATCATCGGTCCGCGCGATCGGATCATGGAAACGCTGTTCGAAGAACAGGGCCGGCGGCGCGCGCCGCGGCTGGATGCGGCTGTCCATCCGCCCCAGCAGCCGCGCCAGCGCCTCGGTCGTCTCCGCCCCGAACCGCGCGGCCACCGGCCCGGACGGGCGCGCCGCCAGATCGCCGATCGTCTTCAGCCCCGCCCGGTGCAGCGCGACCGCAACCTCCTCCGGCAGTCGCAATGCCGCCACGCCCAGCCGGCGCAGCGCCATATCCTCGCTGCCCGCCGGCGCCGTCTGGAACCGCGCCAGCGCCTGCGCCGCCTCGGGCGTTTCGGCGAAGGCATGGCGCAGATGACCGGTCCACACCCGCATCCGCCCTTCCAGATCCGCCGCCAGCCCCGCTTCCCCGCCGAACAGATGCGCGCACCCCGTCACGTCCAGCGTCACGCCGTCCGCCGGGTCCAGCGCCACCATCGGGGTATAGCGGTCGCACTGGTCGGCGATCCGTTCCAGCCAGCTCTGGTCCGCCGCCGGATCCGCTTCCACCACGTCCAGTTCGGGCAGCAACGCGCGTGCATCGGCCAGTGCCATGTTCGGCACGATGCCCAGCGCCTGCGCACGCGGATCGGGCGCGGCGATGCGGATCGCACCCCGGACCCGTTCCACGCAGGCGAACGGCGTCTCACCCGGTCCGGCGGATCGGGGCGGCATCCGCGACAAACGGTCCGTCGCCAGAAATGGAAACCACAGTGCCAGATAGCGGCGGCGCGTCGATGTCTGCGTCGATGTCTGCCGACCGGAAATTTGCCTGCTCACGATTCCACTCCACCTGCCAGCAGCCACCGGCCGCACGGCCACGCTGCCGCAAAAGTTCGATATCCAGCATCGGATGCCCCGGCGCATTCGCCTCCAGCGGCAGCGACGCCGCCGATCGCACCGCCCAGCGCGTCTCCGCCGCACTCGGCCCCGGCGTTCCCGCGATCCGCAGCAGCAGCACCGCCACCCCGCTTTCCTCCGCCGCCAGCGTCAGCCGCCGGCTGGCGGTCAGGTCCAGCACCGCCGGGTCGCGATGCACCTCGATCACCGCCACCCCCACCCCGTCGCACCGCACCACATCCGCCGCCGCGCGCAGCACCGACAGCGTATCGGGCAGCAGCGCCACGATCATCCGCCCCGGATCCACGCCGATCTCCACCATCCCCGCCGCATGGAGCACGCCGCCCTGCCGCTCCGCCCGCGTCTCGCGCATCCACAGGATGCCGCCGCCCAGCCGGATCGCCAGCATCCCGGCAAAGCCGGTCGCGCTGCTCGCATCCGCCGCATCGATCGCGTAGAATTCGTGCAGCCGCCCGCGCAGCAGCCCGCCGCCCAGCGCCCGGTCGATCCCGGCATGGCCCATGCTGATGCGGTCATGGCCCTGCACCGGGCGCAGCCGCTCGATCGCCGCGATCCGGTGTCGCAGTTGGTCGATCGGTTCGGACTCGGGTTGAATGTTCATGATCTGTTCTTATTCGACAAGTCTTGCGATCAAGTCAATCGCGCGTCATCCCCTTGGAAAATCAGCCCCCCTTTACCGGTGGTCGACGGCGCACCGGCAATGTCCTACCCGCTGCACCCATCGGCCGGACGGGGGCCGCCGTCGGAAGAAGGATGGACCGCAGGATGCAGCATTTCGATATCGTCATCGTCGGTGCCGGTCATGCCGGGGCGCAGGCGGCGATCACGCTGCGCCAGTCGGGCTTCACCGGCTCTGTCGCCATGCTCGGCGACGAGGCATGGCCCCCTTATGAGCGCCCGCCTCTGTCGAAGGAGTATCTGGCGGGCGAGAAGAGCTTCGAACGCCTGCTGATCCGCCCGCTCACCTTCTGGGCCGAACGCGCCGTCACCCTCCTCCCCGGCTACCGGGTCACCAGGGTCGATCCGCTGGCCAAGACGCTCGATGCAGGTGATATTTGCATCGGCTATGACACCCTCATCTGGGCAACGGGCGGCCGCCCCCGCCGGCTCGGCTGCGCGGGTGGCGACGCTCCCAATGTCCATTCCGTCCGCACCCGCGATGATGTCGACGCGATCATGGCCACGCTCGATACGGTCAACCATGTCACCGTGATCGGCGGCGGCTATATCGGGCTGGAGGCCGCCGCCGTCCTCCGCAAACTCGGCAAGCCCGTCCTCCTGCTCGAAGCGCTGGACCGCGTGCTGGCGCGCGTCGCGGGCGCACCGCTCTCCCGCTTCTACGAGGCCGAACATCGCGCGCAGGGCGTCGATCTGCGGCTGGATGCGCAGGTGGACCGGATCGAGGTCGCGGATGGCAAGGCCGTCGCCGTCCGCATGGCCGATGGCGAACGCATCGCCACCGACATGGTCATCGTCGGCATCGGCATCATCCCCGAAACCGAACCGCTGATCGCCGCCGGCGCCACCGGCACCAACGGCGTCGATGTCGACCCCTTCTGCCGCACCAGCCTGCCCGACATCTACGCGATCGGCGACTGCGCCGCCCACACCAACCGCTTCGCGCAAGATCGGTGCATCCGCCTCGAATCCGTGCAAAACGCCAACGATCAGGCGAAGGTCGCGGTGAACCACATTCTCGGCGTCGAGCAGCCTTATGATGCCGTGCCATGGTTCTGGTCGAACCAATATGATCTGCGTCTCCAGACCGTCGGCTTGTCCTCGGGCTACGACCACACCGCCCTACGCGGCGATCCCGCGACGCGCAGCTTCTCGCTGCTCTATTTCCGCAACGGCGCGCTGATCGCGCTCGATTGCGTCAATGCGGTCAAGGACTATGTCCAGGGCCGCATCCACATCCTCGCCGCCGCCCGCCTCGATCAGGGGCAGGCGGCGGACGTCACCATCCCGCTCAAGGCGGTCGCGGTCATACCCGGCTGATCCCACCGGCTATGACCGCCGAGCCGCTTACTCCCCGAAACGGAAGCGCACACCCAGCCCGAAATACCGCCCCTCATAGCGTACATCGACCGGATAGGTCTGGCCCTGGATGAAGTTGTTATAATTTTCGAACGGCTTGGCCAATATGTTGTTCGCATCGACATTGACGGTCAGTTGCTTGTTCAGATCATAGCTGAGCGATGCATCGAGGCGGGAAATCGCACGGACGCCGACACCGGTATAGCGCCCGCCATCCGTTGCCTGCCGATATTCGGTCACCCAGTTGGACCGCCAATTATAGGAAACACGCCCGGTCACGCCGAACTTTTCGTAGAACAACGCGGCATTATAGGTCCATTTGGACAGGCCCGTGATCCGCACCAGCGGCGCATCGGCGCCCAATGATGCCGGCAGCTTGTTCTTGCCGTCCAGATAGGTGACGTTCCCCTGCACGCCCAGTCCGGACAGCGGCCCCGGCAGGAAATCGAGAAAGCCCTGAGCATTGGCCTCGATCCCCTTCACCTTGCCCGCCCCGGCATTTTCCGGACGCCGGATTTCCACCAGCCCATAAACCGGGTCCTGCACCTGCCGCGTATAATCGCTGATGAAACCGAACAGGTCGCGATAGAAGGCCGCGACGCTGATGCTGCTGCTGTCCGACAGATAATATTCGGCGGTTACGTCGTAATTCTTGGACGAAAGCGGCTTCAGGTCGGGGTTGCCACCATTCCCGAACGCATTGATCTGGCTGCGCGGATCATTGGGATCGGCATAGTTCGGATCGCTCGGATTGCTCGACCGAATCGCCTGCGTGATGGTCAGCGCCGGGTTCAGCGCGCCGAAATCGGGGCGCGTCCGCGTCTGTGTATAGGCCGCCCGCAATTGCAGCTTGTCGAACGGACGGATGCGCATACTGATATTGGGCAGCACATCGACATAATTTTGCGGGTTGGACCGCGGCACCAGCGTCAGCACGCCGTTGTTCGTGATCCGGGAGAGGCCGTTATAGACGCCATCCGTATTGACGATGCGGACGCCTGCAACACCATCGACGCGCATTGCGCCGAGATCGAACTGATATTTGCCCTGCACATAAGCGGCATAGCTCTTCTCGCGCGCCTGGAACGCACCGGCCCGGTCATACGGCACGTCATCTTCCTGGAACTTGGCCAGCGCATCCTTATACCCCTGATCTGTCGGGTTGTTCGTAACCGCCTGCTGCAACGCGGCCACCGACCGCTGGCGAAGCGCCTCGAAATTCCCGGCGATCCCGCCGCGCGATGGCATCAGATATCGCGTGAACCCCTGCGAATTGCCGCGGAACGGATCCTCGATCAGCCCAAGATCGCCGACAGGCAGGTCGGCGAGCTGAATGCGCAACGGTAGCGTATAGGCATAGCGATTGCCCTGGATCAGCGACGCATCGCGGTTGGTATAACGCAGGCCGAATTTCAGCTCCGGAATCGCCTGAACCTCAGTGTCCAGCACCAGATCGCCGCGCCACTGGATGCCCGCCCCCTTGGCGCGATACTTCTTCTCGAAATAGCCGCGCCAGAGATAATTGGCGGGATTATTGGCATCGAACCCGGGAATGTCGAACGCCGCACCGCCCTTCACGTCGAACCCGACATCTACCTGCGGAGAGGACGCGAAGGCAGTATCGAAACTCCATTCTCGCGCCGTATATTTGCTATGCTCATAGGCGAAGTCGGTCGACAGCGTCGCACGCCCGCTATGCCAGATCGCGCCGCCCGCCGCGACATAGGTGTCGGTCTGGTCCGCCTGCGTGCTGCGATAGGCTTCGGGAGGATTGCCGCCCGTCTTGGTAAAGCCCGCCGCCTGATTGGTCGTCCCGTCCTTCAACGTCACATTGGACAAGGTCGGATCGCCCCCGCGCAGCGGAATGTTCAGATTATCGATCGCCTTCCGCCCGCGATATCCCTGATAGATGCCGTCGAAATAGATTTCCAGATTGCTCGCCGGCTTCCATTGCAGCGCGACATTACCCGACGGACGATAGCGTTTCCCGCCATCATTATAGAGGCCGACCGTATCGGGATAGAAGAAGCCCCGCCCCGCGCTGGCCGGGGAGATGACGGATATCGGGCTGGCGGTCGTGATGAACTGGTTATTGTACCGCACGCCGTTACGATATTGCGACTGTGCGTAGGTCGCGTTGGCAAGAATACCGATCTCGCCGATCGACGTCTGCCAGCGATCGGAAAACAGGATATTCCCGTTCGGGTCATATTTCTTCGTCTGGTCGTTATAGGTGCCGCGGATCCCGCCACCCACGAACAGTCCCTTGAAATCGAACGGCCGCCGCGTGCGGACATTGACCAGACCCGCCAGTCCGGCCTCCACGATATCGGCCGTACCCGATTTATAGACCTCGATCCCCGCCAGCGCCTGCGCCGGAAAATCCTGCAACTGGACCCGGCGCAACTCCGCCGTGAAGATTTCGCGGCCATTATAGGTCGTCGTGACATCCGGCAGACCGCGGATCAGGATCCGGTTCGCTTCATCGCTGAAACGCTCCACCTGCACGCCCGCGATGCGCGCCAGCGTCTCGGCCGCCTGATTGTCCGGCAGCTTGCCGATATCCTGCGCGACCACCGCGTCCAATATGCCATCCGAATTGCGCTTGATCTGCTGCGCGGACCGCAGGCTTTGACGAAGCCCGGTCACCACGATCGCGTCCTCGGCCGCCGCGCCTTGCTGCGGTCCCGCCCGCACCGCACCCGGCGCCTGCAAATCGGTCGCTTCCGCCGTCTGCCGGTCCGCAGCCCGCGCCGCCGCGATCGTACCTTGCTGATCCGATGGCTTGGATGTCGCAGGAATCGTCGTCTGGCTCAGCGCCGGAACCGAAATCAAGGCGATCGGCGCAGCCGACAGCATGAGCGCAAAGCGTGTCATTATTCCCCCTCCATAGCGGGCGCGTTCGTCGCGCCCCGTCTATTTGTCGGACTTAGCTGCCAGTGAAAAAACGCCTCGTCAACGTCCTTTCGTCTAAAAAATTGGCCGACTTCCGGGAATACCGCCCGATCTCTGCGCGTTAGCGCTACCGTCATTCAGCAGGGCAGGATCGCCATTGACGCCTCCTCCGCCCCTTCCTAGTCTGACTTAAGCAAGAGACGCGCAACACCGACCACCGGAACGGGGCGGGCAATGTCGGGAGAGCAGAATGGCTGGAGCAACCATCCCGGCAGACAAAGCCGCAATCCGTATCCGGTCGGTTCCGACATGCGCCTGACCCGCCGCGCCTTGCTGGCTGGCGTCAGCGCCGCGCCGCTGCTGGCATCACCCGCTCTTGCCATACAGGCCTCCCCCACACGGCGGCGTGTCGAACCGGTGCCCGCCCGCTTCGTCCGCCTCCGCCCCTCCCCCTTCGCCGATGCGTTCGACGCCAACCGCCGCTATCTGCTCTCGCTCGATCCCGAACGGCTGCTCCACAATTTCTATCGTTCCGCCGGGTTGCCCGCGCCGAAGCCCGTCTATGGCGGTTGGGAAGCGCAGGGAATCGCTGGCCATTCGCTCGGCCACTGGCTGTCCGCCTGCGCGCTGGTGGTCGCCAATACCGGCGATCCGCAGGTCCGCGCCACGCTGGATCATGCGCTGGCTGAAATGGCCCGCATCCAGGCGACGCATGGCGATGGCTATTGCGGCGGCACCACCGTCCTGCGCGACGGCAAGACCGTGGACGGCAAGATCATCTTCGAAGAAGTCCGCCGCGGCGATATCCGCAGCCAGGGTTTCGATCTCAATGGCGGCTGGGTGCCGCTCTATACGTGGCACAAGGTCCATGCCGGCCTGATCGACGCGCATCTGCTGGCGCGCAACCCGCGCGCGCTGCCGGTCCTGCTCGGGGTGGCCGGCTATCTGGCTGGCGTGCTGGAACCCCGGACGGATGCGGAGATGCAGCGCATCCTCGCCGCCGAACATGGCGGCCTGAACGAAAGCTATGCCGAAACCGCCGCCATCACCGGCGATCCGCGCTGGCTGCGCATGGCCGAGAAAATCCGCCACAAGGCCGTGCTAGATCCGCTGACCGCGCAGCAGGATCAGCTTGCCGGCCTCCACGCCAACACCCAGATCCCCAAACTGATCGGCCTCGCCCGCCTGCACGAACTGACCGGCGAACCACGCCACGCCACCGCCGCCCGCTTCTTCCACCGCACGGTGACGCAGCATCACAGCTATGTGATCGGCGGCAATTCCGAACGCGAACATTTCGGCAAGCCCGACCAGTTGTCCAAGCACATCACCGACGGCACGTGCGAGGCGTGCAACAGCTACAACATGCTGAAGCTGACCCGGCATCTCTATAGCTGGGAACCCGATGCACGCTGGTTCGACTATTATGAGCGCGTCCAGCTCAACCATATCCTCGCGCATCAAAACCCGGCCACCGGCCGCTTCGTTTATTTCATGCCGCTCGCCGCCGGGGCGCGCCGGACCTATTCCGAACCGGAAGACAGCTTCTGGTGCTGCGTCGGTTCGGGCATGGAAAACCACGCCAAACATGCGGACTCCATCTGGTGGAGCGATGCCGCCACGCTCTACGTCAATCTCTACATCGCCTCGGATCTCGACTGGACAGAACGCGGACTGGCGCTGACGCTCGACACCCCCATGCCCGCGCAGGGGGAGGCCACGCTCACCGTCCGCCGCGCGCCCCGCCACAGCCAGCCGATCGCGCTGCGCCTGCCCGGCTGGTCCGAGGCCCCCGTCGTCACGCTCAACGGCACCCCCGTCACGCCCACCATCCGCAATGGCTATGCCACGATCGACCGGCGCTGGCGTGCCGGCGACCGACTGCATCTCACCCTCCCCATGGCGCTCACGGCGGAAACGACCCCGGACGATCCCTCCGTCGTCGCCTTCCTCCACGGTCCGCTCGTCCTCGCTGCCGATCTCGGCCCGGTCGCGACGCCGTTCGAAGGCGTCGGCCCCGCCCTCATCCTCACCGGCGGCGCGACGGACGCGCTCCGCCCCGCCGGACAGCCGCATCATTTCCAGGCCCGCAGCGCGACCGGTGAAACGCTCGCCTTCAAACCCTTCTACAACCAGTATGACCGCCGCACCGCCGTCTACTTCCCCGGCTTCACCCCGGCGGCGTGGGATGCGGCGAAGACCGATTATCTCAGCGCGCAGCAGGAGGCGCAGTTGCTCTCCCGCCGCACCGTCGACACCATCTATCTGGGCGAGATGCAGCCCGAGCGCGATCATGGCTTCAGCGCGAAGGGCAGCGAGGTCGTGAACTGGAACGGCCGTTCCGCCCGCCGGATCCCGCCCGGCGATCAGGTCCGGCTCACCCTCGCGCGCCGCCCCGGCCCCGCTCTGCTCCGCGTCATCCTCTGGGGCGCGGACGTCAACCGCCCGCTCGGCATCAGCGTGGACGGCACCGCCGTCACCGATCCCGTCGCCAACCGCCCGCGCGCGGACCGCTTCGTCGCGATCGACCTCCCTTTGCCCGCCACCGGTGCACAGGGCCGTCCCACCGCCGAAATCACCATCGCCCCGGTGAAGGAACAGGCGGTCATTTACGAAATGCGGATGCTGACCGCCGACGAAGGCGCACCGATCACGACACCCCGCGCCTGATCCCCCGGCAAGACAAGGACGAACAGGATGCACGAATATCCGGAACGGGCACGCCGATGACCCCGTCGCGCCGCAGCTTCATTGCCGGATCCGCCGCGATCGCCGCCGCGCCCGCCCCGGCGCAGCGCGCGCGCCGCGGCCCGCTGGCCCCGACCCCGCCAATGGGCTGGAATAGCTGGAACAGCTTCGCCACCACCATCACCGAAGCGCAGGCGATCGAACAGGCACAGATCATGGCGCGCGAACTGCGCCCCGCCGGCTATGACATCTTCACCGTCGACATCCAGTGGTATGAACCCGGCGCATCCAGCTATGAATATAGCGCGCGTCCCATGCCCACGCTCGATGCGCATGGCCGCTTGCTCCCCGCCCCCAATCGCTTCCCGTCCAGCACCGGCGGACGCGGCTTCGGCCCGCTCGCCGCGCGCGTCCATGCGCTCGGCCTGCGGTTCGGCGTGCATCTGATGCGCGGCATCCCCCGGCTGGCGGTCGAACGCGACCTGCCCGTTCTCGGCACCAATGTCACCGCGCGCGCCATCGCCGACACCTCCAGCATCTGCCCATGGAATCCCGACATGTACGGGGTCGATATGACGCGGCCCGGCGCGCAGGCTTATTATGACGGCGTCTTCGCGCAGATGGCGCGCTGGGGTGTCGATTTCGTCAAGGTCGACGATCTCAGCCGCCCCTATGACGCCCACGCACCCGAGATCGAGGCCATCCGCCGCGCGATGGACCGGACAGGCCGCCCGATGCTCCTCAGCATGTCGCCCGGCGAAACCCCCGTGATCCGCGGTCCCCACGCCCGCCGCCATGCGCAGATGTGGCGCATCTCGGATGATTTCTGGGATGAATGGGACATGCTGGAGGCGCAGTTCACCCGCCTCGAAAACTGGAACCCGCATATGGGCGACGGCGGCTGGCCCGATGCCGACATGCTCCCGCTCGGCCGTCTGGCGTTGGGCAAGCGCGACACGAAGTTCACTCCGGACGAACAGCGCACCCTGATGACCTTATGGTCCATCGCCCGTTCGCCCCTCATCATGGGCGGCGACCTTCGCCATCTCGACGCACCGACCAAGGCCCTGCTCACCAACCCCGAAGTCATCGCGGTCAATCAGGCGTCGCAGGCCAACCAGCCGCATTTCGTGGAGGATGGCAGCCGCATCTGGTCCGCCCGCGCGACTAATGGCGACGTCTACGCTGCCCTGTTCAACACGGCGGACACCGCGCGCGACGTCCATGTCCCGCTGCGGATGCTGGGCCTGCCGGACGGCGTAAAGATCCGCAACCTGTGGGAACGCCACGCCGACGGCACCGCCACCCGTGCGCTCCGCCGTCGCCTGCCCCCGCACGGCGCGGGCCTCTACCGGCTGACCCGCGCCTGACGCGAACGCGCCGTTCCATCCAAGTCCCGAATGCGCCCGCCGCCGCTGCGGCAGGCCAAGACCCGCAATAAGGATCCGCCATGCCCCGCCCGTTCCGCATCGCCACCGCGCTGTCGGCCTTCATCGCCATGGCGGGGCAAGCCGCGCCCCCCGCCGCACCCACCCGCCAACTGGTGCTGATCGACAAGCCCGCTGCCTCGCCCACCACCAGCGTACCGCCCGAGGCCAGCCGCGACGCCTATCTCCTCGTCTATTTCAAGGACGAAACCCACGGCCTCTATTTCGCCACCTCGCGTGACGGCTACAGCTTCACCGACGTCAATGGCGGCAATCCCGTTCTCCCCGGCCGTGCCGTCGCCGCCCAGCAGGGTATTCGCGATCCGCACATCATGCGCGGCCCGGACGGTGCCTTCTACCTGACGATGACCGATCTCCACATCTTCGCGCAGCGCGAAGGGTTGCGCACCACCCAATGGGAACGGCCCGAGGCCGACTATGGCTGGGGCAACAACCGCAACCTGATCCTGATGAAGTCGACGGATCTCCTCCACTGGACCCATGCCCGCGTCGATATCGCGAAGCTGTTCCCCGCCTATCGCCAGGCCGGGTCCGCCTGGGCGCCCGAAACCATCTGGGATCCCAAGACGCGCCGGATGATGGTCTATTTCACCACGCGGATCGCGGCCGGGCCGAATTTCATGGTCTATTCCTACGCCGATCCCGCCTTCCGCACGCTCACCGCCGCGCCGAAAAAGATCTTCGACTATCCCAACCCCAAGGTGAACGTGATCGACGCCGACATCACCCGCGTCGGCGATCGCTACCACATGTTCTACGTGGCGCATGAAAAGCCCGGCAACATCCGGCAAGCCGTCTCGACCGAGATCAACCGTGGCTATGTCTATGATCCGCGCAAGGTCGATCCCGAAACCAAAGCCAGCGAAGCCCCGACCTTGTGGCGGCGGCACGGCACCGACAAATGGGTGCTGATGTATGACGTGTTCGGCGTCACCCCCAATAATATGGGCTTCTCCGAAACCACCGATTTCGTCACCTTCCGCGACCTCGGCCATTTCAACGCCCCCGGCTCCCCGATGAAGGCGACCAACTTCACCGCCCCCAAACATGCCGCCGTCATGGCGATCACCACGGAAGAAGCCACCCGCCTCGAACGCCGCTTCGCCACCCCCGGCGGCTGATCGGCGCGCATCGATCGAAACGGAAAGAGCGGCCCCGGACTTCGATCATTACGAGCGTTAACCATTTGTTGCACTTTTGTAACAGATCATGGTGAATCGCCGTGTCCGCTTCGCTTGGCGCGCGACGGCATTGCGGTGCAGCAAGATCCGGTGAAGATTGCCCTATCGGCCTGAAAAACGGGCCATAGGGGGAATATCTACATGACGATCAAATCGGTTCTGCGATGCGGCGCGTGCCTGTTCGTTCCGGCGCTGCTCGCGCCGTCGATGGCGGGCGCGCAGGCGGTGGCGGTCGGCCCGACGGCCGTCGCAAGCGATACAACCGACAGCGCGGACGAAGTGATCGTCACCGGCTCGCGCATCCGGCGCGATCCGCTCGACAATAGTTCGCCGGTTGTCGTGCTCGATCAGGCATCGCTCGCGCAGACCGGCCTCACCTCGGTCGCCGACATCCTCCAGCGCCTGCCCGGCGCGGCCGGTGGCCTGAACACCAAGGTCAATAATTCGGGCAATGTCGGTCAGCCGCAGGATGGCGGCGGCGTCGGCGCGGGTTCGGCGGAAATCGATCTGCGCTATCTCCTCGCCAAGCGCACGCTCGTGCTGGTGGACGGCATTCGCTACGTCAACGGCGCGTCGGGCAGCGGCATTCCCGGCACGGTCGATCTCAACACCATCCCCAACAGCGCGATCGAACGGATCGAGGTGCTGCAATCCGGCCAGTCCCCGCTCTACGGGTCGGACGCCATCGCCGGCGTCGTGAACATCATCACCAAGGCCAGCCAGGCCGGCCTCCGCGCATCGGCGCAGTTCGGTACCTTCCGTGCCGGCGACGGTCATTCCTATAATGGCGAACTCAGCTACGGGGTGAAGGGGCCGACCACCTCGCTCGTCTTCGGCGGCAGCTATGTGAAGGAAGGCAGCGTCCGCACGCGCGACCGCAGCATTTCGCAATTTCCGAACCCCGGCCAGACCACCTGCGAAGATCCACGCGGCGGCTGCTCCGGCGCGGCCCTCGGCGGTCGTATCGTCTTCAACCCCGGCAACGCCATCCGTCCGCAGGGCGGCACCCTGACCGTCCGCCAGAACGGCCTCACGCAGCGCGGCGTCTATGATCCGACGCTGGCCGGCGGCGATTTCCGCGCCTTCACCACCGCGGATCGCTTCAACTTCTCCCCTTTCAACTATTTCCTCACGCCGTCCGAACGCTATGGCGCCTTCGCCAGCGTGAAGCAGGAACTGGGTTCGGACATCAATCTCCGCGTCCGGGCGATCTACAATCATCGCAACTCCCAGAATCAGGCCGCCTTCCTCCCGCTCAACGTCGGTCCCGATGCCGGAACAGGCACGCTGACCGACCGCATCTCCATCGACGCGACCAACCCGTTCAACCCGTTCGGTGTCACCTTGTCCGCCGGCGGTGAAGGCCAGCCCGCGGCCAACTATGCCTTCATCGGCCGGCGTCTGGTCGAAGCCGGCCAGCGCACCTTCAACCAGCGGGTCGACACCATGACGGTCAGCGCCACGCTGGACGGCAAATTCGCGGTCGGCGACAAGACATTCTACTGGGATGTCAACGCGGTGCAGGGCTTCAACGACGCCAAGCAGACCTTCACCGGCAATATCAACACCGCGCGTCTCGCACAGGCGCTCGGCCCGCTTTCGCAGTGCACCGGGGAATGCGTGCCCTTCAACATCTTTGGCGGCGCCGGCTCGGTCACACCCGCGATGCTCGGCTATATCGGCTTCGTCGAACGGGATCGCTCCAGCCAGGAACTGCGTGACTATACCGCCAACCTGACCGGCGAATTGTTCGATCTCCCCGCCGGCCCCATCGGCTTCGCGGTCGGCTACGAACATCGCTACCAGCAGGGTTCGTTCACGCCTGATCTGTTGATCCAGCAGGGGCTCGGTGCGGACATCCCGGCGCAGGCGGCCAGCGGCGCGTTCAACTCGGACGAGGTTTACGGCGAAATCCGGATCCCGATCCTGAAGGACGTCCCCTTCTTCTCTTCGCTGGAAGCATCCGGCGCCGTCCGCCACGTCAACTATTCCACCAGCGGCAGCAACACCACCTACACCGCGACCGGCCTGTGGAAGCCGATCCCCGACATCCTGTTGCGCGCTTCCTATGCGGAGGGCTTCCGCGCTCCCAATATCGGCGAATTGTTCAGCGGCCAGTCGCGGTCGGATCTGGGCGTGCCAGATCCGTGCAGCAACATCCCCGGTTCGCGCTATCAGGCGTCTGCCACGGTGCGCACCAACTGCACCGCCAACGGCGTCCCCGCCAATGGCAGCTATCAGGAACCCACCGGCCAGCTCGGCACGCTCACCGGCGGCAACAGCGCGCTCGCGCCGGAAACGTCCAAGACCTGGCTGTTCGGCGGCGTCCTCAGCCCGAACTTCGTCCGTGAAAGCGGTTTCGCCAGCCAGTTCGCGATCGAAGCCAATTATTACGACATCAAGGTGTCCGGCGCGATCGGCGCGACCAACCCGCAGGTCACGCTCGCACGCTGCGCGGAAACGGGTGATGCGGTGAGCTGCTCCAATGTCGTCCGCTCCTCCAGCGGGCGTATTTCGCGGATCGTCGGCCTGCTCCAGAATATCGGCGAAATCCGCACCCGCGGAATCGATCTGACGCTCAACTATCGCTCACCGGATACGGGCGTGGGCATCGTCGGCTTCACGCTGAACGGCAATCATCTGATGAAATATACCGAAACCACGCCGACCTCGACCGGCTTCCAGTCGATCAGCTATCGTGGTCAAACCCGCGGCTCGCCCGATCAGTCCTATCCGAAGTTCAAAGGCACCGGCGTCGTCAGCTGGACGATCGCGGATCTCACCGCCTCCTTCACCGGGCGCTACATCAACCACGTCACGGAAATCGACGGCAACCGCCTGAAGGACACCTTCTACGGCGACGTCCAGCTGGGCTTCATTCCGAAATTCATGGGCGGCCAGTTCGATTTCACGGTCGGCGTGCGCAACCTGTTCAATCAGGATCCGCCGGCCTGCAACACCTGCACCGGCCCCAATTACGACCCGACGACCTACGACGTCCCCGGTCAGTTCGGCTATCTGCGCATCGGCTACAAGATGTAGTCGGCGCGATTCGCTGCACCGGGCATCCTCATGGATGGCCGGTGCAGCGACGTCCCGGTCGGCGGAAATGAATTGTATCCATTTGGAAACATGGCGACAATCAAGTCGTCATTGAACTGCACAAATCTTCTGTCATCAGGCACCCGATTCCTTGCCATGGGTGACGTCCTGACAATATGCGTATCGGGTTCCTCTTCAATCACGATCAGGTGCATCAGGTCGCCCATAGTCTTCCGATCGCGCTTGCCCTCGCGCGCAGCGGTGTGGCGGCGGAGATCATCGTCGCCACTACCAGTCCCCGGTTGAGCGCGGAGGTCATCCGCCTCGGCGGCGCGGAGATCGGACGCCGCATCGCGCTCGTCCCGCTGTCGCTGCGCCAGGCCCGCAGCCGCGTCATCGCCAACACGCTCGAAGCCGTGGTGCCCGCCACCAAATTGCTGGTCTATGGCGACAATCTGGATTTCTTCCGTTCGCTCGACATCCTCGTCGTCGCCGAAAAGACGTCGCTGATCCTGAAGACCCGTTACGGGCTGGACCGGTTGCGCATCGTCCATACCCGCCACGGCGCGGGCGACCGCGCGATCGGGTTCGACCGCGCCAGCGCCGGCTTCGATCATGTCCTCGTCTCGGGTGCCAAGATCCGCGATCGTCTGGTGGCGGAGGCACAGGTCGATCCCACGCGGATCAGCATCATCGGCTATCCGAAATTCGATCTGCTGCCCCGGCGCGGCAGCACCCACCCGCTGCTCGACGATGGCCGTCCGGTCGTCCTCTACAATCCGCATGTCTCGCCGCATCTGTCCTCCTGGTACGAAGCGGGGCGCGCCGTGCTCGACTGGTTCGTCGCGCATGAGGAGTATCATCTGATCTTCGCGCCGCATGTCATGCTGTTCGAACGGCCCTTCGTGCTGACCATCGACCGTTTGCGCATCGACCGGCCCGGCCGCATCGCCGAACGCTATCTGCGCGCCCCCAACATCCATATCGATCTCGGCAGCCGCGCCTCCACCACCATGGTCTATACCGATCGCGCGGACATCTATCTGGGCGACGCCAGCAGCCAGGTCTATGAATTCATCCGCCGCCCCCGCCCCTGCCTGTTCCTGAACACGCACCGGGCGGACTGGCGCGGCGATCCCAATTTCGCGCATTGGGGCTGCGGTCCCGTCATCACCGATCCGGCGGAGCTGGAACATGGGCTGGCCGACGCCCGTCTGTTCCACGAACGCACCTATCGCCCGGCGCAGCAGGCGTTGTTCGATTACAGCTTCGACCTGACCGAGGAACCCTCGTCCGATCGCGCCGCGCGCGTTCTCGCCGGGCTGGCCGGGCTGCGCTTCACCGCGTCCGTCCCCGCTGCCGATGCCGATGCACCGCTGGCGATCCGTGCCTGACCGTCCCGCGCGGGACGGGGTCGTCGGTCGCATCTATGGCAATCTGGGTCGGCTGATCGGGGGCAAGGCGGCGGCGGGAATCGTCAGCCTCGCCTATCTTGCCATCGCCGCGCGCGCGCTCGGCCCGCATGATTATGGCGTGCTGGTGCTGGTCCATGGCTTCGCGATGGCGGTCGGCGGCATCGTCGGCTTTCCCGGCTGGCACGCGGTCGTCCGCTACGGCGCGCAGGCCGATGCCGCGCGGGATCCCGCCCGCCTCGCCCGCCTGCTCCGCTTCGCCGGGCTGGTCGAAGGCGCGGCGGGGCTACTCGCCGTGCTGACCACCGCCTTGCTCGCGCAGATGCTCGGCGCGCGCATGGGCTGGTCCGCAGCGGCGATCGCGTTCGCTTTGCCCTATAGTCTGGCCGTCCTCGCCTCGGTCCGCGCCACCCCTGCCGGCTATCTGCAATTGCAGGGGCGGTTCGATCTGTTGGGCGCGCATAATCTGGTCGCCCCCGTCGTCCGGCTGGCGGGCGCGTTGCTCATCATGGCGGCGGGCGGCGGCCTGCGCGCCTTCCTGATCGTCTGGCTGCTCGCCGCGTTGGCCGAATGGGCGGCGATGTGGGCGCTGGGCATCATGGTCGCGCGCAAGCGGCTGCACACGCCGCTGCTAGGGGGCATCCGGGGCGTGATCGGTGAAAATCCCGGTCTCTGGCGCTTCATGCTCGCCGCCAATGCCGATATCACGCTCACCGAACTGGGCGGCCGGGTCACGCCGCTCGTCATCGGGGGGATGCTCGGCCCGGTCGCCGCCGGGCTGTACGCGGTCGCGCAACGCGTCACCGTCATCATCGCACAACCCGCCCAGATGCTGGGGCAGGCCGCCTATGCCGAACTGGCGCGGCTCGTCGCCGATGGCGGGCGCGGGCAACCCGTGCGCCGCGCCTTGCTGCGCTGCGCCGGTCTGGCGCTGGTCACCACCCTGCCCGTGCTGACCGGCATCGCGCTGTTCGGGCGGACGCTGGCGGTGACGATGGCCGGTCCCGCCTTTGCCGGCGCGACGGTCGTGCTGCTCTGGCTGGCGGTCGCACGTGCGCTGCTCGTGGTCGGCCCACCGGTCAGCGCCGCGCTCGTCGCGCTCGGCCGGCCGGGCCTCTCCGTCATCGCCAATCTCGTCGCCGGCCTCGCGCTGTTGCCATTGCTGCCGCCCCTGCTCGCTTATGCCGGCCTGATGGGCGCGGGCATCCACGCGCTGCTACAGGCCGTCACCGCGCTGTTGCTCCTGATCCTGTTCGTCCGGCACGAAAGCCGCGCGTCCACCCCCCGCCCCCACATCCTGACCGCCTGATGCGCATCGCCTATGTCATCAATTCGGTCGAGGGCGGCGGCGCGGCGCTGCCCGTCCCGGCCGTCGCCGCCGTCCTGCGGGCGAACGGAGCGGACGTCCGCATCCTCGCGCTTACCCGGCGCGACGGCCGCGCGCTTCCCGCCATCGCCGCCGCCAGCCTCCCCATCTCGGTCCGCGAGGGTGGCGAGCGCGATCATGCCGCCGCGCTGGCATGGCTGGGTCGCAGCCTAGGCCAGTGGACGCCCGACATCGTCTGGACCTCGCTCAGCCGCGCCACCCTGCTCGGCCAGCTTGCCGGCCTGCGCCGTGGCATCCCGGTGGTAAGCTGGCAGCATAATGCGTGGCTCAAACCCGCCAACCGCCGCCTGCTCCGCCTGACGCAGCGCCTGTCCCGCCTCTGGATCTGCGACTCCCCCGGCGTCACCGCGCTCACCGCGCAGCGGCTCCACGTCCCCGCTGACCGGCTCGCCACATGGTCGCTCTTCGCCGCCAATCCCCAAGCGCCGCAGGCCCGTCCATGGCAACCCGGCGAGCCGCTCCGCCTCGGCACGCTCGGCCGGCTCCACCCCGCCAAGGGCCATGACATCCTCATCGCCGCGCTGGCCCGACTACAGGCGGACGGCTTCACCCCGCCCGTCCCCTTCACCGTCCGCATCGCCGGCGACGGCGCCGATCGCGCAGCGACGCAAGCCGCCATCGACGCCGCCGGCCTCCGCCACGTCCAGCTTACCGGCTATTGCGACCAGCCATCGGCCTTCCTCGCCGACCTGCATCTCTATCTCCAGCCTTCCCGCCGCGAAGGCCTCTGCATCGCCGCGCATGAGGCGATGGCCGCCGGCCTCCCCGTTCTCGCCTCCGCCGTGGGAGAAATGCCGCACAGCATCGTCGACGGCATCACCGGCCGCATCGTTCCGCCCGCCGATATCCCCGCCCTCGCACACGCACTCCGCGATCTGCTGACCGATCCCGCTCAACTCGCCGTCATGGGCACCGCCGCCCGCACCCGCACGCTCGACCGCTTCGGTCCGGACGCCTTCGCTGCGACCGGCGGCGCAATCATGGCCCGGATCGCGGCGATGCTACCCCGCTGACCGCCTCGCCACCACCCGGTCGAGCACCGCCAGCCACGCCGCCGCCGCCGTCGCCAGCCGATGCCGTTCGATCAGCGCCGCCCGCGCCGCACCGTCCATAGCCCCCGCCGTCAACACCGCCCGCAGCGCCTCCGCCAGCCGCTCCGCATCCGCCGCCACGATCCGCCCCAACCCCTGCCCCGGCAAAATCTCCGCCAGCGCAGGCGAACAGTCCGTCGTCACCACCGGCACGCCCGCCGCCACCGCTTCCACCAGCACCGCCGGATAGCCCTCATAAACCGACGTCGACAGAAACGCGTCTGCCTGCCCGAGCCACGGCCCGATCGCGGCGACATGCCCCGCAAACTCGACGCGCCCCGCCACGCCCAGCGCCACCACGCGCCGCTCCAGCATCGCCCGTTCTTCGCCATCGCCCAAAATGGTCAGCCGACAGCAAGGATCGAGGCGTGCAAAAGCCTCCAGCGCCAGCGCAAACCGTTTCTGCGCCACCAGCCGCCCCGCGCACAGGATCATCCGCCCGCCGCCCGTCCTTGCCGGTGCGATCCAGTCATCATCGATGCTCGGTTCCGGGCAAGAGTCGACCGCCCGCCGCAATGCCCGCGCCGCTGCCCCCGCCAGCAACGGCGACATCGCCACCAGCGCATCGCACCGCCGCGTCGCCCGACGAAATTTCCACGCCGCCCATATACGCCGCAACCGCGTCTGGTCCGCGCGCCCCACCGGATTGCTGATCTTGCAGACCATCGGCGGTGCCGCCTTGCCCAGCCGATCCGCCAGCGCGCGCAGCACCGGCGCATGGAAATTGCCCGGCCCGACCAAGATGTCGAACCCCGCATCCCGCACGACGGCCGCCATCGCCCGCCCCAGCCGCCGCCGCGAACCACGCCCCCGCAGGATGGTCGGCACCACCGCCCGCACCGTCACCCCGTCCGCCACCAGCGACCGCAACGGCCCGGCCTCGGTCCCGCACAGGATCGTCACGGATCGCCCGGCGGCGACCCAGCCATTGGCCAGCCGGATCGCCACCCGCTCGCTTCCGCCGCCCGAAAAATCATGCAGCAGCACGGCGATCCGCATCGCCGGTCCCCATTCGCTCGGCATGACGCCTTCCCCCCCATGCCGGCGCATCATGAAGACGCGCCGGCCAAGGAAAAGGGTTTACTGCCCCGCGACCACCTTCACCAGCGGCGCGACGGCCTGCCCGGTCGGCAATGCGCCACCGGCCCGCAACTGCTTCGCACCCTCGTCCCAGCGCAGCGTGGCCGAACGCCCGCCGGCCTTCGCCACCGGGCTGACACCGTCGTCGTCATACAAGGTGAACGCGGCATCCCGCCCCGGATAGACGCGGATCTCGGTCAGCGCCTGCTTCGTCGCCGTGCTCTGCACCGGCGCGCCCAGCGGCACGATCGATCCTGCCCGCACGAACAGCGGCATCCGCGTGATCGGTGCAGCCGCATCGATCCACTGCCCGCCGGTAAAGCGCTTGTTCGTCCACCAGTCATACCAGTCATTGCCCGCCGGCAGATACACCTTGCGGCTGGTCGCCCCCTGCTCCGTCACCGGCGCGACAAGGAAGGCCGGACCGAACATATATTGGTCACCGATCGTCGCCACCGCCGGATCGTTCGGGAAATCCATGAACAGGGCGCGCATGAACGGCGCGCCCGTCTCGTTCGTCTGCTTTGCCAAGCCGTACAGATAGGGCATCAACTGATACCGCAACCGCAGCCAGTCCGCGAGGATCGTTTCCGCCGCCTTGCCATAGTCCCAGATCGCCAGGCTCCCCGGCCGCTGCCCATGAATGCGCAGCGTCGGCGTGAAGCTGTTGAGCTGGAACCAGCGTACGAACAATTCCGGATAATCCGGATAATCCGTCCCCGTCGAGACCGCACCGGCCGGATCGATCAGCGGGGCGTGCGCCGCCTTCGGTCCGCTCGGCCACTGCCACCCGCCGGTATCGCTGCTGGTATAGGCGATGCCGCTGGCGGCCATGTTGAGGTTCGCAGGCACCTGCCGGCGGAACGCTTCCCAGGTCGACTGGATATCCGCCGTCCAGAAGATCGCGCCCGATGCCTGCGCCCCCAGATAGGCGGCGCGGGCAAGGATCAGGTTGCGCACGCCGGGTCGGTCGCGCGCCGCTCCGTCCGCCACGCCCATCGTATGGACCAGCGGGAACAGGTTGAAATAACGGTCGCCGCTGCCGATCGAATAGAAATTGCCCGACGGCACCAGGTCCGGCTCCGTCTCGTCCAGCCACGTATAATCAAAGCCTTCGGACAGGATGTTGTCGCGGATCTTGCCCCAGAACCAGCCACGCGCTTCCGGATTGGTGCTATCGATCAGCCCCCCGGCCCGGTCGGCGCGCACCGCCAGCCCGTCCACCGGATTGCCGTCCTTGTCCTTCAGCAGCCAGCCCTTGGATGCCAGCAGGTCGAAATAACGGCCCTCCCGCTCGTAACGTGGCCAGACGGAGATGATCGACTTCATCCCCATATCGTGCAGCTTCCCGTTCATCCCCTTGGGATCGGGGAAGAAGGTGCGGTCGATGTCCATCTGCCCCATCCGGGTCCAGTGGAACCAGTCCAGCACCATGATATCGAGCGGATAGCCACGCTGGCGATAGCCATCGGCCACGCTCAGCAATTCGGCCTGCGTTTCATAACGCGCCTTGGACTGGATCAGCCCCAGCGCCGCCTTGGGCGGCAGCGGCGTCACGCCGGTCAGCAGCCGATATCCCTTGTACAGTTCGTCGCTATTCTTGCCGGTCACGATGAAGAAGGAAACGCGCTCCCCCACTTCGCTCTGGATCTTGGTGGCGTTGTGCAGCCCGGCGGACACCGTCGTGATCGATGGATTGTCCCACACGATCATATAATTCTTGCTGCTCACCAGCACCGGCACGCACACCGTCTCGCCGGCGGGCGCATCATAATGATGCTTGCAGGTGATCGTGCGACCTTTCAGGTCGAGCGTGCCTTCCTGATTCTGCCCCATCCCATAAAAATGTTCATCGGTGGCGGTCGAGAAATTCGCGCCGACGCGGAAGGTCTGTTCGGCATTCACCGTCTGCGGCGCCATCTCCCAACCCGTCATCGTGACGATCGGCTTGCCCGCGGCGTCGGCGATCGCGATCGATGCGGAGGGCAACGACGGCGCGAAGTAACGCTGCATCTGCGTCGGCGCACCCGGCCATGGCTGCGCATTCACCGTCACCTGCATCGCGGCGGAGGCGAAGCGGTCGCCCGCCGGCCCGGCCTGTTGCGACCATCCGGCCTTGTCACCCTTGGCGACGATGCCATAGCCCGCATCCGCATTGGCCAGCGCCTTGTCCAGGGCCAGCGTCACCCGCACCACATTCGGCGCAAAGGGTTCGACGGACACGACCGCCCCGTTGCGATCCAGCGTCGCCATCGGCGCGGCCAGCGCGGTTCCCGTCATCAGCAACGCACCCAGCGCGGCAATCCCTACTCGTATCGTCATTATCTTCTCCTGTGCCGCACCGACCCCGACGGGCGGGGTGCGATCCATAACCTGTCCATTCATGCCGCCGTGCGGCCCGTGTCGATCGTCAGCGCACCAGTTCGGCCATCACCACATCCTGATCCCGCATCGGCAAGCGCAGATGCGCCACGCCGTCCGCCCCCGCCCGCACCGTCTCGGTCGTGGGACTGTCCGCCGTCAGCGCCTGAAGCCGCTGCAACTGCACCGCGCTCAGCCGGTCCGGCCGCCCCATCTCCAGATAGGCGGTATAAGCATCGTTCTGCCGAAACCCCGTCCGCCGGATGCGCACCCGGTAGCTGCCCGGCTTCAGCCCGCCGATCCGCACGTCCAGCGGCGCGGCCTGCGCCGGCACGCGGACCTTGGTGAAGAAAGGCCGGTTGCTCACCGGCTGGTCCGGCAGCACGTGACGCCACGCCAGCACTTGCACATTGCCGTCCTTCACCGTTGCGATGCTCTCGTCGTCGCCGGTCGGCAGTTCCCGATCCCCCAGATCGTTCAGATATTTATAGGCGAACCACGCCGCCTTGCGCACGCCCTGCGGCGTCATCAGCCCGAACCCGCCCTCGAACGGCCGGGTCTGCGGGCCGGGTTCCTCGAACAGGTCGCTATAGGTCCAGTAACTCATCGCCTGCGCCGCGCCTTCGGTCCGCCGCAGCTTGGACAGGATATAGGCCGCGCTCAGATAATCGTCATGAATGGCGTCGCGCGGGCTGTAGCTGGTGCTCCATTCGGTGAAGAAGAGCGGCATGTTCTTGTGCCCGGCGGCATCCATCTGCCGCCGCACCTTCAGCACATCCTTCACGATGGCGTCGGGGTCGGGCGACAGCTTGTTGTCGCTCTCCCCCTTCTCGTCCAGAAAACCACCGTCGACGCCGTAGGTATGCGTCGTCACGAAATCGACCGGCAGCTTCTCGCGCGCCGCATAGTCCAGAAATTCGGGCACCCAGTCGGCCCCCGCGGTCGATGGACCACCCACGCGCAATGCCGGATCGATCGCCTTGATCGTCCGCACCGTCCGCCCATAATAGTCGAAATAGGCCTTCTGATCGGCCTTTTCCCAGAAACCCGCCAGATTGGGTTCGTTCCAGAATTCGAAATACCAGCTCCGCACCTCGGCCGCGCCATAACGCGCGACGACATGCCGGACGAACGCATCGACCAACGCCGTCCAAGCCGCCGGCTGAGGGTGCGACGTATTGCCCTTCCAGTAAAAGATCGTCTGCGGCGACGTCTTCATCGCGTCGGGCGTGAACCCCAGCTCCACCAGCGGCTTCAACCCCATGCCCAGCAGGCGATCATAAAGCCTGTCGATCCCGCGCCAGTCATAGACCGGCTTGCCATCGACCACGCGATAGGTGCCCAGCTGATCGGCGAAGATGTTGTGAAACCGGATATAACGGAACCGCAATTCCTTCTGGGCGGTCTGCAACTGCGCCAGACTATCCTCGCGTAACAACGTGCCGGGATGATCCGACCCGATCGCCATCGCCGCCATCCGGTTACGCGCCGTCGTCGGTGCCCGCAGATCGACCGTGATCGTCCGTGCGGCGGAGGCCGGTACGGCGGCCGCAGGCGCAGCGACCGGCATCGATCCCAACGCCAGCGCCGCCACCGAGATCGCGACCCGATGTGCCAAAATCGCCTTCCGCACGCCCGCGATGCCGCGAATGATCGTCACCCTAAAAGCCCTCCCCGTCCGAAACCATCGCTTCTTGAGAGCGCTACCATGTCAAAGACTAGAGCGCCGCCGCCGCTCTCACAAGTCGTTATTGTCTGGGAAATCATGCGAAAGTCGCACTCCGGCCCGCCACCGAATTGCTGCCCCGCCTAAAAGCTGGAAGACATCATCCAGAATGAGTGGAGGCAACCGTCCATCCCGAGCGAAGTCGAGGGCTCTCTTCGAGCGTAGCCGAGAAACCCGCAGGCTGGCGCGTCGGCTTCGCTTGGGCATCAACCCCATCACCGCCTAGAACAGCTTCCGCACCGAGAGCGTCACCGTCCGCCCGACCGGATCCAGATAGCCCGGCTGGAACCGGTTCGGCACGCCACCCGTCCCGTCGCGCACGCGCGGCCGGGCATCCGTCACATTGTCGATGTCGAGCTTGAGTTGCAGCTTCTTGGCCCATGCCGCCTGCGGCGCGAACCGGTCGATGCCGATCAATCCGCCGACATTCAGTTTGAAGATCGACAGGAAATGCAGGTCCGCTTCGGGCAGCGCACTGCGCACCCGGTTCGCGCCGCCATACCAGGCGTCGAAGCGGAAGGTCATGCCCTGATGATTGATCCCGCCATACAGATAACCCTGCACCCGCGCCGCTCCGTTGCCGATCACCGTATCACCGCGCAGCAGGTCGAATTCGGGCGCGCCGGGCCGCAACCGCAACCGGTCGGCGAACCGGATCGTCGGTCCCATGCCGCCATAGAAGCTCGGTCGGCTGTCCGGTGGCGGCGCCCCCCCCGGCGCGGCCGGCACCGGCGCACGACCGATCATCCCGAACGCATTCACCGTCAGGTTCAGCGTGCGCTGCCGCTCCCGATCATAGTTGATCGGACGATAGGCCACCGACGTCAGCCGCCCCGCCGCGTCCCGCGTCACAAGGTCCGGCAAAATCGCCTCGGTCTGCGGCGTCAGGGCATAGACGGTCCCGGTCTGGTCGCGGATCGTCGCCACCTCATAGGTCGCGCCGATCCGCCATTCCCGCGCCTTGAACGGTTTCACCGTCACTCCCACCGACCGGACGTGCTTGCGCTCGGCGCGGAGATCCGGATTGCCGCCGGTCAGCACGGTCACCAGTTCGGTGCGGCCGGTGGTGGAATCGAACACCGGCACATTGGCCAGCCGCACCTCCGGCGTGGACAGGTTTGTCACCGTCGGCGCGACGGCGGTCCGCCGCACCGACGCCAGCACCTGCACCCCCGCAAACGGTCCCCACACCGCGCCGAAGCTGCTGTCCCGCAGCGCTCCGAACCCGCTGACACGGCGGAGGTTGGCGGATCCGTTCACCGACAGGTCGCCCGCAAATGCCAGCACATCCTCCCGCCGCGATGTCAGCGGCACGTCCACCGCCAGCGATCCCTCGATCCGGTCCCGCCCCAGCGACAGCGAAAAGGGGTTCGTCCCGCGCGTGAAGGACCGCGCCTTCACCCGCTCCGCCTCGGTCGATGCGGTGATCGACACCTCGCCCGCCGGCACCCGGAACGGGGCTTTCGTGGCCACCGCCTTCATCGTGCCGCTCCGCGTCCGCAACTGCGCGACATCCGTCACCCGCGTGCCGAGCAGCGCCGGATCGATCGGCCCGAACGGATCGGCCCCGTTCGCGATCGCGGCATTGGCGGCGGTCAGATCGATCGCGCGGGCGCTCCGCCCGTCCACCTGCTGCTGGTCGAGCGCGGCGGTCGCGTCCCACCGCCACCCGTCGATCGTCCCACGCAACGTACCGCCGCCATGCAGCGTGGTGGTGGTCTGCTGCTGCCGCAGCGGATCGACCTCGGTCAGAAAGCGATAGAGCAGCACCGGCCCTGCAAAAGGAGAGAAGGCATTGCCCCCCGGCACCAGCAACACGCCCGGTGCCAATCCGGCCAGGTTCCGCTCGCGGTTGCGCTCCGCCGTCAGGCTGATCGAACCGCTCATCGTCTTGCCGATCCGGTCGGCGATCACCGCCTCAGCCTTCACACTGTCCCGGCGCGGGGCCAGCGTCCGGTACGGTCCCTGATCGAAGAGCGCCGGACGATCGGCCCGCGCCGCGAACCCCGCCAGCGTGCGGTCGCCCGCCGCCCCCGGCACGCCCGCGACCGTCACCACCCTGCCCGACTGCACCGACAGCGCCGGATCGATCTCGCCACCACCCAGGCCGGTGATCGTGCCGGGCACCCCAAATAACTGATCCGGATCGGGCAGGATCCCCCGGTCCGATTGCAGGATCGGCGTACTGCGCCGATATTCCAGCCCCAGCGTCAACCGGCTGTCATTGCGCAACCGCGTCAGCGCATAACTGCCCGTCGTTATGGCCCCGCCCCCGCGCGTCGTCGTGCCCGCCCCCGCGCGCAACTCGCTCTGCCGGAACCGGCGTTTGGTGATGAAATTCAGCACGCGCCGCGTCGGCGGATAGCCGAACTTCAGCGCGACCGGCTCGGGCATCACCTCCACTTTCTCGATCGCCTCGGGCGGCAGCGCACCGATATCCTGATAGCCGGAGGTGCGTTGTCCGTTCAGCAGGAAGATCGGCTCCGATCCATCCGCCGACTGCGTCACGCCACGAATGGCGCGCAACAATTCCGAAATGGTGGTCGCGCCCGTCGCGGCGATCGCATTGGCATCGAACGTCGCCAACGGATCGATCCCCCGCACGATCGATCGCCGGTCGCCCACCACGGTCACTTCATCGGCATCGCCCGCCGCAGTCCCGGACACCCGCCGATCCTGCGCCGCCACCGGCACCGCGAACAGCAAGGCAAGCACCACCGGGACAAAACAGGGCGTCATCGCCACGCGCCGCTTCCGATCCCTGTTCGGCACGGCCCCGGATCCGATCGCCACACACCCACCCCGCCACCGTTTCGCAAAGGCTAGTGCGAAGCGACAACCCGCCGCAAGGCTTTCAGAAACTAATAGCTGAAACCCAGCCGCAGCGTGAAGACCAGCGCATCGTCGCGCCCTCGTTCGCCCGCCGGATGCAGGATCCATTGCACGTCCGGCTGCACCGTGACATGCGGCAGGATGCTGTCCGCATAGGTCAGCTCCAGCGCCGATTCCGCGCGTGCGGTCACGATCCCCTCATCGGCCAGATTGCGGCGATAGTCGCGCGCCAGATAGGCCTGGTTCGCGCCCAGCGAGAGAATGCCGTCCGGCCGCCCGGGGATCGGACGCGCGAACAGGAAACCCGCCTGCCATCCGCCTCGGAACGGCGTGGTCTGTCCATCGGACAATCCGACACGAACGAATGCCTGTGTCGCCCACGCGCCGTCCTGATCGTTCAACGGCTGCTGCACGATCATATAGGCGCCATGTGCTGAACGGCGGACGGGCCGGCCATCGGCCGCGACCGCACGCAGGTCGTCCTGATGCAGCGTATAGGCCCAGCCCCCCACCGCGATCTTGCCGCGCTCCCCCGCGCCGACTTCGCCCATCAGCAGACCACCATTGTCGAACTGCATATCCACACCGCGCGGGTCGCCGATCGTGCGCGCATTCGCGTTGACGATCGCCACGCGGGCATAAGCCTGCGCGCCGATCTTACGGTCCAGCCGCAGCGCCAGCGCGGTCGAGGGGAAGATGGACGGCCCATTGGGACCGGTCGCCGCAATCTCGGATCCGATGCCGAATGCCGGTGCGAGCAGCGTGCCCGCCGCATCATTGCTGTAAAACTCGCTGTTGACGTCATAGAGGCCCATCCGCGCCGTCATGCGCGATCCGACCGCCTGTTCCACCCATGCCTCGAACAGCCGCAGTCGCTGGCTGCCGACCTCGATATTGTCGACCCCCTGCAACGTCGCCGCCCGTGTATTCGGCATCCCGCCGAAATTGTTCAGGATATGAAGATGGGCGCTGCCCCCGCGCCATCCCACCAGCCGGTCCATATCGAAATCGGCGGTGATATTCAGATTGTCGAGCAGATAGCGATCCCGCCCGGCCGCCTCGGCATCCACGGCAACCGCATCCACGGTATAATCCGCCGCCAGTTGCACGGGACGCGGTGATGCGGGCGACGCTGCCGACACGGCCACCGAATTCGGCAGCAATAACAATGCGAAACTGAATATCGTGCGATTCACGTGCCGGCCTCCCTATGCCGCCTTCATCGCATTCAGAAATGAAAATCACCTTATCGTTACTGACCCATATCGGGATGACCTGGATGTTTTCATGATATTAACGATCTTTCCTGTAGAGGACTCGTCGAACATCATGGGGCGGGACATGACATCTTCTATCAATCGCATGACGACGATCGTGATTTTGCTGATCCTCAGCACGGTCTTCCTCTCTGGCGGCGTCGGCCTCTGGTCCAGCACGCGGCAGGCGCTGGCGATGACGGAGATGCAGGATGCGTCAGCGCTGCTGCGCAACCATATGAACGCCGACATGATGCATGATGCCGTGCGTGCGGACGTTCTCGGCCTGCTCATGCCCCCCGGAACCGGCATCGATCCCGCGGACAACCGGCGCGAACTGGAAGAGCATCTGAAGATCCTCAGTCGGAACATCGCGATCGATCGCGCCTATGCCGGATCGCCGAAGGTCATCGCCGCCACCGCCTCGATCGCCCCCCGGGTCGAAGCCTATGCCGCCGCCGCACGCCGCATCGCCGATCTGGCGATCCGGGATCATGGCGCGGCGATCAGCGCGCTGCCCGCGTTTCTGAAGGAATTCGGCGTTCTGGAAGGCAGCATGTCCACCATATCGGACGCGATCGAGGAGCGATCGCGCGACGTCGAGGCCCAGGCCAGTCAGGCGGCTTCGCTGGGATCGTTCCTGCTGCTGGCCGGCATGGCCGGATCGATCCTGCTGATCGTGGCGGTCGGCATCGCCTGCCGGCGGTTGCTCGTCAAACCCCTGATCCATCTGATCGCGATCATGCGGAAAATGGCCGATGGCGACATGGCCGTCGCGATACCGGCGACAAACCGCCGCGACGAACTGGGCCAACTGACCGAGACCACATCCCGCTTCCGCGACCAGCTCGTCTCCGCCGAAACCGCGAAGCAGGCGCAGACCAGCATGATCTGCGACAGCATCGGCTTTGGTCTCGCAGCACTGTCGCGCGGTGATCTCACCACACGGATCGATGCCGATCTGACCGGTCCCTTCGCCAAGCTGAAGACCGATTTCAACGAAGCCATCGCCGTTCTGGGCGGCACGCTGACCGCCGTATCGCGCGCGACCGTGGGCATCGGCACCGGATCGACCGAGATCAGCGCCGCGTCGGACGATCTGGCGCGCCGCACCGAGCATCAGGCCGCGTCGCTGGAAGAAACCGCTGCCGCCATGGACCAGATCACCACCACGGTTCAGGAAACCGCATCAGGCACCGAACGCGCCGATCAGGCCGTCTCCGCCGCACGGAGGGATGCCGAGGATGGCGGCCGCATCGTCCGCGAGGCGGTCACCGCGATGGGCGGAATCGAACGTGCATCGGATGAGATTTCGGAGATCATCTCGCTGATCGACGGCATCGCGTTCCAGACCAACCTGCTCGCACTGAACGCCGGGGTGGAAGCCGCGCGGGCGGGCGACGCCGGGAAGGGCTTCGCGGTGGTGGCGTCCGAAGTCCGCGCGCTGGCGCAGCGATCGGCGGACGCCGCCCGCGACGTGAAGACCAAGATCGCGGCGTCGGCGGAGCAGGTCGGGATCGGCGTCACCCTCGTCGGCCGGACGGGGCAGGCGCTGGAACGGATCGTCTCGCGCATCGCGGAAATCAGCGGACTGATCGCCACCATCGCCGCCTCCGCGCGCCAGCAATCCTCCGGGCTGCAACAGGTCAATATCGCGGTGCGCGAGATGGACTCGGTCACCCAGCAAAATGCCGCCATGGTCGAACAAAGCTCCGCCGCCGCTCGCACGCTCGCGGCCGAAGCGGAGGAGCTGGCGCGCCTCATCGCCCGCTTCCAGATGGACGGCGGCGACGTCCGCACCGTTGCACCCCGGAACGCGCCCTATCCCGTCCTCCGCAACGCGGCCTGACGGCGGGGGCGGGCCAACGGTTTAACGTGAAACGACATTCCCGCCGGAACGGACGCGATATCGGCATGGCACCTTCTGCGAGGGAGACCGTTGTGCTGGCTCCTCTCCCGACAGGAATGATCCATGAGCAGCGACAACGACATCACCGTACTGAACAGCCTCATCAAGACGACGCTCGACAGCATGAAGGGGTATGAGGACGCCGCGAAGGATGCGGAAAGCACGCAGTTCGCCACGATGTTCGCCGATTTCGCGCGCGATCGCGCACAGGTGGCGACCCAGCTACAGGCGCAGGTCCGCACGCTGGGCGGGGAACCGGAACTGGACTCCAGCCTGCTGGCCGCCGCGCACCGGACCTTCATGGACCTGAAACAGGCCCTGACCGGCAAGGACGACAAGGCGATCATCGTCGAAGTCGAGCGTGGCGAGGATCATCTCAAGGAAAAATACGAAGAGGCCATTGCGGACGCCGATCTGTCGCCGGCAACGCTGGCCGCGATCACGGAAGGCTATCAGTCGGTCCGCGAAGGCCATGACAAGATGCGCACGCTGAAGCACAGCATCGCGTGACATCAAGCGCGGGCGGCGGGTCTGGACCTGCCGCCCGCGCACTATCACGCAGAGTGCCACAGCACATCTGCGACGCCGACACGATCCACCAACGGCAACCATCAACCGGCTGCATCGGGAAGTTCTTGAAAAACCTTTCGATATCTATCGAACTACCTTTCTTTTCGTAACGTAAGCATATTGAAATATCGGTCCATATATTTTCAGTCATCTGATTTGGCTGAAAATCCTGATACACAAGAAATTACCATTATCGCTGAGCCAGCTGGCCGCAGATTGCCGCGGTAGCGTCATGGTAATGTTCGCATTCTTTCTGATCGTCCTGCTCGTCGCAACTGCGTTCACGCTCGATCTATCGCGACTGCAACTGGCGCAACAGAAGAACCAGCTCGTCAGCGATCTTGCCGTGCTCGCCGCGGTCAATACCGACAGCCCCGTTTCCGGCCTCGCCGCCTCGCCGACCGCCGTGGCCACTGCCCGGGCCGTCGCGAGCGCCAACGGGTTCGATCCCGACCAAACCCTTCTGTCCGCAGAAACCTTCTTAGCCGACGTTGCCGTACCGGCACTGAAGGCAACGATCATGCAGGATGTCTTGCTGCCGATCGGCCTGCCCTCGTGGGGCAGCCATGCAAATGTGCACACGGTCTCCTGGGCGCAGACCGGCGGATCGGGCATGTGCTTTCGCTCACAGGTCGGGCCGATCAATATCTATGACCATGCGGCCGTCGCAGGCCCGGCCTGTGGTGCCGAAGCGAAGACCTACTTCCATGTCTGCGGCAAGGCAGAAGCAAGATTGAGGTCCGTCACGGTCGGCTATCGTCTGGCGGACGAACAGGCCTATCTTTGCAGGACAGCGTCGTTCAGCCCTGCCGCATCGGCCTTCACCACCAACGCCGCCGTCAGGGATAGGATTGCCATGTCCGCGCCCGTGACCGGAATGCGCGGCCATCTGGACGCCATGGCCCATGGTTGGGCGTTCGGCACCATCTCTCCGGTCAGGCACGTCGCGCCGATCGGAACGGACAAGACGTTTGAAGGCGTCACCGAGGTCATCACAGCCGACTCCCCGATGAACAATCTGACCGTCAGCAACGCCATACTGCATTTTTCCGGCAACGGTGCGCCGGACCCGGACTGTCACTCCCCCACGACCATCGCCGGAACCGCCACGATGGCCGGCACCAACCGGCTGGTCTTCGCGTCCGGCTGCTACCTCTTCGCCGCCGCGTTCAACGTCGGCGAAGGCAGCGATACGCAATTTGCGGTCGCGCCCGGCGCATCGGTGGTCTTCCTGTTCAACGGCACCATGACGACGGCATCCGGGTCGCAACTCTCCCTCGGAGAGGCGTCGGTCTATTTCAACGGCGGATCCATCTCCAATAATGGCGTGCGTCTGTCCTTCGGCAACGGCCCTTTCTATCTTTGGGGCGGAACGATCTACAACGTATCGCCGGCCTCGATCCTGTCCTTTGGCGATGGTCCCTTCTATTTCTACGGCGGCAGCATCTCCAACAACGGCACCATGACGCTGGGCAGGGGGCCGTTCCGGTTCAGCGGCGGGTCATTGGCGCTGAACGCCGGGTCCACCACCAGCTTCGGCGTCGGTGATATGGAATTTTACGGTGGCTCGGTGATCGCCGGGGGCGATTCCGTCACGTTCGGCGCGGGCGGCTCCGCAAGCCGGGGTTCGGGCGCGGTGCTGATGTATGGGGGCAGTTTTGCACTCACCGCCCGCTCGCTGACCGCGATCGGCACCAGCTTCGGCTTCAGTGGCGGCACGCTCAGCCTGCTGGGCGTCGGCACGATCCACGCGACCGCGCCGACCAATCCCACCCCCGCATTGGGCTATCGCAACCTGCTGTTCGGGATCTGGGGCGGGGCCTTCAGCCTGTACCAGTCCGATGGGCAGAACGATACGATGTCCGGAATCATCTATGCGCCGACGACCAACGCCTCACTCTACGGGTCGCAGACGATCCGGCCACCGCCAAACGGTTGCTTCGGTGTCGTGGCGGGCGTGGTCGATATCTATCAGAATGCCCGGATCCATGCGGTGCCCTGCGCGGGTCTGTCCGGTCGCTCGATCGGCAACGGCATGTTGGTGCAATGACGATGCGCGTCCGATCCGCCGCCCGCACTCTCTGCGCGGATAAGCGCGCGGTTGCCCTCATCGAATTCGCATTGGCCCTGCCGCCCCTGCTCATTCTGCTTGCGATCGTCATTGATCTCGGCCGCGCTTATCATGCCCGCCTCGTCCTGCTGCGTGCGCTGACGGCCGGTGCTCTCTATGCATTCGAACAAGGCTCCACCGTTACGTCGGCAACGGCCACCGATCTTCGCGCCTCGATCACGACTATCGTCCAGCAAAGCGCCGACGATGCGTCCCTGACCGTCACCATCCGTCTTAATGGTCAGGCAGGGTCGGCCAACGCGGACGGCTATTATTGCACGACGGGCTATCCGGTAAGCTGGACGACCACCGGCACGAAAAGCGTCTCATGTCCGGATCATACCATGTCCGCCAAGTTCGTCGCGATCCACGTCTCCGGTGTCTTCACGCCGTTTTTCCCGTTCGGATCCATCGCCGGATCGATGTTTCCACTGACCGAAACCGTGTTGGTGCGCACCAAATGAAGCGACGGCCCCTTTCCGATGCGAGCGGAGCGGCCGCGATCGAATTCGCGCTCGTCGCGCCCATCTTCCTGACGGTGGTCGTGATCCTGCTTCAGGCGGCGATCGCCTTCGAACGCTGGAATGCGGCGCAGATGGTGACCGGCATCGCCGCCCGCTGCATCGCCATCGCCGCCCCACCCTGCACCACGCCCGTCGCCGATCCCGCGGCAGATCCCGGTATCACCTACACGGTCGGCCTCGCCGACAGGATGGGCGCAGGGTCGATTTCCTCAGAGATGGTAAGCATCGAAAACAGCCTGCAGCCCGATGGCATCGCCTACACTTTCGTGACCATCACCGTTCCGGTCGCCATGCTCGGGACAACCCTTCCCTTGCGGTCCACGGGCGCTTTTCCCCGACGCTGATGCCGTCATCACCGCCTATGACTGGCATTATGTCATCGAACCGGAAATAACCCGTTCAGTCACCGAATGGTCTCGGATCGAAGGAGCGGCAGGATGAGCATGACCGACACCCGCGAGCATCAGCGTTTTCCGATACTGACGCCGGCGCAGATCGCCACGGCCCGGCGCTTCGCCAGCGGCCCGGAAACGCATTTCGCGCCGGGCGAGACTGTCTATGCCGTCGGCGACTGTCACGCCCCGGCATGGCTGATCCTCTCCGGATCAATGGAAATCGTCCGTCGCGACGGGCTGAGCGGCGCGGCCCCGGTCACCGTCCACGGCGTCGGCCAGTTTTCGGGCGAGGTGAACCAGCTTGCCGGCCGCGCCTCCATCGCCGCCGGCCATGCCGGACCGGATGGCTGCACCGCTCTGCCCATCGACGCCGCGCATCTCCGCGCTCTGATGGTCGGTTCGGCGGATCTTGGCGAGATCGTGATGCGCGCGCTGATCCTGCGCCGCGTCAACCTGATCGAGGAAGGCGGCGCGGGGACCATCCTGATCGGCCTGCCCGGCAGTCCGGACATGCTCCGGCTTCGGGAATTTCTCGATCGCAGCGGCCTGCCCAATCTCGTGCTCGACATCCGTTCGGACGAGGAAGGCCGCGCACTGGTCGAACGCACCGGCGTGCTGCCGGACGAATTGCCGCTCGTCGTCTGCCCCAACGGCCCGGTGCTGAAGCATCCCGACACCGAACAGCTTGCCGCCTGCCTCGGGATCGTCCCCCCGATCGATCCGGCGCGGCTTTATGACGTGGCGGTCGTCGGGGCCGGTCCGGCCGGGCTGGCGACGGCGGTCTATGCGGCCAGCGAAGGGCTTTCGGTCATCGTGCTCGACGCCCGCGCCATGGGCGGTCAGGCCGGGGCATCGGCCCGGATCGAAAATTATCTCGGCTTTCCCACGGGCATTTCGGGTCAGGCGCTCGCCGGTCGCGCCTTCAATCAGGCGTTGAAATTCGGGGCCGAAGTCGCGATCCCGGTCGCGGTCGAACGGCTCGATTGCGATGGTGACCACCTCACTTTGTCCTGCACCGGCGATCGCCGCGTGACCGCGCGGTCGGTCGTCATCGCCTCGGGCGCGCGCTATCGCCGGCCCAATGTGCCGAACCTCGCCACCTTCGAAGGCGCCGGCGTCTCCTACTGGGCCTCCCCGATCGAGGCACGGCTATGCGCGGGTGAGGAGGTCGCGCTGGTCGGCGGCGGCAATAGCGCCGGTCAGGCGGTCGTCTTCCTCGCCCCGCAGGTGAAGACGCTGCATCTGATAGTGCGGCGCGACCTTCGCGAAACGATGTCACGCTACCTGATCGACCGCATCGCCGCGCTGCCCAATGTCGAGGTGCATGTCGGCTATGAGGTGGCCGCGCTGGAGGGAGACCGCACCTCCGGCCTTTCGGCCGCCACCTTCCGCAAGAAGGACGGCACTTCGCACCGCCGCGCGCTCCGCCATCTCTTCCTCTTCATCGGTGCCGATCCGAATGCGGAATGGGCGCAGGGCTGCGTCGAAACCGACGCGGCGGGGTTCGTCCGCACCGGCGGCAATACGCAACCGCTGGAAACGAACCGGGCCGGCGTCTTCGCGATCGGCGACGTCCGCGCCGGATCGACCAAGCGTGTCGCGGCCGCCGTCGGCGAAGGCGCGGCCGTCGTCGCGCAAATCCATGCCTTGTTCGCCGGGCGCGTAACCGATCAGGTCGTCAACGCCCCCGCCTGAGACTGCCGCGCACGGCATCGACGGCGTCGCACGCTTGCATTGCGCGACTACGACACACCCCCTTGGCGGTATCCACTGGAAAAGTGTCGCCAATCGCCCGTCGCTGCAGTAAGCCGCCTCCACGAACGGGGGGAGGTTCGCCTGCGTTATTCCGCGTTCATCAGCTATAATCACCGTGATCGCAAATGGGCGACCTGGCTGCATCGCAGTCTGGAACGCTATCCAATTCCCAAGCGGTTGCGCGGTCGCGAAACACCGGTCGGCATACTCGGCAAGCGCCTGCCGCCCGTGTTTCAGGACCGGGAGGAACTGGCGGCCTCGACCAATCTGGCGCAGTCCGTCCGCGATGCGTTGCATGATGCCGCCACCCTGATCGTCATCTGTTCGCCCAATGCACGCCGCTCGCGCTGGGTGAATGAGGAAATCCGCGAATTCATCCGCCTCGGCCGGCGCGACCGGATCCAGTTGGTCGTCGTCGACGGGATCCCGGCGCATCCGGACGATCTGCCCGCCGATGGCGGCGACGGCTGCTTCCCTCCCGCCTTGTTCGAAGGCGGCGCGGCCGAACCACTGGCGGCGGACGTGCGCCCCAGCGCGGATGGCCAGCGCGGCGCGCTGCTGAAGCTGATCGCGGGCAGTCTCGGCGTCGGCTATGACGAATTGCGCCAGCGCGATCAGGCCCGGCGGCAGAGACAATTGGCGATCATCGCCGGGGCCGCCATGCTCGGGTTCGTGGTCATGAGCGGCCTCACCGTCATGGCGCTGCTCTCGCGCCGTGAAGCCGTCGAACAGCGCGATCTCGCCCGCAAGCGCACCGCCACCGCCGAACGCACGGTCGAATTCGTGCAATCGCTGTTCGAAGTGTCGGACCCGTCCGAAGCGCAGGGCGCGAAGATCACCGCCAAGGAAGTCCTCGACAAGGGCGCCGTCCGGATCACCGGCGCGCTTGCGAACGAACCGGACGTCAAGGCGCAGCTCATGACGACGCTCAGCCAAGTCTATCTGGGTCTCGGCTCCTACCGCACCGGCGACCAGATCATCCGCCGGTCGATGGCGCTCGGCATCACCGACCCCGCCGTCCGCGCCCGCCAGTTCATCGCACTGGGCGGCTCCCAAACCCGCCAGGGCGACTATGCCGCCGCCGTCCGCGCCTTCGACAAGGCCGTCCTCCTCGCCCGCGACAGCGCAGACAGCGACCCGCAATTATTGCCGCAGGCATTGGTGGGCAGGGCGGAGGCCCAAACCGGACTGGAAAACTACGCCGGCGCAGATGCGGACGCAAAGGCAGCGCTGAAACTGGACCAGCAACGCGTCGGCAACCGCGATCCCGCCGTGGCGCGCGATCTGGAGACCATCGGGTTCAATCTCGTGGCGGCTGGCAAGGTGTCAGAAGCGCGGCAACGATTCGAACAGGCCCTTCATATACGTATCCCGTCGCAGGGAGTGGCGCATCCCAAGGTTTCGGAGGATCTCAGTGCATTGGGCTCCATCGCTTATCTCCAACGCGACTCAGCGGCGGCAGAGCGGTTTTGGCTTCGTGCCCTACGTTCCGACGAACTTGTACTCGGTCCCAATCATCCTGACGTTGCGGTGACGATCAACAATGTCGCACGGGTTCAGTTGGAACGTAGTGCGTTCGCTCCGGCACGCACTCTGCTTCAAAGGGCCGCAGCGATCACGCTGGCGCAACAGAACGAAACGCATGACGATCTCGCGTTCACGTTCGCCAATCTCGCTATCGCTGAACGTGGCTTGGGGCGCGCAAAGGAAGCCGAACAGCTGCTTCGCAAGGCGTTGCGCGCCGCGGAGCTGCACAAGCATCGGAATCTTGGGCCGATCCTGACCGATTTGGCTGATCTTCGCTGCGCCAGCGGGGATTTCCGAGAAGGTCTTGCGCTGCTGACACGGGCGGCACCGATCACGCGAACGGCTTATTCTGATGACCCTTGGCGATGGGCATGGCTGGAAAGTACCCGCGGCGCATGCCTGCTCGTCGCTGGGCGTCCCGATGAAGCCCGAAAGCTGATCGTGGCCAATATGCCAGTGCTCAAACAGCGTTGGTCGGCCGACAGCTTGTTCGGCCGAATGGCAGCGCAGCGCTTGCGAACCGTTACGCAGCCAATGACCATTGGGTTTCAAATCGGGACTGCAAACAACTAGGCTCGCCGAATGAAATGAGAAGACAGGTGCCAGTTGCCTGGCTTATGCTGTGCCAGCGAATGTTTGGGGGAAAAACAATGAAGACTCGGCTTGGTTACTTGTTGGGCGTGGCCGCCTCATGCCTGTTGCTGGCAGGCCCGGTTCAGGCGCGTCGCATTGCGATCGACCAGATTCCGAACCCCGTTCCGGACGATCCCGATAATCCAGATGAATCGTACAAACCGTTCATACCGGTTACGGAACAACTGTCGGGCTATTGCGATCTGTCGGGTGAAGAATGCGAAAGCGCCACGGCGCTGGGTTACAATGTCAGCTTTGATAATGGCGCGAATTTCACGAATCTCGTCAATGTGACGGGCAATGGCATTCTGGCGTTCGGCAGCTTGGCGTCCAATGACGGTTCCACGATCTGGGATGCGGACGTCGGCGGTAAGTCTCTGCGCGAATTGATCTATGAAGGTCCGGATCCAACCCTGGTCAATTATCAGCATGACCTGGTAAGCGCCGGCCAGAACAACTCCCTGGATGGTAGCGTATTCTACCAGAGCGCGGCGTTGAACGTGAAGAACGGCGTCATCAAGGCGGACTGGTTCACCTGCTATGCGCCAGGCCCCGCTTGCAAGTCCGGCCTGTACAGCATGACGCTGACGCCCACGGCGACCGGGTTCAAGGGCGCGTTCAGCGCTGGCCGGAATGGCGGCAGCTATGTCGTGAACGGTCAGCAGGTCGCGATCGGAAACAGCTTCTTCCTCCCCGCCACCATCACCGGCCTGGCAACCGCCGTGCCGGAACCCGCCAGCTGGGCGCTCATGATCGGTGGCTTCGGTCTGGTCGGCGGCACGCTGCGCCGCCGGTCGGCACGTCCGCAAGCCGCATTGGCCTGACGGATCCGGCGCGCGTCGTCCCGGATTAGGGGGCGGCGCGCGTCAGCCGGTACATCGCCTCGTCGCCGAATTGCTTGGCCAGCGCCACGCGGCCGACATAGGACAAATCGAATTCTTCCGGCGATACCAACGCCAGCACCGCGCCAAAGGCGCGCGTGACATAGACCTCACCCACCAGCGCGATCGGTTCGATCCGCGCGGTCTTGTTCACCTCGCGGCCGAAGAAGGTCACCTGCCGCGTGACCGGATCGATCGCCTGATACACGCTGCCCAGATGCGCGCTCACCCGCATCCCCGCGCCCTCGCCCAGAAAACCCATGCTCTCGGGGTCCAGCGCCGCCTGAAGATCCAGCGCAAGTCGCGCGGCAGCGGTGGACGTGGTGGTGACGACATAAAGCGCGTCCCCCCAGGTATTCCGGCTGCACACATCGTCCGCATAGCGATCCACCACCCGCGCGACCCGGCCGAGCACCAATTCCCAGAAGGTCGGCAGCACCGCCTCGTCAATGCGGGAGAAACCGGCGAAATCGGTGAAGATCATCGCGCGCACTTCCCGCTGCGCATCGATCCGCGTCACGCCCGTCACCGCAGAAGGACGCGCGAAGTCGTTGCGGTCGATCGGCACGACGCGGGTTTCGCCGCCATGTTCATGCCACAGCGCGACATCGGCCCCGGTGCCGGCCAGCCCGCCGGGCGAAAGGCCATCCCACACCGCCAGTTGCACCGCATCCGTCCCTAGATGGCGGGCGCGCAACCGGGCGAACCCCATCATCATCAGCGATCCGTAGCGATATTGCCGATCATCATCCAAAGCCGGCGTGTCCGAAGCGATCACCACTTCGTTCGCGCGGGCCAGACATGCATGAAAGCGCGCGATCCAGTCCCCGCCCCCCGGCGCGACCGACGTCGCGATGAAGTCGTCGACCCGGAACGGCAGGATGACATGCAGTTCGCCGCCCCGCGCCAAGATCGCCTCGGCGATCAGGATATCAGCCCCACAGGCCAGCGCCCCATAAGCGACCGTCGCGCCCAGCCCGTCCAGCGCGGCGTCGATCTCCTGCCGGAGCACAGCTTCAGCCATGGGGGACTGCCCGAACATATGCCCGCAATAGGTCAGGATCGCCGCCGGCCGCAGGCGCGCGACGATGCCCGCCCCGCCCCCGCCCGCACGCACCAAACGCGCCAGT
>Ga0265797_10000438_pt1 | contig 76411 bp, 70 predicted proteins | sample P2T30metagenome_FD_192433 | JGI IMG/M metagenome (GOLD analysis project Ga0265797, IMG submission 192433) | Plant litter microbial communities from East Loma Ridge, Irvine, California - P2 T30 | ecosystem: Environmental > Terrestrial > Plant litter > Unclassified | place: USA: California...
TTGATCTTGCCACGAATCTCTTTGCCTGCTGCCATGAGTCCTTACTCCTTCCGCGCACCGGCGCCGTGCTCGCACGACGCCGGCCCAACGATTAATATGCGCCGGATTTCTTGAAGTCAGCAACGGCGGCGGCCAGCGCTGCTTCGCTGTCCTTGTCCAGTTGCTTGGTGTCGTCGATCTTCTGCATCAGCGCAGCGTGACCCGACTTCAGGAAAGCGTGCAGGCCGTGTTCGAACGGCAGCACTTTCTTGACTTCGATATCGTCCAGGTAGCCCTTGTTGACGGCGAACAGCGAGGCTGCCATTGCCGAGGTCGACAGTGGCGAGAACTGCGGCTGCTTCAGCAGTTCGGTCACGCGCGCACCGCGGTCCAGCTGCTTGCGGGTCGATTCGTCCAGGTCCGATGCGAACTGCGCGAACGCAGCCAGCTCACGGTACTGCGCCAGGTCGGTACGGATACCGCCCGACAGGCCCTTGATGACCTTGGTCTGGGCAGCGCCACCGACGCGCGACACCGAGATACCGGCGTTGATCGCAGGACGGATACCGGCGTTGAACAGCGAGGTCTCCAGGAAGATCTGGCCGTCGGTAATCGAAATCACGTTGGTCGGCACGAAGGCCGAGACGTCGCCAGCCTGGGTTTCGATGATCGGCAGTGCGGTCAGCGAACCGGTCTTGCCGGTGACGGCGCCGTTGGTGAACTTCTCGACGTAGTCGGCGTTCACGCGTGCTGCGCGTTCCAGCAGGCGGCTGTGCAGGTAGAACACGTCGCCTGGATACGCTTCGCGACCTGGTGGGCGGCGCAGCAGCAGCGAAATCTGGCGGTAAGCAACTGCTTGCTTCGACAGATCGTCGTACACGATCAGCGCGTCTTCACCGCGGTCGCGGAAGTATTCGCCCATCGCGCAGCCCGAGTAGGCCGAGATGTACTGCATGGCTGCCGATTCCGACGCCGATGCGGCGACGACGATCGTGTATTCCATCGCGCCGTGCTGCTCGAGCGAGCGCACGATGTTCTTGATGGTGGACGCCTTCTGACCAATGGCGACGTACACGCAGGTGACGCCTTGACCCTTCTGGTTGATGATCGCGTCGACAGCGACAGCCGATTTACCGGTCTGGCGGTCGCCAATGATCAGCTCACGCTGGCCACGGCCGATCGGCACCATCGCGTCGATCGACTTGATGCCGGTCTGCATTGGCTGCGACACGGATTCGCGGGCGATGACGCCTGGCGCGATCTTTTCGATCGGGGCGGTCAGCTTGGCGTCGATCGGACCTTTGCCGTCGATTGGCTGGCCCAGGGCGTTGACCACGCGGCCACGCAGTTCAGGACCGATCGGCACTTCCAGGATGCGGCCGGTGGTCTTGACGATGTCGCCTTCCGAGATGTGCTCGTAAGCACCCAGGATGACGGAGCCGACCGAGTCGCGCTCCAGGTTCATTGCCAGGCCAAAGGTGTTGCCTGGGAATTCCAGCATCTCGCCCTGCATCACGTCCGACAGGCCGTGGATGCGGCAGATGCCGTCGGCGACCGAGATCACGGTGCCCTGGTTGCGAACATCCGCGGACGCTTCCAGGCCTTCGATCCGGCTCTTGATCAGTTCGCTGATTTCAGATGGGTTAAGTTGCATGCTTGCTAACTCCAATTATAGTTTCTTGATGCGTAGGGCAAGTGTGGACGCTGGGACGCGGCGACCGGTCACGATGCCAGTGCAACGTGCATCCGTTGCAGCTTGGCACGTACCGAGGTGTCGAGCACTTCGTCACCAACGACCACGCGCACACCACCGATCAGCGAAGGATCCACTGTTACCGTTGGGTTCAGCTTGCGGCCAAATTTCTTTTCCAGCGTGGCGACCAGCGGTGGCAGCTGGTCGGCCGAGATCTCGAACGCGCTGAAGATGTTTGCGTCGGCGGCGCCTTCGCTGGCGTTCTTCAGGAGCGCGAACTGGGCTGCGATCTCCGGCAGCAGGGTGATGCGGCCGTTTTCGGCCAGCATCGCGATAAAGTTCTTCGCCGGGGCGTTCAGCGGAGCCTTGACCAGCGACGCAATCGTGTCCGCCAGCTGTGCGTGCGTGACGTTCGGGTTGCTGGCATAGGCCTGCACATCGGAAATGGCGCCAATCTGGCCCAGTTCCGAGGCGATGGCCGACCACGCGTTCATGTCGCCGGTTTGGGCGACACGGAACAACGCTTCGGCATAAGGGCGGGCGACGGTTGCGAGTTCTGCCATGATCAGAGCTCGGTCGACAGTTTCGACAGCAGGTCGGCGTGGGCCGCTGCGTTGACTTCGCGCTTCAGGATCTGCTCGGCGCCGGCAACCGCGAGGGTTGCGACCTGGCCACGCAGTTCTTCGCGCGCGCGGGTCACTTGCTGTTCAGCGTCGGCCTTGGCGGCAGCGACGATACGGGCGGCTTCTTCTGCGGCGACACGCTTGGCGTCGTCGACGATGGCAGCGGCGCGCTTTTCAGCGTCGGCGATGCGCTTCTGGACTTCGTCACGGGCGCCGGCCAGTTCGGTCTGGACGCGCTTTTCGGCAGCAGCCAGGTCAGCCTTGCCGCGATCGGCAGCGGCCAGGCCACTCGCGATCTTCGCAGCGCGCTCGTCGAGCGCCTTCATCAGTGGCGGCCACACGAATTTCATCGTGAACATTGCCAGGATGAAGAAGACCACGAACTGAGCAATCAGGGTTGCATTAAGGTTCACGGTTTTATCCTTCTTACAGAAACACGGATGCCGAACCAGAACTGGTTCGGCCCTTCAAGACGTCGAGAAGCGAGTCTTAGACTGGAACGAACGGGTTGGCGAACGCGAACAGCATGGCGATACCGACGCCGATCAGGAATGCCGCGTCGATCAGACCAGCCAGCAGGAACATCTTGGTCTGCAGGGTGTTCATCAGTTCTGGCTGACGTGCAGAAGCTTCGAGGTATTTACCGCCCATCAGAGCGATACCGATACAAGCACCGATAGCGCCCAGACCGATGATCAAACCGCAAGCCAGTGCAACAAAAGAAAGGTCAGTCATGTGTAACTCCAAAAGTTAAATTAAAAACTAGATTAAAAACTACAACTTCTTTACAACCACGTTCACTCGATGCTTGCGGCTTCGATCAGTGGCCTTCGTGAGCCTGACCGAGGTACACCAGCGTCAGCATCATGAAGATGAATGCCTGCAGGAGCACGATCAGGATGTGGAAGATCGCCCAGATGGAGCCAGCGATGACGTGGCCGACGAAACCGAACATGGTCGCCGAACCGCCCAGCAGTGCGATCAAGAGGAACAGCAGTTCGCCGGCAAACATGTTACCGAACAGTCGCATACCCAGCGACACCATTTTTGCTGCGTATTCGATGATGTTCAGGAGCAGGTTGAACGGCGCCATCCAGATGCCGAACGGTGCCGAGAACAGCTCGTGGAGCCAGCCGCCCAGGCCCTTGATCTTGATGCCGTAGTACAGCATCAGCGCCAGCACGCCCAGTGCGATGCCGATCGGACCGTTGATGTCGGCGGTCGGGACCACGCGGTGGTACGGGAAGATATGCGTCACGCCCAGGGCTTCGAACAGGAACGACCACATGTCGACCGGCAGCAAGTCCAGTGCGTTCATCAGGGCGACCCAGACGAACACGGTCAGGGCGGCAGGGGCGATGAAGCTGCGGTCGCCGTGCACGATCGACTTGGCCTGGTCGTCGACCATTTCGAACAGCATTTCGACGAATGCCTGGAAACGGCCCGGGACGCCCGAGGTCGCCTTGCGCGCGGCAGCCCACATCAGCAGGCAGCCGGTCAGGCCCATGGCGATCGACCAGAACATCGTGTCGTAGTTGATGACCGAAAAATCGACCGGTCCGACCTGGTGCTGGTTCTGCAGGTGGCCCAGGTGGTGCTTGATGTATTCTGATGCGGTGGGCGCGTGCGCTGCGCCGTCTACTGGAGTCGCCATGTCGTCATTGCCTAAATAATAAGATGATGTAACTTTTCAGTGCCACGATGAGTCCCACGGCCAGTGCCAGCGGGTTCAGATCGTGATACAGCCACGCCGTCGCGCCCAGCAGCGCCAGCGTCAATGCAATCTTTACAAATTCCCAGATGAAAAATGTCGCGGGAGTCGCCGTCCCACTTGCGGACGCGGCAAACAAGCGCACTGCCATGATCCCGTTCGGTACGACACAACACAATCCGCCCAGTACCGCCGAAAACATCGCAGACCATCCCCCCAGTAGTGCGGCGAGGGCGCCAACGACTACCGTTGCGATCAACTGCAGGGAAACGATGCGCAGCATATGTTTTAGGTCTTCTGCCAGCGCACTTTGGACGGACTACGATGTGGTAATTACATGAAACGCCGGAATTATAAGTGGTTATACGGACGTGAGTCAAACGATTCCCACGTTATAACTGCAGCGTAAAGATGGCAAAAATCCGACACGCTACTGACGAATAGCATAATCTTTTCAGTAACTTAACAAGATTTGGTGCGATGCGAGAGAAGTGACCGCTGGACGCGTGGACGGCCGAGCCGTCCACCCTACGCGAGCGTTGCCTGGATGCTATCGTGGGGTGGATGGCTTGGCGTCGTGGGATAGACGGCCATGCCGTCGTGAGGTGGATGGCTACGCCGTCGTGGGGTGGGCGGCCATGCCGTCGTGGGGTGGACGGCTATGCCGTCCACGCGTTCAAACGGTACCCGATCAGATGGGGCCGCATCCCTGCAAAACGCTCATCCGCGCAGCCGCGTGAGCACGCCATCGAGGATATCCAGGTCGGCGAAGTCGATGATCAGCTGCCCCCTGCCCTTGGCCCCCATCTTGAACACCACCGGCGTGGCCAGACGGTCCGACAGTTCTTCTTCCAGGCGCACGATGTCGCCCGGCTTGTCCTTCGCACGCGCTCCCGCGGCCGGTGCATTGTGCTCTTCGAGCGCACGGGCTACCAGCTTTTCGGTTTCGCGCACCGACAATCGTTTGGCGATGACCTGGTTGGCCAGCGTGATCTGGCTGGCGCTGTCGACGGCCAGCAGCGCGCGCGCGTGGCCCATGTCGATGTCGCCCGCCATCAGCATGGTCTGCACCGGCGGCGCCAGGTTAATCAGGCGCAACAGGTTCGATACCGCGCTGCGCGAACGGCCTACCGCGCCGGCCGCCTGCTCGTGGGTGAAGTTGAAATCGGAAATCAGGCGCTGGATACCCTGCGCTTCCTCGAGCGGGTTCAGGTCTTCGCGCTGGATGTTCTCGATCAGCGCCATCGCGGCGGCGGCCTGGTCGTCGACGTCGCGCACCAGCACCGGAATCTCTTCCAGCCCCGCCATCTGCGCCGCGCGGAAGCGCCGCTCGCCGGCGATGATCTCGTACGGCGTGCTGCTGCCGGCCGGCAGCGGGCGCACCAGCACCGGCTGCATGATGCCCTGGGTCTTGATCGACGCGGCCAGCTCGCTCAGGCTGGTTTCGTCCATGCGCGTGCGCGGCTGGTACTTGCCGGCCTGGATCTGGGTGACCGGAAGCGACGACGGCGTGTTTGCCGGAGCGGCGTCGGCATCGCCGCCGAGGAGTGCATCGAGGCCGCGGCCCAGTCCCTTGAGTTTTTTGGTTGCCATTGTCTGTGTCAGCCTTGATTACATTGTCTTGATGCGCTGGATCATCTCCGCGCCGAAGGCGATGTACGCCTGGGCGCCCTTCGAGGACGGATCGAACGTCACGCCCGGGATGCCGTAGGACGGCGCTTCGGCCAGCCGCACGTTGCGCGGAATGATGGTGTTGAACACCTTGTCGCCGAAGTGCTGCTCGAGCTGGCCCGAGACCTGCTGCGACAGCGTCATGCGCGGATCGAACATCACGCGCAGCAGGCCGATGATCTTCAGGTCGGTATTCAGGTTGGCGTGCACCTTCTTGATCGTGTTGACCAGGTCCGACAGGCCTTCGAGTGCGTAGTACTCGCACTGCATCGGAATGATCACGCCATGCGCGGCGCACAGGCCGTTGAGCGTCAGCAGCGACAGCGCCGGCGGGCAGTCGACCAGGATGAAGTCGTAGTCGGCGTCGACTGCAGCCAGGGCGTCCTTCAGGCGGCGCTCGCGTTGTTCGAGTTCGACCATCTCGACTTCGGCGCCGGCCAGCTCGCGGTTGGCGGGCAGCACGTCGAAGCGCCCTGCCTCGGAACGCACCCGCGCTTCGGCCACGCCGGCTTCGCCCAGCAGCACCTGGTAGATCGACGACTGCAGCGACGCCTTGTTGATGCCGGCGCCCATGGTGGCATTGCCCTGCGGGTCGAGGTCGACCAGCAGCACGCGCTGGTTCAGCTTCGCCAGGCCGGCCGACAGGTTGACGGTGGTGGTGGTCTTGCCTACCCCACCTTTCTGGTTCGCGACGCAAAATATCTTTGCCATCTGTTCTTTCCCTTGAGGGCGCTACAAAAGGATATATCGTTCATATCGTACAAACCATTTAAATGATTCATATCATATAAACGGTATAAACGATTTATACGGTTAATATTGTTTGTATTGTTTAGTTATTTAGTTCTTTCGATGAAGACCAGGTGGCGTTCCGCCCCCAGCCTTGGCACCTGCAATGGCTGCAATCCGCTGACTTTCCACTCCTGGGGCAGGCGCTCTCGCTCTTCGCTTGGCGCCACGCCTTTCAGGGCGATGAATCTGCCGCCATCACCCAGCAGATGCCCCGACCAGTTGACGAAATCGGACAGGTCGGCGAATGCACGCGAGGTGATCACGTCGAATTTGTCGCTCACTTGCAGGTCCTGCACTTTCATCGTGTGCACGGTGGTGTTGGCCAGGCCAAGTTCCGCCTTCACTTGCGTCAGGAATGCGGTCTTCTTGTGCACGGTGTCGATCATCGCCAGTTGCATGTCGGGACGCGTGATGGCCAGCACGATGCCCGGCAGCCCGCCCCCCGCCCCGACATCGAGCACATTGCGGGCGCCGGCGAATGCCGGCACCGCGGCCAGTGAATCGAGCAGGTGGTGCGTGACCATCTGCATCGGGTCGCGCAGCGAGGTCAGGTTGTACACCGCGTTCCACTTGTGCATCAGCTGCAGGTAGCCCATCAGCTTGGCCTGCTGCTGGGCGTCGACATCGAGTCCCATTTCGGCGATCCCGTCGGCCAGCACCTTTGCCAGTGCCTCCTTGTCGAACAGGTATTTCATTGCGCTGCCTCCGGGGCTGGGGTGGTAAAGCCCTTGGCGCCGCGTTTTTTCAGGTGTACCAGCAGCAGCGAAATCGCAGCCGGCGTCACGCCCGAAATGCGCGATGCCTGCCCCAGGGTTTCCGGTCTCTGCTTGTCGAGCTTCTGGCGCACCTCGAACGACAGGGCAACGATGTCGAGATAGTTCAGGTTGTCGGGCAGCTTGAGGTTTTCGTAGTGGTCGTGGCGTTCGACTTCGCGCGCCTGACGGTCGATATAACCGGAGTATTTGAGCTGGATCTCGACCTGTTCCTTCACCGCCGGATCCTCGACGCCGGGGCCGGCCAGTGGTTGCTGGTCCAGCCCCTGCATCGTCATCAGCGTGTCGTAGCCGACGCCCGGACGGCGCAGCAGGTCGGCCAGATTGTACTCGCGTTCGATCGCCTGCCCCACCACCCTTTCGGATTCCGCGGCGGCCAGGATGCGCGGGTTGACCCAGGTGGAGCGCAGGCGTTCGAGCTCGCGCGCCACCGATTCGCGCTTGGCCTCGAAGGCCTGCCATTGGGCGTCGCCCACCAGGCCGAGCTGGCGGCCGATCTCCGTCAGGCGCATGTCGGCATTGTCTTCGCGCAGCGACAGGCGGTACTCGGCGCGGCTGGTGAACATGCGGTACGGTTCCGCCACGCCTTGCGTGGTCAGGTCGTCGACCAGCACGCCGAGGTAGGCTTCCGAACGGCCCGGGGTCCAGGCGTCCTTGCCCTGGGTTTGCAGTGCGGCGTTCACACCGGCCAGCAGGCCCTGGGCCGCGGCTTCTTCGTAGCCGGTGGTGCCGTTGATCTGGCCGGCAAAGAACAGGCCCTTGATGGCCTTGGTCTCGAGCGACGCCTTCAGGCCGCGCGGGTCGAAATAATCGTATTCGATCGCATAGCCGGGACGCAGAATGAAGGCGTTTTCGAGGCCGCGCATCGAGCGCACCAGGGCCAGTTGCACGTCGAATGGCAGGCTGGTCGAGATCCCGTTGGGGTAGAACTCGTTGGTGGTCAAGCCTTCCGGCTCGAGGAAGATCTGGTGCGATTCCTTCGATGCGAAACGGTGGATCTTGTCTTCGATCGACGGGCAGTAGCGCGGGCCGACGCCTTCGATGACGCCCGTGTACATCGGGCTGCGATCGAGGCCGGCGCGGATGATGTCGTGGGTCTGCGCATTGGTATGCGTGACCCAGCACGGCACTTGGCGCGGGTGCATGGCGGTGTTGCCCATGTACGAGAACACCGGCACCGGATCAAGGTCGCCCGGCTGCTCGGTCAGCAGCGAGAAGTCGATGCTGCGGCCGTCGATGCGCGGCGGCGTACCCGTTTTCAGGCGACCCTGCGGCAGCTTGAGTTCTTTCAGGCGCGCCGACAGCGAGGTAGCCGGCGGATCGCCGGCGCGGCCGCCCGAGTAGTTCTGCAGGCCGACGTGGATTTTACCGTCGAGAAAAGTCCCCGCGGTCAGCACCACGGCGCGGGCACGGAAGCTCAGGCCGACCTGCGTGGTGGCGCCCACCACGCGGTCGCCCTCGACCATCAGGTCGTCCACCGCCTGCTGGAACAGCCACAGGTTCGGCTGGTTTTCCAGGCGCGAACGGATCGCGGCCTTGTACAGCACGCGGTCGGCCTGGGCGCGGGTAGCGCGCACGGCCGGTCCCTTGGACGAGTTCAGGATCCGGAACTGGATGCCGGCCTCGTCGGTGGCGATCGCCATGGCGCCGCCGAGGGCGTCGACTTCCTTGACCAGGTGACCCTTGCCGATGCCGCCGATGGACGGGTTGCACGACATGGCGCCGAGTGTTTCGATATTGTGGGTCAGCAGCAGGGTCTTTTGACCGGTGCGTGCGGACGCGAGTGCAGCTTCGGTACCGGCATGGCCGCCGCCGACGACGATGACGTCGAATTCAGTTGGAAATAGCATGATGGGGAGTGGAGCGAGGAGACGGATGCCGCGATTATAGATTCTTTTCTTGAGCGGGACTCAGCTGTAGCCTGTAAAACGACAAATTTTGTTCCACGTGGAACATCGCACGTGATAGCGTCATTCTGCGGCAAGCAATGTTCCACATGAAACAAATAATAAAAAAGCCGGCAACCGCCGGCTTGAATGTTCCACGTGAAACAGTTCGCTCACCAGCCCAATTTTGTGAACGCGTCGTAGGCCGTCTTGACAATCAATGCGCTGACCACGAACAGGAAGATCTTGCGCACGAAGCCGCTGCCGTATTTGAAAGCAAGCCGGGTGCCGACCACGGCGCCGACGATCTGGCATCCGGCCATCAGCAATCCCAGCTGCCACAACAAATGACCGCTGACGCCGAACCATAACAGCGCCGAAAAATTGCAGGCGACATTCACGATCTTCGCTGCCGCGGAGGCACTCAAAAAATCGAAACCAAAGAAACGGACGAACAGGAACAGCAGGAAGCTGCCGGTACCTGGACCGAAGAACCCGTCATAGAATCCGATCGCCGCGCCGATCCCGATCGCCCAATAGCGTTCGGCCAAACCGCTATGCAGTGGCGCGTGCACGGCGCCGAGATCCTTCTTCATGAAGGTATACACGGCCACCGCGACCAGGACGAACGGCAACAGGGCCCGCACGAAATCAGCGGGCACCCGCGTCACGGTCCAGGCGCCGACGAACGACAGGGCAAATGCGGCGATCGCAGCGGGAGCCGCCGTGCTCCACGCAACCCGGACACGCCGCGCGTAACCGTAGGCAGCGGAGCCGGTGCCGAAGATTGCCGCGAGCTTATTGGTTCCGAGAATGGTTGCCGGCGCTTCACGCGGCAACAAGGAAAACATGGCGGGAAGTTGAATCAGGCCGCCGCCGCCGACAACGGCATCGACCAGCCCGGCGGCGAAAGCAGCGCCGCCAAGCCAAAATACATCGATCATGGGAATTCTCTGACGTGAAGCGAAGTCAGAATTCTACGGCAAGCCAGCCGTATTGACTTGCCGGCAGCCCGGTTTCACTCCGCCAGAAAATCGAGCAGCAACGCGTTCACGCGATCGGCGGCCGACAATTGCAGCCAGTGCCCGGTGCCTGCCAGCCGCTCGAAGCGAAAGCCGGCGCGGCAGTACTGGCCTGAATCCGCCATCTGTTTTTCACCGAGTGCGGGATCGTGTTCGCTCCACAGGCCCATGACCGGAATATCGACGGGCTTGAATGCGCGCGGCGTGCCGGGCTTGAAGTTCGCACGATAGTAATTCAGCGCCGCGGTCAAGCGCCCTTCCGGCGCCAGCGCGGCGCGCCACAATGCCTGCTGCTCGCGGTTGCGGGTCAGGCGGCGCAGGGAAGCCCAGTCCCCGGCCTTGATCACCGTCTCGGCCAGGCCGGGCGTCATGAACAGGGCGATGTACCAGAAACGCAAACGTTGCGCCAGGCCAGCGCCGGCGATGGCGGCCGGGTGCCCTGTGGACAAGACTGCGAAGCGCGTGAACCGGTCGGGAAAATGCATGGCCAGATGCCAGCCGATCAAGCCACCCCAGTCATGACCGACCAGCGCGGCCTTCTCGATATCGAGCGAATCCATCAAACGCAAGACATCGTCCGCGAGAAAACTGATCCCATACGCCGACGTTTCTGGCGGCATGTCGGTGCGGCCGATTCCGCGCAGGTCGGGAGCGATGACCCGCATGCCAGCGCCAGCCAGTACCGGCCATTGCCGGCGCCATGTGACATGGGTATCGGGAAAACCGTGCAACAGCAAGACCGGGGAACCCTCACCCGCCTCGACGAAGTGCATGTTCAGGCCATTGACGTTGGCGAAACGTGATTCGAGATCCATCCGCTTTCCCTTCGGCTCAGCTCGATGAAACACAGCTTACCAGAACGTAAACGCCTGTCTAGAGCCCAGCTGTGGATAAGGTATTTGATATCCACAGGTGCCGTTTGTGAAGAACTCGCTCTTTTTGCACAGGCAAAAATCTTGTCCAGAACCATCACCAGCAACTCTGCCCGGAAATGCACCGGGTTATCCGTCGAGTAAACGCTTGATTCTTCACGAGATAAACGCCTTATCCACAGAAGTGGTGCGGCGTTAACTACTACTATCATTTTGTATACAGCGTTTAGTTGTAAACCTGGTGACCTTTTTTTTTAAAAAAAAATTTGCGCGTTTCGACAATTCGGCCGCCTCGGCACATGGTCCGGCAATCGCCAAACTTCATCGACACCAAGCCGAACGCTGAAGGCCAGACAAGCGTTTTCGCTGGCGCAGGAACGGGTTTGCTGGACGTCTTGTGGAAAACCCGCTGCATATCCACAGGACGATATGTGCAAAAAGCGCTGTAACAAGCCGCAGCAGAATTCTGTCCACCTTTGCTGCACGCCCAAAACACCAGTTGTCCAGCCGCTTAATGTCGTCGTAAACCGTTGACGCTGTGGAGAAAAACAACCTTATCCACACAACCGTGGCTGTTTACTACTACTACTATTTTGTATACAAGCTCTTAACTAAAATAACAAACCGATTCCGCGAAAAACGCAGCGCTCCAGGAAAACTGCCAAACAGCGAAAGCAGTCATCGCGCAAACGCCATCGAGCTGCAAAACATGTCGTTAAAGCATGGCAAACGACGACATTGCCAATCCACCTGTGGAAAAGCCGATGCATATCCACAGCACCAGATGTGCAAAACCGCCTGTTTTCAGACGACGCCGATTCTTGTCCAACATCCATCCTGCTCAAACGCAGATCTTGTCCAGCCCAAAATCGATGACGTAAACCGTTGATGTTGTGGAGTAAACGGCATTTATCCACAGTAAAAGCCGCGTTTACCTATTACTATCAACTTTGTATACAGATCTATTAAGTAAACAAGCAAACCTGGACTGCCAGGAAAAAACGGCTTGCAGGAAGGTTTTTTCCGACCAGTTGCCCTTACTACGACGACAAATCAGGAGCGACCCGGACTCCTGGTTTGCCAAACTCACCAGTAACGTTGAAAAAAAATGCGTTTAGGAATCATCAGTGCACTGCACGAAGAACAGGCAGGGCTCGTGGAAGCCATGGAGAGGCCCGCCAGGCTCATCCATGGCATGCGCGAGTACTTTGTCGGACAGCTGTGGGAAATCGACGCTGTGTGCGTTCTATCGCGTATTGGTAAGGTTGCTGCAGCAATGACCGCTACCACGCTTGTGGAAAAGTTCGGAGTTACCCACATCCTGTTTACCGGCGTAGCCGGTGCAGGGGATAAAACGGTGCAGGTGGGCGATATCGTGGTGGCCGAAGCGCTGGTCCAGCACGATATGGATGCCAGCCCGCTGTTTCCCCGCTTCGAGGTGCCGCTGACGGGACAGACCCATTTCCAGCCCGACCATCCTTTGTCGCTGCGTCTGCTCGGTGCAGCCCACGACTTCCTCGAGCGCGACTTCCTGGACACGATCGATCAGGCCGAGCGCACCGCATTCGGTCTGCGGCAGCCGCGCGTGCACCGTGGGCTGATCGGGAGCGGCGACCAGTTCGTCAACGACCGGCTGCGCCTGGATGCGCTCAATGAAGCGCTACCGGGACTGGTGGCGGTCGAGATGGAAGGTGCGGCGGTCGCCCAGGTTTGCCAGGAATTGCATGTGCCGTTCGCCGTGATCCGTGCGATTTCGGACAACGCCAATGAAAACGCGGCCCACGACTTCATGCGCTTCGTGAAGTCGGTGGCCGCGCAGTACGCGTTTCACATCACCCGGCGCTTGTGCCGGGATTTGAAGCAGGCCCCGCTTCAGCCCAGGAGCGAGCCGGCGGGAACGTAGTCATGGCCCAGTGCCCGGGCCACCGCATCGAAGGTGACCTGGCCCTCGCACACGTTCAGGCCGTGACGCAGGTGGACGTCGTCCCGCATGGCCTGGCGCCAGCCCTTGTCGGCCAATGCCAGCGCGTGGCCGATGGTGGCGTTGTTGAGGGCAAAAGTGGAGGTACGTGCGACCGCACCCGGCATGTTCGCCACGCAGTAATGCACGACGCCGTCGACGATGAACGTCGGATCGGCGTGGGTAGTGGGATGGGATGTCTCGAAGCAGCCACCCTGGTCGATCGCGACATCCACGACCACGGCGCCCTTCTTCATGCGCGATACCATGTCGCGCGTGACCAGCTTGGGCGCCGCGGCGCCGGGAACCAGCACGCCGCCGATCACCAGGTCGGCGTTCAGGACAGCCGTTTCGAGTGCGTGGGCGCTGGAATACAGGGTCGAGATGCGGTTGCCGAAGACCAGGTCCAGCTGGCGCAACCGGTCGACGTTCTTGTCGAGCACCGTGACGCGCGCCCCGGTACCGACCGCCATCTGCAGCGCATTGGTGCCGACCACGCCGGCGCCGATGACGACGACGTGGCCGGCCGCCACGCCCGGCACGCCGCCCAGCAGCAGGCCCATGCCGCCGCGTGACTTTTCCAGGTGGGTGGCGCCGGCCTGGATCGCCATGCGCCCTGCGACTTCGCTCATCGGCGCCAGCAGCGGCAAGCCGCCGCCCGCACCGGTGATGGTTTCATAGGCGATGCAGACCGCGCCCGATGCAAGCAGTGCTTTCGTCTGTTCGGGATCGGGCGCCAGGTGCAGGTAGGTGTACAGCACCTGGCCGGGACGCAGCAGCGCGCATTCCTGCGGCTGCGGTTCCTTGACCTTGACGACCATGCCGGCCCGCGCGAAGACCTCTTCGGCGCTGTCGGCGAGTGTGGCGCCGGCCGCCACATACTGTTCATCGTCCAGGCCGATGGCCGCGCCCGCGCCGCGCTGCACGATGATGTCGTGGCCGTGGGCCGCAAGTTCGTGCACGGATGCCGGCGTCAGGCCGACCCGGTACTCGTGGTTCTTGATTTCCTTCGGTACGCCTACCAGCATGTCATCCTCCTGTCGTTATGGGTGCTTCTCCTGCCTTGAATGGTTGAATGAAATTCGTTGATCGAGACTCGTTGATCGAGATTCGTTGATCGGGATTCGTCGAATGGGTGGACGGCCGGGCCGTCCACCCTGCATGCCTGTATTTTTACAGGCCCAGCGTCATCAGGCTTGCGTTGCCGCCGGCGGCGGTTGTATTGACGCACACGGCGCGTTCGGCCACCAGGCGCCACAAATCGATCGCTTCCTGTGGCTCGGTGTCGACGATGCCGACGATTGCGCCGGGACGCGCGGCGAGTCCGGTGCGCAGCAGGCCGGCCAGGCCCGACTCCACCAGTGCCAGAGCGAATTCGCCGCCATCGACTTCTTCCTTGCCGATGAAGCGCACGCGCGCCTTCACTGCAGCCGGCAGGTCGGCCGGGATCAGGTCTGGCGTCGGCGCCAGCACCAGCGCGTGGTTGCCGGTCGCCAGGCTGGCGGCCAGCTGGTTCAGCAGGCCGGCCTGGGTGCCCGGCGCGCACAGCACCGCACCGCGCGGCGTGAACGACAGCTGGTTGCGTTCACCGGTCGGACCCGGCAGGTCGATCGTCACGCCATTGAGCGAGCTGCGGGCATAGCCTTCGGCCAGCGCCGCCACCGGCTGCTGGCCATTCGCGCGCAGCCAGCCAAGCAGGGCTTCCAGGGCGGCGTCGGGCTGGCGTGCGTGTTCCGGAATGACATCGAGCAGGGGCGCCGCGCCGCGCTGCAGGCGCTTCAGGTACAGCGGGCCGCCGGCCTTCGGACCGGTGCCCGACTTGCCTTCGCCGCCGAACGGCTGCACCCCGACCACCGCGCCGACGATATTGCGGTTGACGTAGATGTTGCCCACGTGGGCGCGTGCGACGATGTAGTCGATGGTCTCGTCGATGCGCGAGTGCACGCCCAGCGTCAGGCCGTAGCCGGTAGCGTTGATGGTGTCGACCACTTTCGGCAGGTCGGCGCGGCGGTAGCGCACGATGTGCAGCACCGGGCCGAAGACTTCCTGCGTGAGTTCGGACAGCGAGCCGATTTCGAGCACGGTCGGCGGCACGAAGGTGCCGTAGTCGGTGACCGCCTGCGGCAGCGGCAGCGCGAAGTGGCTGCGCGCGGTGGCCTTGGTGCGTTCGATGTGGGCCAGCAGGTTGCGCTGGGCCTCGGCGTCGATCACCGGGCCGATGTCGGTCGCCAGTCGATCCGGGCTGCCGACACGCAGTTCCAGCATCGCGCCCTTGAGCATCTTGATGGTCTTGTCGGCGATGTCTTCCTGCAGGAACAGCACGCGCAGCGCCGAGCAGCGCTGGCCGGCGCTGTCGAAGGCCGAACTCAGGACGTCCTGCACCACCTGCTCCGGCAGCGCCGACGAGTCGACGATCAGCGCGTTCTGGCCGCCGGTTTCCGCCACCAGCGGAATGTCGATGCCTTCTTTTTCGGCGCGCTTGGCCAGGGTGCGGTTGATCAGTTGCGCCACTTCGGTGGAACCGGTGAAGATCACGCCCTTGATGCGGCTGTCCGAGGTCAGCGCGGCGCCGACCACTTCACCGCGGCCCGGCAGCAGTTGCAGCGCGGCGCGCGGGAAACCGGCTTCCAGGAACAGCTGCACCGCGCGGTGCGCGATCAGCGGGGTCTGTTCGGCCGGCTTGGCCAGCACCACGTTGCCGGCGGCGAGCGCTGCGGCTACCTGGCCGGTGAAGATCGCCAGCGGGAAGTTCCAGGGGCTGATGCAGGCGACCGGGCCCAGGCCGGCAGCCACCGCTGCGGTGCTGTTTGAACAACGCACCTGCACCGCGTAGTAGCGCAGGAAGTCGACCGCTTCGCGCAGTTCGGCGATCGCGTTCGGCAGCGACTTGCCGGCTTCGCGCACGGCGAGCGCCATCAGCTCGACGCCGTGTTCTTCGAACAGGTCGGCGGTGCGCTCGAGCAGCGCGGCGCGCAGGTCGATGCTGGTGGCGGCCCATTCGGCGGCAAAAGCGTGGGCCGCGCCCAGCGCGACATCGACGTCGGCGCGCGAAGCGTCATGGCACTGGCCGACCACATCGTGGATCCGGGCCGGATTGACGATGTCGGTCCATTCGGCCTGCACGAATTCGCCGGCGATGAGCGGCGTCGCCTGGTGCCGGCGGCGCAGCGACAGGCCGTCGGCGACGCGGCGCAGCACGTCTTCATTGACCAGGTCCATGCCGGCCGAGTTGCTGCGTTCTGCGCCGAACATGGCGATCGGCTGGGCGATCGCCGGATGCGGCTTGCCGCCGCTGGCGCGCGCGACCTCGAACGGATCGGTGACCAGGGTGTCGATCGCGACGTTCTCGTCGACGATCTGGTTGACGAACGACGAGTTGGCGCCGTTTTCCAGCAGGCGGCGCACCAGGTAGGCCAACAGGGTTTCGTGCGAGCCGACCGGCGCATAGATGCGGCAGGCCTTGTCGAGGTTCTTGCTGCCCACGACCTGGTCGTACAGGGTTTCGCCCATGCCGTGCAGGCACTGGAATTCGTAGTTGGTGATATTGGCTTCGCGCGCCCAGGTATAGATGACCGCCAGCGAGTGCGCGTTGTGGGTCGCGAACTGCGGATACAGGATGCCGGCCGCGCCGAGCAGCTTGCGCGCGCACACCAGGTAGGACACGTCGGTGTACACCTTGCGCGTGTAGACCGGATAGCCGGGCATGCCGTCGACCTGGGCGCGCTTGATCTCGGCGTCCCAGTAGGCGCCCTTCACCAGGCGCACCATGAACTTGCGGCCGCTGCGCTTGGCCAGGTCGACCAGGTAATCGATCACGAAGGGGCAGCGCTTCTGGTAAGCCTGGACCACCAGGCCGATGCCTTCGAAGCCGGCCAGCGTGGTGTCGAACGCCAGTGCTTCGAGCAGGTCGAGCGAGATCTCGAGGCGGTCGGCTTCCTCGGCGTCGATATTGATGCCGATGTTGTAATGCTTGGCCAGCAGCACCAGGTTGCGCACGCGCGGCAGCAGTTCGTCCATCACGCGCGCGTACTGCGAGCGGCTGTAGCGCGGGTGCAGGGCCGACAGCTTGATCGAGATGCCCGGGCCATCCTTGATGCCGCGGCCGTTCGAGGCCTTGCCGATCGCGTGAATCGCCGTCTCGTACGAGGCGTAGTAGTTCTGGGCGTCGGCTTCGGTCAGCGCGGCTTCGCCCAGCATGTCGTACGAATAGCGGTAGCCGCGTTCTTCGTTCTCGCGGCTGTTTTTCAGGGCTTCGTCGATGGTCTGGCCGGTGACGAACTGGTTGCCCAGCATGCGCATGGCCATGTCGACACCCTTGCGGATCAGCGGTTCGCCACCCTTGGCGATCATGCGCGTCAGGGCCGAGCCGAGTCCCTGCTCGCTGTTGGTCGAGACCAGCTTGCCGGTGATGAGCAGGCCCCAGGTCGCGGCATTGACGAACAGCGATGGCGATTCGCCCAGGTGCTTGCGCCAGTCGCCCTTGCTGATCTTGTCGGCGATCAGGCGGTCGGCGGTTTCGCTGTCAGGCACGCGCAGCAGCGCTTCGGCCAGGCACATCAGCGCCACGCCCTCTTCGGACGACAGCGAGAATTCATGCATCAGCGCGTCCACGCCCGACGCGCGGGTGCGCTTTTCGCGCACGGCGGAGACCAGGCGATGCGCCAGCGGCTGGGCATCCAGGCTGGGGCTGGCGCCTTGCGCCAGCAGCCACTGGACGGCTTCGACCTCGTCGCGCCGGTAAGCGGCGGTGATGGCGGCGCGCAGGGGTGTCTGCTCGCGCTTGATTTCAGCATGAAGGGCGTCGAAAGGGACGAAATTGGAGGCCGGGAAAGCAGCAATCTGCATGGCTATCTAGTCAAAAGAAGAACAACAACGAAGGCCACCTGATAGCAAAAACGCCGTCCTACGGGCAGTAGTCGGCGCTATTTGAGACTCGGTGGAAATGATTCGATTGTAGAAGGAATTCTTCTGGATTTATTTTGCTTTTAAGGGAGACTAGCAAAAGATAGTTTTTGATGCGACAATCTGACCGAATAATATTTACAAGGGAGACCCTTGATGTTGGACAAGATCAGCAAGAAGATTTTGGCGGAGCTGCAGAACGATGGCCGCATCAGCAACGTGGAGCTGGCGGCGCGCGTCAACCTGTCGCCGGCGGCCTGCCTGGAGCGCGTGCGCAAGCTGCACGAATCCGGCTACATCATGGGTTACACCGCCCAGCTCAACCCGCAGCTGCTCGACGTGTCGCTGCTGGTATTCATCGAGGTGGTGCTCGATCGTACCACTCCCGAAGTGTTCGATGCGTTCAAACAGAGCGTGCAGATGATTCCCGAAGTGCTGGAATGCCACATGGTGGCCGGCGGCTTCGATTACCTGGTCAAGGCGCGCGTGAAGGACATGGCGGCTTACCGCGAATTCCTGGGCAAGACGCTGCTGCAGAAAGGTGTGCGCGAAACGCACACCTATGCGGTGATGGAAGAAGTCAAGAACACCACCAAGCTGCCGATTCGCTAGGCAGCTTGATGTGATCCAGACCTACTGGATCAACCTGATGGCGCTGCGGCCTTCAACGCTGGTCGTGAGCGCCGCCATACCGGGCCCTGTTCCCGCGCCGTGGCCCGCTTCGAACGCCGCGCGCTGCGCAGGGGCCGATGCACCCGCTTCCGTGATCCTTACCGACAGAGCGCCGGCCTCGGCGCCACTGTCCAGGGCGCCTGCCCTGGCGTCGATCGCGAACCGGTAGCCAGCTCGGCCGTTAAACTTTCCGGTTCCTTCCACCCGCACCGTGCTGCCATCGACCGTGACGTTGTCGAGCCGCTCACCCGTGAACGACACCCGACCGTCCAGCCGGAAGGTAAATGGAGTATCGGCGTGGCGCTGGCGTCCGACAGGTATGGCGAGCTTGAATACGGTCGGCATCCCACGCACCCCTGACGATGCGTTCTCGGCCAGAACACCACCGCCTGTCAACAAGGGAAAACCGCCGGGTTGTCCAACATGGACATCGGTGGTCACATAGGTCGTACGACGCGCGGAATCGGTCACGCGTATGACGACACTCACGGGGCCGTCATCAGTGTAGGTGTGCTGCGCCCTGACCTCACCCCGGCCATTCGCTTCGCGCACGATGGCTGGACTGGGGCCATTGCCATCGCCCCAGTCCACCGTCGCGGTATGCGTTTCGCGAACGTTACGATCGCGAAAACTCAGGGTGAGCGGGACGGGATCGTTCACGAACGGGATCGGGTTCACCTGAATCGGTCCGAGCACTGGCGCGTCGGTGCCACCGCCACCCGGGCGCAGGATGACCAGCCCCGCATTGGAACTGGCCAGGATGGTACCGTTGGCGCTGACGCCGAGTGCCGCGCGCAGTTCCAGGCCCGCCGGTGGGTTGTGCAGGAGGCTGTTCAGATTCGTCCCTGCGCCAGTGCCTCGGCGCGACCAGCGGAATGCACGGGTTTCTTGGTTGACATTACGGCGCGCCACGCCAACGATGACGCCGCTGTCGTTCAAACCCAGCGTTCGGGAATAGTCGTACCGCGCAGGATGCAGACTGACCAGCCCACGCTCGCGCGAGAACAGGCAAGCTTTGGTGCCGCCTGTCCCGTCCTCGGTCAAGCATGCCAGTTCGCCCGCCTCGTTCAGGGCTACGGGTATGGCATTTCCGGGAAGGCGCACCAAACCTTTCCCCTGACTCCACAAGAATCCGGTGAACTCGAAGCTGGCGTTGGAAACAATGCCGGCAACCTCACCGCGGTCATTGATGAATCGGGCGCTCGCTCCTCCTGCGCCGAACATTCCGAGGACCGTGGGCCTGCCATTGGCATTCCAGACAATGACGCTGGTTGCACTTGGACCGATTCCATATCCGATAGTGACATCATGGTTGTTGATGTCGGCTGCCCAGGTGTCGGTGAAACCGGCAGGGTTGGATAACGGGACGAGGCGATTCAGCGACGTCCATTGCAACGCCCGATAGTTGACATCGGAAAAAACCCCATACATCCATCCTACGATGGTTCCACGGCTACTGATGCCAGCGAGTTCGGTACCGCTATCCTGGTCGAGGATAGGCAACTGAACAACACCGCGCGCCGCCGACCAGCGAAATGGTTGGCTCTGGCGGGAAGGGGGATCATCCAGCATCCCTAGCCAGATGACATCGCCTTTGTCGTTCAGTCTGGTTGAAGAAGTTTGGAGATGGCCCGGTGGACTGACGTTGATGGTGCGTTCGCCATCGAAGAAGCCTACCGCGGTGCCGAATCGACCGATCGGGTAATAATCGAATGCGACCTGGCCGCGAGCGTTGATCGTTGCACCCGATGCGGAGCCTGGTCCTGCGTTAACGACGCCATACACGTCCTTGCCTGCACCGGAAGTGCTGGTCGTATCGTCCCGGGCTTCCGCAGGCAGGACAACGGCGTTGGCCTGGCTTGCCGTATTGCCGGCTGCTCCGCTACCGTGGGCGGCGCCCCAGAGGATTCCGGTCAGCATGAACGCGCAGATTGCACTGAATAAGCGGTTTCTCGAAAACTTTTGCATGATTCCCTCCATCTGGTCTGCGCATGCGCAATGAATAGCGCAGTACCAAATGTAAGGGGAGTCGAATCAGGCAATTCAAATGTGGCGCAAACCCGTTTCGGGAACTTGCGCCGAAGGTCAGCAATACGTTTGCGAAAGTGCGTCTCGGGAGTTTCTCAGACGACCTTGCGCACACCCGTCTTGGAAGCGCTCTCGGCCAGGCTCTCGAGGTTCTTGCGCAGCCAGCGGTGCGCCGGGCTGCGGCCATCGCGTTCGTGCCAGAGCATGTCGAGGTGGACTGCCGGCAGTTGCAGCGGCAATTCTTTCCAGATCAGCACGTCGGTCATGCCGGTCGAGACCATCAGGTGCTTCGGTAGCACCGTGATCAGGTCGGAATTGGCGACCACCCTGCCCGCGGTGAAGAACTGGTTCACGGTCAGCAGGATGCGGCGCTCGCGGCCGATCTGGGCCAGCGCTTCGTCGACCAGGCCGTGGGCGCGGCCGGAGAAGCTCACCAAGAGGTGATTGGCCTTGCAATAGGTATCGAGATCGAGTTTTTCCTTGGCCAGCGGGTGATCCTTGCGCATCACGCACACATACACACCCGAATACAGGCGCTCGTGACGGATCGGCGAGCCGGTCTCGTAGGACAGCTGGGCCGCAACGCCAGGGAAGAAACCCACCGCAAGGTCGATATCGCCGCGCAGCAGCATCGGCCGCGGCTCGCGCGTGGTCAGCGGCACCATGCGGATGTTCACGCCCGGCGCCTCGCTTTCGATCGAACGCATCAGCGACGGCAGCCATAGCGCTGCGGTGGCGTCGGCCATGGCCATGCGGAAGGTGGCCTGGGCCTTGGAGACATCGAAGGTTTCCGGCATCACCGCCGCTTCCAGCGCGGCCAGCGCCTGGCGCACGGCTGGCCACAGGGCTTCGGCGCGCGGGGTCGGCTTGACGCCGTAGGCGGTGCGGATCAGCAGTTCGTCCCCCAGGCTTTCGCGCAAGCGCTTGATCGCATTCGAGACGGCGGGCTGGGTCATGGCCAGGTGGCCGGCGGCGCGTGTCAGGTTTTGCTCGGTCATCACCGCGTCGAATACGCGCAGCAGATTCAGGTCAAGCGTGAGAAAGCTCATGGGAACTCGAAAAGAGAACTGTTGTGAATACAAGTGTACCTGAAATCATTCACAAACAGTATAAGCACCATCAGCGAACAGAATTAGATTTATATGTTGCGACGCACTATAGTTCTCAACAATAACACCTTGACCCTATCATGTCCTCTACCGCCGCCCTTGTCCAGACTGCCGCCGCCATGCCTTATGGCCAGGTATTCAGCACCACCATGTACCTCGCACTGCTGGGCGGCCTGATCCTGTTTTTCCGCCCACTGCTGGTCGGTATCGGCCGCGCGCTGTACCTGACCGTGCGTCCACGCCGCAGCAAGGCCGAGCTGGCGGCACGCCGCGCTATCGACGACGCGCTGGCGCTGAAACGCACGCAGGCCAATGTCGACCCGGTCGACGCCGCCGAAGCGCGTGCGATGGCCATCCGCCACTAGATCTTCCTCATTTCCCCCTGACGCGGTCTCCGGCAACGGACACCGCGTTTTTTTTCGTCTGTCGGTCTGGCTGGGCAAAGACGCCAGATTGTCAGGCTTGAGCCGATAACCGGACGTCACCGGAATTTTCTCGAGCATGCAATGTAACAAAGTTCACAAAGAGTAGATATGTGTGCTCCTGACCAGAAGGCATTTTTGGAAAAATGACGTATAGATGAGCATAGTTTGGCTGCAAATCTTTGTGCGTTGAGCGATGATCGGCTATATCGATAGCGACATCGATTTCGGTCCATGTGATATGAATTATCAAAGATGTTATCGGATTTATTCGGCATTTAGTGGTGAATTAGACGACTGTTTTACGAAGTTCACATAGATTAATATTGAAAATATGCTTTTTGGTAATCTCAAGGACAAGTCAAATCGAGTGACTGAAAAGCGTGGGCGCAGCTATGCCGATCGGTAGGGCGTGGGACGACGGATCAGGGGAAGAAATCAGTGCGACGACGCCGTAGCGAAGGCGTGCGCGGACGCTGCGGCAGCCCGCGGTCGCGTCAGAAGAACAGAGGGGGAATGGAGGACGAGCAGGACAGGCCGGCAGGCGCCGGCCAGGAAGACAATCAGGCGGCTTTGGCGGCCGTCAGGCGTTCGTACTTGACGAGGAGTTGTTCGCGGGTTTCAGGGCGCTGCGGGTCGAGCGGAATGCAGGCAACCGGGCACAGCAACGCGCACTGCGGCTCGTCGAAGTGACCCACGCACTCGGTGCACTTGTCGGGATTGATCTGGTAATACTCTTCGCCCATGAAAATTGCCTCGTTAGGGCATTCGGGCTCGCAGACGTCGCAATTGATGCAATCGTCGGTAATCAACAGGGCCATGGCGGGTACGCTAGTGAATCAGGCTTTCGGCGCCTGCTGTGGCAGGCTGGCGATCTTCTGCTGCAGCCACCGGTCGACCGAAGGGAAGACGAATTTGGACACGTCGCCGCCCAGCAGCGCGATCTCGCGCACGATGGTGCCCGAAATGAACTGATACTGGTCGGACGGGGTCAGGAACATGGTTTCGACATCCGGCAACAGGTAGCGGTTCATGCCCGCCATCTGGAACTCGTATTCGAAATCGGATACCGCGCGCAGGCCGCGCACGATCACGCGGGCGTCATGCTTGCGCACGAAGTCCTTGAGCAGGCCCGAAAAACTCTCGACCTGCACATTCGGATAGTGGCCAAGCACTTCGTTGGCGATATCGAGGCGTTCGTCGAGGGTGAAGAAAGGCTTCTTGTTGCGGCTGTCGGCGACGCCGACCACCAGACGGTCGAACAGGCCGGATGCGCGGCGTACCAAATCCTCGTGGCCGCGGGTCAGCGGATCGAACGTACCTGGATAAACGGCTACAACCATTGCGGCTCCTGTGAATGAACACCCGATAGAACGCGCATTATGCCTCAAATCACCCTAATCGCCCCAGTGCGGGGCGACATCTGCCCTATGCCTGTGCAATATTTCCAGGCAGATTTGGGGTCAAGCCGCTTTTTCGTGCAGCTTCAGCAAATGATAGTAGACCATTCCCGCCTTGTCGGCACGGACTGCATTCCAGCCGGCCAGCCAGGCAGGGATCTCGTCCCCCTCGGTCGCCAGCGGCGCCTCGGCTTCCGCATACACCATGCCGCCCTCTTTCAACAGGGCCGCGCACAGCGGCAGGGCCTGGGCCAGCAACTCGGTCTGGTAGGGCGGATCGAGGAAGATAACGTCGAAGCGTCCGCCGCGGGTCGCCATGTCGCGCGCCCAGGCCAGGCCGTCGGTACGCAGCACGGTGATGTTGGTGGCCTTGAACTTATCGCGGTTGGCTTCGAGCTGGCGTACCGCCGGGCCATGGCTGTCGATCATCGTGACCGAAGCCGCGCCGCGGCTGGCCGCCTCGAAGCCAAGGGCGCCGGATCCGGCGAACAGGTCGAGCACGGTAACGTCATCCCAGTCGTTGCCGACCTGGTGGTTGATCCAGTTGAAGACGGTCTCGCGGACGCGGTCCGGGGTGGGCCGCAGGCCGAGCGCATCGAGCACCGGCAACTGCGCGCGTTTCCAGGCGCCGCCAATGATGCGCACCTGGTGCTGGGCCAGGCGCGGCGCCCCGTGGGGCTGGGGTTTGGAGGTCTTTCTTTGCATGGGCGGCACTATAGCATGGGGCGTCAAGCGCCCTTGCGGCCCTGGCTTGCACGCTTATTTACCGGCTGCCAGCGCCTCGAAATCGTTGATCCAGCCCTGCATGCGCTGCTGCGCATGGGCCTTTTGCTGCGGCGTCGCCATGCGGATACCGGCCAGGATATATTTTGTATTGGCATCGATGCTCGCGTCATAGAACCCCTTGCGCTCGGGCGCCTCCATGCGGCCGAACAGGTCGCGCTGCAGCGCCTGTACCTGGGCGGTCGCCTGTTCGCGGTTCATCTTCTTTTGCTGGATCTCGCGCAGCATGGCGACGATGCGGCGCTGGCGATATTGCCGTTCTTCCAGCCAGATGTGGTTGTCGAGCGGGCGCAGGTCGGATGCGCGGCGCAGCTCGGTTTCCTGGGCACTGCTGAAACTGCCGAACCACAGCTCGAACTGTTCCATCGACTTCTTGAAGCGCGCGCGCTGGCGCTTGTCGACACTGCCGCTCATGAACTTGCGGCGGTATTCGTCGTTCTTGTCCTTGAACTTCGCTTCGATGTGCTTGATCTGCTGCGGCGTGATCGACAGCGCCAGCGTGGTCAGCTCGGGCGTGGCGCGCTGGCCCAGGCGCTCGCCGCGCACCCGCACTTCGCGGTAGGCATTGACCAGGTCGGCCTGGGTCGGCGTGCCGGCCAGTTGCTTCTGGAAATTGCCGAGCAAGGCAGCGTAATCGTGCAACTGGGTCTGGCGATGCCAGCTGAACAATGCATTGATGTCGCGTTTGGTCACATCCGCCTGTTGACCCTCGAAGTCGACATAGGTGTTGAGCCACCAGTAGAGTAAGGTGTCACCCTGGTTGTACGAGAAGCGAATGGTGCTGCAACCGGCCGCCAACGCCATCAAGGCAATTGCCAACATGGCAAAAGTGCGGCGGAACAAAGTATCACGCATGCTAGAATTTTTCATATTTTCAACTTTTGAGAACGGCTTATGAACGTTGTGATCCTCGCTGCCGGCATGGGCAAGCGCATGCAGTCCGCCTTGCCAAAAGTCCTGCATCCACTGGCTGGCAAGCCGTTGTTGCGTCACGTGATTGATGCCGCACGCACGCTGAGTTCAGGAAAATTATGCGTGATTTACGGCCATGGAGGCGCAGCGGTGCCCGAGATGGTCGCCGCGCTGGGCCAGGAAACCGGCAGCACGATCGACACCGCGCTGCAGCAGCCGCAGCTCGGCACCGGCCACGCCGTGATGCAGGCCGTGCCGCAACTGGACGATGCGGCGCCCACCATGGTGCTGTATGGCGATGTCCCGCTGACCACGCCGGAAACCCTGGCGCGACTGGTCGAGGCCGCCGGCAGCGACAAGCTCGCCATCCTGACGGTCGAGCAGGCCAATCCGTTCGGCCTGGGCCGCATCGTGCGCGAAAACGGCGAGATTCGCCGCATCGTCGAGGAAAAGGATGCGAACGAGGCCGAGCGCGCCATCCGCGAGATCAACAGCGGCATCATGGTGATCCCGACCCGCCATCTGAAGAAGTGGCTCAGCAGCCTGTCCAACAACAACGCCCAGGGCGAGTACTACCTGACCGACATCGTGGCCCAGGCCGTGGCCGATGGCGTACCGGTGGTGTCCGCACACCCATCCGGCGAATGGGAAGTGGCTGGCGTCAACAGCAAGGTGCAGTTGGCCGAACTCGAGCGTCGTCATCAACTGAACATCGCCACTGCGCTGCTGGAAAAAGGCGTGACCCTGATGGATCCGGCCCGCATCGATGTGCGCGGTGAACTGGTCTGCGGACGCGATGTCGTCATCGACGTCGGCTGCGTGTTCGAAGGCCGGGTCGAGCTTGCCGACGGCGTGCGTGTCGGCGCCAACTGCGTGCTGGTCGACGCCACCATCGGCGCAGGGGCCAATATCAAGCCGTTCTGCCACATCGAAGACGCAAGCGTGGGCGACAAGTCGCAGATCGGTCCGTACGCACGCCTGCGTCCGGGCACCGAACTCGGTGAAGATGTTCACATCGGCAATTTCGTCGAGGTCAAGAACAGCACCGTGGCCGCGCACAGCAAGGCCAACCACCTGGCCTATGTCGGTGACGCCACGATCGGTTCGCGCGTCAACATCGGCGCCGGCACCATCACTTGCAACTACGACGGCGCCAACAAGTTCCGTACCGTGATCGAGGACGACGTCTTCATCGGCAGCGACAGCCAGCTGGTGGCGCCGGTGACGGTGGGCGCGGGCGCGACGCTGGGCGCGGGCACCACGCTGACCAAGGATGCGCCGGCCGGCAAGCTGACCATCTCGCGCGCCAAGCAAATGACGATCGAAGGCTGGAAACGCCCGGTGAAAGTGAAGAAGTAATCCACCGGCTAGTCACAGGATAACAACAGGAAGATCACCGGATAAACACAGGCTGTTCAACAGCTTGTCCCATGGCCTTCCAACCGGTTGCCCACATTGTTATCCACAGCCGCTCACACGTCGATGCGGGTCTCGAACTTGCTGCGATGGGTCGAAAAATAGGCTTTCACGTTGCGCACATTGGCGTGCGCCGTGAACAGCCGGTGCGCCAGCGCATGGTAGGCGGGCATGTCCTTCACCTGCACGACCAGCACGAAATCCGGGCCCGGCGAGACCCGGTAGCACTGCAGCACGGCGGCCTCCCCGGCCGCCAGCTTTTCGAACGCTTCCATGCGCTCGGCGGCCTGCACGTCGAGGGTGATCTCGACAATGGCGCTCAGGCGCGCCCCGATCCTGTCCGGATCCACGATCGCTACCTGGCGCTGGATGACGCCACTATCGGTCAATTGTTTTACGCGGCGCAGGCAGGTCGGCGGCGACACATGCACCAGCGCAGCCAGTTCGGCGTTCGTATGCGATGCGTCAGCCTGTAGTGTATTGAGAATGCGACGATCAAGATCATCGAAAGCAGTCGGCTCAGTCGGCATGATGAAATATTCAATAAATAATCGGATAATTATGACTGATTATTTCATGTCATTAAGATGATGGAATAATATTTCATATCGTGGCGCGCACTGAAAGCTTATTTCACCCCACTTGCTCTACGATAAGGCCCAGTTGAATTTTTCTTAATGAGGTAAGCCATGTGCGGAATCGTCGGCGCAGTCGCCAAGCGTAATATCACCCCCGTCCTGATCGAAGGCCTGAAGCGCCTCGAATACCGGGGCTACGACTCGTGCGGCGTGGCCGTGCACCTGGATGGCCGCCTGACCCGTTCGCGCTCCACCGCCCGCGTGGCCGAGCTCGAATCGCAGGTCCGCGAAGCCAGCCTGGACGGCTTTACCGGCATCGCCCACACCCGTTGGGCCACCCACGGCGCGCCGGCGTCGCACAATGCCCACCCGCACTTCTCGCCTACCGAAGACAATGCCCGCATCGCACTTGTCCACAACGGCATCATCGAGAACCACGACGAGCTGCGCGCCGAACTGACCGCCCTGGGCTACATCTTCACCAGCCAGACCGACACCGAGGTCATCGCCCACCTGGTCGACCACATGTACACCGGCGACCTGTTCGAGACCGTGCAGCAGGCCGTCAAGCGCCTGCACGGCGCCTACGCGATCGCCGTGTTCAGCCGCGAAGAACCGCACCGCGTGGTCGCCGCGCGCCAGGGTTCGCCGCTGATCGTCGGCGTCGGCAAGGAAGAGAACTTCGTCGCGTCCGACGCGATGGCGCTGGCCGGCACCACCGACCAGATCATCTACCTGGAAGAAGGCGACGTGGTCGACCTGCAACTGGCGCGCTACTGGATCGTCGATGTCGACGGCCGCCCGGTGGAGCGCGAAGTCAAGACCGTGCACGCCCACACCGGCGCCGCCGAGCTGGGCCCGTACCGCCACTATATGCAGAAGGAAATCTTCGAGCAGCCGCGCGTGATCGGCGACACCCTCGAAGGCGTGACCGGCATCATGCCGGAACTGTTCGGCGACGGCGCCCACGCCGTGTTCAAGAAAATCGACCGCGTGCTGATCCTGGCCTGCGGCACCAGCTACTACGCCGGCCTCACCGCCAAGTACTGGATCGAATCGGTGGCCAAGGTGCCGGTCAACGTCGAGATCGCCAGCGAATACCGCTACCGCGACAGCGTGCCGCACCCCGACACCCTTGTGGTGACGATCTCGCAGAGCGGCGAAACCGCCGACACCCTGGCCGCGCTGAAACATGCGCGCAGCCTGGGCATGGAACACACGCTGACCATCTGCAACGTCTCGACCAGCGCCATGGTGCGCGAATGCCAGCTGGCCTACATCACCCGCGCCGGCGTCGAAGTCGGCGTGGCCTCGACCAAGGCGTTTACCACCCAGCTGGCCGCGCTGTTCCTGCTGACGCTGACGCTGGCCCAGGTCAACGATCGCCTGACCGACGCCGAAGAAGCCGAACACCTCAAGATGATGCGCCACCTGCCGGTCGCGCTGTCGTCGGTGCTGGCGCTCGAGCCCCAGATCATCGCCTGGGCCGACGACTTCGCACGCAAGGAAAACGCCCTGTTCCTGGGCCGCGGCATCCACTATCCGATCGCCCTGGAAGGCGCGCTGAAGCTCAAGGAAATCTCGTACATCCACGCCGAGGCGTATCCGGCCGGCGAACTCAAGCACGGCCCGCTGGCGCTGGTGACCGAAGAGATGCCGGTGGTCACGATCGCGCCGAACGATGCGCTGCTGGAAAAGCTGAAGTCGAACATGCAGGAAGTGCGCGCCCGCGGCGGCCAGCTGTATGTATTTGCCGACGTCGATTCGCGCATCACCTCGGGCGACGGGCTGCACGTGATCCGCTTGCCAGAGCACTACGGCTTGCTGTCGCCGATCCTGCACGTGGCGGCGCTGCAATTGCTGGCGTATCACACGGCGCTGGCGCGTGGGACCGATGTGGACAAGCCGCGTAACCTGGCGAAGTCGGTGACGGTCGAGTAAGACTGCGGCGACAGGCCTGGCTGTTGTGGCGCACTAATAAAGTCCGCCACAAGCTAATCAAATTCGCCACAAAACAATAAAGTCTGCCACAACAACCACGGCCTATCAGCGCACCGGCGGCTTGTCCAAGTTGCAACAAGTTCGTATGCTGGGCCATATCGATCGTCCGCTATCGGCCAGAAGCGGTCATCCACCACTTAGTCAACAAAGCCAAATCGATGAATGCACGTGAAATAGATGAGGTCGAAATCTGCGTTGACAGCTGGATCATCCAAGACGGGAACTATGGCGACTTTGACGTTGGTGACAAGGTCAGATGTGCGCTCGAATTCTATGGTGACCTGAGCGCAACTGCACTATGCGCACCGGCCATGACGCATCTTCAGCAGAACGATTACCGAGTACGCGCACAGGTTGTTTATCTGGCACCCGATGCGTGGGCAGTCGACTTCGGTATAGCAGCCTTCCAAGAATATCGACCTCCCGAATTCGCTCACATCGGCGCATGGGTAGAAGGAAAAATTGGACTCGCGCTTGATCCTTTCATGTACAAGGATGGCCTTGTGCACGAGATCGGCATGCCGGACCTATTCAACACATGGGAAATCACGAGCATAGCCCGCGACGACACACCTTGGATCGCTTTATCTTGCGGAAAGATGTTGTCCCGTGACCCAGAGCATCCGCGCTGGACTAAGGTGGAGAAAACTGATGCTTGGAATGACGACAACGGGCGAAGTGCCTACCTTCTCCGTCTTCGGATATCACGATCATAAACTTCTAGCCAAGGGCTTTGCCCCTCGCCGAGCAAGGTCTGCTTTGGGTCGAAAGCGGACTATCGCGCACCCTACGCCGTCCAGGCTGTGGCAGACTTTATTGTTGCTAGCGAACGATGCAAGAACGTTCGCCGAGCTGTCGTGGCAAACATTATTTGCAGCGACCGCACGCCGGAATCAGTCCGTCTCATAGGCGAGTTTGTGGCAAACTTTATTGTTCGGCCACAGCTGTTGAACAGGTTGAAGTATGTTCGTCAAATGTGAATCTTGTCCGTCAAGCGTCAGCGATGCTTGCCAGGATTCGCATAGAAAGAAAAGTGTGTGCCCAGCAGAACCTGGGCACACATTGCTGAGCCACTGAAAACAGCATTGATGCGCTAGCGTAATAGAGCCTGACTAGGACATCCCATCAAGGCACGAATAATCGATATACCCCCGCGCATTGCCACCGAAATATGTGGCTGCATCCCCAGGATTGAGCGCTGCCCCGGTTCGTAGTCGACGAGGGAGGTCGGGGTTCGCAATGAAGGGCCGTCCGAAGCCGATCATGTCAGCCCATCCTTTCTTGATGGCTTCTTCCGCACGGTTGCGGTCGTAGTGGCCCGAGTAGATTGTCGCCCCGGAATAAACTAGCCTGAGGGCTTCTTTGAAAACGGCGGGCATAACAGGTGCATCGTCCCAGTCAGCCTCTGCGATGTGGATATATGCAACCTTCAACTCGTCCATTAACTTGGCGGCAGCCAGGTAGGTTGCCTGAGGAGTGTCATCGATCGCGCCCTGGGCGGTGGTAAGAGGGGAAAACCGGACCCCGACACGATCCGAACCGCAGATTGCGATCACTGCATGCGCCACCTCGTCGAGAAAACGCAGTCTGTTACTGAGCGTGCCGCCATAGTCGTCGGTGCGCTGGTTCGTGCCCGAGTCAATGAACTGATTGATCAAGTAGCCATTTGCTCCGTGCAGCTCGACCCCGTCGAAACCTGCAGCCATGGCATTGGCTGCTGCGACCGCGAACTGATGAACCAGTTCTTTGATCTCTGCCGTCCCGAGTGCATGTGGAGCTGAGTGCTGCACTTTTTTGCCCTGTCCCGCTGCAGCGCCCAGTCCGTCTGGATCGATGAAAACTTGCACTCCGTCTGCAACGAGCGCTGATGGGGCAACGGGAGCAACGCCGCCAGGCTGTAGCGATACATGCGACAGGCGCCCGACATGCCACAGCTGCGCAAAGATGCGCCCACCGGCCCTGTGAACGGCTGCTGTGACGTTCTTCCATCCGTCTATCTGTTGGGAAGTGTGGATGCCAGGAGTCCACGCGTAGCCTTGGCCCCGAGCGCTAATTTGTGTCCCCTCTGTAATGATCAGTCCTGCTGATGCCCGCTGCGCGTAATACTTGGCCATCAGGTCCGTTGGCACTTGTCCGGCCGCTGCCCGTGCGCGCGTCATGGGGGGCATAACGATCCGATTAGGCAAAAGCAGTCCGGACAGCGCGAAGGGTTCAAACAGCATTTGAGTCATTTCAACGCCTTTCGAACGCTGGGGATCGGCTTCGCACTTTTGGTGAGCGATGTGAGGTCGATGGCCTCGGCCATCGCACGGTATCCCTCGTCTCCGGGATGGAGATGGTCGCCTGAATCGAAGTCCTTGCGTATCCTTCGAGGATTTGCCGGATCCCGCAACAGTGCGTCGAAGTCGATCACTGCATCAAATACCCCAGCCGTACGAATCCATTCATTGAATCGTTTGCGTAGCTGCTCCTTGTCATGGCTATAGTGACCTGCGAAAGGTGTACCTTCGAGGGCTCTTTCGAATGGGGGCAGCGTTGCCGCGGTCACGCGCACTCCCCTGACATGTGCAGCAGACACCAGTTGTCGGTAGGCCGCGGTAAGTCTGTCCAGGGTCATTGGTGCTTCGTTCGGTGCGAACGGACTGCCAGGCCACCCGATATCGTTGATGCCGAGCAGGACAACGACATCCGATACACCTGGTTGGCTCAGCACATCGTGTTCAAGGCGAGCCAGAGCGTTCTGCCCCATTCCGTCGCTTACCAGACGTGCTCCCGAAATCCCGGCATTCGCCACGCCTACGCCGTAAGGCGCCAGGCGTTTCGCAAGGTAGTCAGGCCATCGACGATTCGCGTCTGGCGTCGATCCGTTCCCATCCGTAATCGAGTCGCCAAGAGCGACGACAGTTCGCCGCTTCTCTGCAGCTTCAACCATGACAGCACTCAAGAACAGACGTCCTTCGACCCGATCGCCGCCTTTTGCGTAAGGGGCTTCGGTCGCTCTTCCCGCTGTCACCTGCATGGTTTGCTGGTTCCCCCAGTGAAAACTGGCGATAGGAGTGCGCGATGGCAGGTAAGTAGTCACGCTCACGTCAGCAAGCGGTTCGACCGGCAGTGGCAGCGGATCACTAGTCACTGTCGCGCCTGGCAAAATCGAAATGCCTGGTTGACCAGAGAACGACAAGCGCTGGCACGGCCGGCCTTTGTCCGGTAGGCCAATCCTGACTTCGCCAATGAGCACAGGCTCTTTTCCATAACGATTCGAGAAAACCAGCCGGATGCGTTTTCCGCCAGCGCTAAGACGGACATTCTCGCGCAACGACTGGTTGTTCAGATATGCCGGCACATTCGCAGGTAGCACAAAGGCGGCATCCCAGCTCGGCTGGGGCGCCGCGTACCAGGACGTTATCCAGTGCTGGTCTTTGCTTTCCCGGTCGAAGGTAGCTGCCAACGCCTCAGTACCCAACGCCATGGCCAGGCTGAGGGAAGCGATCGATCCAAGTGTATTCACCATTTTTGTTCTCCCATCCTTTTGGAAGCGTTCACATTAGGGCATGCGAAAGCGTGGTGGAAGATGGTAGGATGGAAGATTACTTATTCCTTTTTCGAATGGCCTGATGGACACTCTCCGGTTGATGCGAACTTTCGTTAGAGCCGTTGAGTTAGGGAGTTTGTCCTCGGCAGCACGGGAAGCAGGAACAACACAGCCGACCGTTAGCAAGATGCTGGCTCAACTCGAGCAACAGCTTGGCGTTCGATTATTCGAACGCAGCACGCGCGGCATGTCTTCAACCGAACAGGGACAGCGTTTTTACGCGGATGCCAAGTTAATTCTGGAACAGTTTGACGCTGCAGTCGCGTCGATCCAGGGCACCAATTCCCAAGCGTCTGGTTTTTTGCGGATCAATGCACCTGTCGCGCTTGGGCAATATCGTATTAATGCGATGGTCCAGCAGTTTCTGTCAGAGCATCCCGCGATTGAGATAGAGCTGATCTTGAACGACCGTTTCGTGGATCTCATCGAAGACGGGGTTGATGTTGCATTCAGGTTGGGAGGCACATCACCAGCCGACGCCTTTGGTAGACACTTGGCCACGATTCCCCGCTTCTTGGTAGCCTCGCCGGCGTATCTGGAAAGTCGGGGCAACCCAGCGACGCCAGGTGATTTGTCCTCACATGATTTTGTGCGCTTCGCATGGACGCCAGGTACGACGATCGAACTGTTTCGAAACGGTGAAGTGATGCAGGTGCCGACCAGCAGCCGCTACCGAGTCAACAATGCACTCGCGATCCGGGAGACATTGTTGCTAGCTGGCGGCGTGGCGGTTTGCCCGGATTGGCTTGTGCGCGATCTGCTGGACAGCGGAAAGCTGGTACCGGTTTTAAAAGAGTGGTCTGCCCGTTCCCAGGAATTCCATCTCTTGTATCCTTCAAAAAAGTACCAGCCGCTGCGTACCAAACTCTTCATCGAATTTGCGACTACATCATTTTCATCTCTGCCAGGTTTCATGCAGTCTTGAAGGCTCCGCCAATTTCTGGCGCGGTAGCGAAAGAGATGTGTGTCGACGTCGGTGACCCAAGCCGAAGATGACAAACATCGACGCTTTGAAAAGATTCGTAATTCATTGATCAGCCTCGACAGCCGGCGGACCATGTCGCCCGGCTCGCCTTGCGGGCATTGCTGCAGCCCGAAAAATCAGCGTCAACTGGCGGTGTATGCCATGATGTGCGCCCATTCAAATCTGTCTGAAGATGATGTCCACCTTCCTGGCTACGAAACTGCCTGGCGAAACCGGCGCCGATGCCGATGCCCGTTTCAGGGAGCTGTTCGAGCAGTCCCCGTTGAGCATCCAGATACTTGTTCCCGGCGGACGCACCGTGCGGGTCAACAAGGCGTGGGAAGCGCTCTGGCAGATTCACGAAGGTTCTGCCCTGAAAGCCTTTGTCCTGAGCCAGGACTATAACGTCCTGCGCGATCCGCAACTCCTCGATACGGGCATCGCTGCCTTGCTGGTGCGTGCATTCGAAGGAGAATCGGTGACGATTCCGGCTGGCCGCTATGACGTGTCGAGGCTCGATGGCGCCGGTCCCGTACGCTGGGTCACTGCAAGAGCGCATCCGATCAAGGATGCGCAGGGCCGGGTCTTCGAAGTCATGCTCATGCATGAAGATATATCCGACAAGGTCCAGGCAGAAACTGCATTGCGCATGCGCGAAGAGCGGTTCCGGTCGCTGGTCATGGCAACGTCCCAGATTGTCTGGAGCAATACGCCTGAGGGTCGGGTGGACGAGGATTCGCCCTCCTGGCGTGCCTTTACCGGACAAACCTACGAGCAATGGCGTGATTTCGGGTGGCTGGAAGCCGTGCATCCGGATGACCGTCAGGCAACCAAGGATGCGTGGCTCGATTGCGTGTCGGCGAAATCCCTGTTCGAAGTGCGGTATCGCCTGCGTCGTGCAGACGGCGATTATCGATGGACCGAGGTGCGGGGCGTGCCGGTGCTCGACGCCAGCGGGATGGTTCGCGAGTGGATTGGCACCAATACCGACATCCACGAGATCGTTCTTGCCGAGGCAGCGCTCGCGCAGCGCCTGGAACGCGAGAAGCGCAACGCTGCCTTGCTTGCCAAGGTGGCCCGTGCCGCCCGCAAGCTGCAGACTGTCCTGTGGGATGGTGATATCGCCAGGGTGCTTGTCGATGAGGTGCGCGACATCCTGCAGGTGCACCAGGCCGTTGTGTCGCTCACCGAGAACGCGGGTTGGACACAAGCCGTCAACGCCGTTTCGCTCTCCGACAAATATGCCGGGTACCGCCACTATGCTGCCCAGACCGACGGTTCGGGAATCTATGCGGAGATATGTCGCACCAACCAGGCCATGCGACTTACCCAGAAAGAGCTCGAAGCGCATCCACGCTGGAAGGCTTTCGGCAACCAAGCCCGCGCGCATCCGCCCATGCGCGGCTGGCTGGTCGTGCCACTGATCGACCGCACCGGCAAGAACATCGGCCTGATCCAGGCATCCGACAAGATGCAGGGCGAATTTTCCGAAGAGGATGAAGCCATCCTGACGCAGCTGGCATCGATCGCCTCGAACGGCTTCGAGAACGCGTGGCTGTATCGTTCGGTACAGGAACAGGACCGACGAAAAGACGAATTTCTTGCCATGCTGGCCCACGAGTTGCGCAATCCCCTGGCGCCGATCGCAGCGGCAGCGGACATGCTCAAGCTCGGTACGGCGAACGAGGAACGGGTTCGGCGGTCGAGCGAAGTGATCGGTCGTCAGGTACGGCACTTGCGCTCACTCGTCGACGACCTGCTCGACGTGTCGCGCGTCACACGCGGCCAGATCGAACTGGACCGCGTCTTGCTCGATCCGATGGCGGTCATCGCCAGCGCAGTCGAGCAGTCGCAGCCCCTGATGAGTGCACGCAGGCATGTCCTGCGTGTCGAGGGCGATGCCGGCGATGCGCAGTTGTTCGGTGACGCGAACCGGCTGGTGCAGGCGTTTGCGAACCTGCTCAACAATGCCGCGAAATATACGCCTGACGGCGGCAGCATTGCCGTCAGGGTCAGGCGCGAACGTGGCGCCATCGTCATCGGTGTGCAGGACAATGGCGCGGGCATGACGGCCGATCTGCTGCCGGTCGTCTTCGATCTGTTTACCCAGGCCGAACGCACTCCCGACCGAACGCAAGGTGGCCTGGGCATCGGCCTTGCCCTGGTAAAAACCATTGTCGACCTGCACGGCGGCCAAGTGACCGCGCACAGCGATGGCCTGGGCGCGGGCAGCGTGTTCACTGTGACCTTCGATACGGCCGATACACAGCTGGCTGGATTGCCTGCCTGAAGCTTGCCGGCAAGGCCGCGTGTTCAGGTCGACGCTCCTGCCGAAGGACAGGGGCGGGTCGCGCCGCTCTCGCCTATGCTGGACCGGTCCGTGCAGCAGGCATCCAGAGTCGATTCCTTGCACCGCGGACGGCGCCAGCCCCGGCAGTTTCTGCGCAGGCAACGCCTTTTCCCGAACCGTCGAGCGAGGATCCCGCCGTGTACCCGCATTCAATGTATTCCATTCCCCCCCGCCGGCCCCAGCGCGCGCGACAGGCCGTCTACTGGTGTCTTCTTTTGTTGCTGTGCTCGGCTTATCTGCAGGGCGGCATCGGGAAGGCACTGGATTTCCCGGCCGCGGTCGGCGAAATGCGGCACTTCGGCCTGGCGCCGGCCGCGCCGCTGGCCCTGCTCACCATCGTGGGCGAACTCGGTGCGTCGCTGCTGGTCCTGAGCGGTGTCCTGCGCTGGGCCGGCGCGCTGTATCTCGGCCTGTTCACCTTCGGCGCCAATCTTGTCGCCAACCGGTTCTGGCTGCTGGAAGGCAGTGCCCGCACAATGGCCGAGAACGGCTTTTTCGAGCATCTCGGCCTGGTCGGCGCCTTCCTGATCGTCGCCCTGGTGGACCTGGGCGAAGCGAAGGCGGTGCGGGCCGTCGGCGCGGCCGCTTCTTCGGCAAGGCAATAGCAGCACACGGCATCGAGCGGCATGCGGCGCTGCCATTGGGCCGCATCGCCTTTGCAGTCGACCGATGCCGAGGCGTCGTCCGTGTGCACAAAGCCTGCAACACATGGCCCATCCCGAGCGGGTCCGTGTTTCTCTAAGGAACTAAATAACGTATAGTGGATGCCTGCCCCGACCGGTCGTCCAAAGCCTGCTGCTTCCACTATGCCCAACGCCATCGAAAACTCCGATCTGATGTACCGCCTGCTGGTCCAGGGCGTGGTCGACTACGCGATCTACATGCTGACCCCGGACGGCATCGTATCGAGCTGGAACGCCGGCGCCCAGCGCGCCAAAGGCTATAGCGACGCCGAGATCGTCGGCCAGCACTACTCGCGCTTTTACCGCGACGACGACATCGCGGCCGGCCTGCCCGCCATCAACCTGGCCACCGCGACCAGCACCGGCCGCTTCGAGGAACAGGGCTGGCGCGTACGCAAGGACGGCAGCGCATTCTGGGCCCACGTCGTGATCGACGCGATCCGCGACGAGGCCGGCGCCCTGCTCGGCTTCGCCAAGATCACCCGCGATTGCACCGAACAGCGCCAGGCCGAACTGCAGCAGCGCGAGCAGGAACGGCGCTTGCGCTACCTGATCCAGGGCGTGACCGACTACGCCATCTACATGCTCGATACCGACGGCCACGTGGTCAACTGGAATGCCGGCGCCGAGCGCGCCAAGGGCTACAAGGCGGCCGAGATCGTCGGCCAGCATTTCTCGGTGTTCTACACCGAGCAGGACCGTGCAAAGGGCTTGCCGCAACTGGCGCTGGAGACCGCGCGCAGCGAACGGCGCTTCGAGGCCGAAGGCTGGCGCCTGCGCAAGGACGGCACCCGCTTCTTTACCAACGTCGTCATCGACGCCATCCACGACGACGACGGCAGCCTGCTCGGCTTCGCCAAGATCACCCGCGACATCACCGAGCGCCATCAGCAGCAGCGCAGGCTGGTCGAGGCCAAGGAGCTGGCCGAGGACTACAGCAAGCAGATGGCCGGCCTGACCGAGTTCCTCGATTCGGTGATCGCCAGCATCCCGGCCAGCGTGCTGGTGCTCGACGCCGACCGCAAGACCATCCTGCTCGGCAACCAGCAGGCCCAGCGCCTGTTTGGCGACACCGACGTGTGCATGAAGGGCCGCGCCGCGGTCGATTGCCTGAGCCCGGCCGTGACCGACTATGTCGCGCGCCAGATGGCCCAGTCGGCGCCGGCCAATGCCGGCCTCGACAATGCGCTGCTGGTGCAGACCTCGATCGGCGCGCGCCACCTGCGTAGCCGCACCGTGATCGGCAAGCGACCCGATGCGCAGGGCGACTATGTGCTGTTGATTACCGAGGATGTCACCGACGAGCTGGCCGCGTATGCCCAGATCCACCACATGGCCCAGCACGACGGCCTGACCAACCTGCCCAATCGCACCTACTTCAACCAGCGCCTGGAAACGGCGCTGGCGCAGGTCAGGAACGATCCGGTCAACGTCGCGATCCTGTGCCTCGACCTGGACAATTTCAAGAACATCAACGATGCCTACGGCCACGGTTTTGGCGACAAGATCCTGCTGATGCTGGCGGGCCGGCTGCGCAAGTGCCTGCGCGAAGACGACACGCTGGCCCGCCTCGGCGGCGACGAGTTCGCCGTGGTACTGCCGCGCGTAAACCGCCTGGAAGAAGCGCGCCAGGCCGCGCAGCGCCTGATCGATGCGGTCGCGCCGGCGTTCTCGATCGACGGCCACGGCTTTTCGGTCGGCCTGAGCATCGGCATCGCCATGTCGGCGCCGGAAGGCAGCAGCGCCGAGCAGTTGCTGCAGTTCGGCGACATGGCGCTGTACGAAGCCAAGCGCAACGGCCGCAACCGCTACGAAGTGTTCCGCCCGGAACTGGAAGCATCGGCACGCGTGCGGCGCCAGATCGAGATCGACCTGCGCCGCGCCCTGCACCGCGGCGAGCTGCAGATGCACTATCAACCGATCGTGGAACAGCAACACCACCGCATCTCGGGCTACGAGGCGCTGATCCGCTGGAACCATCCGGAACGCGGCGCGATTGCGCCGAGCGACTTCATCCCGATCGCCGAGGAGACCGGCCTGATCCACGAACTGGGCGCGCGCGCACTCAACCTGGCCTGCCAGGAAGCGGCCACCTGGACCAACGGCGAAACCGTCGCCGTCAATCTGTCCCCGATCCAGTTCAAGAGCACCGAGCTGGTCGAGATGGTGGCGCTGGCGCTGGCCGACTCCGGCCTGCCGGCGCAGCGGCTCGAACTGGAAATTACCGAATCCGTCATGCTCGACCACAGCGACGGCAATGTGCGCACCCTGAAGCGGTTGAAGGCCTTGGGCGTGCGCATTTCACTGGACGACTTCGGCACCGGCTACTCGTCGCTGAGCTATCTGCGCTCCTTCCCGTTCGACAAGATCAAGATCGACAAATCGTTCGTGCAGGAGATCGGCCAGAGCCGTGAAGCGATCGCGATCATCCGCGCCATCACCGGCTTGAGCAGCAGCCTGCTGATCGAAACCACGGCCGAAGGCGTCGAGACCGAAGAACAGTTCCGGCGCCTCACCGAAGAAGGCTGTTCGCATTTCCAGGGCTATCTGTTTGGCCGTCCCGTGGCGGCGGAACACCGCTTGCAGGAACTCGACGGCAGCCTGGCCGGCGCCAAAGCACGCCCGTAAATCCAGCTTTTGGCAACTTTCCACGGATTTTCGTTTCGAGTTTTCAGAAATTTTAAAAAAGCATCGGTACTACTACCGAGAGGCCTTCGGGTCGACTACTGAGTGACCGGTAAATCCGGGGGGTAACGTGCGCAAGCGTATTTTGTTTGGGCTATACTCCGTTCACTCTTTCAAGAGAACTTCCCGCTCAATGGACGCCAGGGAATATCGACTGGTCTGCCTGACGACCCGAGTCAGCGCGTCGAATCCCTGTTGCCAGCATGCCGGTCCGGTTTGAGATCCAGACCGACTGCGTCGTTGTCTTCGCTATTGCGTCGGTTGTCGAGTTTTGTTGCGGTCAATGTGCCAGCGACATGTCCCGACAACCCGTTCTTATTGGCACTTCCGTCCTGCACCGGCAGGCGATCGGGTCCTTTTTCGAACCATTGATGTTTTCAATCACATGTTGCATGCCGGGCCATCGCAAACATTTTTTTAGGTGATACTTGTATGCGTAACTCGCTTCTCGTTGTCCTTTCCTGCCTTATCGTTGCTTCATGCTCGAAGGCTCCCGCTCCTACCGATGACAAGCCGACCGACGTCGTGCTGATCGGCGCTGGCGTCATGAGCGCCACCCTGGGCACCATGCTCAAGGAACTCGATCCGAACCTGTCGATCCAGATGTACGAGCGCATGGATGCGGTGTCGGTCGAAAGTTCCGACGCCATGAACAACGCCGGTACCGGTCACTCCGGTTTCGCCGAGCTGAACTACACCCCGGAAATGCCGGATGGCACCATCGACACCAAGAAGGCTGTCGACATCAATGAACAGTTCGAAGTGTCGAAGCAGTTCTGGGCCTACCAGGTCAAGAAGCAGTACCTGGGCGACCCGCACACCTTCATCAACAACGTGCCGCACATGGCCTTTGTCTGGGGTGACGACAACATCAACTACCTGCGCAAGCGCTACGCAGCGCTGCAACAGGAAAACCTGTTCAAGGGCATGCTGTTCACCGAAGACCACGCCAAGATCAAGGAATGGGCGCCACTGGTCATGACCGGCCGCGATCCCAACCAGAAGGTTGCCGCGACCCGCATGGACATCGGTACCGACGTCAACTACGGCACCCTGACCCGCAGCATGGTCAAGCACCTGACCGGCACCCACGGCATGGCGCTGCACCTGCGCAGCGAAGTGCAGGACATCAAGCGTGGCGAGAATGGCCTGTGGAACGTGACGGTCAAGAACCTGGCCGATAACAAGCTGTCGACCGTGCGCGCCAAGTTCGTGTTCATCGGCGCCGGCGGCGGCGCCCTGCCGTTGCTGGAAAAGACCGGCATCCCCGAAGCCAAGGGCTACGGCGGCGTTCCGGTCGGCGGCCAGTGGCTGGTGACCAACAACCCGGCGCTGATCGAAGCGCACCACGCCAAGGTGTATGGCAAGGCCTCGGTCGGTTCGCCGCCGATGTCGGTCCCGCACCTGGACACCCGCATCATCGACGGCAAGAAAGCCCTGCTGTTCGGACCGTTCGCGACCTTCTCGACCAAGTTCCTGAAAAACGGTTCGTGGATCGACCTGCCAGCCTCGATCGGCACCGGCAATGTGCGTCCAATGGTGCAGGCTGGCGTGGACAATATCCCGCTGACCAAGTACCTGGTGCAGCAAGTGATGCAGTCGCAAGGCGACCGCGTGGCCACCCTGCGTGAATACCTGCCGGAAGCCAAGGATGGCGACTGGGAACTGGTCAACGCCGGCCAGCGCGTCCAGATCGTCAAGGACGATCCGGCCAAGGGCGGCCTGCTGCAGTTCGGTACCGAAGTCGTGGCCTCCGCCGACGGTTCGATGACCGCCCTGCTGGGTGCATCGCCAGGCGCCTCGACCGCCGCGCCGATCATGCTGAAAGTGCTGGCCAAGTCGGCCTTCCGCGACCAGCTCAAGAGCGCGGAATGGGATGCCAAGATGAAGGAAATGATCCCTTCGTACGGCCGCAAGCTGAACGACGACGCCGCTTACGCCAACGAGATCCGCAAGGCAAGCTCGGCTGCTCTGAACCTGAAGGCGTTCACGCTGGACGTGAACGAATCGGGCAACCCGGTCGTGGCCGCGGCGAAGTAAGCAGCAAGAAGTGACACGTGCCGCGGCGAGGTTGCCGCGCTAAAAGAACGGCCCCGGTGCGCAAGCCCGGGGCCGTTTTGTTTCATGGCTGGCCGCGCAGCGCATCCAGCTCGGCGCGCAGCCTGCTGCGCTCCACCCGCGAGCCGTCGAGCTGGCTGCGCAGTTCGCCCACCTCATTGCGCAGGTTGTCGCGTTCGGTCTGCACGCCGACCAGCTCCATCTGCGCCGCCAGGCGCGCATCCGATTCAGTCGCCGTCACCGCCACGTTGCGCTCGAGCTGCTGGCGCAGATCGGCCAGTTGCGCATCCTTGCCGTCGATCGCGAGCTGGTCCCTGGCCTTGCCCACCAGGGCATCGGCCGCGACCTGGCGGGCGTTACGCAGCTCGGCGTTGAGGCGGTCGATTTCCTCGCTGCGTTCGCTTGCCGTCGCTTGCGCGACCGCCAGGTCGCCGGCCAGGCGGTCGCGCTCGGCGCCGAGCGCCACATCGGCGTCCAGCAGGGCCTGCATGTCGCTGTCGAACTGCGCCATCAGCTGGCGCATGCCGGCGCCGACGGTGTCGCGTACTACTGCCAGATCGGTTTTCATTGCTGCATAAGGAGGGGATGATGGAATCCGCCATGATACGCCGGTCGGCACATTTGTTGCCATAAAGAATTAAAAAGTGGCCGACCGACCGTCGACCTCGAGCCGCTCCACGCCCCATGCACACGGACGCTGCTCAATACCCGTTCGGTGATCCGTGAGGGCGACCTGGCCGACTACCCCGAATGCGGCAGCTCGGTGACTTCGATGCGGTGCTGCAGCCGCCGACGCCCCAGTACCGCATTCGCAAGGCCGGCCGGACCGCGGCGGCAGCAGGCGCCCCGGCCCCCCGCAACAGCGCCGCCGGTGTGCCGGCGCGTGCACCTGACGCCCGGGCCGCTGGCGCAGACGCTGCGCACCGCCCATCGTCGAAGAACTGTCCGGCCGGTGCCAAGCGCCCCGCCGGCCGCCAATGGCGTATGCTGTTGGCCTGTCGGGCATCCGCTTCGACCTATGGCGAACTCAACGAACGGGAATGGTGATGAGCGAACGGATCATTTCGGCGATCAAGCTCGGCGCCCAGCAGCTGGCCGCCGTGGTCACGCTGCCCGGCCCGGAGCGTTACGACTATTTCATCCGGCGTGTGGCCGAAGCGCAAGAGGTGTGGGGCCTGTACCAGGATGGCTGGGCGCTGGCCAAGACCGACGACGGCACCCTCGTGTTTCCGCTGTGGCCGGCCAGCGACTACGCCAGCCTGTGCGCCGAATTCGAATGGGACGGCTACGACGCCCAGGCGTTTTCGCTCGAAGAGCTGCTCGACGAATTGCTGCCGCAACTGGAAGAAGACCGGGTGCTGCCGGGCGTGTTCTATACGCCGGGCGACAAGGGCATCACGCCCACCGTCGCCGAACTGATCGGCGACCTCGAAGACGCGCTGCGGCGCACCTGACGTCTACAGGTTCGCCAGCAGTTCCTCGACCACCGTCAGCTGCACCGGCTTGGTCAGGTGATGGTCGAACCCGGCTTCTTTCGACAGCTGGCGGTCGCTCTCGGCGCCCCAGCCGGTCAGCGCCACCAGTGTCATGTGTTCCAGCCCGGGCGCAGCGCGCAGCGCGCGCGCCGTGTCGTAGCCGTTCATGCCGGGCATGCCGATGTCCAGGAACACGACCTGCGGCCGGAACGCCTGCGCCGCCGCCAGCGCCGCGTGGCCGTCGTGGGCCACCCGCGTCGCATGGCCCGACACGTCCAGGATCATCGACAGCGTCACGGCGGCGTCGACGTTGTCGTCCACCACCAGCACTCTCAGGGCGCCCGCTTGCGCCGCCGGTGCGGATGCCGGTAATGCCGGTGCGGCGTCGGGCGCCGGAACCTCGGGCGCCAGCGGCAGGCGCACCGTGAACACGCTGCCGGCCTGGGCGCCGGCGCTGGCGGCGGTCACGCTGCCGCCATGCATCTCGACCAGGCGCCGCACCAGCGACAGGCCGATGCCAAGGCCGCCCTGGGAGCGGTCGACGGTGCGCCCGACCTGGTTGAACATCTCGAACACGCCTTCCAGCGCGTCCGGCGCGATGCCGACCCCGCTGTCGGCCACCGCGATCACCGCTTCCTGCCCCTCGCGCTGCAGCGACAGCCGGATGCGTCCGCGCGGCGGCGTGTACTTGGCGGCGTTGTTGAGCAGGTTGGCCACCACCTGCGCGATGCGGGTGACGTCGGCGTCCACCGCCAGGCCGGCGTCCGGCATCTCCAGCGTCAGTGCGTGGTGGCCGGCGTCGATCAGCGGCAGGCTGGTCTCAACCGCGCTGGCCAGGATGGTCTTGAGGTCGGCGCGCTGGCGCTTGAGTTCGAGTTTGCCGCCGCTGATGCGGGCGATGTCGAGCAGGTCGTCGATCAGGTGCACCATGTGGCCGACCTGGCGCTCCATCATCTCGCGCACCCGCGTCACGGCGGCCGGCTTGTCGGCGCCCAGGCGCATCAGCGACAGGCCATTGCGGATCGGCGCCAGCGGGTTGCGCAGCTCGTGCGCCAGGGTGGCCAGGAATTCGGTCTTGCGGCGGTCGGCCTCGGCCAGGTCGGCGGCCAGCCGGCGCAGTTCCTCGTCGGCGCGGCGGCGCGCGGTGACGTCGTTGAACAGCAGGCCGACCTTGCGGCTTTCCGGGCCGCCAACCCGGGTCGCATACACGTCGAACCAGCGCCCCATGGCCGGCGCGCCGTTCTCGAAGCGCACCGGCTCGCCCGTGGTGGCGACCCGGCCATAGGTCTCGAACCAGAAGTCGTCCAGGGCCGGCAGCAATTCGCGCGCGGTGCGCCCGACCGCGTCCACCAGGCCGGTATGCACCTCGAAAGTCGGGTTCATCTCGAGGAAGCGGTAGTCGACCGGCTTGCCGGCGGCGTCGAAGATCATCTCGAGGATGCAGAAGCCTTCGTCGACCGAATCGAACAGCAGGCGGTAGCGTTCCTCGCTGGCGCGCAGCGCTTCCTGGGTGCGTTCGCGCTCGGCGGTGTCGAGCACCATCGCGACCAGGCCCTGGAATTCACCGTCCGGGCCGCGCAGCGCGTTCACGCTGCTGGTGGCCGGCTGCAGCGAACCGTCCTTGCGCAGGTAGTACTTGTCGAGCGCGACGCCGTTGGCGCCGGCCTTGAGCTGCTGCAGGGCGGCCCCGGTGATCGCGCGCGATTCGGGCGCGGTCACTTCGTTGACCGAAATGCCGAGCAGTTCAGCTTCGCTGCGTCCCAGCATCTCGCAGAAGCGCCCGTTCGCCAGCGTGATGCGGCCCTCGGTATCCATCTCGACCACGCCGGTGGCGGCCTGGCTCACGAGTTTCTGGAAACGTTCACGGCTCGCGTGCAGCGCCAGTTCGGCCTGCCTGCGGTCGGTCTGGTCGACACCGTGCACCAGGATGCCGTCGATGCGGCCGTCGGCGTCGCGCAGCGCCATATAGACCTGGTCGATGGTGCGCTGCTCGAGCGCGGCCCCGGGCTGGCGCTGCAGCATCACCTGCATGTCGGCGCCATGGAATGCCTCGCCGGTCCGGTACACCCGGTCGAGCACTTCATACACACCTTGCCCCTGCAGTTCCGGAAACGCCGTGCGCACCGGCTGGCCGACCGGGTTGCGGTTGCCGACCAGCTGCAGGTAGCGTTGGTTGATCATCTCGAACACGTGGTCGGGGCCGCGCATCACGCACATGAAGGCCGGCGCCTGGTGGAACATGTCTTCCATCCGGCTGTTGGCGGCCTGGACCTGGCGCAGCAGCCGCTCGCGTTCGGCGGCGGCCAGGGTCTGGCCGGTGATGTCGCGCGAAATCGCCAGCAGGCGCGCCGGCTGGCCGATGTCGGCAGGGCTGGCGCGGCTGACTACCACGTCCCACCATCTGGGCTCGCCAGCGGCGCCCACGCCCTGGCCGATGAAATTACCGGCGCCGCCGGCGCGCGCCGCGCCGAGCGCCTGCGCCAGCGCCGCATGGCTGGCTTCGGGCCACAGCGTATTCCAGGGGGCACCGCGCACGACTGCCACATCGTCGATGCCGAGGGCCGCGCAACCGTTGCGGTTGATGGCCAGCACCGTGCCTTCCAGGTCGAGCAGTTTCACGCAGTCGGGAATGGCCTCGAACAAGGCCCATCCGAGGGTGAGCGTGTCGTGTTCGGGCAGGGCGTCGCGGTGCTGCATGAAATTCCTGGTGCATGGGGAAAACGCATCTATACCACAGCGAACACGCCCGTGCACCCATGTCGCCATGCGGCATCGGGGATGTTAAAAAATTCCAACAGGAAAAATCGAATGGGCGAGATCGCGTGTCATCAAACTGTGACAAGAATGTCATCGGCACGTCATGTTTCGTACATAACATTCCTGGACTTCCCACACCACATAACAGGACCATCTCCGTGAACAAGCCGACCGATTTCGCCCGCATCCCTGTCGACCACGACGACGCCGATTCGAACGCCTCGTCGAACGAACATTTCAGCACCGTCCTGCACGCCCGCCTGAGCCGCCGCAGCATGCTGCGCGGCGGCGCCGCGTCGGCCGCGACCGCGCTGCTGGGCACCTTCGGCCTGACCGCCTGCGGCGGCTCCAGCGATGATCCTGTCACCCCGGCGCCGACCACCCCGCCGCCGACCGGCACCACCCCGCCGGCCGAGAAGCTGCTCGGCTTCACCGCCGTCGGCAAGAGTCTGGCGGACCGCGTCGTGGTCCCGGCCGGCTATACCGCCAGCGTCCTGTACGCGCTGGGCGATCCGATCAGCAGCGGCACGGCCGCGTACAAGAACGACGGCACCGATACCGATTTCGAGAACCGCGCGGGCGACCACCACGACGGCATGGAATTCTTTTCGCTGTCCGACAGCGGCGGCGTCTCGACCAGCGGCGTCACCCGCGGCCTGCTGGCGATGAACCACGAAGCGACCACCAACGAAGGCCTGCCGTCGTTCTTCGTGCACGCCAATGGCGGCACCAATTCGCTGCCACGTCCGGCGCTTGAAGTCGACAAGGAAATGGCGCTGCACGGGCTGTCGATCGTCGAGGTGCGCAACAACGGCGGCAAATGGGAATACCTGCAGGGTTCGACCTTCAACCGCCGCGTGCACCAGCAGACCGAGGTGCAGATCTCGGGTCCGGTGCGCGGCAATGCGCTGGTCAAGACCAAGTACTCGCCGGACGGCACCAAATTCCGCGGCACCATCAACAACTGCGGCACCGGCCGCACCCCGTGGAACACCTATCTGTCGGGCGAAGAAAACTGGGCAGGCTACTTCCACCGCTCGGCCAGCGACAACGCCGCGCGCGGCGACAAGAGCGTCGCGTCGCTGAACCGCTACGGCCTGTCGCAGGGCGCCGCGTCGCGCCACGGCTGGGAAACCGGCGGCGCCGACGACAAGTACCAGCGCTGGAACATCAGCAAGACCGGTACCTCCAGCGACGGCAGCGACGACTACCGCAATGAACTCAATGGCGAAGGCTACATCGTCGAGATGGACGCCTATGACAAGACCCGTCCGCTCAAGAAACGTACCGCGCTGGGCCGCTTCGCCCACGAAAGCGCCGCCTTCGGCAAGCTGCTGGCCGGCGCACCGCTGGCCGTGTACATGGGCGACGATTCGCGTGGCGAATACATCTACAAGTTCGTCTCGAGCGCGCCGTGGAACCCGGCCGACGCCATGGCCGCGGACCGTATCGCCACCGGCGACAAGTACCTCGACAGCGGCAAGCTGTATGTCGCGAAGTTCAACGCCGACGGCAAGGGCCAGTGGATCGAGCTGACCATCGCCAACGCCACCATCGCCAACTACGCCAACTACAAGTTCGCCGACCAGGCCGACGTGCTGGTCAACGCCCGCCTGGCCGCCGACGCCGTCGGCGCCACCAGGATGGACCGTCCGGAATGGTGCGCGGTGAACCCGGCCAATGGCGAGATCTATTACACGCTGACCAATAACAGCAACCGCCGCGTCGAGCCGGCCAGTAGCAGCCAGGTGGCCCCGGACGCGGCCAACCCGCGCTCGTACACCGACATGAAGGGTTCGACCGCCCAGCTGGGCAACTCGAACGGCCACATCATCCGCGTCAAGGAAGACGCCGCCGGTTCGACCGCCACCAGCTTCTCGTGGGACGTGTACCTGTTCGGCGCCGAAGCGGCTGCCGATGCGGCGAAGGTCAACCTGTCGGGTCTCACCAATGACCAGGACTTCTCGAGCCCGGACGGCCTGGCGTTTTCTACCGCCACCGGCATCTGCTGGTTCCAGACCGACGACGGCGCCTACACCGACGTCACCAACTGCATGATGGTGGCCGGCCGCCCAGGCTCCGTGGGTGACGGCAAGAAGGTCACCCTGAGCTATCCGAAGACCGACGGCAGCACCCTCTCCGTCGATACCTTCGTGGGCAAGCCGGCCAGCGCCGACACGCTCAAGCGCTTCCTGGTCGGCCCGGTCGGCTGCGAACTGACCGGCATCACCGAAACGCCGGACGGCAAGGCGCTGTTCGTCAACATCCAGCACCCCGGCGAAAACACGGCGGCGGCGAATGTGGGCGACGCCAGCAAGTTCACCAGCCAGTGGCCGGCCAACGCCGGTTACGGCGCCGGCCGCCGCCCGCGCTCGGCGACGCTGGTGATTACCAAGGATGACGGCGGCCGTATCGGTTCATGATTCCCCCGCTGTTGTAATTGAAGCCTGAACGGGCCGGTTGCATGCGCAGCCGGCCCGTTTGTCATGGCGGCGCAAGGTCGTGGCGCGCCCGGCATGCCAGCATCGATGGATGAACCCCGACCAGGAGCGGCCATGCTGCCATCGACCTACCTGCGCATCACGCGCGCCAGCGCCGTCTACGACATCGTGCAGGTCCTGCCCTTCCTTACGCCCTGGACCTTCGCCCTGTTCTACGGGCAGGTCTCACGCCTGAACGTGTGGCTGGGCGCGGCATCGCTGGCGCCGCTAACGCCACTGCACGCCATGCTCGGCACCCTGCTCGGCACCCTGGTGCTGCTGTGGTCCGTGTTCAGGCTGGGCGCACCCAGCCGGCGCCTGGGGCGCTTCGACGCCATCGGGCGGCTGGTGTTCGCGTTCTGGATCGCCTGGGCCATGGGGCAGGCCGCGCTGCCGGTATTGTGGGTCTTCCTGCTGCCCGAGCTGGTATGGGGTGTGCTGGAGGCGCAACCCCTGCAACCCCTGCAAAAGCGGCCACGGCGTCAGGCGATCGGCATCAGGACCTCGCGCGCGGCCTTCACCAGCGCCGCGCCCATGCGTTCCAGGCGCGGCGGCTGAATGCGCCAGGCGTGCCAGTACAGCGGCACGTCGCGGTGCTCGCCCGGGGTCAGGTCGACCAGGTCGCCCGACGCCAGCAGCGGCGCGCACTGCTCGAGCGGCAGCATGCCGTAGCCGAGGCCATGGCGGATCGCATGGTCGAACGGATCGCTGGCCGGAATGTAGTGGAACGGGTAGGCGCCTTCGGGTACGCCGAAGTGCTCGAGCAGGTAGGCCGCCTGCATCGAATCCTTGCGGTCGAACACCATCACCGGCGCGTGCCAGGCGGTGGCGCGCGAGATCCCGTCCGGGAACCAGCGCCGCGCGAAGTCGGGCGAGGCCACCAGCCGGTAGCGCATCATGCCCAGCGCACTGGCGCTGCAGCCGCGCATCGGCTGGGTCTCGCCCGAGATGCAGGCCACCGCCTGGCCGCCTTCGAGCAGGGCGAAGGTATGGCCCTGGTTGTCGAGGACGAATTCGACGGTCAATCCTTCGGCGTTCAGGATCGGCGCCAGCACCGGCAGCAGCCAGGTCGCCAGCGTGTCGTTGTTGACCGCCAGCGTGATGCGCGCCGGGCCCGGGTCGGGCGTCATCTCGGCCAGAAATTCCGATTCCAGCAGCATCGAGCGGCGCAGGTACTGCAGCAGGCGCGCACCGGGCGCGGTGGGGCGGCACGGCCGGCTGCGCACCAGCAGCGGCGTGCCCAGGTCCTGTTCGAGCGCGGCGATGCGCTGCGACACCGCCGACGGCGAAATGTTCAGCTGCAGCGCGGCCGCTTCCAGGCTGCCTTCGTCGACGGCCGCCAGGAAGGCGCTGCTGCGGCGTGGATCGAGTTTCATGATTCAGTTTTGCTTAAGTAGCCTGAGAAATCATGAATATAATTGAAGTAGCCATGGTGCAGTGCAATAGTGGCGGCTTTTGAACGGAAGTCCCATGTTCTCGCCTCAGATCTATCTCCAGGGACTCATCCTTGGCATCACCCTGTTCACCTCCATCGGCGCCCAGAATACCCACGTGCTGCGCACCGCCGTGCGCGGCGTGCACGTGCTGCCCACCATCGCGGTGTGCATCCTGATCGACACGGTGCTGATCCTGGTCGGCACCAATGGTCTGGGAGCGCTGATCGAATCGTCGCCGCTGTTCCTGGCGCTGGCGCGCTACGGCGGCGCCGCCTTCCTGGTCTGGTACGGCCTGCGCTGCTGGTCGAGCGCCCTGCGCGGCGGGGCGGCGCTGGAAGCCGGCACCGGCGGGACGACCCAGAAGCTCAAGGTTGCGCTGCTGACGGTGGCGGCCATCTCGCTGCTCAATCCGCACGTGTACCTCGACACCGTGGTGCTGGTGGGCGCGGTCGGCAGCAGCCTGGCGGCGGGCGACCGGCACGCCTTCGCGGCCGGCGCGATCAGCGCCTCGATCCTGTGGTTCTCGATCCTCGGCCTCGGTGCGCGGCGCTGGTCGGCGGTATTGGCGCGACCCGGCGTGTGGCGCACGATCGAGGCGCTCAGTGGCGCGATGATGCTGGCGCTGGCGGCGCTGCTGCTGTTCGGCAGCTAATGGGCGTGAGCGAGGCCTGGGAGACGCAGCGGCGCGGCACGCCGGTCCCGCTGCCTTCGCGCGTCATTCCTGCGGCCTTCGCACGTCATTCCTGCGGCCTTCGAACGTCATTCCTGCGGCCTTCGCACGTCATTCCTGCGGCCTTCGAACGTCATTCCCGCGCAGGCGGGAATCCAAGTTTGCTTGCATGGCCACTTGAGGATCCGTCTGCGATGACGCATGGAACTTGGATTCCCGCCTGCGCGGGAATGACGTGCTGAGGACGATGGGACTTGCGTGAGAATGTGCTGATGTGCTGATGTGCTGATGTCGTGATGTCTTGATGTCCTGATGCGCTGATGCCCTGGTGCGCTGATGCGCACTTGCCTCAGTCGGCGCCACCCCGTCCGCCCGGCAGGCGCGCCAGCAATGGCGCGCAGCGTTCGGTCACCAGCGCGTGCAACAGCTTCACCGCTGGCGAAAATCCCTTGCGGTGCGGGCAGACCAGCTGCAGCGGGGCGGTCTGGCCGGGGATGTCCGGCAGCACCACCTCGAGCCGGCCGGCCACGACGTCGCCGCACACGTCCAGCCATGATTTATAGGCGATGCCCTCCCCGGCGACTGCCCAGCGCCGCACCACGTCGGCGTCGTCGCTCACCAGTGCGCCCGTGACGGGCACGAGACGGTCACCCCCAAGTGCGGGAAAGCACCAGCGGTCGTAGACGCCCCCGTGCAGGCGGTAGGCCAGGCAGGCATGATCGGCCAGCGCGTCGAGCGCGTCCGGGCGGCCGTGACGCGCCAGGTAGTCGGGCGCGGCGACCAGCACGCGCCGGTTGTGCGGCGCGACGGGAAGCGCGATGAAGCTGGCGTCGACCATCTGGCCATAGCGCAGCGCGACGTCGACCGGATCGCGGAACACATCGGACACCTGGTCGGACACCAGCAGCTGGATGTTCAGCGCGGGATGGACGCGCCGCAATTCGCCGAGCCACGGCAGCAGCACGTTGCGGCCGAAGTCCGACGGCGCCGCCACCTGCAGCGTGCCGGCCAGCGTCGCATCCTCGCCGCGCACCACCTCCCCGCCTTCGCGCAGCGCCTGCAGGGCGTCCTGGGCGAACGGCAGGTAGCGTTTGCCCTCGTCGGTCAGGCGCAGGCTGCGCGTCGAGCGCGCGAACAGGCGCAAGGCGAGTTCGCGCTCGAGCCGCGCGATCGCCGCGCTGGCCTGGCTGGGCAACAGCCCGGCCTCGCGCGCGGCCTGCGAAAAGCTGCCCAGGGCGGCGCTGCGCACGAACAGCGCCAGGTCGTCCAGCCGGATCATTTACTCGTCCCCAGTGAAAGTCCTACCCGCCGGCAGCGCTGTTTCGCTGCCCCGCCCTTCGCTAGAATCGTCGACATCATCCACCTATCCAGGAAACGAGAAAATGAAAGCGATAGTCTATACCCGCCACGGCCTGTCGATCGATGACCCGCAGGCGCTGCTCGAACGTGACCTGCCGCTGCCGGTGGTCGGCCCGCACGACCTGCTGGTCGAGGTGCGCGCGGTGTCGGTCAATCCGGTCGACACCAAGATCCGCCTGGGCGTGCCGACCGACGCGCCGCGCGTGCTGGGCTGGGATGCCAGCGGCGTGGTGCGCGCGGTGGGTGCGCAGGTGACGCTGTTCGCGCCCGGAGACGAGGTGTTCTACGCGGGCTCGCTGATCCGTCCCGGTTCGAACAGCCAGTTCCAGGCGGTCGACCAACGCATCGTCGGACGCAAGCCGCGTAATCTGGGTTTCGCCGAAGCGGCCGCCCTGCCGCTGACGTCGATCACGGCCTGGGAATTGTTGTTCGACCGTTTGCGCGTGCCGGAAGGCGGCGGCGCCGGCAAGACGCTGCTGGTGATCGGCGCGGCCGGCGGGGTCGGCTCGATCCTGGTGCAGCTGGCGCGCCAGCTGACCGGACTGACGATCGTCGCCAGCGCCTCGCGCGATGAAACCCGCGACTGGGTGCGCGGCCTTGGCGCCCACCACACGGTCGACCATGCGCAGCCGATGCAGCCGCAGCTGGCCGCACTGGGGCTGGCGCACGCCGATATCGTGATCAGCCTGACCCATACCGACCGCCACTACGCCGACATCGTCGAGATGCTCGCGCCGCAGGGCCAGCTGGCGCTGATCGACGATCCGGCCACGCTGGACGCGGTGCCGCTCAAGCGCAAGTCGATCTCGCTGCACTGGGAGCTGATGTTCACCCGTTCGATGTTCGAGACCGCCGACATGGTGCGCCAGCACGAACTCCTGAACCGCGTGGCGCAGATGATCGAAGACGACAGGCTGCGCACCACGCTGGGCCAGCATTTCGGCGCCATCACGGTCGAGAACCTGCGCCGCGCGCATGCGCTGATCGAAAGCGGCAGGGCGGTCGGAAAAATCGTTCTCGAAGACTTCGGCGCGCCAGTGTAGAGTTGTCGTTCATCCAAACTCATCAAGGAATCCGCGTGAACCGCATCAGCCGTCCGACCTTGTCCGCCCTGTCCCTTTGCCTGGCATGCGCCAGCCCGCTGGCCACGCAGGCCGCCGACGTGATCGTGAGCGCCGACCGCCTGCTCGACGTGCGCAGCGGGCGTATGATCGCGCAGCCCGAAATCCTGGTGCGCGACGGCCGCGTGGTCAGCGTGGCGCGCCAGGGCAGCAGCGTCGGCGCGGCGCCTGATGCCGCCCGCGTCGACCTGCCCGGCATGACGCTGCTGCCCGGCCTGATCGACATGCACGTGCACCTGGATTCGGATCCGACCTACGGCGGCTACAGCTACCTCGAATACAACGACCGCTTCTGGTCCGCGCTCGCGGTGGCCCATGCCGGCAAGACGCTGGACGCCGGCTTCACCACGGTGCGCAACCTGGGCGCATCCGACTGGAACGACGTCGGCCTGGGCCAGGCCATCGCCGCCGGCAAGGTGCGCGGACCGCGCATCGTGCCGGCCGGCTGGTCGTTCGGGGCCACCGGCGGGCACTGCGACAGCACGTATTTTCCGCCGTCGATGGAGCAGAAAGCGCCGTACAACGCCGACAGCCCGGACGAAGCGCGCAAGTCGGTGCGCGCGCTGCGCAAGTACGGCGCCCAGGTGATCAAGGTCTGCGCCACCGGCGGCGTGTTCTCGCGTAACACCGAACCGGGCCAGCAGCAGATGAATCTTGCCGAGCTGCGCGCCGCGGTCGAGGAAGCCCACCAGTGGGGCCTGCAGGTGGCGGCGCATGCGCATGGCGCGGCCGGGATCAAGGATGCGATCCGCGCCGGCGTGAACACCATCGAGCATGCGAGCCTGATCGACGACGAGGGCATCGCGCTGGCGAAGAAGCACGGCGCCTGGCTGTCGATGGACATCTACAACGGCAGCTACACGGCGGCGGAGGGCAAGAAGAACGGCGTGCTCGAAGATAACCTGCGCAAGGACCGCGAAATCACCGAACTGCAGCGCCAGAACTTCAAGCGCGCGCAGGCCGCCGGCGTGAAGATGGTGTTCGGCACCGACGCCGGCATCTACCCGCATGGCGACAACGGCAAGCAGTTCGCAATCATGGTGCGCTACGGGATGACGCCGCTGCAGGCGATCCAGAGCGCCACCGTGAACGCGGCCGACGCGCTGGCGCGCAAGGATGTCGGCGTGATCGAGCCGGGGCGCTTCGCCGACATGGTGGCGGTGCGGGGCGACCCCACCGTCGACGTCACGCTGCTGGAAGCGCCGGCCGTGGTGATCCAGGGCGGCGCCATCGTCAAGGGCAGCGCGCCCTGAGCAAAACAGGCGGTCCGCCACGCGAGCGCGCCGGATCGCTTACCATTTGCACGATCAATCCAACCAAGCAAAGGATCACCATGGACATTCTGTCGGCTGCAAAAAAGCGCCATACCGCCAAAGCCTACGACACCGAACGCCGCATCCCGGAAGAAGTGATGCAGCAGGTGTACGACCTGCTGCGCAACAGCCCGTCGTCGGTCAACTCGCAGCCGTGGCACTTCGTCGTCGCCAACACGCCGGAAGGCCGCGCACGCATTGCCAAGGCGGCCCAGGGCGGCTTTGCCTACAACGCCGCCAAGGTGAACGATGCCTCGCACGTGATCGTGCTGTGCGCCCGGGTCGACCTGGACGACGACCACCTGAACGCGGTGCTCGACCAGGAACAGCGCGACGGGCGCTTCCGGGACGAAGCCGCGCGCGCCGGCCAGGACGCCAGCCGCCGCGGCTACGTCAAGCAGCACCGCTTCGCCGACAAGGACGTGGCGCAGTGGGTCGAAAAGCAGGTCTACCTGGCGCTGGGCACCGCCCTGCTAGGTGCGGCCACGCTGGAAATCAACGCCACCCCGATGGAAGGCTTCGACCAGAAACTGCTCGACGCCGAACTGGGCCTGAACGAACAGGGCCTGTCCAGCCTGGTGCTGGTCAGCTTCGGCTACTCGTCGCCGGCCGACTTCAATGCCGGCCTGCCAAAGTCGCGCCTGCCCCAGGAAGCGACGTTCACGTTCCTGTGACCGCATCGTAGGGTGGACGGCTTGCCCGTCCACGCGTACAACAGGCGCCTGCTGGACGCACAACCATTCCAGCGCCGGCTGGACGCGAGGACGGAGAACCAGTCCACCCTGTCTGAAGCGCCGGCCCGAGGCCGGTCACGAGTAGACCTTCAGGAAAGCTGCCGCAGCAGCTTTTCCATGAATACCGAGCGGATGCCGATGCCGCTGCGGTGCGGGTAGATTTCTTCGCGCACCTGGCGAAAACCGGCGCGCTCGTAGAACGGCACCGCATTGAGCGACGCCGACAGGAACAGGCGCAGCAGGCCGCGCGCACGCGCCAGCGATTCGAGCTGACGCAGCAGTTGCAGGGCGATGCCGCGGCCCTGGTGCGCTGGCGCCACAAAAGCGGCGTCGATCTCGCCGGTATGCAGGTTCAGGACGGCGTAGCCCACCACGCAGCCTTCGTCCTCGGCAACCACGGCGCCGCCGGACTGCACCAGCAGCGGCAGCGATGCTGGCGCGGCGCTCGCGCACCAGGTGTCGATCACGGCCGCCGGATAGTGCGCCGTGCAACTGGCGCGGACTGCCCGGGTGCGCACATCCCACAATTGTGCAAGGTCGGCAGACGTTGCCGAGCGGCGCATCAGCATGGCCGTTCTCCTTGGAAATATCAAGAATACCGATAGTACACCTGCCGCGAAAGCGCTGGTGTCGCTTGAGCAGGCGTGCGCCCGAGGTGATGCCGCCGCGCTATGCTGACCTGATCGCCGAGGATGTCTTCTACCTGGAGCATGCCCATGAAACGTTTCCCCTCACTGGCCGCGCTGCTGTGCGCGGTCGCCCTGCCCGTCGCCGCCCACCATGGCTGGAGCGAATACGACGCCAGCAAGCTGCAAACGCTCAGCGGCACGATCGAGGAATCCGGTTATCAGCAGCCACACGGCTACGTGCGCCTGAAAACGGCGGACAAGACCTGGCTGGTGGTGCTGGCGCCGCCCGGACGCATGGACAACCGCGGCCTCGCAAAGGACATGCTGGCCAAGGGCGTCGAGGCCAGCGTCCAGGGCTATGCGCATCGCAGCAAGCCTGACGAATTGCGCGCCGAACGCATCACGATCGGCGACAAGGTCACGGAGCTGCGCTGAACGCGTTGCGCGACGCTGCAGCCTGGTCGGCATCGACCGGGCTGGCTGGCGTCATGCGCGACGATCCCTGGCTGTATCCGCTCGTCGAGATCGTCCACATCGTCGGTTTCAGCGTGCTGGTAGGGGCAGTGGCAATGTTCGACCTGCGCCTGCTCGGCTTTGGCCGCTCCTTGCCGGTGCAGGCGCTGGCGCGCCACCTGCTGCCATGGGCCTGGCTGGCCCTGCTGTTGATCGTGCCCAGCGGATTGCTGATGTTCATTACCCAGCCCGAGCTGCTGGACAACGCCGTGTTCCTGCTCAAGCTGGCGCTGATCGCGGCCGCCGGGCTGAATGCGCTCGTATTCCACCGGGGGCCGTGGCGCGGCAGCGCCGGCTGGCAGGCGGGCGTGCCGGCATGGGCGCGGCTGCATGGCGCGCTGTCGCTGCTGCTGTGGACCGGCGTGATTGTCTGCGGCCGGCTGCTGGCCTATGTGTAGCACGGGCTGCGCACCTTCATGCTACCCTTTGTTGCCGCCATTTATGCCAACACCATGCTGAAACAGATCTCCACCTTTGCCGTTGCCGTGACGCTTGCCGGCGCCGCCCAGGCCGCGCTGCCGGTCTACGGCTTCGTTGTCAAGAACACCTATCCGCACGATCCGCAAGCGTTCACCCAGGGCCTGTTCTACCATGACGGCCACCTGTACGAAAGCACCGGACAATACGGCCGCTCGACCATCCGCAAGGTCGACCTCAAGACCGGCAAGGTGCTGCAGAAGGCCGACTTGCCGGCCGAGATATTCGGCGAGGGGGCGACCGCATTCGGCAACAACCTGATCGCCCTGACCTGGACCTCGCAGGTCGGCTATGTATTCGACCTCAAGACCTTCAAGCTCAAGCAGAACTTCAGCTACCAGGGCGAAGGCTGGGGCCTGGCCAGCGATGCAAGGCAGCTGTACATGAGCGACGGCAGCGCGTCCATCCGCGTTCTGGATGCGAAGACGATGAAGGAAGTGCGGCGGGTGCAGGTGAGCGCCGAGGGGCGGCCGGTGGAGCGCCTGAACGAACTCGAAATGGTCGACGGCCAGCTGTATTCGAACATCTGGGGGAGCGAGCTGATCGCGCGCATCGACCCGGACAGCGGCAAGGTAGTCGGCGTGATCGACCTGACCGGCCTGCTGCCGCCCGGTCAGCGCGGTACCAGCGACGTCGATGCCGTGCTCAACGGCATCGCCTGGGACAGCAAGGGCAAGCGCCTGTTCGTCACCGGCAAGCTGTGGCCCAAGCTGTTCGAGATCGAGCTGGTGCCGAAGCTGCGCAAGTAGGTTGGACGGCTTGCCGCCCATGCGCTGACGGTTGGCGCATGCATCGTGGGCGCACGGGCCGGGTGGCGTGGGTTGAACGCGTGGACGGGCAAGCCGTCCACCCCACGACGGGCAAGCCGTCCATCCCACGACGGGCAAGTCGTCCATCCCACGACGGGCAAGTCGTCCGCCTCACCATGGGCAAACCATCTACCCCACAAGGTTCCTGACCTGTAACATCGATCAGCGGGGATCGGTCACATCGATCACGACCTTGCCGAAGTGCGCGCCGGACGCCATGTAGCGGTAGGCTTCCTGCGCCTGGCCGAACGAAAACACCCGGTCGACCGCCGGCTTGATGCCGTTCACGTCGGCGAAGCGCATCACGTCCTCGAGCATCGTGCGGCTGCCGACATACACGCCCACCAGGCGCTTGGCGCTGTGCAGCAGCGAGACCGGATTGACTTCGCCGCCAAAGCCGCTCACGCCGCCGATGACGGCGACCGTGCCGCCCATCGCCGCTGCCGCCACCGAGTGGTTGACGGTCCCCTTGCCGCCCACCTCCAGCACCACCGCGGCGCCCTGCCCGCCCGTATGGTGCAGCACTTCCTCATGCCACTCGGGAATGGTCCGGTAGTTGATCGTGTGATGCGCGCCCAGTGCGCGCGCCCGCGCCAGCTTGTCGTCGCTGGACGAGGTGACGATCGTGCGCAGGCCGGCCGCGCGGGCCAGTTGCAGGCCCAGGATCGAGACGCCGCCGGTACCCAGCAGCAGCACGGTGTCGCCCGGCTTGACGTGGTTGCTGGACACGAAGATCGCATTCCACGCCGTGACCGCCGCGCATGGCATGGTGGCGGCCTCGATGAACGACAGGCCCGGCGGGACGAGCGCCAGCGCGTCTTCGTGCAGGACGACTTCCTCGGCCAGCATGCCGTCGATATCGCCGCCCAGGCCATGGCGGATCCTGGCCGGCGTCGGCGCGCCGTCGATCCAGAGCGGGAAGAACGAACCGGCCACGCGGTCGCCGACCTGCACACGCGTCACGCCCGGGCCGACGGCCAGCACCTCGCCGGCGCCGTCCGAGCACGGAATGACCGGATCGTCGACCGAGCCCAGGTAGTCGCCGCTGGCGACCATCAGGTCGCGGTAGTTGAGCGACACCGCGTGCATGCGGATGCGTACTTCGCCGAGGCCAAGGTCGCGGTCCGGATAGTCGACGGCTTGCAGGCCGTCGATGCCGGCGCCGGGAAGGAGTTGGTATGCGCGCATGAGTATCCTTTCGATGGAGTTTGAACGGGGCGGTGGACCGGCCTACATCGGCTTGGCCACCATCAGCCAGAAGATCACGACAAAGGCGGCGAACGCCGGTATGCCGAGCGCGACCCAGATCCGGAAGTAGCGCCAGTACAGCGCCGGCAACGGTGTATCGCGCCGCGCCGCTTCGGCCGCCAGGTCGCGCATGCGGATCTGCAGCCACACCACCGGCAGCCAGCAGGCGCCGGCCAGCACGTACAGCGCGAGCGACCACATGATCCACTTGCTGGTGAGCGGATAGCCGGCCACGTGGATCAGCATGAAGCCGGTCAGTGGCTGCAGCACCGCGGTCGAGGCGGTGAACACCCAGTCGGCGATGACGACGTGGCGCGCCACCACCGCGATGGCGCGCACGTCGCGGCTGACGGTGGCGAACAGCATGTACCAGGCCGACCCGATCCCGGTACCGAACAGCAGCGTCGAGGACACGATGTGCAGCCATTTCAGGACCAGGTAATCCATTTATTTTTTCTCGTCGAGTTGGTAGAGCAGCCAGAGCGCCGCCAGCATCGGCAAGTTCTTGATCAGGGGGCCGAACGGGTGCAGCAGGAATTCGGGCAGCTTGAACGCGATCACGACCGTGTACACGCCGATCAGGCCCAGTTGCGCCAGCCATAGCGCGCGGCGGCGCTGCAGGAACAGCGTGCCCAGGCCCAGCAGCAGGTCCAGGCTGGCGGCGCCGTACAGCATCAGCGGCTGCAGGTCGGGCGGCACGCCGGCCCGGGCCAGCAGGGCATGGCTGTCGGCCACCGGATAGAGGCCGAACGAGACGATCGCGGTCAGGATCCACACGGCGGCGATGCTCAGGCGCAGCGTCGGCAGCAGCCAGCCGAGCTTGGCGCATACGCGTTCGCCATCCGGGTCCTGCACGAAGTCTTCCACCGGGCGTGGCAGGTGGCCGAGCAGGATCGCGGTCTGGGTGACGTCGGCCGTGCTGTTGCGGTCGAGCATGCGCAGTGCGTCGCGGCTGAGCAGGCTGCCGGGCAGCAGGCCCCCGATGCCGGCCGCCAGCCGCGCCAGCGGTCCCGGCAACTTCACGACAGGCTGCGGCCCCATGCCCATGTTCCGGCGCAGCTGGCCCAGATAAGCGGTGAACGGCATCGCCTGCGGCCCCACCAGCGGCACCCGCAGCGACGTGCCGGCGTCAAGCGGCATCGGCAGGCGGTGCTTCAGCAGGCCGACCGTCGCGATGACCAGGTCGTCGATGTGGATCGGCTGCACCAGTTGCTCGCGGCTGCCGAAGCGCGCCGTGAACGGCATGCTGGCCAGGGTCCGGAACAGGCGCGCGCTGGCGCCGTCGCGGCCGTATACCAGCGACGGCTGGACGATCCAGGAGCGCAGCGGGAGCGAGGCCAGGTAGTCGTCGGCGTCGCGCTTGGACTGGTGGTAAGGGGTATCGGCGTCGCGGTCGGCGCCCAGCGCGGACAGCTGGATCACCACCTGCACGTGGTGCGACTCGGCGCAGGCGGCAAACAGTGCGCGTGGGGTTTCCTTGTGCACGCGCGCGAAGGTCTGGCGGCCATGCTCGCGAAAGATGCCCACCGCGTTGATCACCGCATCGATGCCGTCGATGCGCGCCAGCCAGGCCGATTTGTCGGTATCGTGGGCGAAGTCGGCCTGGATGTAGCTCAAGCGTGGATCGAGGCTGGTGACGGGTTGGCGCACCGCGCACACCACGTGGTGCCCTTCGGCCAGCAGTGCCTGCAACAGGTGTTGCCCGATGAAACCGCTTGCGCCTGTCAGCAAGATCCGCATCCACGCTTCCCTTCACATAGTAAAAAGAGGATTGTATGGAATATTCGGCAATTCAGCGCGCACTCATTTCAGGCGCCACGTCCAGCGTGCTGTCCACCGTCGCCATGGCGCTGGCCGGCAAGAAGGAAACCGGCAGCGCGTATGGCCCGACCAATGCCGTCAGCCATTACGTGCATGGCGGCAAGGCGAATTTTCGCGACCGGTTTTCGCTGCGCTACACGGTGCCCGGCTACCTGATCCACCATGCCAGCGCCACCTTCTGGTCGTTCGTGTTCGAGCGCATCATGGGCGGTGTGCTCGACCGCAAGAATCCGGCCGGCACGATGGCGGCGGCCGCGGCGACGTCGGCGTTCGCCGCCTTCACCGACTACAAGCTCACGCCCCGGCCGCTGCAGCCGGGGTATGAACAGCGCCTGTCGCGCAAGGCGCTCGGCGTGGTGTACGCCGGTTTCGCCATCGGCATGGCGATCGGCGCCATCATGGCGCGGCGCAAGGACGCGCCGCGCTGATCCGGTCAATGCGCGGCCGGCTTCTTGCCGCGCAGCTTCTGCACCAGCATGACCACGCCCAGCACCAGTGCGCCGACCAGCACGCCGACCAGGGCGTCGACCAGGATCGGCGCCAGGAAGGCCAGCACGCCGCCCACCGCCGGCACGTCGGCCACCGCCGCCGCCACGCCTTGCGCGAAGTGGTGCACTGCCTCGATCGCGTGGGCGATGATGCCGCCGCCGACCATGAACATGGCCGCCGTGCCCACCACCGCCAGTATCTTCATCAGGCGCGGCGCGGTGGCCAGCAGGCCGGCGCCGAGGGTGCGCGCGGCGCCGTTGCCGCTCTTGCTGAGATAAAAACCGGCATCGTCCATCTTGACGATGGCCGCCACCAGGCCGTACACGCCGATCGTCATCGCGATCGCGATCGTCACCAGCACCGCCACTTTCTGGGTGAAGGTGGCGGCGGCCACGGTGCCGAGCGAGATCACGATGATCTCGGCCGACAGGATGAAGTCGGTGCGCACCGCGCCCTTCACTTTTTCCTTTTCCATGGCGACGATGTCGACCGAGCGGTCGGCATTGGCGGCGGCGTGCTGCGCGTGGTCCTGGGCTTTTTCGTCGGCGCTGTGCAGGTATTTGTGGGCCAGCTTCTCGAAGCCCTCGTAGCACAGGAAAGCGCCGCCGATCATCAGCAATGGCGTGATCAGCATCGGCGCGAACACCGAGATCGCCAGCGCGACCGGCACCAGGATCGCCTTGTTGACCATCGATCCCTTGGCCACCGCCCACACCACCGGCAGTTCGCGGTCGGCCTTCACGCCGGTGACCTGCTGCGCATTGAGCGCCAGGTCGTCGCCCAGCACGCCGGCGGTTTTCTTGGCCGCGACCTTGCTCATCGCGGCCACATCGTCGAGGATGGTGGCGATATCGTCCAACAACGTCAGTAAACTGGCTCCTGCCATGGGTAATGCTCCTATTGGTATCAAGTTGACACGATATTAACCGAGCTTCCTGACAATTCACCGTACGCCCGCCGGTCCCGTGCGGGCGCGCTCCGTCACGCTTTTTTGCCGTTCATCCCCGCGAATCTGCATCCCGTCGCTTTCGCCGCGCAGCCTGGCGCCGCCGCGCGTAGCGTGCACGCTGAAGGTTGCGGTGCTGCAGCCTCATCCCCTCAAAACGAAGGAGAGTCCATGAACACCGATTCGCCCCAGAACGCCGCCCCGGTTCGCCGCGCCCGCCCGCCCAAGCGCAAGACCCGCATCACCATCTACCTCGACGACGAAGTGCTGAACGAATTTCGCACGCTGTCCGAGCGTTGCGGGACCGGTTACCAGACCCTGATCAACGCTGCGCTGCGCAACCGCCTGGGTGCTCCGGTGCTCGAATCTGGCGTCATATAAGGCTTCCTTTCAAATTTCCCTGCCGGAGCGAGATTACAGTCAGAAAGTTTTATGCTAATCTTCCCGCTCTTTTAACCCCGGAGGGATTTATGAAAAAAGGCGAACTGATCGCAGAATTCGCGAAGCGCACCGAGATGTCGGGCGCTGCCGCTGGCGACGCCGTGAACACCATCATCGAGATCGTCACCGAGCGCCTGAAAAAAGGCGACACGGTGGGCATCACCGGTTTCGGCACCTTCTCGGTGACCAAGCGCGCCGCTCGCAAGGGCCGCAACCCGGCAACCGGCGAAGTGATCAAGATCGCGGCGTCGAAGAGCCCACGCTTCTCGGCCGGCGCGACCCTGAAAGCCGCTGTCAACCCGAAGAAGAAGTAAGCCGTACCCACGGCCTCGCGCCGCGGCTCCCTTGCGGGCTGCGTGCGCTGGCCGGATCCACCCGTTGTTTCCTTCCGCAGTATCCCTCTTTACGTCATTCTCCCCATGAGCTTCGCTACCTGGATCGCCTTCGTCATTGCCGGTTCGCTGATCGCCATTTCGCCCGGCTCCGGTGCGGTGCTGTCCATGTCGCACGGCCTGGCCTACGGCCTCAGGAAGGCCAGCGCCACCGTGCTCGGCCTGCAACTGGGGCTGATCCTGGTGCTGGTCATCGCCGGCGCCGGCGTCGGCTCGCTCCTGCTGGCGTCGTCGGTCGCGTTCACCATCGTGAAAGTGGTCGGCGCGCTGTACCTGATCTACCTTGGCATCGTCCAGTGGCGCGCCGCGCCGGCGCCGGGGCCGACCGCCTCCACCGCCGGCCTCGAAGCGCATCCGTCGTTCGGCCGCCGCGTGCTGACCGGCTTCCTGACCAACACCACCAATCCCAAGGGCATCATCTTCATGGTGGCGGTGCTGCCGCAATTCATCTCGAAGGACGCGCCGCTGCTGACCCAGCTGGCGATCCTGGGCGTGACGATGGTGGTGATCGATTCGATCGTGATGCACAGCTACGCCGGCCTGGCGGCCTCGATGCAGCGCTACCTGCGCCATCCGCGCGCGATGCAGGTGCAGAACCGCTTCTTCGGCGCCGTGCTGATGCTGATCGGTTCGATGCTATTCTTCGTCAAGCGCCAGCCCGGCTGAGCGCGGCTGTTTCTGCTGTCCCCGGGATTGCAACTTTCTGTAACCCGCGTTGTCTGCGCACGGCGCGGGCGGTGTAATCGAGCTGCCCCTTTCCGTTCGCATTCCGTTCCGGAGTCCCGCCATGACCCATCGTTTCGTCCTGACCGCTGCCACGCTGGCGCTGGCGGCGTTTTCCACGTGCGCCCCGGCGCAGGCGCTGTTGCAGACCGAGTCGTTCGAGGATGGCCAGGTCGCCACCCAGGGCATGGAAGCGGACGTGCCGGGCCGTGTCGGCCGTATTTCGCTGGTCGAGGGCAAGGTCGACATCAGTGCCGACCTTGGCGCCGAAGGTCATCCGGCCCAGGTCAACTGGCCGCTCACCTCGCGCAATATGGTCAGCACCGCGCCGGGCGCACGCACCGAGCTGCGGGTCGGCTCGACCGCGATCCGCCTGGATGGCGACAGCGCGCTGGAGATCACCGAACTCGATGACGACCGCATGCGCCTGCGCCTGCACTACGGCAGCGCCAGCATCCGCGTGATGAACGCCGAGCTGCTGTCCGGCTTCGAGCTGCGCACCGCCCAGGCCACCGTGCGCATCACCGAACCGGGCCGCCTGCGGGTGGATGCCGAGCGCACCCCCGACGTGACCCTGGTCAGCATGCTCGATGGCGAAGCCCGGGTCGACGGCGCCGGCGCCAGCCTGACGATCCGCGCCGGACGCAGCGCAGAGTTGAGCGATAACGGCGGCCGCGGCGAGGAAGTGCGCACCCTGCAGGCGCGCCGCGACGTGTTCGACGACTGGTCGCTGACGCGCGACCAGCAGCTGGTGGCGCAGGCCACCCAGGCCACGCGGTATGTCGGCACCGAGATGACCGGCTACGAAGAACTCGACCGCCACGGCAGCTGGAGCACGCATGCCGAGTACGGCACGCTGTGGACGCCGACCGTGGTGGCCGGCTGGACGCCCTACCGCGACGGCAGCTGGACCTGGATCGCCCCGTGGGGCTGGACCTGGGTCGACAACGCGCCATGGGGTTACGCGCCGTTCCACTACGGCCGCTGGGTGCAGGTGCACAACCGCTGGGCCTGGGCCCCGGGCCGCCACGAGCGGCTGCCGGTGTGGTCGCCCGCGCTGGTCGGCTGGGTCGGCGGCGCCGGCTGGTCGGCCAGCTTCGGCGGCCATTCGCGTCCGGCCCACGGCTGGTATCCGCTCAGCCCCTACGACCGCTATACGCCCGGCTACCGCCTGTCGGACGAGCGCCTGCGCCGGCTGAACGACTGGAAGCATGCCCAGGCACACGCGCGCAACCGCGATCGCGACCGCGACGATCGCCGCCGCAATGGCCTGACCGTGGTGCCAAACGACGCCTTCGGTGGGCGCGGCCGGGTCGACGTGCCGCGGGCGCCGCGCGCGATCCTGCCGCCGACCGCCACGCCACGCCTGAACGCCGCCGCCTCGCCACCGCCGCCGCCGCAGCTGCGCGCCGCCCGTTCAAGCTGGAACGACGAGCGGCGCCAGCGTCTGGACAGCGGCTTGCTGGACACCCGCCAGAGCGACGCTGCGCGCCTGCAGACCGGGCAGCCGGGGCGCGAGCGCGAGCGCGCTGAGCAGGATCGCCTCTCCCAGCGCATGCAGCTCGAACAGCGGCGTCGCGACCGGGACGAGGGCGAGCGCATGATGCGCGAGCGCGCCAGCACCGAGCGCCTGTCGCGCGAGCGCGATGCACTGCAGGAACAGGTGGCGCGCCAGCAGGACGAGCGCGAACGCATGCGCCGCGACCAGGAAAACCGCGCCCAGGTCGACCGCACCCGCTACCAGCTCGAACGGGGCGAGCGCGAACGCATGACGCGCGAGCGCATCGAGCGAACCCAGCGCCAGCCAATGCTGAATGCCGGCGCGCCGCCCCCGGCCTTCGAGCGGCGGCCGATGCGCAGCGATCCGCCGGCGCAGCTGGCCGCGCCGGCGCCGCGTCCGTCGGCCCCGCCGCAGATGGCGGCCCCGGCGCCGCGCCCGTCGCCACCGCCGCAGATGATCGCAGCGCCGCCGGCGCGGCCGCAATCGGCGCCGTCGTTCACGCCGCCGCCGCGCGGTGGCGAGGGCCGCGCCCATACCGATGCGCGCGGGGTGTCGCGGGTCGAACGCTGAGCGTTTGTCCGTCCGCCGCCGCCATTCGCTACAATGCACTTTTGTACAGGATGACCGACATGGACCCGAAAGAATCCCTCATCGAATACCCGAGCGACTTCCCGATCAAGGTGATGGGCGCGACGCATATCGATTTCGCTCCCACCATCGTGGCGCTGGTGACCCAGCTCGACCCGACTTTCCACGAAGGCAAGCTGGAAACCCGTCCTTCGGGCAAGGGCAACTACACCGGCCTGACCGTCACCGTGCGCGCCACCAGCCGCGAGATGCTCGACGAGGTGTACCGCACGCTGTCGACCCACCCGATGGTGAAGATGGTCCTGTAACGAAGGGCTATAATGACGGGGCTGTCCAACCTGCGGGCCCCGGCCCCGTCTGCCATTCATGTCATCGATTCGCTCCGCTGTGCCGCTGGTCCGTGAACTCGGACGCGCCGACTACGAACCCACCTTTGCCGCCATGCGCGCTTTTACCGATGCGCGCACGCCCGACACCGGCGACGAACTGTGGATCGTCGAGCATCCGCCCGTGTACACGCTGGGCCTGGGCGCCGATCCCGGGCATGTGCTGGGCGCCCGTGGCATCCCCGTGGTACAGACCGACCGCGGCGGCGAGGTGACCTACCACGGCCCCGGCCAGGTCGTGATCTATCTGTTAATGGATCTGCGCCGCAACAAGCCGGGCGGCAAGCTGTATGCGCGCCAGTTTGTGGAAAAAATCGAACAGGCTGTGATCGATGTATTAGCGGCGTATAATCTTGCGGGTGAGCGCGTCGCCGGGGCGCCCGGCATCTATATCGCGCACGGTCCACGCAAGGGCGCAAAAATCGCCGCGCTGGGCCTGAAAGTACGCGGCAATGGCTGCACCTACCACGGCGTGTCGCTGAACGTGGCGATGGACCTGGCTCCGTTCACCTGGATCAACCCGTGCGGCTATGCGGGACTGGCGACGGTCGACATGCGCACCATGGGCATCGACGCACCGCTGGCCGATGTCCAGCAGGCGCTGGCGCAGGCCTTGACCGCGCATCTGGGCCAGTCGATCGGGCCGCAGGTCGCCCAGTCCGAACCGAACAACACCAACTGACAGCCCGTCAGGGCAAGAGCGAAATGACTTCCGACACCGATACCGGCATCGCCTCCGCACCCGCCTACAACGCCAGCGACAAGCAGAAGGGCGCCAGCAAGACCTCGCGCATCCCGATCAAGATCGTGCCGATCGCCGACGGCGAGCGCCTGAAAAAGCCGGACTGGATCCGCGTCAAGGCCGCCACCGCCTCGTCGCGCTTCTACGAGATCAAGGACATCCTGCGCGCCAACAACCTGGTGACGGTGTGCGAGGAAGCATCGTGCCCGAACATCGGCGAATGCTTCGGCAAGGGCACCGCGACCTTCATGATCATGGGCGACAAGTGCACCCGCCGCTGCCCGTTCTGCGACGTCGGCCACGGCCGCCCGGATCCGCTCGACGTCAACGAGCCGGGCAACCTGGCCAAGACCATCGCCGACCTGCGCCTGTCGTACGTGGTGATCACCTCGGTCGACCGCGACGACCTGCGCGACGGCGGCGCCGGCCACTTCGTCGAGTGCATCCAGAAGACCCGCGCCTCGTCGCCGAACACCAAGATCGAAGTGCTGGTGCCCGACTTCCGCGGCCGCCTCGAGAAAGCGCTGAACATCTTCGCCGACGGCTTGCCGGACGTGATGAACCACAACCTGGAAACCGTGCCGCGCCTGTACAAGGAAGCGCGCCCGGGCGCCGACTACACCCACTCGCTGGTGCTGCTGCGCGATTTCAAGAAGATGTACCCGAGCGCGGTCACCAAGTCGGGCCTGATGGTCGGCCTGGGAGAGACCGACGAAGAGATCCTGGAAGTGATGCGCGACATGCGCGCCCACGACATCGACATGCTCACCATCGGCCAGTACCTGGCGCCGACCAACTCGCACCTGCCGGTGCGCCGCTACGTGCATCCTGATACCTTCAAGATGTTCGAAGAAAAAGCCTACGAGATGGGCTTCGTGCACGCCGCCGTGGGCGCGATGGTGCGCTCGTCGTATCACGCCGACCAGCAGGCGCATGAGGCGGGTGTGGCGGCCTAAGCTGCCTCCGTTGTCGTCAACGCCCTGCCCAGCCGGCGATAACGTCCCGGCGGCGGCAGGCCGTGATTCCTGAAATGACGCCTTAACGACTCGGCCGAGCCCAGCCCGGCCAGGTCGGCCGTGGCGTCGATCCCCAGCGCCGGCCGCGTCTCCAGGATGCGCGCCGCCAGCGCAACCCGCTCGCGCACCAGCCAGGCCATCGGCGCCAGGCCGGTACGGTCCTTGAAGCGGCGCTGGAAGGTGCGGGTGCCGATGCGCGCCCGCGCCGCCATCGATTCCACCGAGTGTTCGGCGCGCAGGTTCTCTCTTACCCAGTCCATCAGCTGCGCGATGTCGTTGCGCTCGACCGGGGGCAGGGGACGCACCACCAGCTGCGCCTGGTCGCCGCCGCGGTGCGCCGGGATCACCAGGCGCTGGGCCACGCGGCTGGCCAGGTCGGCGCCAAAGTCGCTGCGCACCACGTGCAGCAGCATGTCCAGGCCCGCCGCCGAGCCGGCCGAGGTGACGATGCGGTCGTCTTCCACATACAGCACGCCCTGTTCCACCTGTACTGCCGGGAACCCGGCCGCCATGCGCGCCAGGTAGCGCCAGTGGGTGGTTGCGCGGCGCCCGTCCAGCAGGCCCGCATGCGCCAGCACGAAGCTGCCGGAGCAGATCGCGCACAGGCGCGCACCACGCGCATGGGCGCGTTGCAGGGCGTCGACCAGGGCGGGGGGAGGGGCTTCGCCGGCGTCGCGCCAGCCGGGAATCACGATCGTGTCGGCGGTGTCGAGCGCCGCCAGGCCGTGCGGTGCGAATACCGTCAGGCCGCCCATGGCGCGCAGCGGCCCGGGCTCGACCGCGCACACCGCATCCGAGTACCAGTCGACGTCCAGCTCGGGCCGCTCGAGCGCGAACAGTTCGACCGCGCAGCCGAATTCGAAGGTGCACAGGCCGTCGTAAGCCAGGATGGCGACATGGTGGGGCATGGCGCGATGTTACCAGTTTCTGTCGCGCCGGCCGCTGCCGCCGATGGCGTCGCGCTGCCACACTGGATGCTCTTCCACCAGCCAGGGCCCACACCATGACGACACCCGTTTCCAGCATTCCCGCAGCACCCAGCGACCAGGCGCTGGCGCATTTCTCGGCGGCGCTCAGCGTCGAGACCGACTGCGCCGACGTGCACGCGTCGATGGGGGATGGCCGACAGGATTTCGTGCTGTTCGACGTGCGCAGCCCGGCGCTGTACGCCGCCGGCCATGTGCCGGGCGCGCTCAGCATGCCGCAGGGGAAGCTGGTCGAGGCCAAGCTGCGCGACTATCCGATGGAGACGCTGTTTGTCGTGTACTGCGCCGGTCCGCACTGCAATGGCGCGCACCGCGGCGCCGAGCGTTTGGCCAGGCTGGGACGGCCGGTCAAGCTGATGATCGGCGGCGTCACCGGCTGGCTCGACGAGGGCTACGGGCTCGCCAGGGGCGAGGGCGCCTGACGGACAATGCGTGAAGCGCATTGGCGCTATAGTGGCGGCAAACGACTTCACGCATGCATTCATGAGCAATCAACACGACGCCTTTCCTCCCGACAGCACCCTCGACGACGATGCCCTGCTCGAGCGCGAACTGCGCCTGAACGAGCGCGGCATCGAACTGGTCAAGATGGAAGGCCGCGTCTTCCTGCGCTTCACGGGCGAGGTGCGCTACGAAGGCCTGCGCGTGCCGTACCGCCTGGTGCCCACGCGCGGCGTGCTGGCCAAGCCGAGCAAGTGGCGCAAGATGGACCTGCTGGCGCGGCGCGACCTGATCGAGGAACGCGCCCGTCCCGAAGACATGCAGCGCCTGCATGCCGAGACCGAGGAGTTCGTGCGCGACATCGCCGGGGACGCCGACGATTTCGGCTGGGACCCGATGCTGTTCCTCGACGTGCTCGATGAGCTGGAAACGTCGGAGCCGGCCGAATACGTGTTCCAGCGTATTTCGCAGCGCCTGACCCACGCGTCCGAGCGCGAGGCCGAGGAACGCCACGCGGCGCGCACCAAGGAGAGCATCAACCTGGCCGAGTACCCGCAATCGTTCGAAGTGGCCAGCCGCATGCCGCGCAAGTTCATCGCGCTGCTCGGGCCGACCAACTCGGGCAAGACGCACCGCGCGATGGAAGCGCTGGCCAAGGCCGCCAGCGGCGTTTATCTCGCGCCGCTGCGCCTGCTGGCGCTGGAAAACTACGAGCGCCTGCAGGCCGCGCGTCCGCACGGCAGGGAGATCAAGGTCAGCCTGGTCACCGGCGAGGAACGGCGCCTGGCCGAAGGCGCGACCCACGTCGCCAGCACGGTCGAGATGCTGAACACGAAGACGCCGGTCGAGGTAGCGGTGATCGACGAGATCCAGATGCTGGCCGACCGCGACCGCGGCGCCGCCTGGACCACCGCCGTGTGCGGCGCGCCGGCGTCGACCGTCTACCTGGTCGGCGCGCCGGAAGCGCGGCGCGCGATCGAGGCGCTGGCCGCGCGCCTGGAAGTGCCGCTCGAGGTGCATGTGCTGAAGCGCATGGCGCCCCTGGCGATGGAACCGACCAGTGTGCGCAAGCTGTCGAACCTGCGCCGCGGCGACGCCGTGATCGCGTTCTCGCGCCGCGAGGTGCTCAAGTGGCGCGACATGATCACCGAGAAGGGCCTGTCGGTGGCGACCGTGTACGGCAACCTGTCGCCCGAGGTGCGCCGCGCCCAGGCCGAGCGCTTCCGCGAAGGGCAGGCCGACATCGTGGTGGGCACCGATGCGCTGGCGATGGGCCTGAACATGCCGATCGCGCGCATCGTGATGACCACCACGGTCAAGTACAACGGCGTCGAGGAAGAAGAAATATCGGCGGCGCTGGCCAGGCAGATCGCCGGCCGGGCCGGGCGCTATGGCGTGCATGAAGAAGGTTTTGTCGCCGGCTACGACGACGAGACCCACCACGTCATGCGCTCCCTGATGAAGGAAAAGATCCCGCCGGTGGCCGCCACCGGCTTCGCGGTCGCGCCGTCGCTCGAACAGCTGCACCGGATTTCATCGGTGACCGGGGAGACCTCGCTGGTCAAGCTGCTCAAGCGGTTCGTCCACAATATCGACGTGCCGGACGGCTTCTTCTACCCGCGCATTACCGAAGACCAGAACGAGCGCGCCGAATGGCTCGACACGCTGCCGCTGACGGTGGCCGAGAAGTTCATGCTGTCGCTGGTGCCGATCTCGAGCCGCGTGCCGGCGCTGCAGAGCGCCTGGGAACACTGGTCGCTGTCGCTGGCAAAGAAAAAGGTCTGCAAGCTGCAGCCGCATCCCGATCCGCGCCAGCTGTTCTACATGAACCTGCAGGAAGTCGAGGATACCTGCCGCGTGTATTCGGCCTATGCATGGCTGGGGTATCGCGAGCCGGAGTATTTCCCGAGTATCGCGCTGGCCCAGGAACTGGCGCGCGAAGCGTCGGAGCGGGTCGATGCGATGCTGCAGCAGCAAAATACGGCCGCGCGGCAAAGGCAGGGCGGGAAGTCACAGGGTGGGAAGCGGCGCGGACGTTGAGTTGATGGTATTGGCTGCGGAGCGGACCTGGATTGCCGCCAAGGGGGCCGCCGAGGCCGGGAATGACGGTCTTGAGGTCGCAGGTCATGACGGCTTCCATTCCCATTAGCCTTGGCACGTCATTCCCGCGGAGGCGGGAATCCAAGTCCGTCGAGTAGACGCCGCCCTCGACTCCGGACGATCCAACCAGTGTACGATTGCCGTTTTCATAAAAACACCGAGACACCATGAGCATCCCGCACACCCCCGGCAACTTCAACGAGTTCGGCGCCACCTTCCTGCCCGGCCACCTGGGCATCCGCATCCTCGAAGTCAGTCCCGGCAAGCTGTCCGCCGAGATGAAGGTCGAGCCGTTCCTGCTGGCGCCGAACGGCTACCTGCATGCCGGCAGCGTGGTCACGCTGGCCGATACCTGCGCCGGCTACGGCTGCATCAGCAACCTGCCGGAAGGCGCGACCAACTTCACCACGGTCGAACTGAAGTCGAACCACCTGGGCACCGCGCGCGACGGTGTGATCTCGTGCGTGGCCACCGCCGTGCACCTGGGCCGCACCACGCAGGTGTGGGATGCGACCGTGACCGATGCGGCCAGCGGCAAGACCATCGCGCTGTTCCGCTGCACCCAGATGATCCTGTATCCAAAAGCCTGACGATCAGGTGACCGCGCGGCCGGCATTCAGCCGGCCAGTTCTTTCTCGATCAGTGCATGCACGGTCGCGAAGTCCGGTTCGCCCACGTACTTCTTGATGATGTTGCCCTGCCTGTCGATCAGGAAGGTGGTCGGGGTCAGGGTGACGTCGCCGAACTGGCGCGCCAGGTCGCCGCTCGAGTCCAGCGCCACCTTGAACGGCAGCTTGCGCTGCTCGACGAAGTTCAGCACGTAATCCGGGCGGTCGTACTGCATCGCCACCGCGACGAACTCCATGCCGCGGTCCTTGTACTTGTTGTAGGTCGCGACCAGCTCGGGCATCTCCTTGACGCAGGTGACGCACGAGGTGGCCCAGAAGTTGACCATCACGACCTTGCCGCGCAGGGACCCGGTCGACACCTTGTCGCCGGCGATGCTGATGAAGGTGACGTCGGGCGCCGGCGTGCTGCTGCTGAACGAGGCGTAGCCGATGCCGGCCAGCGCCAGCACCACGGCGCCGATGGCGGCAGGCTTGAACCAGGAACGGGAAGAGGGAGTTGCGGTCATGGCGGGTCCGGACGAAAAAAAGGCAGGACCATTATAGTCCTGCCTTCTAAGGATCGCCCGATCGTCAGTTACGGACCGGGCTGTTCTGGTTGGCGCGCGCGTCTTCTTCGCTGATGTACTCGAAAATCTTCACCACGCGCCGCACGCCGGACACGCCCTTGGCGACATCGGCCGCGATATTGCCTTCGCGCTGAGTGACCACGCCCATCAGGTAGACCACGCCGCGTTCGGTGGTGACCTTGAACGAGTTCGCCGACACGGTCTTCATGTCGACCAGGCTGGTCTTGACCTTGGTGGTGATCAGGGCGTCGTTCGAGCGCGAGGTGTAGCTCGACGAACCCGAGATGTCCAGCTCATTGATGACCGACACCACGTTCTCGATGGCGCGCACTTCGCGCTCGGCCGCGGCCTTCATCGCTTCGTCGCGCACTTCGCCGGTGAGCAGCACGCGGCGGTTGTAGCTGGTCACGTTGACATTGCCGGCATCGCCGACCACCTGGCGCATCTTGAGCTCGGCCTTGACCGTGATCGACTTGTCCTCGGTCTGGGCGCCCAGGGTGCGGCGGTCGACCGCCGACACGGCGCCGGCCACGCCCGCGCCCACGATCAGGCCGAAGCAGCCCGACAGCGACGCCAGCAGGGCCGAGCCCATCACGATTTTCGTCAACAGCACGGCCGAGGGCCGGCGGGTATTACGCATTCTCATCTCCTCCGAACAGGGCGACGTCGATACCGTCGCAAATGGCGTGAATGGCGCACAGGTGGACTTCCTGGATGCGCGCGGTGCGGGCATGCTGGACGTTGATGTGCACGTCGGCGTCGGTCAGCAGTTTGCCGAGCTGGCCGCCGTCCTTGCCGGTGAAGGCCACGATGCGCATCTCGCGCTCCAGCGCCGCCTCGACCGCGGCCAGCACGTTGCCCGAATTGCCCGAGGTCGAAATCGCCAGCAGGATGTCGCCGGCCTGGCCGAACGCCTGCACCTGCTTCGAGAAGATCTCCTTGAAGCTGTAGTCGTTGCCGACCGCGGTCAGGATCGAGGTGTCGGTGGTCAGCGCGATTGCCGGCAGCGGGAAGCGCTCGCGCTCGAAGCGGCCGACCAGTTCGGCCGCGAAGTGCTGGCAGTCGGCGGCCGAACCGCCATTGCCGCAGGCGAGGATCTTGTTGCCATTGGACAGGGCGCCGAACATCAGTTCGATGGCCTGCGAAATATGGGGGGCGAGGGTGGCAGCCGACCGCATCTTCAGGTCGGCGCTCTCCTGGAAGTGAGCGAGGATGCGTTGAGTATTCATAGCCGGGAATTATAGTGTAGTAGCAACCCCTGCTGGGCAAGCGCAGTTAAAATTGCTTACACTTCAATGACATTGCGTAGCCACTCGATGTGTTCGCCATCGATGGCCACCACGTCGAAGCGGCAGGGTGGGGTGACGGGAAAACGCAACAGGTAGACCTGGGCCGCGCAGATCAGGCGGCGGATCTTGGCAGGGGTGATGCTGGCGGCTGCGCCGCCGTGTCCGCTGCCGGCGCGTTGCCGCACCTCGACGAACACCAGGGTTGCGCCGTCGCGCATGATCAGGTCGATCTCGCCGCCCTTGCAGCGAAAGTTCTCCTCGACCGGCGCCAGCTTGTGGCGCCGCAGGTATGCGAGAGCGGCCTGCTCCCAGTCGCGGCCCCGGGCCTGCCGGATGGACAGGCGCCCGGGCCACATATCATTGGCCGGTGACCGGTTCGAACACGCGGCGCTCGCGCGGGATGGCATCGCCGCCGGCGTCGTCGCTGAGCATGGTGTCGCCCGCCGCCAGGTCGCGCACCACCACGCCGGTCTCGATGCGGCGGAAGGCGCGCTGGCCCTGGCCCATGTCGATCTTGAGGCGGCCGGTGGCGCCGTCGAGCTCGAATGCGCCGGAAGGGCGCAGCGACAGTTCGACGGCAACGCGGTAGGCGTCGATGCCGAGCGCATACAGGCGCTGCATGTCGAGCGCTTCGCCGCCGCTGCTCCAGCGTGGATAACCGGCCAGCGCCGGCTGGTCGGGCTGTACCGTCCATGGCAAATCGAGGATGCGTACGCCGGCCATCTCGGCCGGCACCGTGGCCGGGTTGCTGCCCGGGTTGACGGTGGCGGTGCCGTAGGTCGGCACCGAGGTGCCGAGCGCCATGCGCACCTGGCGCAGGGCATTCGCGTCGAGCGCCGCGTAGATGAGCTGCGGCGGCTCGCCCGCCAGGCGGCGGCGCAGGTCGGCCAGCGCATTGCCGTCGACATAGCCGTCGGCGATCGGCAGCTCGACCGTCATCCTGCCGCGGCCCAGCTCGGACCAGCGCGCGCTGAAGGCCTCCGCCAGGCGCTGCTGCCAGACGGCGCGCCCGGTCAGGACCAGGGCGCGGCCCGCCGGCTGCTCGGCGGCGGCCCAGTCGGCCACCTGCCGTGCTTCGTCCTCGAGCGACAGGCCGATGACCAGCATCTGGCGCGGCAGCGGCGTACTGACTTGCGGGTGGTTCAGGGCGATCGTGGTCTTGCTGACGGCGCCGCTGGTGGCGATGGCCGACACGGCCGGGCGCGACAGCGGGCCGACCACGATATCGTTCTGCTCGGCGGCGCGCTGGTAGGCGTCGAGCGAGGCTTGCGCGGCGTCGCCGGTGGGCACCAGGTTGACGGTGATGTTGGCGCGGTTCTGCTCGTGCGCGGCCATGAAGCCGGCGCGCACCGCTTCGGCCGGCTGGGCCAGCGCGGGCGATTCGAGCGGCAGGATCAGGGCCACGCGCAGGCTCGATCCGTCAGGCATGGCGGCGCCCGGCTGGCTGCCGTCGGCGCGCGGCGGCAGCTCGACCGGGCTGGTGCGCACACCGCCGTCATCGCGCGGCGCAGGTGGAACGTAGGCAGGCGCGGCAGGCGCCGCACTTGTCACCGGCGTCGCAGGGCCGCACAATCCGCCGGGCATGCCGCAACCGGTATCGGGCGGCAGTGGCGTGCTGCCGCAACCGGCGAGTAAAGTGGCGATTGCAGTCAATACGCCGGCGGACAAGCCAGTGAGATTTTTCTTCTTCAACATCGGAACCCTTTATGACAGAACAGCAGACCATCGACATCGCCCGACTTCCCGTCATGGGCGAGGCGGCCCAGCAGTCCTATCCTACCGCAACGCTGTACGTCGTGGCTACTCCGATCGGCAACGTCACCGACATCACGCTGCGGGCCTTGCATTTGCTGGCGCTCGCCGACGTGGTCGCCTGTGAAGACACCCGCAAGACCGGCGCGCTGCTGCAGCGCTTCGGCCTGTCCAAGTCGACGCTGGCCGCGCACCAGCACAACGAGCGCGAAGTGGCCGACAAGATCGTCGAGCGCCTGCGCGCCGGTCAGCGCGTGGCGCTGGTGTCCGATGCGGGCACGCCGGCGGTGTCCGACCCGGGCGCGCGCATCGTCGACGCAGTGCGCGCGGCCGGCCTGAACGTGGTGCCGCTGCCGGGCCCGTCGGCGGCGATCGCGGCGCTGTCGGCCAGCGGGCTGGTCAATGACCGGTTTCATTTCATCGGCTTCCTGCCGGCCAAGTCGAAGCAGCGCGAAACCGAACTGGCGAGGCTGGCGCGCGACACCTCGACCCTGGTGCTGTACGAGGCGCCGCACCGCATCGTCGATTGCGTCGAAGCCCTGGCGGCGGCGTTCGAGCCGACCCGGCAAGTCGTGTTCGGGCGCGAACTGAGCAAGCTGTTCGAGGAAATCCACCGCTGCGCGCTGGGCGAGGCGCTGGCCTGGGTCAAGGCCGACCAGCACCGCGAGCGCGGCGAATTCGTGGTGCTGGTGGAAGGGGCCACGGCGGCGCCGGACGAACAGGATGCCGAGGCCGAGCGCGTGCTGCAGATCTTGCTGAGCGAATGCAGCGTCAAGCAGGCGGCCAACCTGGCGGCGCAGATTACCGGGCGCAAGAAGAATGCCTTGTATGAGCGGGCCTTGCAGATCAGGGGCGAGTGACGCTGCGGGCACCCGCTGGCCCGACGCAACGGTATCAGGCAAGGTAGGGTGGACGGCCATGAACTGACCCCAGAAAGTTGGACACCAACTTCCTGGGGTTTTTCATGGGTAAGTACAAAGCAGAGTTCAAGCTGGCTGTCGTTCGAAAATATCTCGAAGGCTCGATGGGCTATCGACTGGTGGCT